>Ga0256404_1000138_pt1 | contig 172455 bp, 138 predicted proteins | sample RumenRJG_01DNA_FD_185990 | JGI IMG/M metagenome (GOLD analysis project Ga0256404, IMG submission 185990) | Bovine rumen microbial communities from Lethbridge, Alberta, Canada - RJG_01 | ecosystem: Host-associated > Mammals > Digestive system > Stomach > Rumen | place: Canada: Alberta...
TCTTCCCATTCCGAACAGAGAAGTTAAGCCCGCCCGCGCCGATGGTACTGCACACCCGTGGGAGAGTAGGTAGCCGCCGTTTTACAAAAGAAGCCTCTGCATCGAAAGATGTGGAGGCTTTTTTGGTTTTATGGCGACGGGCAGGGCTGTAGCTAGCCGCAACCCTCTCACTTTTAACTTTTAATTTTTAACTTTTAATTGCCACAAAGCTCCCGATAATGACTGTTGCGCGGATAACGCTTCAGCGCTTCTGCTGCCAGTCGGCGCGTCAGTTCTGCTTTTTGGAACTCTCGCGGTGCCATCTCCAGCAGGTGAAGCGCCTTTTCGGCTATGGCGTCGTAGTAGGTGCCGTGCTCGGATTTGCGGCGTTCCCAATCCTCCTCTCTCAGATTCTGAGGCCCCCACATCTCGAAGAATGTGGGGAAATTGAATTCCGCCCCGATGTGCTGATGCTCCTTCGTCACAAAAAAGAGTATGGCGGAGTGGAGCGGCGACGGTGTCGGGAGTTTCATCTGAAGGAAGGCCAGCAGTTTCGCCCGAATCTCGTGAGACGGCATGTTGAGCACATGCTCGCTCAAATAATGATAGATGGCCCATCCACGTTTGAAGTTCTCCTCTGCAGAGAGTACGGGCTCTTCCGCCGGAAGGAGCCGAAGCACGTTTCTGATGCCGATGATCTGTGTTTCGAGGCGGCCTCCGGCCTGTGCGTAGCCGACGACAACGGTCTTCGAGATGTTGAGCATCCAGCGGTTGCGCAGTTCGGCATTTTTCTGCGAGGCGGCATTCTCGTTGCTGTCGTCATTGACGGAGGCAATGAGCAGTTTGCCTGCACCCATCATGGAGGAGAGCTGGATTCCCTGCAGCTTGAGTGCAATTTCTTCTATGGTGTTCGGAAGACGTTCCGCCAACACGATAATCAGCGGGATTTGACGTTCGATGCATTGCTGTACCACCCATTTCTCGAAGCCGGAGAGACAGCCGCAGACAATGCAGTCGTCCTGCGAATTCACTGTGTCCAACCAGCGTTTCAGCGCCGGAAAGATTTCTGTTGGGGCCCGATGGGAGCAGAGAAAGGCGGTTTTATCGCGTTCGAGCAATGTTTCGTTGCCGAAATAGTGCAGTTGTACCATGGTATAGATATATTAATAAGGTGTAAGATACAAGGGTATCAGTCCACGTCGTCGGGCAGTTTGACCAGCATGCTGACGAGGAAGGTGACCAAGCAGCAGGCGCATACCCAGATGAAGAAGTTCACCCATCCCAGCGTGTCGGCCAGATATCCGGCCACCATGCCGGGCAACATCATGCCCAAAGCCTGGAAGGCGGTGCAGATGGAGAAGATGGCCGTGCTGAATTCGCCTCTGGAGAAATAGACCAGGAACAGCGAATAGGCGGCAAAACCGAAGCCGTAGCCAAACTGCTCGATAAACACACAGGTGTCGATGATGGCCAGCGAGGAGGGCTGCATGTAGGCCAGATAGATATAGACGGCGTCGGGCAGGGAGATGGCCAAAATCATGGGCCACCACCAGCGGCGGAGTCCGTGCTTGCTGACCAGCCATCCGGCAACGATGCCGCCCAGAAGCAGACCGAAGACGCCGAGTGTGCCGTAGGCGTAGCCGACGGAGACGGTCGACAGAGAGAGTCCGCCCTCTTCCAGAGAGCGCAGCATGAAGGGCTGTGCCATCTTGGCCAGCTGGGCTTCGGGCAGTCGGAAGAGCAGCATGAAGAGTATGGCGGCAACGACGCCTTTCTTGCTGAAGAAGACGCTGAGGATGTTGCCCTTGACGGCAGCTTCGGCCTTAGTCTTCTCGCTGTTGGGGCGGGGTAGGGCAACGGTGTGCCACAGGGCCAGCAGGATCATGATGGCGCCAAGAAGTCCGATTGTGACGCTCCAGGCCAGAGGCACGTTGTAGCGACTCTCCAGATGGCCCGCCAGAATCACCAGCACGCCCTGACAGAAGATGCTGCCGATGCGGTAGAAGGTGGAACGCCATCCGACATAGAGGGCCTGATCCTTTTCGCTGAGTCCGAGGATGTACATGCCGTCGGCGGCGATATCGTGTGTGGCCGAAGAGAATGCCATCAGCCAGAAAGCGGCCAAAGTGAGTCGCAGCCAGAGGTCGGTGTGCAGCGAGAGTGCAACGGCGGCCAATGAGGCGCCGATGAGCAGCTGCATGGCCAGAATCCACCAGCGCTCCGTGCGGAAACGGTCGACGATGGGGCTCCACAGCGGTTTGATGACCCAGGGCAGATAGAGCCATGATGTGTAGAGGGCCAACTCGGTGTTGGACAGGCCGAGATTGGTGTACATAATCACCGAGAGGGTCATCACGGCCATATAGGGCAGTGCCTCTGCGAAGTAGAGCGAGGGAACCCAGCTTATTGGGGAGTGGTCTGTGAGTTTGATGTCTTGGTGTGCCATAGTATCCATACGATTAACCATGAAATGGGAGCTGTTAATGTGTCAAAAAGGAAAAAAGTCCTGAATCCCAGGATGGTGCAGAGCCAGCCCGAAGCCGCCATCGGCACGAGCATCGAGGCGGAAACCAACGGGATGTAGAGCAGGTTGACGGTGTTGCGGTGGCGTTCGCCCGATATGCTCTTGACGGCTCTGTGGCAGGCGTTGAGTCCGAGGCCGAAGAGCAGTTGTGCCTGGAAGGCGGCCATGCAGAGGCTCAGCAGGCTGTGTGGCATCTCTATCGTCAGGAAGAAATACACCAGGGGCGAGAGTCCCAGCACGAAAGTCAGGGGCCAAAAGAGTTTGTCCTCGGGCACCTTGGCGTTGTGGAGCAGCCAGCGTCCGCCGGAGATGCCTATCCAGAAGGCGATGACGCCGACGGTGCCCTGCACGAAACCTATTTCCTGCAGCGTGCAGCTCAGTCCGCCCTCATCGCCGTGCGAAAGGAAGAAGACGGCGCGCGTGAAGAACATCAGACTCTGCGGCAGCAGGATGAGCACGACGGTCAGCACGTGTTTCCACCAAAGCGGTTGTGCTTTGATGCGGGCGATGATCTGCATCTCCGCCTTAAACGAACCGCTCACCGTGTTGCTGCGGAAGCTGCTCTTCACGTGGGTGGTCTTCAGCGTGGCCGTGTGCCAAAGCGTGAACATCAGCATGATGCCCGAGGCGACATAGCATCCCATCGACCACGAGAGCATGGGGGAATACCGGCGGAAATAGATTTGCAGCACCCCCACCGCCGTAATCATCATGCCGTAGGTCATGATGACCGCCATTTGCTGCGCCAACATCTTGGGGCCGTTGAAGAAGCGCTGCAGGCGCGGGCGCAACATTCTTTCGTAGTAGAAGTGGGAGGTCAGTTCGTGCCCAGCGGAGAGCAGCGAGACGAGCATCAGTGTGGCGAAGGTCCACCCGAGGCTGTGCTGCAGGGCGAAGGCCAGTGCGGCCAGCGAGAGCGAGAGGGCTGTCTCCAGGAGGTGCAGCGTGCGGCGATAGTGCCCGAGGCGGAAGACGTAGGAGCGCATCCACGACTTCGACACCCAGGGCAGAAACAGCAGGGCGGCCAGAAGGGTGGCGACGGCGGGACTCACCCCCATTTGCAGGAACATCAGCAACGCCACAAAGGTGGTCATCGCCGAAGGTATTTCCTCAGTGGCAAACAGGGTAAAAATCCATTTCACGCCGTCAACTCCCCGAAATCGTTAGTAGGAGCGGGCGATGAGCACGCGGGCTTTGGCCGGTTTGCCGCTCACCATGTCGGTGCCGGGCGTCTGTTCCACGCCGAAGGGCACGCAGCGTATGGTGGCCTGCGTCTCCTCCTTGATGCGGGCTTCGGTCTCGGCGGTGCCGTCCCAGTGGCAGAGGAAGAAGCCGCCGTCCTTGATGCGCTCCTTGAACTCCTCGTAGTTGTCGCACTCGTAGATGCGTCCGTCGCGCCACTTGCGGGCCTTCTCGAAGATGTTCTTCTGGATGTCGTCGAGCAGCGCCTTGGTCCTTTGGGCCAATCCCTCAAGGGGCTGATTTTCCTTCTCCAGAGTGTCGCGGCGCATCACTTCCACGACGCCCTGTTCCAGGTCGCGTGCGCCGAGCACGATGCGCACGGGCACGCCCTTGAGCTCGTAGTCGGCAAACTTGAAGCCGGGACGCTTGTTGTCGGCGTTGTCGTATTTCACGGAGATGCCCAGAGCCTTGAGCTCCTTCATCAGCGCCTCGGCCTTTTCGTCGATGGCGGGCAACTGGTCGGGCTTGGCGATGGGGATGATGACGACCTGCGTGGGCGCCAGTGCGGGCGGCAGCACGAGGCCGTTGTCGTCGGAGTGGGTCATGATGAGGGCGCCCATCAGTCGGGTGGACACGCCCCACGAAGTGGCCCAGGCGTATTCCGTCTGGTTGTCTTTGTTGAGGAACTGCACCTCGAAGGCCTTGCCGAAATTCTGACCCAGGAAGTGGCTCGTGCCGCTCTGCAGCGCTTTACCGTCCTGCATCATGGCCTCGATGGTGTAGGTGTCCAGCGCACCGGCGAAACGCTCCGTCTCGCTCTTGACGCCCTGGATGACGGGCACGGCCATGTATTCCTCTGCAAATTTGGCGTAAACCTTCAGCATCATCTGGGCGCGAGCCTCAGCCTCTTCTCTGGTGGCATGGGCGGTGTGGCCTTCCTGCCAAAGGAATTCGGAAGTGCGCAGGAACAGACGCGTGCGCATCTCCCAGCGCATCACGTTGCACCACTGGTTGACCAGCAGGGGCAGGTCGCGATAGGAGTGTATCCAGTTCTTGAAGGTGTTCCAGATGATGGTCTCGGAGGTCGGACGGATGATGAGTTCCTCCTCCAGTTTGGCGGCGGGATCGACCACCACGCCGTCGTGCGTGTCGTTGGTCTTGAGGCGGTAGTGTGTCACCACGGCGCACTCCTTGGCGAAGCCCTCCACGTGTTCGGCCTCCTTCGAGAGGAAGCTTTTGGGGATGAGCAGGGGGAAGTAGGCGTTCTGCACGCCGGTCTCCTTGAACATGTCGTCCAGGGCACGCTGCATCTTCTCCCAGATGGCGTAGCCGTAAGGTTTGATGACCATGCAGCCGCGCACGTCGCTCTGCTCTGCCAGGTCGGCTTTCACCACCAGTTCGTTATACCATTTTGAATAATCTTCGCTGCGTTTTGTGAGGAAATCCAGTTCCTTTGCCATTTTTCTTTTCTGTTTTTTGTTTATCGCGTGCAAAGTTACGAAAAATCCCGAAAATGTCGTATCTTTGTCCCCCGAAATGTTGAAGAGTGTACAGAAATTCGTCCGCGGAGCGCTTATTCTCTTTTTTGCGAGCAGCATTCTGGCGGTGGTGGCCTACCGTTGGGTTCCGGTTTACGTGACGCCGCTGATGGTGATCCGCTGCGTGCAGCAGGTCTCACGCGGGGAGAAGATCCGCCTGCGCCACCACTGGGTGCCGCTGGACGAGGGGATGTCGCTCTACATGCCCATTGCCGTGATGGCCAGCGAGGACCAGCTTTTTCTCAACCATAGAGGCTTCGATTTCAAACAGATCGGCAGCGCCGTGAAGGAGCGTCGGGAGGGCAAGCGCAGCCGCGGCGCCAGCACCATTTCGCAGCAGACGGCGAAGAACGTCTTCCTCTGGCCGGCCCATTCGTGGGTGCGCAAGGGTCTGGAGGCGTATTTCACCTGCCTGATTGAAATTTTTTGGGACAAGCACCGCATCATGGAGGTCTATCTCAACAGCATCGAGATGGGCGACGGCATCTACGGGGCCGATGCGGTTGCCTGGCAGCACTTTTCGAGGCCTGCAAAAGACTTATCCAGAGCTAATTGCGCCCTGATTGCCGCCACGCTTCCCAACCCCCTGAAGATGTCCTCCGCAGCCCCTTCGGCCTACGTGCTGCGGCGCCAGAGTTGGATCATGAACCAAATGCGACACATCGACATTTTTCCGTCGAAATAGTCATTTTTTGCATTTTAACGCTGTTAAATAGATTTTTTTTTGTACCTTTGCCGCGTAAAACAGCATTATAAGGCATGTTAGAACCCTTTTTCCGTACTCATGAGTACCTTGTAGAGCGCGTCAGTGTCCCGGTGCGCCGTCAGCTTATTGATGAAATTAACTGGAACGACCGCCTTATCGGCATTTTGGGTTTCAGAGGTGTAGGTAAGACCGCGTTGTTGCTCCAATACGCCAGGGAGAACTTCTCTCTGAGGGAGCGCAAGTGTCTCTACATCAACATGAACAACTTCTTCTTCCAGAACAACGATCTGGTGGAGTTCGCTGCGGAGTTCCTCAAGAGCGGCGGCCACACGCTGCTCATCGACCAGGTCTATAAACAGACCGGATGGAGCCACATGCTGCGCGAGATCTACGACCGCTTCCCCAAGCTCCACGTGGTCTTTGCCGGCAGCAGCGTGATGCCGATGGACAAGTCGAATCCCGAGCTCGACGGGCTGGTCAAGTGCTACACCCTCAAGGGTTTCTCCCTGCGCGAGTATCTCAACCTCAAGGTGGGCCTCGACCTCAAGTCCTACAACATCCGCGAGATTCAGAACCGCCACGAGCGCATCGCCCAGGAGATCATGGAGCAGGTGAACCCGCTGGAGCACATCCGCGGTTATCTGCACCACGGCTACTATCCCTTCTTCCTGGAGCAGGGCAACTTCACCGAGCGTCTGCACCGTATGATGAACCTGATGATTGAGGTGGACATCCTGCACCTCAACCAGATAGAGCTCAAGTATCTCGACCGCCTCAAGAAGCTGTTCTACATTCTGGCCACCGGCGACACCGGCGCGCCCAATGTCTCGCAGCTGGCTGTTGACGTGAGCACTTCGCGCGCCACGGTGATGAACTACATCAAATTCCTCACCGACGCAGGCCTCCTGAACCTCATCTACCGCAAGGGCGAGGACTTCCCCAAGAAGCCGGCCCGCACGCTCCTGAGCAACACCAACCTGATGTACGCCGTCTGCCCCGGCAAGCCCGACACGCAGTTCCTCATCGAGACCTTCTTCCAGAATGCCCTTTGGGGCCTCTACGACGTGAAGGCCGGCGACCGTTCGTGCACCTTCCTCGTGGACGACGACCAACGCTTCCGCATCGTGGCCGAAGAGCCCCGTCGCCGCGCCTCCGAGGTGATCTACGTGCGCAGCGACATTGAGACGGGCCGCGACCAGGAGATACCCCTCTGGCTCTACGGCTTCCTCTATTGATTTTCAAAGACAAGACACAATAAATTTCACTCAAACAAAACAATGGCAAAAGAAAAGAAATTTGTGACTTGGGACGGTAACACCTGCGCCGGACATGTGGCCTACATGTTTTCCGAGGTAGCTGCTATCTATCCCATCACTCCCTCTTCGCCCATGGCCGAGCACGTGGACGAGTGGGCCGCTCAGGGCCGTAAGAATCTCTTCGGCGACACCGTATTGGTACAGGAAATGCAGAGCGAGGCCGGCGCCGCAGGTGCCGTCCACGGTTCGCTGCAGGCCGGTGCCCTCACCAGCACCTTCACTGCCTCTCAGGGCCTGCTGCTGATGATTCCCAATATGTACAAGATTGCCGGCGAGCTGCTCCCCAGCGTCTTCCACGTGAGTGCCCGTACGGTGGCTTCCCACAGCCTCTGTATCTTCGGCGACCACGGCGACGTGATGGCCTGTCGTCAGACCGGCTTCGCCATGCTGGCCGAGGGCAGCGTGCAGGAGGTGATGGACCTCTCCGCCGTGGCTCATCTGTCGGCCCTTGAGGCCCGCGTGCCTTTCATCAATTTCTTCGATGGATTCCGCACTTCTCACGAGTATCAGAAGGTGGAGCTGCTGGAGGAAGACGACGTGCGCGACCTGGTCAACCAGAAGGCGCTGAGCGAGTTCCGCGCCCGCGCTCTTTCTCCCGAGCATCCTCAGGCCAAGGGTATGGCCGAGAACCCCGAGACCTTCTTCGCCCATCGCGAGAGCTGCAACCGCTACTACGACGCCGTGCCCGCCATCGTGGAGAAATATATGAAGGCCATCTCTGAGCGCACCGGCCGCGAATACAAGCTCTTCTCCTACTACGGCGCCAAGGACGCCGAGGAGGTGATCATCCTCATGGGTTCCGCCACCGAGGCTGCCCGCGAGGCCATCGACTACGCCGCCACTCAGGGCAAGAAGTACGGCATGGTGTCCGTGCACCTCTACCGCCCCTTCAGCGTGAAGCACCTCATGGAGGTGATGCCCAAGACCTGCAAGCGCATCGCCGTGCTCGACCGCACCAAGGAGCCCGGCAGCAACGGCGAGCCTCTGTTGCTCGACGTCAAGGACGCCTTCTACGGCCAGGCCAATGCTCCGCTCATCGTAGGCGGCCGCTACGGTCTGGGTTCTGCCGACGTGACCCCCACCATGATTCTCGGCGTGTATGAGAACCTCGAGCTGCCTCAGCCCAAGGATCGCTTCACCGTGGGCATCGTGGACGACCTCACCATGACCTCTCTCCCCGCCAAGGAGGAGATGGCTCTGGGCGGCGAGGGCATCTTCGAGGCCAAGTTCTTCGGTCTGGGTGCCGACGGCACTGTGGGCGCCAACAAGAACTCCGTGAAGATCATCGGCGACAACACCGACAAATACTGCCAGGCTTACTTCAGCTACGACTCCAAGAAGTCGGGCGGCTTCACCTGCTCTCACCTGCGTTTCGGCGACACGCCCATCCGCTCCACCTATCAGATCAAGACCCCGAACTTCGTGGCTTGTCACGTGCAGGCTTATCTGCGTATGTACGACGTCACCAGAGGTCTGCGTCAGGGTGGTCAGTTCCTGCTGAACACCATCTTCGAGGGTGAGGAACTCGTGCACTTCATGCCCAACAGCGTGAAGAAGTACTTCGCCGAGAAGAACATCACCGTATATTATATCAACGCCACCAAGATCGCTCAGGAGATCGGTTTGGGCAACCGCACGAACACCATCCTGCAGTCGGCCTTCTTCCGCATCACCGGCGTGATTCCCGTGGAGCTCGCCGTGGAGCAGATGAAGAAAGCCATCGTGAAGAGCTACGGCAAGAAGGGTGAGGACGTGGTCAACATGAACTTTGCTGCCGTCGATCGCGGCGGTGAGTACAAGACGCTGGCCGTGGATCCCGCCTGGAAGAATCTTCCCGATGACGAGGCCGTCGTGCGCGAAGAGCCCGCCTACATCACCAACCTGGTGCGCGTCATCAACGCCCAGAACGGTGCCGACCTCCCCGTCAGCGCCTACAAGGGCATCGAGGACGGCGCTTGGGAGCAGGGCACTGCCGCCTACGAGAAGCGCGGTGTGGCCGCTTTCGTTCCCGAGTGGACGCCCGACAACTGTATCCAGTGTAACAAGTGTGCCTTCGTCTGCCCCCACGCCTGCATCCGTCCCATCGTGATGGACGCTCAGGAGAAGGCCAGCTTCGAGGGCGACACCATCGAGATGAAGGCGCCCGCCGCCATGAAGGGCATGTTCTTCCACATGGCCATCAGCCAGAAGGACTGTCTGGGTTGCGGCAACTGTGCCGACGTCTGCCCCGGCAATCCCAAACTGGGCAAGGCCCTCGCCATGAAGGCTTACGACGACTCCAGCGAGAAGGCCGACAAGATGGCCGCCCTGTGGAAGTACTGCACCGAGAAGGTGGCTTCCAAGCAGGACCTCGTGGACATCACGCAGAGCCCAAAGAACAGCCAGTTCGCACAGCCTCTCTTCGAGTTCAGCGGTGCCTGCTCCGGCTGCGGCGAGACGCCTTATGTGAAGCTCATCAGCCAGCTCTTCGGCGACCGCGAGATGGTGGCCAACGCCACGGGCTGCTCTTCGATCTATTCCGGCTCCATTCCTTCGACGCCCTACACCAAGAACGCCAAGGGTCAGGGTCCCGCCTGGAGCAACAGCCTCTTCGAGGACTTCTGCGAATACGGCATGGGCATGGTGCTCGCCACCAAGAAGATGAAGAAGCGCATCCAGATGCTGCTTGAGGAGCTCATCGCCGGCGACAAGGCTTCTGCCGAATACAAGGCCGCTGCACAGCAGTGGATCGAGCAGCAGGGCGACGCTCAGGGCAGCAAGGTGGCTGCCGCAGCGCTCAAGCCCTTCATCGCCGAGGCTGCCAAGGCCGGCTGTCCCGCCAGCCAGCAGCTGCAGGAGCTGTCTCACTATCTGGTGAAGCGCTCCCAGTGGATCATCGGCGGCGACGGCGCCTCCTACGATATCGGTTACGGCGGTCTCGACCACGTCATCGGCTCGGGTGAGGACCTCAACGTCTTCGTCATCGACACCGAGGTTTACTCCAACACCGGCGGTCAGGCTTCCAAGGCTACGCCCATCGGCGCCATCGCCCAGTTTGCCGCCAACGGCAAGCGTGTGGGCAAGAAGGATCTCGGCCTGATGCAGGCCACCTACGGCAACGTCTATGTGGCTCAGGTGGCTATGGGTGCCGACCAGAGCCAGTGTCTGAAGGCCTTCAAGGAGGCTGAGGCTTGGCACGGTCCTTCGCTCGTCATCGCCTACGCTCCCTGTATCAACCACGGCCTGAAGGCCAAGGGCGGCATGGGCAAGAGCCAGGCCGAGGAGGCCAAGGCTGTTGAGTGCGGCTACTGGCAGCTCTGGCGCTACAATCCCGCTCTGGCCGAGGAGGGCAAGAACCCCTTCACGCTCGACTCCAAGGAGCCCCAGTGGGACAAGTTCCAGGACTTCCTCGAGGGTGAGGTTCGCTTCCTCTCTCTGAAGAAGGCTGCGCCCCAGGAGGCTCAGGAGCTCTACGACGGCTGTAAGGCTGCCGCCCAGCGCCGCTACCAGAGCTACATCCGCAAGACTCAGGAGGACTGGAGCAAGTAAGGCTCCGGCTCCTTCCCGCCAATATGAAATGCTGCCGTTCCCCCCGTGGAGCGGCAGCGTTGTTTTTGTTTGCGTGAAAAAATGCTCACGCAAACAACGCAAGCAAGCAAACATCCGCCTAATCCGAACTCAAGTCATGAACCGGCCTTCCGGTTCTTTTCGTTTTGTAGCAGTAAGTCAAAGATCGCTTAAATCTTTACATCCGATCCCGCTTTTACGGCCTCTGCGTGGCCTTTGCTCGGTCTCTGAGCGGGAGGATGCCTTTTTTCGGGTCTGTTTTTGCACTCTAGTTAGCGCGTAAATTTTTTCTAGTTAGCGCGCAAATTTCTCTAGTAGGGGCGCAAATTTTTGCTAGTTTATCGGTTTTGACGCTGCAAAGGTACGACATATAAAATGCGCCAGTTCGCACTTTTCTTGTAACCCCTATGTAAATCAGCGAAATATAACAATCGAACGACTTGAACTCGGGCGAATTTGTTATTTGCTTGCGTTGTTTGCGTGAGTAAATTTATATAATAACACGCCTATGCGTATTATACATATACGCGCTACGGAATTCTTGACACAGAAGCTGAGTAAGGAGGGCCCTCAAAAAAATTGCGGAGCGCATCGCGCTACGCCCAAGCCCTGCAATTAAGTAAGAGCAGAGCCAAGCTCGTTTGAGCTCTGCCGAGCGTGCGCAGGGTCTATGGGGCGAAGCCTCATGAGGCCCAGTAAAAGACAACCCGGCAACAGTTACTTGCACGTTGTTTGCACGTTGTTTGCAAATAACTTTTTTCCAAGTTTATAGGGAACTGTTTACTACGTAAGTAGGAAACGGTTAACTATGAACTTCTTTTTCTTTTCTTTTTCTTTTCTTTTCTGCTCTTTCCTTTAGGGGGTGCGGGGGAGCTTTCGTTTCTCTCTTTTCTTTCTTTTTTGCGCAAACAATGCAAACAAAAAAAACTTTCTTGCAGATTATCAACGACTTGATAATTTGCGCGGTCTTAATTTGCTTGCGAAGCTTCATGAACATTTTTAAGAAAATAAGATGAAGGGCCGTTGGAGTCATCCTGTCGGCCGTTTTTATCTTTGGCCGATATGCTATTTTTGCGGTAAAATCGCCGGTTTTTGCATCGTTTGAAAGCCGTAAATCTCTCGACAAATGCCCGTCGGGGCGGGTGGATGACGCGTGATTTTGTTAGAAATAATCCAAATGCAAACAAAATGCAAAGTGCACTTTCTAATGAAAACGAAGATTTCTCCGTACTTTTGTTTCAGCGAAAACAGGCACGCCGAATCGGCTGTCGTAAAGGTATGAATACAATGAAGAAATGTCTCTTGCGTTATCTGCCCGCAGTTCTCGCGGCAGCGTTTTGTCTGGTAACCGTTTCTTGCGGCGACGACGATGAGCCCGCTCCCTATTATCCGTCTGACACCCAAGAACCGTCTTCCTCCAGCCCGAGCGATATGCTCCCCGGCCGATGGGAAGGCACCGGTACCAACGACGACGGCAATACCTGCAGCATGACGCTTAATCTCAACCCCGATGGTACGGGCTCTGTGTTGGCATCGTGCAAGACCCGCCTTATGGTGAGAACTATCACCAGCTACAGATACGAGAGCAGCGGTGCTTTGCAGATGAACACCAGTAAGGGAGAGAGCTTCCGTCCGTATATCAGCAATCTGACCGCCACTACGATGCAGCTGAGCCTCAACGACGGTCCGGACGACGTTCAGACCACCTACAGCCTGACGAAGACCGAAGATTATAGCGGCGGCGGTGACGACGGCAGTTCAAGTGAAGCCGACATCGAGGAGGCGCCCACCCTTGTTATCCGACACAGTGATGCAACCGGAAGATACACCTCCTCCTCGGAGACTTACTATAAAAAGATGTCGTCCACAGGAAAATATACCCTCTACCGGAACAGCAACGGCACGGGAGAGATCGGCATCGCCTCCTCCAACAGCCTCTCCACCTGGGGCGGCTACAGGGTGAGTTCCTACGACTATGTCTATCGCGACGTAAGCATAACCTCATCCACCTACTATTTCTTCAACTGATATTATCAACCAACTGTTTTATTAACATTTAAATTCTGACACTATGAACAAAATGATTTGGAAAAGCCTTATGTGCTTAGCACTGTGTGCATTCGCGCTGACCGCTGTTTCTTGCGGTGACGATGATGACAACAACAACACACCCGGCAGTGTGACGCCCAGTCCGCAGACGGCCAGCGTTGTGGGTTATTGGATGGTTACTGATCTTGGTGCAGAACCTCATATTATTTTCTTCAAGGCTGACGGCATCGGTGGATTCCTGGAGTATTCCACCTCACGCGGCGACTACCACCAGGACGGAGCTTTCCGTTGGGCCCAGAACGCCGACGGCAGCTATTCCTTCTCGGGTGAAGGTCTCCACGACGGCGTCTATGCTGCAGGTATCGAGTCCATTGACGGCGACAAAATGCGTGTGTGGATGCAGTGGGATAAAAACAAGGATAAGGAATACGCCACTGTGAGGCGCATGACGAGCAATGAGGTGGCAAAGATCGTGATACGTGAGCAAGGCGGTAACGTAACGCCAGACATCAACATTGTGGGTAATTGGGACGTCGTGAGAGAAATAAGGTCATATTATCGCAATGGCGCTTGGGAGTCTGAAGACAAGTCGAAAAGCGGTCCCTATGATTATATATTCTTCAATGCCGACGGCAACGGCGGCTATATGGAGTACGGCAGCTCTGGTAGTTATCATCAGGACGGCGAATTCCGTTGGGTCAGGAACGCTGACGGCAGTTACACCTTCTCGGGTGAAGTATACAGCATGGCCATCAAAAACACAGACGGCAGTAACAGGATGGAGGTCGAGGTATATTGGAGCACGACCAAGAAAAGCTACTACACCCTGCAGCGTCAAGTCCTGTAAACAATCAAATCATACTGTCTGATTTGAGAAGCGAATAAGTAAAGGTGTGAAAAGATATGGAAAAAAATCGTCGGTTTTTACCTTTTCCGCGATTTTTTCCGTATCTTTCCGCTGTAAAAGCGTGACTAACCCATAAAAACCCATAAAATGAAAACAAATGCGTTACATCAGCTCTTCTTCGCTGCAGTGATTTTTGTCGGCCTGGCAACGGGCAGTTCCGTAAAAGCTGAGGAATTCAGCGACGACCCCAGACTGTATGGCACCTGGATAATGGAATCCATGCAATACGACGGCGAAAGCATCCGGCCGAGAAACAAGAGCGGATACACGCAAATCAAGCACTATGGGAAGGACGGCACATATGTGTGCGTGGAGTTTGCCAGAAAAACCTCCGACAAGGGAGAGACTTACGTGGAAGTCTATCCTCACGAATACGGAAAACCCGGTTACAAACTGAAGAACAGAATGTATATAGAGATGGGGCGCGCTCCGCTGAAAGACGCTATCGTGTTTCTGGACAAAGACACGCAGCGGGGCCGTTGGGGCACACGCACCGACATCTGGAAAAGAATCACACTGCCCAAGGCTCTGCTCGACCACATCATCACAAGTGCCCGCATCCACCAGGAAAGATGGTCCGGGACGATGCAGGAAAGCATGAAGAAAAACCTCTTTGAATGAACTGCGTACGATTATATATCATATCATTTTTTACAATACTTGCTGCTGCGTGCAGCGAACAGGCCGCCCCTGATGCCCCACAAGGGGTGAAGGGCCTGTGGAGGCTGAGCTCCGTGTCGCACTTCAACGGCTTTCTGGAGACCTTCGACGAGCGCAATCTGCAGCAGACGCTGCGCCTCTACGAGAATGACGGCACGTGTTACGAGGTGAAAACGCTGGCCGACGCCAACGGCATCATGATTGTGCCGCAGGAGCGCATCTCCTATACTTTGAACTGCGTGGACGACACCACCTACAATTATACGGAAAACGGAGAGCCCGGCCCTTTTTGGCAGCCGGCAGACACTGTCATCGTCACGCAGAAGCTTGGTTTTAAGCACCAATGGATCAGGCTGAAGGCGAGCGAAGAACTCCGTCAGGCCGTGGTGAAGGCCTTCGAGACGGACGCCAACGGCAACTACACCGGCTGTCAGGTGATTTCCTCAAAGGAGCAGAATTTGGAAAAAGAGAACAGCTCGCTGCAGAGTCTGGTGGCGTTTTGCATGCTCCTGTTGGCCGGGATGGGTATATACATGTTTTGGGTGTTGTGGAAGAGGCGTCGCATCTCAAACCTGCTGCGCAGCATTCGTGACGAGTCGAACCAGAGGCCACAACAGGTGAACGTCGCCCTGAAACAAGTGGAGGAAGATTTCAAGAAGTCCGACTACTACATAGAACTGCATCGCCGCATCACACGGGGCGACAGGCTCAACGACGAAGACTGGCGTGAGATGGAATATCAGTTGAAGACGGCTTACCCCGACTTCGTCCGTCGTCTGCTCGCGCTCATCCCGTTGTCCGAAGTGGAGTTTCGCACCTGCATGCTCATCCGGCTCTCCGTTTCGCCCACCGCCATGGCCGACGTGCTGCATCGAGACCTCAGCAGCATCTCTACCATACGCAGCCGTCTCTACCAAAAGGTGTTCGGAAAGAAAGGCAGCTCGCACGATTGGGACGAATTCGTCCTCTCGCTTTAATACACTATAAACCCTACTTCCACCTCAGGCACGTCAGGGCGAAGGCGGAGGCCGCCATCAGGAAGCCTACAAGGCAGACGCCCGTCCAGCCCAGGAGGTGCCAGCCCCAGCCGGCAAGGAAAGTGCCCAGGCAGCCGCCGACGAAGAACGTCGTCATGAAGATGGTGTTGATGCGGTTGCTCGCCTCGGGCATCTCGGCGATGCTGGCGCTCTGGTTGCCCACCTGCATGAACTGCAGCGCGATGTCGAGCGCGATGATGGCGAGGGCCAGCCCCAGATAGCTGTAGCCCCACAGCCAGCTGCCGCACCAGGCGAGCATCTGCAGCACCGTGCCGATGAAGCAGAAGCGGCGCAAGCCCAGTCGCGGCAGCAGATTGCCCACGCCGCCGGCCACCAGTGCTCCGGCAGCGCCGCAGAGGCCCATGGAGCCCGCCACATGGCTGCCGGCATAGAAGGGCGGTCCGGCCAGATGAAACGCCAGGCACGACCACACGGCCAGCATGGCGCCCATGGAGAGCGCCGCACGCAGCGCGTTGAGGCGGATGCGGGGATGGCCGCGGAAGATGTCGAGGACGGAGCGCAGCAGTGCGCCGTAGCTGCCCTCGAAGTTGCGCTGCATGCGGGGCAGCAGGGCCAGCATGGCGACGATGCTCAGCAGCATCACGCCGCAAGCCCCCAGATAGACGCTGCGCCATCCCGCCCACATGGCCACCGCACCGCTCACGACACGCGAGAGGAGGATGCCCGAGAGCAGGCCGGCAAGCACGATGCCGATGTCGCGCGCCTTGTGCTCGGGACGGGCATACTGACCGGCAATGGGGATGAACAGTTGGGCCACCACGGAGCCGGCGCCCAGCAGCAGCGAGGCGCCCCACACGGCCCAAATGCTGCCGGCGGAGGCAATCATCAGCGAGGCGACCCCCGCCGCACTCAGGCAGACGGTGACGATGCGCCGGTGGCTGTAGAGATCGGCCATGGGCGTGATGAAGAGCAGGCCCAGGACATAGCCCAGCTGGGTGGCCACGGTGACGCCGTTGGCCTGGATGACGCTGCAGCCCAGGTCGTGGCGCATCATCTCGAGCAGCGGCTGGTTGTAGTAGAGGTTGGCGACGGTGACGCCCGACATGACGGCCATCATCAGGAGGATGCCGCGAGGTATGCCTTGGTTGCTTTGAAGTCTCATGAGCGTGGGTGTTAGGAGAGGTCAGTGCAGCGTGGTGCCGCCGTAGAAGACGGCGCGCCCGCCGGGGTGCTGCTTCAGACAGGAGAGGTTGAGAAAAATGGCGGTTTCATCGAAGATATTCAGGGGTCCGAGCAGACCGGTGAAGTAGAGGCGGGGGTAGCCCTCGTGGAGGCGGATGAACTCGCGCGCCATGCCGGAGGGCACGCCGGAGACCTCCTCGGAGGGGATTTCGAGCAGGTCGGAGACCATCTGCCCCAGATTGGGGGCGTAGGCGATGTGGCGCGTGCCGGAAGGAGAGACGGTCTCGACGCGCCGCGAGCTGCCCCTGAGGAGCGTGCGCGGCGTGTGGCCCGTCCAGCGGCCCGAGGTGCGGGTGTAGACCATGTAGGTCATCTCGTCGGGGTAGAGCTCCGCCATCTTGAGGAAGAGCTCGCCCTCGTCGGCGGCCTCGGCCCAGCTGCCTTCAATGGCCTGCGAGAGGAAGAGGGAGCGGGCGCGGCCGCGGTCGATCTGGTTGCGGAATTTGCGGTAGATGCGCTGAAAATCGCTGCCGTGGGGCACGGCGCGCTGCAGCTTGCGCTCCAACTGACAGAGGGCCACGCGGCGGTGCTCAAGAGCCTCGGTCTCCAGCGCGATGAGTTCCCAGCCGCGGCAGACGACCTCGGGGGCGATGAGCAGCGTGGGGCAGGAGAGCGTGGGGGCGAAGGGATGGAAGAGGAAGCCCGAAGGCAGATGGCCGTGGGGCGAGGCGCCCAAGGGCGTTTCGAGCGGAAGGGCCGCGCCCATCACCAGCCGCGGATCGGGGTCGCGGGGATAGCGGAAGAGGGCGAACTCCTGTCCGCTCTCCACAAGGCGCTGCACGAGGGCCGAATGGGTTATGGATGACCTCTTTGACATCTGCCGATGGCTGAAATTCGGTGCAAATATATAACAAAATCGGCAATTAACGGAAATATTTGCGCGCGGAGACAGGGAAAAAAGAAGAAAAGGATGTACCTTTGTGCGCAATTTGTGTAATTAAAAACCTAAAAATACATCCAACATGAGTGACAGATTGTTCATTTTTGACACCACACTGCGTGATGGCGAACAGGTCCCCGGTTGCCAGCTGAACACCGTAGAAAAGATTCAGGTGGCCCGTCAGCTGGAAGCCCTCGGCGTGGATGTGATAGAAGCCGGCTTCCCCATCTCGAGTCCGGGCGACTTCAACAGCGTGGTAGAGATTTCGAAGGCCGTGACATGGCCCACGATATGCGCCCTGACGCGCGCCGTGGAGAAAGACATCGACGTGGCCGCCGAGGCGCTGCAGTATGCCAAGCACAAGCGCATCCACACCGGCATCGGCACCAGCGAGAGCCACATCCGCTACAAGTTCAACTCGACCCCCGAGGAGATCATCGAGCGGGCGGTGGCTGCCGTGAAGTACGCCAAGAAGTATGTGGAGGACGTGGAGTTCTACGCCGAAGACGCCGGACGCACCGACAACGAGTATCTGGCCCGCGTGATCGAGGCCGTGACCAAGGCCGGCGCCACCGTGTGCAACATCCCCGACACGACCGGTTTCCGCACGCCCTATGAGTACGGCGAGAAGATCAAGTATCTCTACGAGCACGTGGACGCCTTCGCCGCCGGACGGAGCATCCTCTCGACCCACTGCCACAACGACCTGGGCATGGCCACGGCCAACACCGTGAGCGGCGTGCTCAACGGCGCACGCCAGGTGGAGACCACCATCAACGGTATCGGCGAGCGCGCCGGCAATACGGCGATGGAGGAGGTGGTGATGACCTTCAAGCTGCACCCCGACCTGGGCGTCGAGACGAACATCAACACCCAAAAGATCTATCCCACGAGCCGCATGGTGTCCAGTCTGATGAACATGCCCGTGCAGCCCAACAAGGCCGTCGTGGGCCGCAACGCCTTCGCCCACTCCAGCGGCATCCATCAGGACGGCGTGCTCAAGAACGCCTCCACCTACGAAATCATGGACCCCAAGATGGTGGGCATCGACGACAACGCCATCGTGCTGACCGCACGCTCCGGACGCGCCGCCCTCAAGCACCGCCTCTCGGTCAACGGCATCAACATCGAGGGCGAGAAACTGGACAAGGTCTATCAGGACTTCCTCAATCTGGCCGACAAGAAGAAGGAAATCACCGACGACGACATCATGGTGCTGGCCGGCGCCGAACGCAGCGCCACCCACAGCGTGAAGCTCGACTACCTGCAGGTGACCACCGGCAAGGGCGTGCGCAGCGTCGCCTCCATCGGTCTGGATATCGCCGGCGAGAAGTTTGAAGCCGCCGCCTCGGGCAACGGTCCCGTGGACGCCGCCATCAAGGCCCTCAAGTGCATCATCAAGCGCACGATGACGCTCAAGGAGTTCACCATACAGGCCATCTCCAAGGGCAGCGACGACATGGGCAAGGTGCACATGCAGGTGGAGTACGACGGTCACATCTACTACGGCTTCGGCGCCAACACCGACATCGTGACCGCTTCGGTGGAGGCTTATATTGACTGTATCAACAAATTCAGAAAATGAAGACACTTTTCGATAAAATCTGGGACGCCCACGTCGTGCAGAACGTGGAGGACGGCCCCACTCAGCTCTACATCGACCGCCTCTACGCTCACGAGGTGACCTCTCCGCAGGCCTTCGATACCCTGCGCGACAAGGGCATCAAGCCCTTCCGCCCCGAGCGCATCGTGGCCATGCCCGACCACAACACCCCCAGCGACCAGCAGGAGCGCATCGACGACCCCGTAGGCCGCAAGCAGGTGGAGACGCTCAGGAAGAACTGTGAGGAGTTCGGCATCCGCCACTTCGCCATGGGCACCCGCGACAACGGCATCATCCACGTGGTGGGTCCCGAGAAGGCCCTCTCGCTGCCCGGCATGACCATCGTGTGCGGCGACTCGCACACCTCGACCCACGGCGCCGTGGGCGCCATCGCCATGGGCATCGGCACCAGCGAGGTGGCTCAGGTGCTGGCCTCGCAGTGCATCCTGCAGCAGAAGCCCAAGACGATGCGCATCAACATCGAGGGCAAGCTGCCCGAAGGCACCACCGCCAAGGACGTGGCCCTCTACATCATGGCCAAAATGACCACCTCCGGCGCCACGGGTTATGCCGTGGAATATGCCGGCAGCGCCATCCGCTCCATGTCGATGGAGGGTCGTCTGACGCTGTCCAACCTGTCCATCGAGATGGGTTCGCGTGCCGGCATCATCGCCCCCGACGAGACGACGTTCGCCTATCTCAAGGGTCGTGAGTACGCCCCCAAGGGTGCCGAATGGGACAAGGCCGTCGAGGAGTGGAAGAAGCTCTACTCGGACGAGGGCGCCGTGTTTGACAAGGAGGTGACTTACAGGGCCGAGGACATCGCGCCCCGCATCACCTACGGCACCAATCCCGGCGCCGGCATCGCCGTGGACGGCACCATCCCCGAGCTCAAAGACATCCCCGAGGCGGAGCAGGCCCAGTTCCTCTCCATGCTGGACTACATGCAGTTCAAGCCCGGCGAGAAGCTGGAAGGACATCCCGTGGACTACGTGTTCCTGGGCGCCTGCACCAACGGACGCATCGAGGACTTCCGCGCCTTTGCCAGCGTGGTGAAGGGCCGCAAGAAGGCCGAAGGCGTCGTGGCCTGGCTCGTGCCCGGCTCATGGCTGGTGCGTCAGCAAATCATCGACGAGGGCATCGACAAGATACTGGAGGAGGCCGGCTTCGAGCTGCGTCTGCCTTCGTGCTCGGCATGTCTGGCGATGAATCCCGACAAAGTGCCCGCCGGCAAGCTGGCCATCTCGACCAGCAACCGCAACTTCGTGGGCCGTCAGGGCCCCGGTGCACGCACCGTGCTGGCTTCGCCTCTGACCGTGGCCGCCAGCGCCGTCACCGGTAAAATCACTGATCCCCGTAAACTTTGAAGCACCATGGCCAAACAGAAATTCAATATCATAGAGTCCACATGCATCCCTGTGGAGATCGACAACTGCAACACGGACCTCATCATCCCGGCCCGCTACCTGGCTTCCACCACGCGCGACCCGAAGTTCTTCGGCGATGCCTTCATGCACGACCTGCGCTACGACGCCGAGGGTAAGCCGGTGCCCGACTTCGTGATGAACCGCCCGGAATACTCCGAGGCCCCCAGAGAGGGCGTCCACGAAATCATCATCGGCGGACAGAACTGGGGCAGCGGTTCCAGCCGCGAACACGCCGCCTGGGCCATCAGCGGCTACGGCGTGAGGGTGGTGATCTCCAGCTCGTTTGCCGACATCCATCGCAACAACCTGCTCAACTGCTTCGTGCTGCCCGTGATTGTCAGCCGCGAGTTCCAGCAGGAGCTCTTCGAGACGGTGAAGGCCGACCCGTCGGCCAAGGTGCGCGTGGACGTGCCCAATCAGACCGTGACCAATGTGAAGACGGGCCGTCAGGAGCAGTTCCCCATCAACAGCTACAAGAAATACTGTCTGGAGAACGCCTTCGACGACATCGATTTCCTGCTCAATAACACCGACAAAATAGAAGCCTTTGAGAAGCGTTGAGATTTTAGACACCACGCTGCGCGACGGCGAGCAGACCTCCGGAGTGGCCTTTTCCGCCCCCGAGAAGCTGTCCATCGCCCGCAAGCTGCTGGAGGAGGTGAAGGTGGACCGCATCGAGGTGGCTTCCGCCCGCGTTTCCGCCGGTGAAATGGAGTGCGTCAAGGCCGTGTGCGACTGGGCCGCAGAGGCTGGGTTGCTGGAGCGGGTGGAGGTGCTGGGCTTCTGCGACGACGGCAAGTCCATCGAATGGATCCGCGAGTCGGGCGCCCGCGTCATCAACCTGCTGACCAAGGGCAGCGAGAAACACTGTCGCGGACAGCTGGGCAAAGAGCCCGAAGAGCATTTTGCCGACGTGGCGCGTAATATAAGGATGGCGCGCGAGGCCGGACTCTCGGTCAACCTCTATCTGGAGGACTGGTCGAACGGCATCAAAGAGGGTGCCGACTACGTGTTCGCCATGGTGGATGCACTCCAGAGTGAAGACATCTGCCGCATCATGCTGCCCGACACGCTGGGCGTGCTCTCTCCCCGCGAGACGCGCCGCTTCGTCAAGGCGATGGTGGAGCACTATCCCCATCTGCGTTTCGACTATCACGCCCACAACGACTACGACCTGGCTGTGGCCAATGTGCTGGCCGCAGTGGAGGAGGGTTGCAGCGGCGTACACTGCACGGTCAACGGACTGGGCGAGCGCGCCGGTAACGCCTCTCTGGCCTCCGTCGTGGCCGTCATCAACGATATGACCGAGGCCCGGGTGAGGGTGGAGGAGAAGAGCATCAACTCCGTCTCGCGCATGGTGGAGAGCTACAGCGGTATGGCGCTGGCGGCCAATCAGCCCATCGTGGGCGAGAACGTCTTCACGCAGACGGCCGGCGTGCATGCCGACGGCGACAAGAAGGCCGGACTCTATGTCAACCGCCTGCTGCCGGAGCGCTTCGGACGCTCGCGTGAGTACGCCCTGGGCAAGATGTCGGGCAAGGCCAACATCGAGCAGAACCTGCGCCTCTTGGGCATCAGCCTCTCGGAGGAGGACATGAAGAAGGTGACGCGCCGCATCAACGAGCTCGGCGACAAGAAGGAAAAGGTGTCCATCGACGACCTGCCCTTCATCATCTCCGACGTCCTGCACCACGGCACCGCCAACGAGCGCATCAAGCTGGTGAGCTACATGGTCTCCACGGCCTACGGCCTGCATCCGCAGGCGGTGGTGAAGCTGGAGGTGAACGGCAAACAATACGAGGAGTCGGCCACGGGCGACGGTCAGTACGACGCCTTCGTGCGCGCCGTGCGCCACATCTACCGCGACGCCCTCGGACGCACTTTCCCCTGGCTCTCCAACTACCAGGTGACCATACCGCCCGGCGGTCGCACCGACGCGTTGGTGCAGACGGCCATCTCGTGGCAGTACGAAGGCAAGACCTACCGCACCAGAGGCCTGGACGCCGATCAGACGGAAGCGGCCATCAAGGCGACCATCAAAATGTTGAACTTATTAGAAGAATAAAGCGATATGAAACTCAAGATTGCAGTGTTGGCCGGTGACGGTATCGGCCCCGAGATTATGGAACAGGGTGTGGCCGTGCTGAGTGCCGTAGCCAAGAAATTCGGTCACGAAGTGAGCTACAAGGAAGCCCTCTGCGGCGCCCACGCCATCGACGAAGTGGGTGATCCTTTCCCCGAAGAGACCTTCAAGGTGTGCGAGGAGGCAGACGCCGTGCTGTTCGCCTCTGTCGGCGACCCGAAGTTTGACAACAACCCCACGGCCAAGGTGCGCCCCGAACAGGGTCTGCTGGCCATGCGCAAGAAGCTGGGCCTGTATGCCAACATCCGTCCTGTGGAAACCTTTGACTGCCTCATTCACAAGTCGCCCCTGAAGGACAGTCTGGTGAAGGGTGCCGACTTCATCTGCATCCGCGAACTCACCGGCGGCATGTATTTCGGCAAGAAGCAGGAGCCCGTGGTGCGCGAGGACGGTGTGGAAGAGGCTTACGACACCAACTACTATTCGCGTCCCGAGGTGGAGCGCATCCTCAAGGTGGGCTATCAGTATGCTCGTCAGCGCCGCAAGCATCTCACCGTGGTGGATAAGGCCAACGTGCTGGCTTCCAGTCGCCTGTGGCGTAAAATCGCCCAAGAGATGGCGCCCCAGTATCCCGACGTGACCACCGACTATATGTATGTGGACAACGCCGCCATGCGCATGATTCAGGAGCCCACGTTCTTCGACGTGATGGTGACGGAGAACACCTTCGGCGACATCCTGACGGACGAGGGCAGCGTGATTACCGGTTCCATGGGTCTTCTGCCCAGTGCTTCCACCGGCAGTTCGACGCCCGTCTTCGAGCCCATCCATGGCAGCTGGCCTCAGGGTAAGGGTCTGAACATCGCCAATCCTCTGGCCCAGATTCTCTCCGTGGCCATGCTCTTCGAGTATTTCGACCTCAAGGAGGAAGGCAAACTGGTGCGTGAGGCCGTGAACGCTTCGCTCGACGCCAACGTGCGCACGCCCGAGATTCAGGTCGAGGGTGCTCCCAAGTACGGCACCAAAGAAGTGGGTGCCTGGATTGTGGACTACATCAACAAAAAGTGATTCGGTCAATCCTTTTGAATATGCTGATATGGGCGGCCTTTGTGTCGCCCATATTGGCCCAAACGCCGGTTGATTCCGCCCGTATGTCCGCCGATCCGCAGGTACTCATCAAGACTTGCGACCGGATGCTGGAGGAGGCGCCCCACAATGTGGAGGTGCGTCTGCGACGGGCGGCGCTCTACCAGTGGCTCGGAGCGGACGACAAGGCGCTGGCCGACTACAACATCATCCTGGAGGACGTGCCCAACCACACGGAAGCCCTGCTCTTCAGGGCGGACATCTACCGCAAGAAACGCGATTTCCGTAATGCGCGTTCGGACTACGAGCGGCTTATCGGCTTGCAGCCCAATAACTTGCAGGCCTGTCTGGGACTCGTCATCACCAACGATGCCGACGGGCGCCCCAAGGAGGCGATGGATCAGATCAACACCATCGTGGAGGCCTGGCCCGAAGAGGCCCTCGTCTATCTCGTGCGCGGGGAGATGTTCATGAAGCGCGGCGTGTATCCCCAGGCCCTGATGGATTTTGAGGAGAGCATCCGTCTGGACCCGACGAATCCGGATGCCTACGTCTCTCGAGGAAATTACTACAAACACCGCCGCAAGACGTCGAAGGCCCGGGAGGACTTCCAGCGCGCTGTGGCACTGGGAGCGGATGCCGATTACATTTACAGCCTGCTTAGGGAGCTTCGCTGAATTGCTTCAGACGAAGGCGGCCGCCGTCTCCGACTTTCTGGCCGGAAAACTCTGCGCCAGCGGCCTTTCGGACGAGGCGCTGGAGCAGGTGTTGGCGCTGACGCTGGGCATCCGCGACAGCCGTTCTGCGACGATGGCGCTTTTTCGTGAGGCGGGCGTCAGTCACGTGATGGCCCTCTCGGGGCTTCATCTGACGGTTTTCTGTCTGTTTCTCGCTCTTTTCGTGTATCCCGTGCGCCGGGTGATGGGGCCCTTCTGGCTCCGTCTGGCGATGATGCTGCTCGTCGTCGCTCTGGTGTGGGGCTACGTGCTTGTGGCCGGATGTCCGATGTCCATGGTGCGTGCGGCGGCGATGTTCTCCGTCGCCATTGCGGGCGCGCTGTTTTATTGGCGCATGACGCTGCTGCAGGTGTGGACCCTCGCCGTGATGCTGATTCTGACGCTCTCGCCCCGAAGTCTGACTGATGTGGGCTTTCAGCTCTCTTCGGCGGCCACATTGGGGATAGCCACCTTCGGCGCTTTGAAATCTCCGTGGGAGGGGAATGTGGTGTGGATGTGGCTGCGCATCGGCTTTTGGTGTCAGGTCTTCACACTGCCTCTGGTGGCGCATTATTTCGGTACTTTTGTGCCCCATGCCGTCTTTACCTCGCTGTTTGTCAGCAGCTACACGACCGTCGTGCTGCTCTTCTGCTTTGCCCTGATGGCGGCGCTGCTCGCCGGCTTCACGCCGTTCTCGTCTTTTCTGGCGCTGAGCATCAGCGGCCTGCTGGACTTTCAGACCATGCTCCTGAAGCACGTCACGGCAGTTGTCTCTCCCGTCTCCGGTCTGCGTTTTTCGTGGTGGTGTGTCTTTCTCTACTACGCAAGTCTCGCCTCCCTCTACCTTTATTTATACGCGGGCGAGCGGGAGCGCGGGCGTCACGTCAATGCGAGCGAGGAACTTACAGAGAGGCCAGATCCGCCGCAGCCTTAAGGGGATCGGGGGCGCCGAAGACGGCGCTGCCGGCCACGAGCACGTCGGCGCCGGCCTCACGCAGACGGCGTCCGGTCTCCATGTTCACGCCGCCGTCAATCTCGATCAGGGCGTGGCTGCCCGTGCGCTCGATGAGGCTGCGCAGGCTCTTCACCTTGTCGATGGTGTGCTCGATGAATTTCTGTCCGCCGAATCCGGGATTGACGCTCATGAGCAGCACCATGTCGGCATCCTGAATAATGTCTTCGAGCACGCAGACGGGGGTGGAGGGGTTAAGCGTCACGCCGGCCTTCATCCCAGCCTCGTGGATCTGCCCCAGCACGCGGTGGAGGTGAGGGCAGGCCTCGTAGTGAACGTTCATCATGTAGGCACCCAGAGCTTTCACCTCGCCGATGAACTTCTCGGGCTGCACGATCATCAGGTGCACGTCGAGCGGTTTTTGGCAGAGTTTTGCGACCGCTTTCAGCACGGGAAAGCCGAAAGAGATGTTGGGCACGAAGACGCCGTCCATGATGTCCAGATGGAGCCAGTCGGCCCGGCTTTGGTTGAACCAACTCATTTCTTTTTCCAAATTGCCGAAATCGGCGGCGAGAAGCGATGGAGCTAACATAATATATCCGTATTTTTCCACAAATGTAGTCAAAAATTGCGAAATAAGCAAAAAAACCGAAAAAAAACGAAAAAAGTTTCAGCGAATCGTGTTCTTATCTTTAAAATAGTCGTACCTTTGCACGCCGATTATTATCAAAAGGGTGAAAAATCTTAGTAGTAAACAAACAAAAAACAAAGAATGGACACTTTAAGTTACAAGACCATCTCTGTCAACAAGCAAACGGCCAAGAAGGAATGGGTTGTGGTGGATGCCACGGACCAGGTTCTGGGTCGTATGGCCAGCAAGGTGGCAAAACTTCTTAGAGGTAAGTACAAGCCTGAGTTCACGCCTCATGTGGACTGCGGCGACAATGTCATCATCATCAACGCCGAGAAGATCAAGATCAGCGGCAAGAAGATGACGGATCGTGTGTATCTTCGCTACACGGGTTATCCCGGCGGCCAGCGCCCCGAGACTCCCGAGAGCATTCTCGCCAAGAAGAATGGTGCCGACAGGCTCATTCGCCGTGTGGTAAAGGGCATGCTGCCCAAGAACAAATTGGCCGATCGCCTCATTACCAACCTCTACATCTACGAGGGCAGTGAGCATCAGCAGCAGGCACAGCAGCCGAAGGCCATTGATATTAACCTCTATAAATAATAAGAGATGGAAACAGTAAACGCATTGGGACGCCGCAAGAGTGCCGTAGCTCGCGTGTATGTGACCGACGGCAGCGGTAAGATTACCATCAATAAAAGAGATCTGACGGAGTACTTCCCCAGCCCTATCCTGCAGTTTGTGGTGAAGCAGCCTCTGACCATGGTGGACGCTGTGGAGAAGTATGACATCAAGGTGACGTTGTGCGGCGGTGGTTACACCGGCCAGAGCCAGGCTCTGCGTCTGGCCATTGCACGTGCTTTGGTCAAGATTAATGCCGACGACAAGGCCGCTCTGCGTGCAGAGGGCTTCATGACACGCGACAGCCGTGAGGTAGAGCGTAAGAAGCCGGGTCGTCCTAAGGCACGTCGCAGATTCCAGTTCAGTAAGCGTTAATGCCCGGACGGAACAAGTTTAGTATCTAAACCCGCGAGACGCCCAATTAATCGGGAGGACTTACTCGAGGGTTGATTCTATCCCCAAGGCCCTTTTAAACAAGGGTGAGAATTAACAGGAAAGTAAACAAAACAACACAAATGACTATGTCAAGAGTAAATTTTGAAACCCTTTTGGAGGCTGGCTGCCACTTCGGCCACCTCAAGAGAAAGTGGAACCCCGCCATGGCTCCTTATATCTTCAAGGAGATGAACGGCATCCACATCATCGATCTTCACAAGACCGCCGTGATGGCTGACACTGCCGCTGAGGCAATGAAGCAGATTGCCAAGAGCGGCAAGAAGATTTTGTTTGTTGCTACTAAGAAGCAGGCCAAGAGCATCGTTGCCGAGAAGGCTACGAGCGTAGGCATGCCTTATGTTATCGAGCGTTGGCCCGGCGGTATGCTGACCAACTTCCCCACCATCCGCAAGGCTGTGAAGAAGATGGCCAACATCGACAAGCTGATGGCCGACGGCACCTACAGCAATCTCTCCAAGCGTGAGATTCTTCAGGTGAGCCGCCAGCGCGCCAAGCTGGAGAAGAACCTCGGCTCCATCGCTGACCTCAACCGTCTGCCCAGCGCCCTTTTCGTAGTGGACGTGCTCAAGGAGCAGATTGCCGTTAAGGAGGCCAACCGTCTGGGTATCCCCGTGTTCGCTATCGTGGACACCAACTCCAACCCCGACAACGTGGACTTCGTCATTCCCGCCAACGATGACGCCAGCAAGAGCATCGAGGTAATTCTCGACGTTTGCTGCAAGGCCATCCAGGAGGGTCTCGAGGAGCGCAAGGCTGAGAAGGTGGACGAGAAGCCCGCCAAGGAAGGTAAGAAGGCTGAAGAGGCTTCCGCTGAGGAGGCTGTTGAGGCAGAACCCGAAAAGAAGGAGGAAGAAGCATGAACTTCACGATGACCGAAATCAAGAAGCTCCGCGAGATGACCGGAGCAGGCTTGGCAGACTGTAAGAAGGCACTCACCGAGAGCGAGGACATCGACGCCGCAGTGGCTTACCTCCGCAAGAAGGGTGCCGCCGTTGCTGCCAAGCGCAGCGACCGCGAGGCTGCCGAAGGTTGTGTGCTGGTGAAGAGCGAGAACGGCTTTGCCGCCATTATCGCCCTTAAGTGCGAGACCGACTTCGTGGCCAACAACGCCGACTTCGTGGCTCTGACTCAGGATATCCTCAACGCCGCCGTTGCCGCCAAGTGCAAGACCCTCGACGAGGTGAAGGCTCTGCCCATGGGCGAAGGCACCGTGCAGGACGCCGTGACCGCCCGCAGCGGTATCACCGGTGAGAAGATGGAGCTCGACGGTTACAGCTGCATCGAGAGCGACAACGTGGCTGTCTACAACCACATGAACCGCAACGGCCTCTGCGCTATGGTGGCTTTCAACAAGCCCGTCAGCGACAGCGACTGCGGTAAGAACGTGGCCATGCAGATTGCCTCTTTTTCTCCCGTTGCCATCGATGAGAGCGGCGTGAGCGAGGAAGTGAAGCAGAACGAGTACAACGTAGCTGTTGAGAAGACCAAGGAAGAGCAGGTGAAGAAGGCCGTTGAGGTAGCCCTCAAGAAGGCCGGCATCAACCCTGCTCACGTGGATTCCGAGGACCACATGGAGTCCAATATGGCCAAGGGTTGGATCACTGCTGAGGACGTTGAGAAGGCCAAGAAGATCATCGCCGAGACCAGCGCAGAGAAGGCAGCCAACCTGCCCGCTGCCATGGTGGAGAACATCGCCAAGGGCCGTGTCAACAAGTTCCTCAAGGAGAACTGCCTCCTCTCTCAGGAGTACATCTGGGACAAGTCTATGACCGTGGCTCAGTATCTCCAGAGCGTGGACAAGGAGCTCAAGGTGACCGCTATGAGCCGCTTCACTCTGAAGGCTGAATAATCAGTAATACAATAAGCGTAACGGCCCCTCCCTGCAAAGGGGAGGGGCTTTTTCTTTTCCTTTTTTCTTATGAAGATATTCGGCATCGGCATGAACTACCTGGAGCACACGCGAGAGCTCGACGGACGGGCCTATGTGCCCGAAGACCCTGTGGTGTTCACCAAGACCGACAGCGCGCTGCTCACCGGTGGCAAACCCTTCTTCCTGCCCGACTACACGCAGCGCTGCGAATACGAGACGGAGCTCGTGGTGCGCATCTCCCACATGGGGCGCAGCATCCCCGAGCGCTTCGCTCGCCGTTACTACGACGAGGTGACGGTGGGCATCGACTTCACGGCGCGCGACCTTCAGGAGCGCCTTCGTCGCGAGGGCAAGCCCTGGGATCTTTGCAAGGGCTTCGACGGCAGCGCCGTGGTGGGCGACTTCGTGCCTTTGACTGGCGACGTGCAGGATCTGCATTTCCGCCTGGAGAAAAACGGGGTGACCGTGCAGGAGGGCTGGACGGGCGACATGATTTACTCTGTGGACCGTCTTATCAGCTTTATTTCCAGTTACTTCACACTGAAGACAGGCGACCTCATCTTCACCGGCACGCCCGTCGGTGTTGGCCCCGTGCAGATCGACGACCATCTGGAAGGTTTTCTCGAGGGCAATAAAATCCTCTCGTTCAACGTTAAGTGAAAAGGTACACTATGCCACTGTAGGATGCAACGCCGTGCGACGATAGTCTTGCTCTTTTGTCTGAGCCTTTTGGCCCGGGCTGCTGGCGACGCCTCGTTCGTGACGCTCGACTGGGCGGAAATCGGCCTTGACACCGTAGCGCCGGAGTATCGACACACTGAGGTGCTGAGGGAGGGCGGTGCCTGGCAGGTGCGTGCGGAGTATCCAGAGTTCGAGCCGCTCTCTGAGGCGGAGTCGCGCCTCGTGGCGCCTTATGCCGACCTCATCGGCGAGGACATCCGCATGGAGTGCGAGGTCTATGAGGTGCGCGGCCAGTGGCGCATCACCTATCACTGTCTGCCTCTGGTCTATCGCGACGGCCTTTATCAGCGGTTGCTCAGCGCCCGTTTCTCTCTGAGCCGTGTGGCGCAGGCTCGTACGGTAGCAGCGACTTCGGCCACGGAGCGTTATGCTTCGCGCAGTGCGATGGCCTCCGGCCGCTGGATCAAGATCACTCTTACGGAAGACGGCATGTATCGCCTCACTCCGTCATTCATCCAAAAGGCCGGTTTCACCGACATTTCCCGCGTTCGTCTTTACGGCTACGGCGGCCATCTTCAGAGCACTTCGCTCAACGCCGACGCCGACATGGACGACCTTCCCGAGATACCGCTCTATCAGGCCTCCGACGGCAGTCTGCTCTTCTGGGGCAATGGTCTGGTGTCGTGGAGCGGCACGAAGCGCGTGCTCAACACCTACGCCCGCGAGGCTTGCTACTTCCTGAGCGATGTGGCGCCCGACGGCGGTACGGGGGCAGCCAAGCGTATTGCTACTGTAGAGGCCGGTTCTTCGCCTACGTCCACCGTCACTTCTGCGATGCGCCACCAGCTCATCGAGCGCGACGAGTATGCCATGTATCATGTGGGTAACCGCCTCGTTGCGGCCGACAACTTCTCCGACGGCGCCGAGCGTTCCTACACCTTCTCCGGCGTCAACGCCTCTGGTACGGTGCAGTTGACTTATTCCTTTGCCTCGGCCGGATTGACCAACACCAACACGCTCACCTGGAGCGTCAACGGCGGCGCCTCGCGCACAGTGTCTATCCGCGCCTCCGACACCGAATATCAGCACGCCGTCTGGCGAGAAGCCACCACAGACGTCACTTCGCTCTCCACCGGCACCGGCTCGTGGACGGTGAAGATGCACAGCCGTGCGGGCGTCGAGGCCCATCTCGACTATCTGGCCCTGCACTACACCTCGCCCCTCTCCCTGGAGCGCGGCTTCACCTTCTTCACGGCCTCTTCGGCCAATGTGCGCTATTCGGGTTTCTCGGGCGCCTCCAAGCTTAAGGTGATGCGCCTGGCCAAAAGGGGCGTTGTACCCGCTCTGGTGCCGACTGAAGGGACGGCTGTCACAGTGCCTTCCGGCGGTTTCGACTATGTGGCCTTCGACGCCGCCTACGCCTTCCCCGAGCCGACGCTTGCGGGTGAGGTGAGTAATCAGAATCTCCACGGCTTGTCCACGGCGGATATGCTCATCATCCTGCCCGAGAACTGCAGTTATGTCTCTGAGGCCGATCGTCTTGCAGCGGCCCATCGTCAGTACGACGACCTCACGGTCACCATTGCCTGGCTGCCTCAGATCTACAATGAGTTCTCCAGCGGCACCCCCGACGCTACGGCGCTTCGCCGTTTCGCCAAGATGCTCTACGACAGAGGTGCCGAGAGCAGCCACCGTCTGAAATACCTCCTGCTCATGGCCGACGGCGCCTGGGACAACCGCATGCTCTCCCAAGCTTGGGCTTCTTTCGACCGCAGCCTCTATCTGCCCGCAGTCGAGAGCGACGAGTCGGGCCACGCCGTCAGCAGCTACGTCTCGGACGACTATTACGGCATGGTGGGCGACTACACCGCTTCGGCCATCACCTCGCTGCCCATCAGCGTGGCGGTCGGCCGCTTCCCCGTGACGACGGCCGTTCAGGCTAAGATCATGGTGGACAAGAGCGTGCGCCACATCTCCCGTGCCAATGCTGGCGATTGGAAGAATATTGCCGTATTCATCGGTGACGACGACGCCAAGGCCTCCGACTATGCGGCCGAGATGAAGGGCGCCGATCAGGCTGCCGATGCGGCCCTCTATCCCGACGGCGAGGACGGCGCAGGCCTTTCCGTGACGAAGGTGATGTTCGACGCCTTTATCCGCTCCACCGGCATCAGCGGCAACACCTATCCCGAGGTGGCCAAGCTCATCGAGCGCTACGAGACGAGCGGCGCCCTCTTGATGAACTACACGGGTCACGGCAATGCCCGCACGCTCTCTCACGAGAGTGTCGTCACCCTTCAGGACGTCAAGGCCTGGAAGGGTGAGAATTTGCCTCTGTGGATTACCGCCGCCTGCGATGTGGCCCCTTGGGACGGCCAGGAGGAGAACATCGGCGAGGCCGCCGTCTTGAACGCTCAGGGCGGTGCCGTTGCCTTCATCGGTACGCCGCGCACCGTCTATTCTACGCCCAACCACCGTCTCAACACAGCCTTCACGCGCTCCCTCTTCGATGTGGACGCCGACGGCCGCCGCAATTCCGGCGGCTGGGCTCTGGCCGAAGCGAAGAACGCCTACAAGAGTGTCAACTCTATCAACTACTCCTATTTGGGCGATCCCGCTCTCATCTTCGGCGCGCCGCGCCAGCGTGTGGTGCTGGAGACGGTCAACGGCCTCCCGCCTTCTTCCGAGGTGCAGATCAAGTCGAGCAGCCGCGTAACGCTGAAGGGCCACATCGAGGATGCTTCGGGCAACAAAATGACCGGTTTCAATGGACAGATTACCGCCACGCTCTTCGATGCCATGCAGACGGTCACCGGGCTGCGCAACATCACCACCTCGCCCTATACCTATAAGTATCGCGACTACAACACGGTGCTCTCGCGCCGCACGGCCTCCGTCAAGGGCGGTGACTGGAAGGTCGAGATGATCACCCCTAAAGACATCCTCTTCGCCGACTCTTCGGGCCGCCTGGTCTTCTACGCCCTCAATGAGGAGAAGACGGTGGAGGCTTCCGGCGCCAGCACCGACTTCACCGTGGGCGGCGTGGGCAACGATTTCGACAACCTCACCGATGGCCCCGACCTCTTCGTCTATCTCAACACGGAGGACTTCCGCGACGGCGGCACCGTCAATGCCACGCCTTACTTCTATGCCCATCTCTCCGACACGGTGGACATTGCCTATCTGGGTAACAGTGTGGGGCATAATCTGCGCCTGACCGTCGACAACGACCCGCTGCAGTCCTACATCCTAGACGACTGGTTCACGCCCGACGGCGATGATTTTACTCACGGCACGGTGGCCTACAACCTCCCCCCTCAGGCCAACGGCGAGCACACGCTGGTTTTCGAGGCCTGGAACAATCAGAACCTCTATTCGCGCCGCTCCCTGCGCTACGTCGTGGACAACGAGCTGCAGCCCGACCCCCTCAAGATTGTGGTGAGCCCCAATCCGGCCTCCACGGTGGCGAACATCATCATCAACCACCGCTTCCCGGGCTCCGAGACCTACTACGAGGTGCGCATCTTCGACCTCACGGGCCACCTCGTGTGGATGCGGGCGGAGACGGCGACGGCCGACGGCCGGGGCTCTCATGTTGTCTCCTGGGATCTCACGGGCGCTGCGGGCGGCGGCACCACGTCGGGCATCTATCCTCTGCGCGTCACGGTGCGCAGCGGTGAGGGCGAAGAGGTCAGTGAAGGACAAAAAATCATCGTCCTGAAAAATAAATAAGCCTCCCTTCGCGTTATAGTGTTGACATGAACAGGTATATTCTCCTCATAGCGGCCTTCCTTGCAGCCTCTGCGCTGCATGCGCAGGACGACCCCAACCAGCGCTTCAACCCCGAGACCTACGGCGTGACGAGCCTTTCGATAGCGCCCGATGCGCGTGCCGGCTCCATGGGCGACATGGGTGTGGCCACCGAGGCCGACATCAATTCGCAGCACTGGAATGCGGCGAAGTATCCTTTTAACATCGCGCGCGCCGGTGTGGCTGCCAGCTACACGCCCTGGTTGCGCAAGATTGTCTCCGACATCAATCTGGCCAACGTCTCCGGCTTCTACCGCATCGGCGACTACAGTGCCGTTTCCGGTTCCTTCACCTATTTCTCTCTGGGCGAGGTCACCGTGACCGAGGGCGACTACACCATCAAGCCCTACGAGATGGCCTTCGATGTGGCCTACAGCCGCATGCTCACACGCTGCCTTTCGATGGGTGTCACGCTGCGCTACATCCGCTCCGATATGTCCAACAACTACCGCGACGGCAGCTCTGCGGGCAATGCTTTCGGCGCCGACATCACGTTCTACCGCGAGGGCTACCTCATGATGGGCAGCCGCGAGTGCCGTCTGGCCTGGGGTATCGCTCTGACCAACATCGGCACGAAGATCAACTACGGCGGCACCACCAACTCCGAGTTTCTCCCCACCACGCTGCGTCTGGGCATCAACTACCTCGTGCCCTTCAACCAGTACAACAAGCTCTCTCTCGGCGTCGAAGCCTATAAGATATGTATTCCCACCTTCCCCTACGAGGTGCCTGAGGGCGACCCGCGTTCCCTCTCGCAGTATCAGCAGGAGGAGTTCTACGACGTGTCGTCCATAGCCGGCATCTTCAAGAGCTTCGCCGACGCTCCGGGCGGCTTCAAGGAGGAGATGCAGGAGATCCGCTGGTGTCTGGGCATGGAGTACACCTACAACGACCGCTTCATGCTGCGCTTCGGCTACCACCACGAGAACCAGCATAAGGGCAACCGTCAGTATCTCACCGTCGGGGCGGGCTTCCACATGAGCGTCTTCACCGTCGATGCGGCCTACGTCTTCGCCACTTCGCAGACCAATCCCCTCGACCAGACTATGCGCTTCACACTGGGCTTCGACCTCGACGGCATGAAGGACCTCTTCGGTCGCAAATCCTCCCGCAGAAGATGATTCGTGTAGGCTATGGCTACGATGTCCACCGCTTGGTGGAGGGCCGCGCGCTCTGGCTGGGCGGCGTGCGCATCGAGCACACCATGGGCCTCTTGGGCCATTCGGATGCCGACGTGCTGATCCATGCTATTTGCGATGCCTTGCTAGGTGCGGCCGGCATGCGCGACATCGGCTACCATTTCCCCGACACGGCGGGCGAGTATGAGGGTATCGACAGCAAGATTCTCCTGGAGAAGACCGTTGCGCTCATCGCTTCGAAGGGCTGGCGTGTGGGCAACATCGACGCCACTGTAGCGGCGCAGCGCCCCAAGCTCTCGCCCCACATCCCCGCCATGCAGCAGACCTTGGCCCGTGTGATGGGGGTGGAGGAGGACTGTGTGAGCATCAAGGCCACCACGACGGAGCGCCTGGGCTTCGAGGGCCGCGAGGAGGGTATCAGCGCCTCGTGTGTCTGTCTCATCGAGCGCAACTGATTGCGGAATCACGGATTTACGGAATTACGGAATTACGGAATTACGGATTGTATTCGAATTGACGCAGGTCAAGAAAATCGGTATATTTTAGGAAAAAACCGCTGCAGGTCTTGCAGGTATGGAAAAAAGCCGTACCTTTGCACCGTGTTTTTCATGGTATTAGATTTAAGGTTAGTTAAAAAGATTGGTTGTCGTGAGACAACCTTCTTTTTTTATATGTATAATAACCGCTAATCCAACCTTCATCGGGAGAGGAAATCCCGGATGAGGGCGAGGGTGTCGGCTTCGGCCTTCTCCAGATTGTCGTTGACCACCACGCGGTCGAAGCGGGGCGCATAGGTCATCTCCTCTTCGGCGCGGGCCAGGCGCATCTCTATCTTTTCGGGCGTCTCCGTGCCGCGACCTTCAAGGCGTCGGCGCAGCTCCTCCAGCGAAGGCGGCTGGACGAAAAGGCTCAGGGCTTCGTCGCCGAACTGGCGTTTGATGTTCACGCCGCCCTTCACGTCGATGTCGAAGAGCACGTTGATGCCCTGCTCCAGCTTCTCCTCCACCTGGCTGCGCAGCGTGCCGTAGAGGTGGCCGCCGTAGACCTCCTCGTACTCCAAAAAGTCGCCGGCCTCGATGTGGGCGCGAAACTGCTCGGGGGTGAGAAAGAAATAGTCCACACCGTCCCGTTCGCCCGGACGGGGCTGACGGCTGGCGGCGCTCACGCTGAAGGCCAGACGCAGCTCGGGATGCTCCTGCATGAGCCAATGGACGATGGTGCTCTTGCCGCTGCCCGAGGGCGCGCTGAAGATGATGCATTTTCCTTTCATGGCGAATCCTTATTAGAGTACGTTGAGCACCTGCTCCTTGATCTGCTCGAGTTCGTCCTTCATGCCCACCACGATGAGCTGCATCTCGGCCTGGTTGGACTTGCTGCCCGTGGTGTTGATCTCGCGACCCATCTCCTGAGCGATGAAACCGAGCTTTTTGCCCTGTCCGGCTTCGCCCTCGAGCGTCTCGCGGAAGTAGTTGAGGTGGTTGGCGAGGCGCTGCTTCTCCTCGGAGATGTCGAGCTTCTCGATGTAGAAAATCATCTCCTGCTCCAGGCGGTTCTGGTCGTACTGCGCCTCGGGGATGGCCTCCAAAGCCTCCAGCATGCGGCTGCGGATGCGCTCCTTGCGGCCCTTCTCGAAGGGCTCTATCTCTGCGAGCAGACGCTCGATGTTGTCCACCTTCTCGCGGAACTTGCGCTCCAGGGCCTCGCCCTCCTGGCGGCGGAACTCCGTCAACTGCTCCAAGGCGCCGCGAACGGCTTCGAGGGCGGTCTGCCATTCCTCTTCGCTCAGGGCGTCCTCCGTGTGGCGCGTCATCACCTCGGGCATGCGCAGCAGCGCACCGCCGATGTCGTGCGGCGCGGGGATGCCGTCCTGCTCCGCTTCCAGCATCTGGCGCAGATACTCCTTCATGAGGGGCACGTTGAGCACGGCGCCTTCGGCAGCCGTGTCCTCCTCATACCACAGGGCGCACTCCACCTTGCCGCGCACGAGGGCGCCGCCGACGAGGGTGCGCAGCTCCATCTCGCGCTCGCGGTAGAGCGGGGCCACTCGGGTGGTCAGGTCGAGGGCTTTGGAGTTGAGCGACTTGATTTCGCAGGTGATTTTTTTGTTCAGAAATTGTACGGACTTTTTGCCGTAGCCGGTCATCGAGAGTATCATGCTTGCGTGTGTTTTGTGACAAAGTTACGAAAAAAATGTCATATAGCCCGAGAAATCTTTCGGGAGAAAAGGGCTAATCGTGATTTATTTCGTAATTTTGTGCCCGAATAAGTGTATTAGTATCACATTGGCAACCATTCTACATATTGAAACAAGCGCCCGCACATGCAGCGTGGCGTTGAGTCAGGACGGCGCCTTGCTCTTCCATCAGGAAGACCGCGAAGGCCCCAACCACGCCGTGCTCTGCGGTGTGTTTTGCCAGGAGGCGCTCTCCTTTGCCGAGAGCCACGCCATCCCGCTGGATGCCGTCGCCGTGAGTCAAGGGCCCGGCAGCTACACGGGGTTGCGCATCGGCGTGTCGATGGCCAAAGGCATCGCCTACGGCAGAGGCGTGCCCCTCATCGCCGTGCCGACGCTCGAGCTGCTCTGCGTCCCCCTCTTGTTGCGCGAGAAGGTGGAGGAGGGTAGTCTCCTGGTGCCCATGATCGACGCCAGACGCATGGAGGTTTATTCGGCGGTCTATGACCGTGCACTCCGCCAGCTGCGTCCCGTCACGGCGGAGATTATCGGAGAGGGTGCTTTCGAAGAAGAGCTCGCCAAGGGCCCCGTGTGGTTCTTCGGCGACGGCGCCGACAAGTGTCGCGAGGTGATCAAGAGTCCCAATGCGCACTTTGTGGCCGATCAGGTGCCTCTGGCCAAAAACATGCTGCCGCTGGCCGAAAGGGCCTTCCTCAGAGGCGAGTTTCAGGACACCGCCTACTTCGAGCCCTTCTACCTCAAAGAATTTGTTGCCCTGAAATCAAAAAAACTTTTGTGATGGAAAGACAAATGCAATACAACACCGAGCGTCCCCGGCTCATCCTGCCCGAATACGGCCGTGCTGTGCACGAGGCAGTGGCCTACTGTCTCAGTCTGGAAGACCGCGCCGAGCGTCAGACCTGTGCCGAAAACATCGTGCGCATCATGGCCTCCGTGGTGCAGGAGCGCTTCACTCAGGAAGACGTGCGCCGCAAGCTGTGGAACCATCTGGCCGAGATGTCGGGCTATCAGCTCGATGTGGACTATCCCGTGGAGATCGACCCCCAAAAGGAAGACTTCCGTCCGCAGCCGATGAGCTATCCCATGAAGAGCATCCACCGCCGTCAGTTCGGCTATCTGCTGGAGCAGGCTGTGGCCTATGTGAACTCTCTGCCGCGCGACGAGCGCCGCGAAGCCCTTTCGCGTCAGGTGGACGAGCTCATCAACGCTGCCGTCAACCAGCCGCAGCAGCAGGAGACCTCATCCCGTCGCAAAAAGCGTTAACACTGAGAGCAAAGCCCGGACCTCATGAGTGCATTCATCATCGAAGGCGGTCATCCGCTCAAAGGCGACATCACACCCCAGGGTGCGAAAAACGAAGCCCTGCAGGTGCTCTGCGCCACGCTGCTCACCTCGGAGCCCGTGCGCATCAGCAACATCCCCGACATCGCCGACGTCGCCAACCAGATACGTCTCCTGGAGGACATCGGCGTGAAGGTGACGCGACACTCGCGCAGCGAGATGACCTTTCAGGCCGATGCGCTCAATCCGGAATACCTCGAAAGCGACGAGTTCCTCTCGCGCTCTGCCCGGCTCAGGGGCAGCGTGATGTTTCTCGGGCCGCTGCTGGCGCGCTACGGTCACGCGATGACCTCGAAGCCGGGCGGCGACCAGATCGGAAGACGCCGTCTGGACACCCACTTCCTGGGCTTCAAGAAGTTGGGTGCCGACTTTGTCTACGACCGGGTGCGCGGTACCTTCGACATCCGGGCCGACAAGGGTCTCAAGGGTGCTTGGATGCTGCTCGACGAGGCTTCCGTCACCGGCACGGCCAACATCATCATGGCCGCCGTGCTGGCCAAGGGCGAGACGACTATCTACAACGCCGCCTGTGAGCCCTATATCCAGCAGCTCTGCCGTCTGCTCAACGCCATGGGCGCCGACATCAGCGGCATCGCCTCCAACCTGCTCACCATACGCGGTGTGGAGCGTCTGCACGGCGCCGAGCACCTCATCCTGCCCGACATGATTGAGGTGGGTTCGTTCATCGGCATGGCCGCCATGTGCGGCGACGGCGTGCGCATCCGCAGCGTGCGCTACGACCAGCTCGGCATCATCCCCGACACCTTCCGCCGCCTGGGCATCGAGGTGCTGCAGCAGGACGACGACATCGTCGTGCCCCGGCAGGACCACTACGAGATAGACTCCTTCATCGACGGCTCGTTCATGACGCTGGCCGATGCGCCCTGGCCGGGACTCACGCCCGACCTCCTGAGCGTGCTCCTCGTGGTGAGCACGCAGGCCAAGGGTTCGGTGCTCATCCACCAGAAGATGTTCGAGTCGCGCCTGTTCTTCGTGGACAAACTCATCGACATGGGCGCGCAGATCATCCTCTGCGACCCCCACCGCGCCGTCGTCGTGGGTCACGACAAGCAGCTTCCCCTGCACGGCGGACGCATGACTTCGCCCGACATACGTGCCGGCATCGCCCTGCTCATCGCCGCCATGTCGGCCAAGGGTACCTCGCGCATCGACAACATCGGCCAGATCGACCGGGGCTATCAGGACATAGAGCAGAGACTCTCGGCGCTGGGAGCCGTGATACGGCGAGAAGATTAAGGGTTCATGGTTCAGGGTTCATGGTTCAGGGTTAAAGGTGACACAATGTTCAATGGTCAATGTTCAATGGTCAATGTTCAATGATTAAAGAAGACGACGTTTACAGGATAGGCCAGATCACCCGCACGCACGGCGTGAAGGGCGAACTCTCGTGCACGTTCACCGACGATGTGTGGGACCGCGCCGACGCCGACTACGTCTTCCTCCTCATCGACGGCTGCTTCATCCCCTTCTTTTTCGAGGAGTGGCGCTTCCGCAGCGACACGGTGTGCCTCTTCAAGTTTCGCGACATCGACAGCGTGGAGCGGGCCGAAGAGCTGTGCGGCTGCGAAGTGTGGTTTCCCAAAGAACTCACGCCCGAGGATACGGACGGGCAAGCCTTCTCCGAAGTCTCTCCGCAGCGCTTCACGGGCTACACGCTGGAGGCCGACGGGGTGGAAGTGGGCCGCATCGCCCGCGTGGACACCTCTACCGTCAACACGCTCTTCGAGCTGGAAGACGGCCGGCTGATTCCCGCCGCGGAGCCTTTCATTCAGGACATCGACGCTCAGGCCCGCCGCATCCGCATGACGCTGCCCGAAGGCCTGCTCGACACATAAGAAACGATCAACGATATGGACAACGAGAATAAGAAAAAGATATGCATCCTGGGCAGCACCGGCAGCATCGGCACTCAGGCGCTGGAGGTCATCGGGGCCCATCCCGACCTCTTTGAGGCCTACGTGCTCACCGCCGGACGCAACGCCGACCTGCTCATCCGTCAGGCGCGTCAGTTTCAGCCCGCTGCGGTGGTGATTGCCGACGAAGCGAAATACGCCGAAGTGCGGGAGGCGCTCGCCGACCTGCCCGTGCAGGTGTACTGCGGCGAAGAGGCCCTCTGCCAGGTGTGCCAGATGGAGCCCGTCGATGTGGTGCTCACGGCGCTGGTGGGATTTGCCGGCCTCCGCCCCACAGTGGCTGCCATCAAGGCCCGCAAGACCATCGCTCTGGCCAACAAGGAGACCCTCGTCGTGGCCGGAGAGCTGGTGACGCGTCTCTGTCTGGAGAACCGTGTGGCCGTGTTGCCGGTGGATTCGGAGCATTCGGCCATCTTCCAGAGCCTCATGGGCGAGGAGGACAACGCCATAGAGAAGATCATCCTCACGGCCTCGGGCGGTCCCTTCCGCACCTTCTCTCCCGAGCAGATGCAGACGGTGACGGCAGCCCAGGCGCTGCGTCATCCCAACTGGGACATGGGCGCCAAGATCACCATCGACTCGGCTTCGATGATGAACAAAGGCTTCGAAGTCATCGAGGCCCGTTGGCTCTTCGACGTGACGCCGGAGCGCATCCAGGTGGTGGTGCATCCGCAGAGCATCCTGCACAGCGCTGTGGAGTTTGAAGACGGCGCCGTGGTCGGCCAGATGGGCATGCCCGACATGAAGATTCCCATCCAGTTGGCCCTCTCGTATCCCAAGCGCCTCAAGAGCGACTTCCCCCGTGTGGACTGGTACCGCCTCGGGCAGATGACCTTCGAGGAGCCCGACCTGAAGCGTTTCCCCTGTCTGGCGCAGGCCTACCGGGCCATCGCCATGGGCGGCGGGGCGCCCTGTGTGCTCAACGCCGCCAACGAGGTGGTCAACCTCGCCTTCCGCGAAGGCCGCTGCCGTTTCCTGCAGATGGCCGACGTCATCAGTGAGTGTCTCTCGCGCATGCCGCGTCTCGACGCTCCCACGCTGGAGGACTATCTGGCCCTCGACCGTGACACCCGTCAACTAGCAACATCCCTTCTATGACCGTACTCATCAAAGCCGTTCAGCTCATCCTCTCGCTGAGCCTTCTCATCGTCCTCCACGAGGGCGGACACTTCGCCTTCTCCAAGCTCTTCGGGGTGAGGGTGGAGAAGTTCTATATGTTTTTCGACTACCGCTTCCGCCTGTTCTCCACGCGCATGAAGTGGTTCACCCGCCTCTTTCCCCGCTTCAAGGACAACGAGACGGACTACGGCATCGGCTGGATTCCCCTGGGCGGCTACGTCAAGATTGCCGGTATGGTCGACGAGTCGATGGACACCGAGCAGCTCAAGCAGCCCGCTCAGGCCGACGAGTTCCGCAGCAAGAGCATTCCCCAGCGCTTCTTCATCATGGCGGGCGGCGTGATGATGAACCTCATCACGGCTTTCGTCATCTATAGCGCCATCATGTTCTCCTGGGGCGAAGACTATCTGCCGGTGGAGAACATCAGGGACGGCTTCGAATACAACGAGCAGGCGCATGCCGTCGGCTTCCGCGACGGCGACCTTCCTGTGGCCATCGACGGCGAGCCTCTGCTGGAGTGGCAGACCTCCGTGCTGCGCGACATCTCCACCGCCACCACCGTCACCGTGCGCCGCGAGGGTCGGGAGGTGACGCTCACGATGCCCGACGACCTCAGCCTGCTGGAGATGCTTCAGGCCCAGCCGCCCTTCATGCGCATCGTGCTGCCCGAGGGCAAGCCCCGCATCCTGCCCGAGGAGTGGATTGCCCATCGCGACTACACGCTCCTCAGCTGCATCCCTGCCGGCATCCGCTACGGATGGGACACGCTGACGGGCTACGTCTCCGACCTGCGCTACGTCTTCTCCCGCGAGGGGGCTCAGAGCGTGGGCTCGTTCATCACCATCGGCAGCATCTTCCCCGATGCGTGGAACTGGCTGCGCTTCTGGAACATCACCGCCTTCCTCTCCATCATCCTGGCCGTGATGAACATCCTGCCCATCCCCGGTCTCGACGGCGGCCACATCATGCTGCTCTTCTACGAAGGCCTCACGGGGCATGAGCCCTCGGAGACGGCCATGCTGTGGATCGAGCGCATCGGCCTGGGTTTCATCATCGCCCTGATGTGTCTGGCCTTCGGCAACGACATTGTCCGATTTATTTTTCCTCTGTTCTCATGAGACACCTGATTTGTTTTCTTTTGCTTTCTGCATTGCTGACGCTCTCGGGATGTTTCCGGGAGCGGAGTGAGGCCTACGACTATCTCGACAAGGCCCGCAACGCGATGGCCCTGCGCCGCTACGACGTGGCGCGCGACACCATCTTTGCCATGCGCCGCCGTTTCCCCGAAGCCATCGATGCACGCCGTCAGGGCATCCTTGTGCTCGACAGCATCGAGCTGCAGGCCGCCACGGACTCGCTCAATGCCCTGCGCAAAGTGCCTAAGGGCATGACGGCGGAAGAGGAGCGCGCCCACAACGAGGAGTTCAAGCGCCTCGACATGAAGGTGAAGTTCTTTCAGCGCAAACTTTCGGAGGATCTGACCAAGTGATTCGCCTCTCCGACTATAGCGACGGCACGCTGTGCGGCGACTTGCTGCGCGAGGAGCACCGTCCCCTCTTCGAGGCCATAGGCCGTGCGGCCGACGGGCTGGGGGTGGACTGCTACGTCGTGGGCGGCTACGTGCGCGACCTCTTCCTGGAGCGCCCCTCCAAGGACATCGACGTCGTGGTGGTGGGCAGCGGCATCGAAGTGGCCAAGGCCCTCAAGAAAAGTCTCGGTCGAGGCGCCACGCTCTCCGTCTTCCGCAACTTCGGCACGGCGCAGGTCAAATGGCGCCACGCCGGCGAGGAGACCGAGGTGGAGTTTGTCGGCGCCCGCCGCGAGAGCTACTCCCACGACTCGCGCAAACCCATAGTGGAAGACGGCACCCTAGAGGACGACATCAGCCGCCGCGACTTCACCGTCAACGCCCTCGCCATCTGCCTCAACCACACGCCCGACGCCGACGGACAGGCGCGCTACGGACGTCTGGTGGATATGTACGACGGGCTCTACGACCTGGAGGACGGCATCATCGCCACGCCGCTCGATCCCGACGTCACCTTCTCCGACGACCCCTTGCGCATGATGCGCTGCGTGCGTTTTGCCACGCAGCTCAACTTCCAGATCGAGGAGGAGACGTTTGAGGGGCTGCGCCGCATGGCAGAGCGCATCAAGATTATTTCCGGCGAGCGCATCATCGACGAGCTCAACAAGATTATCCTCTCTCCCGTGCCCTCCATCGGTTTCGTGCTGCTGGAGCAGTGCGGCCTCTTGGAGCTTATCTTCCCCGAGCTGGCTGCCATGCGCGGCATCGAGACGCGCAACGGACGGGCCCACAAAGACAACTTCTACCACACACTGGAGGTGCTGGACAACATTTCGCGCACGACCTCCTCGCTCTTCCTGCGCTGGGCGGCCCTGCTCCACGACATCGGCAAGCCGCGCAGCAAGCGCTGGGATCCCTCTGCGGGCTGGACCTTCCACAATCACAACCTCATCGGACAGCGCATGGTGCAGGGCATCTTCCGCCGCCTCAAGCTGCCGATGGACGAGCGCATGCATTTCGTGGAGAAGCTCGTCGGGCTGCACATGCGTCCCATCGCCATTGCCGACGACGAAGTCACCGACCACGCCGTGCGCAAACTGCTTTTTGAGGCCGGTGAGGACATCGACGACCTTATGCTGCTCTGCGAGGCCGACGTCACGTCGAAAAACCGCGAGAAGAAGGCGCGCTTCCTGGAGAATTTCCAACTCGTGAGGGAGAAGATTGCCGACCTGGCGGCGCGCGACGACTACCGCACCTGGCAGAACCCCATCTCCGGCGAGGAAATCATGGAGACGTTCGGCTTGCCGCCTTCGCGCCCTGTGGGCGATCTGAAGCAGGCGGTGAAGGATGCCATATGGGACTCGAAGATTCCCAACACCCACGAGGCTGCTTTCCGCTTCATGCTGGAGAAGGCCGCCGAAATGGGGCTCACTCCCGTCGGGCCGTCAAAAACCTGAGTTAACTCAAACAATCGATCGAGTTAATTCACACGATGAATCGAGTTAACTCACGCGATTTTTGGAGTTAATTCACTGACTGTATCGTTCCCTAAAAAAAGTGGAATCATTCTCTCTTAACCCATGTTTTGGTTGAATACTCTGCGCACTAATGCACGGAATCCGTTTCATTAATGACTTTTATCGTACTCATTAATGAATTCGATCGTTTTCATTAATGAATTTCATCGATTTCATTAATGAATGGTTTTCGGAGGCCCTTTTCAGTGACGTAGTTTGCTTAAAAATGCTCACGCAAGCGTACTACCGCGTGAGGGAGACCTTCATCGTCATGCCGAAGTCCTGGGTGACGGTGGGGTAGGATGAGGAGGAGAGCAGGGGCTTGGAGTGCTGGCGGTCGTAGTAGATGCTCATGGTGATGTAGCGCGACATGGTGTAGTCGATGCGTGCCGAAGCCTTGATGGCCAGCTGGCCGCTGGTGGCCTCGCACAGGCCCGACTGGATGTCGCGGCGGATGGCCGCCTGGTCGCGCAGCGAGAAGTCGAAGCGCAGGTTCAGGTCGTGGGCAAAGGCCTTTTTCGAAGAGGAGGCGGAAGAAGAGGACGCGTTGTCGCGCGACGAAGCCGACGTGTTGCGCGAGGATGCGCTTTTGCCGCGACGGCTGCGGGTGCTCTTGGCGGTCTGCTTCGACGCCTTGCCGCCGCCGAAGAGGGAGGAGAGGCGGAAGTCGTTGATCTTCCAGCCCCAACCGATGACGAAGTCCTTGCTGCTGGTCTCGTTGATCTGGGCGGAGGTTATAGATAAGGTAGACACGCGCGCGGTCTTGTACTCGGCCTTCAGCGTCATGTTGTTGTTGAACGTGAGGTTGAGGCCCACGAGGGGAGAGAAGGTCTCGTTGATGGAGACGGTGGAGATGTCGTACACGGAGGAAGCCGTATAGACGCCCGGCGCAGCCGTTCCGGCATAGCCCATGTCGTTGCCGCCGATGGCCTGGATGTAGTTGCTGTAGGAGTTGTAGGCGCCGATGCTGTAGAGGCTCTTGTAGGCGTGGGTCAGCGTGACGCTCTTGAAGTGGTCGCGCACCCAGGGCAGATTGCCCAGGCCTTTGTAGGAGAGGCTCCAGTTGGGCAGCATCCTGAACAGGCTGGGGAAGACGTCGGTGCTGGAGGAGCTGGCGTCGCGACCCTGGTAGGCGGCCAGGAAGGCCGGAATCATGACGTCGGCGGAGTAGCGGCTGACGGGCGTCTTGGAGGCGTCGTACTTGCCGCTGTGGCCCGGCATGCCGGCGGGATAGTAGGTGCCTTCGTAGCGCTGCTGGATGCGCTGCTGCATGACGTCGAGGTTGCTGAGGAAACGGTCGAAGACGGAGCTGGAATACCCGTTGTCGGCGGTGCCCATGGAGGAGAAGGCGGTGGAGATGGTGATGGTGGTCATGTTGAACGAGCCCGTGAGCGAGGGCGCACGGTTGGGGAACATGTACTGGATGCTCTTGCTGTCGTTGCGCGTGTGCGACATGTTAAGGTCGATCTTCAGGTCGGTGAACGGTTCGAGCGTCGCCTTGATCTGCACGTCCTGCGTGGTGGCGGAGGTGGCGGGCGTGGAGAGTGCGGTGTCGGTCATGAGCCAGCCGTTTTCGCGTGCCCGGTCGATGTAGCTGTCGTCCACCAGACCCAGGCCGAAGCCGATGCCGGGCGTGAGGCCGACGGCGGTGGTGTTCTGGCCGAGGAGGGCGCCGACGGACTCCTTGAAGCCCGGCACGTTGAGGTTGTAGGTGTTGCGATAGGAGACGGAGACGTTGCGCAGCATCATGAGGAAGCGTGTGCCGGCCTCGGCCCACTTGTACCAGCCCTGCTCCTCGCGCGGCTGCTTGGCCACCACGTTGAGGCGGATCTTGGCGGTGTCGTCGGCGTCGGTGCGCAGGGCAATCTTGTTTTCGTCGATCTTCTTGAAGCGCACCTTCACCTGGCGGCCTTTGGCGTCGAGCGCCTTCACGATGAGGCGCTTGGACTTCTGGCCGTGGGAGATCTCGATGGTGGTGTCGGGCTTCAGCGTCACCTCCTGCACGAAGCCGCGCTTGGAGGATTTCTTTGCGGATTCGCTGCTGCTGTTCTGCGCCGTGGTGCGGGGTTGGGCCTGCGCGTCGCGGCGGAGGATGGAGTCGACGGGGATGCCGGTCTTTTTGCTTTCGGCTTCGGCGGCGGCACGGGCCTGCTCGTCGGCAATCTTGCGCGCCTTCTTGATGTCGTTTTCGCGCTTCTTGGCATTCTTTTTCTTGTTGGCCTCATTCTTCACGTTGCTGGCGGAGAACTTCTTGTTGACCTCCTTGAGGAAGTCGGAGTGGTTGTAGAGCGTCTCCATGGCAAACTTGCCGTTGACGTTGATCGTGCGCTGGGTGCCGATGGTGTGGCCCAGCGTGTTGCCGTTGGCGTCGTCGGTGCCGCGCCTCCAGGAGTAGTTGCTCGAATAGGTGCCGTCGGCCGTGATCCAGTCGAAGATGGGGATGCGGTGGATGGGGAGCTTGTAGGAGAGCGACACCTGCTGGCCGTAGGTCAGGGGGCGGCCGAACTGGCGCAGGGAGATCTTGATGCTGTCCTTCCAGCGCTCGTAGTCGTCGGGATAGAGGTCGGGGTTGATGGCTTTGATCTGCTGCGCGCCCTCAATCTCGGCCTGAGTGGCGCTCTGGAAGGAGAAGTGGAGCGCCTTGAAGATGTCCCATTTGATGGAGAAAGAGCGGTTCCACAGGAAGGTGGAGGAGAAGGTGACGGGGATGCTGGTGGGGTTCTCCAGATCGTCGAGGTCGCGCTCCTGCAACTCCCAATAGGTGCGTGAGATGTCGGTGGCGAAGGTGATGTTCTGGGGACAGAAGGCGATGTTCTGGTCCTTGATGATGTCCATCCACTTGGATTTGGACTTGAGATTCTTGAAGGGTTCCCAGCTCTTCCAGTTGGGGGTCCACGAGTAGTTCAGGCCGCCCTTCCAGCTGCGGTCGTATTCGTAAACGGTGGTCTCGCCGCTGCGCTCGGTGGAGGACTGGGCGTAGTTGAAGGTGAAGTTGGCGGGGTCGTAGGGCATGGGGTGCTTGCGCGACTTGATGTTGACCTTGGCGCCGGAGATGGACAGGTTTTTGGTGACCTCGCGGCGTGTGACCAGATCGTAGAGCGAGTCCTTCTCATGCTGTGTCTGCAGGGCATCGAGGGCGTCGTCGAGGAGCAGGTCGCTGTCGAGCGTGTTGTATTTGGGGCGCACGATGTTCTTGCCGTAAGAGTAATAGAAGGGGAAGGTGACCTTGGCCTTCTCGGGCAGCAGGCGTCCCATATCGAGCGATGCCGTGAACTGATACTGGTAGGTGTTCTCGTCGGTGCGCTCCTGAGCCGTCTGCTCCAAAGAGCCGAAGCCGGCCGTCACCACGCGGCCCGTGGCGGCGAAAGAGCCGATGTCGGAGAGCTGGATGTTGAGCGCGCCGCGTGCCGCCCATCCGCCCTCGTTGGTGAACTCCTGCAGGCGCAGCTCGTTGACCCACACCTCGGCAGACTTGACCGTGCGGCCGCGGTTGCGGATGCCGATCATGATGGTCTTCACCTCGCCCAGGGTGGGGCTGCCGATGACGGTGATCTTGTTGCTGGGATGGTCGGGGTCGTAGCTCTCGTAGCGCTTGGTGAAAGAGGTCTGGCCGAGCGACTTGAGGCGGTTGCGCTCCTTCTTGACCTCGGTGAGGCGGGCGAGATCGAAGTCGAACATGTTGACCTGAGGCCAGACGATCAGGCGTTCGGCCGTGTTGTAGTTGTCGTATTTCACGCCGCGCGCAGTCCAGGCGGGCGTCACCTCCAGGGGCACCTCGTATTCGTAGTAGTTGGACTGATAGTCGCTGCCCAGGCGCATGAAGACGGTGATGTCGCCGCTCTGCAGGTTGGTGTCGTCGCCCTCGAAAGCATTGGCATGGCAGAACATCTGGATGTGCTTGTACTTGCGCATGTCATACTTGCAGTTCTTGTAGATGGCTTTGGCGTCGCCGGGATCCAGATGGGTCACGTTGAGCGCGAGCGACTGCTCGTTGTTTTCCACCAGCTGGCTCTGCGAGGGGTCGGTGACGCGCGAGATGCCCGGGGGCAGGACGTAGTTGACGGGCGTCTTCTCGCCGTTCTCGTCGATGTTGACGGAATAGACGGTCATCTCGCCCGAAGTGCCGGAAGCGCCGTCGGGGAAGAGCGCCCCGTTGTACTGGCGCCAGTCGCCGTGAACGAGTTCGAGCGTGCCCATGCGCAGGATGATGGGATTGGGGAATCCGGTGAGATACATGCGGATGAAGCGCACGGAGGAGAAGTCGCTGAAGTTGTTGATGCTCTTGCGGTCTTCGTCCTTGATGGGCACGCGCATGAGATACCAGCGAATGGTTTCCGTCTGGCCGTTGCGCAGGCGCTCGGTGGCTTCGCGAATGTCGGTGACGTATTTGCTGCCGCCCATGCGCAGGGTGGAGGGCTTAATCTCCACGGTGTACTCTGCGTAGCGCTCCGTCTCGTTGAGGGTGTAGTCGCGGTTGATGTCCTCCACATCGGGCGTGGTCTTCCAGGACGTCTCGTAGCTCTCCGGGGAGGAGGAGGCGTCGGGCGAGTTGCCCTGAGGCAGGTTGACGCGCTTGTAGCGGTCGCGGATGCCGAGGCGCTGCTGGTCGTAGTCGCTGCCGCGATAGTAGTGGTAGTTGTCGGAAGCGGGGTCGCCCTGCAGCTTGGAGATGACGTCGGCATTGTCCAGCTGGGATGTATGTTCGTCAAGGAATGCCTTGTAGGCGCCGAACTCGCGCTCCTCGGCATCGCTCAGGCCGTTGAGGCCGACATCCTGCAGCGCGCGTGCGCCGGAGTTGTTGTTGAAGGCGTAGGTGACGGAATTGGTGTTGGGCACGTTACCCCAGACGCTCTGCGTGAGATAGTTCATCGAGCCGTCCACGGGCATGCCGCTCTCGTAGAACTTCTTGCCGTCCTTAAGGATATCCTCGGAGATTTCGCCCAAGTCGATGTACAGCTTGCCGCCGAGGTCATCGGAAGGCGGCGGTCCGGAATAGCTCTTGCCGCGCTCGTAGAAGAAGGGGTCCATCAGCCAGAATTCGATATACTCGATGTTCTGGGTCTCAAAGTCGGTGTTGTCAATGGATCGCATCATGCCGCCCCAGTTCTCTTTGGGGTTGAGCAGACGGTCGTTTTTGTCGGTTTCGCGCGTGAGGTTGTAGGCGCCGCGCTCTGAGGGATAGTAGGCCAGATTGAGCGCCGGGATGGTGCTGGCCGAAGAGTAGGACGTCTGGGTCTTGTTGGGATAAAGCTCGCGCTCGTAGATCTCACGGACATACTGGTTGGAGAGCGAGTCTTCGTTGATGTAGCTCGGAGCCAGGGTGGAGCCGCGCCGTGTGAAGAGCGGGTCGACGCTGTACCAGGCCAACAGGGCACGATGTTGTCCGTAGCGCCAGCGCTGGGTGGAGTCGTTATCGGTGGCGTAGGTGATGTCGTCGGCAAAGGTGGACGACGGGGTGGAGGCCAGTTGCCAGTAGGTGGGTTCTATGAGCGAGGTTTTCTTCTTGGCGTCTTCGAAGTCGTCGATGTAGGCGGCTTCGCCCTGAACGCTCTTCGACTGCATGGCCACGAGTTGGGCCACTTCGGCATCGAAGGTGATCTGGGAGGGCGCGGTGGCGTGGATGAAGGGAATCTTGTTGACGAGATTGGTGAGCCACTGGGCCTCGTGCTTCCATGAGATGTGACCGCCCCAAAGGAGATTCTTCAGGGGTTCGTTGCCGATGGTCACCTTGGTGGTGAGGGGCTGCTCGGAGAGATACTGCAGGGTGCCGCCGAAGGTGAGGTTCTTGTTCACCTCGTAGTCGAAGTTGAGGCCGAGCACCGTCTTGCGCTGCATGCCGTAGGTGTCGTTGCTCTCCACCGAGGCGTTGACGGAAGTGCCGGCGTCGAGAATGCTCTGATTGATGATGGTCACACGGCCCATGTTGTAGTCCACCGTGTAGTCCTCGTTCTCCACGAGGGTGACGCCGCCGGCGGTCACCACCACGGAGCCGGGGGCAATATTGGTGACGCCGAGATCGATCTCTCCGGCAGCCGAGCCGGAGTAGCGTCCCATGAGCATGAACTTGTTCTTCTCGGCCAACTGCTTGGCTGCTATGCGTGTGGTGTCGTAGAGCGCCCGATAGGTGTAGAACCGGATGGTGTCCTCGCTGACGCCCTTTTCGCGCATGAAGGACTCCAGCTGGTCGGCGAAGGGCTCCTCCACCGTGAAGTAGATGCGGCCTTTCTGCACGGTGTAGCCTTCAATGTAGTCGAAGCGTCCGTCGGACTTGTATTTGTTGTTCTGGTCCAGGCGGTCGAGACCGAGGGCGCGCAACAGCGGGGTGGTCTTGGTCTTGGAGTTGGGGAGATAGGTGACGTAGGTGCCGCCGTTGGGGCTCAGATATTTGATGTCAAGCTTGAACTTGTCCCGGGTCATGCTGCTGGCGCCCAAAGAATAGACGTTTTTCATCATCAGACGCCATACGGGCGAGGAGGACGTTGTGGAGCTGCTTTTGAGGAGCTTCACGATGAGCGTTGTGGCGTTCTCCTTCTGATCGCCGCTGAATTCACCCACCTGGTGTGTCGCGCCGTTGAGTGTGTATTCGTAGGCCACGGCGAGGATTTCGTCGGGTTGCAGCGTGGTGTTGAGCGAGATGGTGCCCAAGGTGGTGTTGACGCTGTACTCGGAGGAGGAGAGGAGACGGGCTGACTGCAGCTTCTCGAAGTCGGTGCCGCCCTCGTATCCGGCGGCTTCAAGAGTCGTGGAGGCGGTGGAGATGTCGCGCACGCCGTCGAGTGCACTCACCGTGGCGTAAATATTGCCGGAGGCGTTGTCGGGATAGGTGCTCAGCTTCTGGCCGGCACCGTGCTCGTCGGTGTTCTCCGCCAGTCCGGCCATGGCCACGATGTGGCGCGTGTTGGTGGTGGCGCCGGTCTTGTTGGTCACCCACACTTCAATGCGCTTGATGGTGATGCCGCTGCGGATGGTGGGCAGCGTCTGCATCCACGCCCCGTATTGCTCGCGCATGTAGTGCGACAGATAGAAATGGCGGTTGAGCTCGTAGTCGGAGGCGGCAATCTCAAAATTGGTGGTGGAAGTGCCGCCCTTGGTAGAAACGTTTTTGGAGGCGGATTTCTTCTGCGAGATGACGGTCTGCAATTTCAGCTTGCCGAACTGGAGGTCGGTGCGCAAACCGAAGAGCGAGGACAGGCCGGGAATCAGGGAGTTGTTGGACGGGAAGCTGACATTGCCGCCCTCGATGAGCTTGATGATTTCGTCTTCCTTGCCTTCGTATTTGAGTTTGAGGTTTTGGGCGTCGTAGTCGAAGGTGGCGTCGGTGTTGTAGTTTAGGTTCATCTGCACCTTGTCGCCCACCTTGCCGGTCATCGTGAAGTTGATCTTCTGGTCGAAGTCGAGACCGGTGGTGCTGCGGCGGTTGACGGCGATGGAGGGATTGTCCACATGCTTCAGGTTGATGCCCAGCTTGAGTTCGGCCGATCCCTGTGTCTTAATCTGCACGCCGCCGGGGCCGAAAATCTTCTCCGCCGGACCGATGTTGAACTTCATGTTGGTGAAGTCAAACTTGGACTTGCCCGACGTGGCGTAGGCTTCCGCGTTGCGCTGGCGGTAGTAGGACATCATGGAGCGGCGCAGGCTCCAGCGGCGATACTCGTCGGGGGACATCAGCGTGGGGGCCGTCAGGTAGCTGGTGGCCGTCCCGACCGTCGGGCCGACGGCAGAGAAGGGAATGCCGACGGAGCCGCGTATGGTAGTGTCGTTGGCGGCTTTGACGCTGCCCTCTTTGTTGTCGCTCAGGTCTTTGGCGCCAGTCTTGCGGGAACGCAGGCGTGTGCCGACCTCAAAAGAGTCGGTCTTCTCGTCGTAGATAATCTCGCGAATCAAAGATTCTGCCTCGGGCAGTGCCCTGCGGTCCACCTTGAGGTCGCTTCGGGGGCGGCCGTCCGTGACGGTGTCGCGCCTCTGGGCCGGGAGGCTCAGAGAGAGCAGCAGGGAAAGCGTGATTATAATAAATGCGCGTGCGTTCACTGGGAGAAAAACGCAGCGCAAAGGCCTTTTATTGTGCTTTACAGCATCTTTAACGCCAATTTGATGACACGCTCGACAGGCGCGTCGGGCTCTTCGGAGAGGATCTTCTGCACCGTTTTGCGTACGGGCGCAGGCGAAAAGCCGAGCATCGTGAGGGCCGAAGACGCTTCTTCCATCACGGTGTCGTTCAGTGTGTTGACGGCGGATGCCGCGGTCTTTTCACCGCCGGATGCACCCAGGGCCAGGGGCGCAATCTTATCCTGCAGTTCCACGATGATGCGCTGGGCGGCTTTCGGGCCGATGCCCTTCACGCTTTTGAGCATTTTGTCGTTGCCCGAGAGGATGATGTCGCCCAATTCCTGCGGCGAGAGAGCCGAGAGAATCATGCGTGCCGTGGCCGCTCCGATGCCGCTCACGGTTTGCAGCAGAAGAAACAGCGAGCGTTCGTCGCGGGTGGCAAATCCCCACAGCTGATAGGCATCTTCGCGGATGCTCTCCGAGATAAATAGTTTCACGATGCCCTCTTTGCCCTGCAGCGCACTGAAGGTGTTGAGGGTGATGCCCACACCGTAGCCCACGCCGTTGCAGTCTATCACGGCTTCCGCCGGTTGCAAATCTGCCAGTTCCCCTTTGAGGTATTCAATCATAGTATCTTCTTTTTCAGGGGCAAAGTTACAATTTTTTTTTCAACCGGCAAAAGAAAGTGTTCCGACAAGGGACGGAAGAAGAAAAAAAATAGAGCGAAAGGGGGCTTAAGTGAGAAAATTGTCGTAACTTTGCACAAAATTTGCTAAAGTGTGCAAAAATATGAATATTGTAGTATTAGCCAAGCAGGTGCCCGACACGCGTAACGTAGGCCCCGACGCCATGACGCCGGAGGGGACGGTGAACCGCAGTGCGCTGCCTGCTATTTTCAATCCTGAAGATCTCAATGCTCTGGAGCAGGCGCTGCGCCTGAAGGAGCAGAATCCCGGCACAACGGTGACGGTGCTCACGATGGGCCCCGACCGTGCGGCCGAAGTTGTGAAAGAAGCCATGTACAGAGGTGCCGACGGCGGTTATCTGTTGACCGACAGAGCTTTTGCCGGAGCCGACACCCTGGCCACATCGTATGCTCTCTCTACTGCCATCCGTCATTTCGCCCCCAATGTGGATCTCATCATCGGCGGCCGTCAGGCCATCGACGGTGATACGGCGCAGGTTGGCCCCCAAGTGGCCGAGAAGTTGGGTCTCAACCAGATTACCTACACCGAGGAAATCCTCTCCTGCGACGGCAAGACCATTCGCGTGGTGCGTCACATCGACGGCGGTGTGGAGACCGTGGAGACGGAGTTGCCCTGCGTGCTGACCGTCAACGGCAGCGCAGCCCCCTGTCGCCCCCGCAACGCCAAGCGCGTGATGGCCTACAAGAAGGCCGAAGTGCCCCATCTGACCTGTGCCGACGTTGAGGCCGACCTCAATCAGTGCGGTTTGGCCGGCAGCCCCACGAAGGTGAAGCATGTGGAGAACATTGTGTTCAAGGCCAAGGAGAGCAAGCAGCTCACCGGCAGCGACGAAGATATCAACGGACTGATTCAGGAGCTGTTGGCTTCTCACACCATCGGTTAAATCAAGGGTCCAGGAAAAAGCAGATTATGAACAACGTATTTGTATATTGCGAACTCGAAGGCCACACAGTGACCGAAGTGAGTCAGGAGTTGCTGACCAAAGGTCGCAAACTCGCCAATACATTGGGTGTCAAGCTGGAGGCCGTCGCCGCCGGCGAAGGTATCAAGGGACAGGTGGAGCAGCAGATTCTGCCCTATGGCGTGGATGTGCTTCATCTATTCGATGCAAAGGGTCTGTCGCCCTACACCTCAAAGCCCCATACGGCCATTTTGGTGAACCTCTTCAAGAAGGAAAAGCCCCAGATCTGTCTGATGGGCGCCGATGTGGTGGGACGTGATCTCGGCCCCCGCGTATCCAGCGCCCTCAAGAGCGGTCTGACGGCCGACTGCACCGCCCTCGAAATCGGTCCTCACGAGGATAAGAAGACGGGCAAGACCTACGAGCAGCTGCTCTATCAGATCCGTCCGGCCTTCGGCGGCAACATCGTGGCCACCATTGTCAATCCCGAAAACCGTCCCCAGATGGCCACCGTGCGCAGCGGCGTGATGAAGGCCGAAGTGCTCGATCCCGCTTACAAGGGCGAAGTCATCGTGGAGAAAGTGGAGGACTATGTGCCTCAGACGGAATACGTGACGCGCGTGATTGAGCGCCATGTGCAGGCTTCGAAGAACAACCTCAAGGGTGCTCCCATCATCGTCTCCGGCGGTTACGGTGTGGGTTCCAAGGAAGGCTTCCAGCTGCTTTACGACCTGGCCAAAGTGCTTCATGCCGAAGTGGGCGCCAGCCGTGCTGCAGTCGACGCCGGCTTCTGTGATCACGACCTTCAGATCGGCCAGACGGGTGTGACCGTGCGTCCCAAGGTGTATATCGCCTGCGGTATTTCCGGCGCCATACAGCACGTGGCCGGCATGAAGGAGAGCGGCATCATCGTGTCCATAAATCCCGATGAAAACGCCCCGATTAATCAGATCGCCGATTATGTCATCAACGGCACCGTGGAGGAAGTTGTGCCCAAGATGATTAAGTACTACAAACAGAATTCCAAGTAAGCGAGAAAGTCATGGCAAATTATTATAACGACAACGAAAAAATCAAGTTTGAGGTAGGGCAGAATGCGCTCATGCAGCGTATTGTGGCGCTCAAAGAAAGAGATTTTGCCGACAAGGGGCAGTATGACTATGCACCTGAAGACTACGAGGATGCAATGGATTCTTACAGCCGCGTGCTCGACATCGTGGGTGAAGTGACAGCCGATGTCGTGGCGCCCAATGCAGAGGCCGTCGACGCCGAAGGCCCCCACTGCGAGGGCGGCCGCGTGCGCTACGCAGAGAAAACGGTGGAGAATCTCGACGTCATGACGAAGGCCGGCATGAACGGTATGACGATGCCCCGTCGCTACGGCGGTCTGAACCTGCCCGTGACGGTCTATACGGCAGCCAACGAAATTGTGTCAACGGGCGATGCCAGCTTTGAAAACATCTGGAGCCTGCAGGACTGTATCGAGACGCTCTACTGCTTCGGTAACGAAGAGCAGCGCCGGAAGTACATTCCCCGAGTATGCGCCGGCGAGACCATGTCGATGGACCTCACGGAGCCCGATGCCGGCAGCGACCTGCAGAGCGTGATGCTCAAGGCTACCTACGACGAAGAGAATCAGTGCTGGCGCCTCAACGGCTCCAAGCGCTTCATCACCAACGGCGACTCCGACATCCATCTCGTTCTGGCCCGTTCCGAGGCTGGCACGCGCGACGGTCGCGGCCTCTCCATGTTCATCTACGACAAGCGTGACGGCGGTGTGGATGTGCGCCGTATCGAGAACAAGCTCGGCATTCACGGCAGCCCAACCTGTGAGCTGGTCTATAAGAATGCCAAGTGCGAGCTCTGCGGCGACCGCAAGCTGGGCTTGATTAAATACGTCATGAGCCTGATGAACGGCGCCCGTTTGGGCATTGCCGCCCAAAGCGTAGGCCTTTCCCAGGCTGCCTATAATGAGGCTGTGGCCTATGCTCAGGATCGCAAGCAGTTCGGCAAGGCCATCATCGAGTTTCCCGCCGTGCGCGAAATGATTGCCAACATTCAGGCCCGTCTCGACGCCGGTCGTGCCCTGCTCTACGAGACGGCACGCTATGTGGATATCTACAAGGCCCTTGAGGATATTTCCCGCGAGCGCAAACTGGAAGCCGAAGAGCGTGCCGAGCTCAAGCGCTTTTCACGCTTGGCTGACGCCTTCACGCCGCTGGCCAAGGGTATGAATTCAGAATATGCCAACCAGAACGGCTACGACTGCATTCAGGTGCACGGCGGTTCGGGCTTCATGTTGGAGTACGCCTGTCAGCGCATCTATCGTGACGCCCGCATCACGAGCATCTACGAAGGCACCACGCAGCTTCAGACCGTGGCTGCCATCCGCTATGTCACCAACGGCTTCTATGCTCAGGTGATGGAGGAGATGATGGCAGAGACCTCCTCCGCCGCTCAGTATGCCGCTCAGGTGGAGCGTCTCCGGGCGATGACGGAGCAGTACAATGCCGCCATTGCTGCCGTGCGTGAAAAGGAGAATCAGGAGCTGCTCGACTTTGCCGCCCGTCACCTTTATGAGATGGCAGCCGACATCATCATGAGTCACCTCATGTTGCAGCATGCTGCCAAGTCGCCCGAACTCTTCGAAGAGAGCATGAACCACTATCTCGACATGGCCGAGGCAGAGGTTGCAAAACATTCGGTGCTGGTGAACCGCCTTATCGGCTGAGCATCACCTTCTTTCGGTTTCTGATAATGATCTGGCCGCCTTTCGGGGTGGCCAGTTTTCGTCCGGAGAGGTCGTACATCGCGTCGTCCTGTCCGGCCGTTTCCGCGGCGCTGCGCATCGTGGCCACACTATTGGGATCGTCGGGCAGGAACACTGCGGTGAATTTCTGCGGGGCGATGGGGTAGAGGTCATTGCCGCTCACGATGCCGTCCTCGGTCTGAGCGCTCTCGGTGGCAGCCCACAGACGGATTTCCTCCGTTTTGTCGGTGACGGGTATTTCTTCTCCTTCCTCGCTCAGAAAACCGGCGAAGCGATAGCCCTCGTCGGGCTTGGCCCACACGTAGCAGGAGGAGCGTCCTTCCGTGCCGGCTATCACCCAGCGGGTCTCAATGCGGTCGCCGTAGTCCTCATCGGAGAGGGGCAGTCTCCAATCGCCGGTGGCATATACTTGGCCGCCGACAGTGGCGGTGATAGTGACGTAATACCAATAGAAAAGGATATTGTGTAACATGACGTGTTGTTTTTTTATGGTTTATTCTTTATATCCTCCCGAAAGGATGTTGATGAAAAAGTTGACACAAGCCACAATATGACGTCCGCCCAGAGTGGTCTTCGCAGTCTCAAATTTGCCGATGCATTTGTCCTTCAGCCCCTTTGTGGCGGATACCAGATTGAGATGGGGCACAACTTCGTCCTCGATGAAATAGTGGAGCTTGATGTCGGCCTTGGGCGCCCAATCCCGGGTGAGATTGCACATGCCGAGCGACTTCTGCAATTTCTGAGAGATGTCGGAGTTGGGATCCTGCGCCTCCTCCGAGAGCATCTGGTGCATGGTGTTGCCGCACTTGTTGATGATGACGTTGCTGATTTCTTCGCTGTCGTAGTCGTGGGAGCGTATCATGTCCAGGACACCGGCCTGCAGGAAGGCCTCCGAAAAATACTCCTCGGCTTTCGTCTCACCGAAAATTTCAGGGAAGCCGGCCACTTGTCCCAGGAGGAGCAGCGGCATCACAGCCGGCACGTCAATCTTGTCAACATAGTAGTAATGTGACAGCGTGGCCAGCGGGTCATAGAGCCCTGCACAGGCATTGGTGCGCACCCAGTTGATGGTGTTGCGTTGCTTCTCACTGAGTTTGGGTGAAGTCTCCACGTACTTCTGGCAGGCCAGGATGATGGAGGCGCCTTGCGAACTGCCTATGCCGTATGTCGGCAGCGGTTCTGTGTAGCAGTCCATCCGGTGCAGGTCGCCCAACAGACCATGGGTGGCAAAGAGCATGTCCACACTCTCTTCGGCCATCGGCTCTGCAGCACAGTAGAGATGGTCAAGGTGCTCTGTGATGCCGCAGCCCAGGTAGTCGGGCTCAACCATTATGGGCCGGTTGGACGAGAGATAGTTGGAGTAGGCGTCAATCGGTGTGTCAGAAGTGGGCCACTGCGTGCGTTTGCACATGGTGTAGTGGGTGGAGAAAAGGAAGTGGTCGGCTGTACACTCGCCGCCTTCGTTCTTTGTGGGCACGGCCAGATATCCCGACAACCATATTTCTTTGCCTTTGGGATCTGTGGAGCGATAGGCGATGTTGTAGCTGGAGTAGCCCGAAGAGCGTTCCATCTTCGTGATGCGATAGTTATAGTTCTTCGGTTGTGAAGCGGGAACGAATTTCCAGTCATTGTATGCCGACGCGGTGTGTGCCGCCGTCAGCTTCTCATTGCCTTCGGCATCCGCCTCCACGTTGAGGTAACGGGTGTCAAACGCAAAGCGGTAGCGAAATTTGAAGGTTTTCTCCGTTGTTGTGCTGGGCATCACATAGGTGGTGTTGTCCTTGCCGGAGAATTCGGCATTCCAGCCTCCGCCGTTGTTGGTCAGTTGCATGACGGCGTCATCGCAGTAAATGACATAGAGTTTTTCGGTATCGCTGTAGCGTACGGTGTCGTTGGTCACCACGCGCCAGCCGGAGGCTTCCGCCACGTTCTTCGTCGTGGTGCCATCCTTCATGAGATAACTGCCTGTGGCCGCGTTGCGCAGCACGTATTGCGCGCCGGGCACAACGGCGATATCGTCATCATCCTGGGCAATAGCCGCTGTGGATAAGAAAACGGTGCTATAGAGCAGCAACAGGATTTTAAGCGGTTTTGTCATTTTATGTCTGTCGTAGTGTATAGGGTTTATTTGTAGTTGCCGAGAATCATACGTGCCATAAATTCGACGGCAGCAGGTATGTGCGACATGCCTATGCCGGGGTTGTAGATAACACAATCGCCTTGACAACGGTCCTTCAACCCTTTATAAGCTGCAACAGTGTTGAGGTAGGGCACGACATCGTCGTCCGTGTTATGAAAGAACCAGATGTCGGCTTTCGGACTCCAGTCGCGTGTCAAATCGCTGCATCCCATTGCTTTGAGCAGGTGTTGCGTGAGGTCGGAGTTGACATCTTTGGCTTCCTCCGAGAGTATGCCCTGCATGGTGTCGCCGCAGGCTTTGATGATGGCGTTGTTGAGCTCTTCGATGGTGTAGTCGGTGGAGCGCACCTTATCCACGATGCCGGCGGCATTGAAGGCTTCGGAGAAGTAATCCTCCGCTTTGATATCGCCGAAGATGTGCGGATAGGCTGCCACCATACCCATCACCAGCAATGGTGCGGCTACGGGCATCGCCAATTTGTTTTGGAAGTAGTAATGCGATATCGTGGCCAGCGGGCAATAGGGGCCGGCTCCGGCACAGGTGCGCACCCAATGGATGGCGTTGCGCTGTGCTTCTGTGAGCTTGGGCGAATTCTCGACGTAGCGCTGGCAGGCCAGGATGACGGCGCCGCCCTGGGAATAACCGATGCCGTAGGTGGGATAGGCGCCTGTGGAGCAGTCCATGGCATGCATGTCGCGCAGCATGTCGTGCACCGCGAGCAGCATGTCCACGCTTTCTTCGGCCATGATGTCGGGGGCGCAGTAGGGATGTTCCCGGTCTTTGGTGATGCCGTAGCCCAAATAGTCGGGCTCAATCATCACGGGCTTGTTGCCGGAAAGACTGAACGTGAGTCCGTCGTACGGATCGAATTGCGAGGGCACTTCCGTGTTCTTGCATTGCGTGAGGTGGGCGGAGAAGAGCACGTGGTCTGCGTTGCACGCACCGCCTTCGGATGCGGTGGGTACGGCCGTCCATCCCGAGAGCCACACTTCCTCGCCCAGAACATCGTGCGAGAGATAGCCGACGGAATATCTCGTATTGTCGCCTGAGCGGTTCATCTTCATCAGGCGGTAGCGATATTTTTTCGGGTGACTTGTCGGCACGAATTCCCAGTCGTTGTAAGCCGATGTTGTGTGCGCCGCTGTCAGTTTCTCCTGGCCTTTAGTGTCCACTTCCACGTTGAGGTAACGCGTGTCCAGCGCGAAGCGATAGCGGAACTTAAAGGCCTTCTTCGTTGTCGTGCTGGGCATCACGTAGGTGGTGTTGGCCTTGCCGGTGAAAGCGACCTTCCATCCTCCGCCGCTGTTGGTCAGCTGCATCACGGCATCGTCGCTGTAAACGATGTAGAGTTTTTCCGCATCGCTGTAGCGTATCGTGTCATTGGTCACCACGCGCCAATTGGAGGCTTCGGCTTCGTTCTTCGTGGTGGTGCCGTCCTTCATCAGATAACTGCCGGTGGCCACGTTGCGCAACATGTATTGCGCTCCGGGCACGACGGCGTCGTTGTCGTTGCCGGCCCATGCAGGCAACACAAGCAGCACCGCAATCAGAAAGGAGAGTATGCGTGACATTCTGTGTGGTGTCAGGTTTCCCCGAAAAGGGGATTTAATGATGGAAGAGTCTCACGCCGGTGAAGGCCATGGCGATGTTGTACTTGTCGCAGGTCATGATGACGTGATCGTCGCGCACCGAGCCGCCGGCCTGTGCGATGTATTCCACGCCGCTCTTGTGGGCACGCTCCACGTTGTCGCCGAAGGGGAAGAAGGCGTCGCTGCCCAGACACACGCCGGTGTTCTGCGCCAGCCATTCCTTTATTTCTTCGTCGGTGAGGGGCTCCGGCCTGCGGGTGAAGAACTGCTGCCAGGCGCCTTCCCTGAGCACGTCATCGCGCTCGGGACCGATATAGAGGTCGATGGTGTTGTCGCGATCGGCGCGGCGTATGCCTTCCACGAAGGGCAGGTTCATCACCTTCGGGTGCTGCCGTAGCCACCAGATGTCAGCTTTCTGTCCGGCCAGTCGGGTGCAGTGGATGCGGCTCTGCTGTCCGGCGCCGATGCCGATGGCCTGTCCGTCCTTCACGTAGCACACCGAGTTGCTCTGTGTGTATTTCAGCGTGATGAGGGCGATGATGAGGTCGCGGCGCTTGTCTTCGGGGAAGTTCTTGTTTTTTGTGGGGATGTTCTCAAAGAGAGCCGGGTCGGCCAGGTTCACTTCGTTGCGTCCCTGCTCGAAGGTGATGCCGAACACCTGCTTGCGCTCGATGGGCTCCGGGCGGTAATCGGGGTCGATCTGGATGACGTTGTAGCTGCCCTTTCTTTTGGCTTTCAGCACCTCCAATGCAGCGGGGTTGTAGCTCGGAGCGATAACGCCGTCGGAGACTTCGCGGTTGATGAGTCTGGCGGTGGCTTCGTCGCATTCGTCACTCAGAGCGATGAAGTCACCGTAGGACGACATGCGGTCGGCGCCTCTGGCGCGGGCATAGGCCGAGGCGATGGGCGTGAGGGGCAGGGGAGCGTCCTCCACCCAGTAAATCTTCTTCAGCGTGTCGCTCAGGGGCAGACCGACGGCGGCGCCGGCGGGCGATACGTGCTTGAAGCTAGCTGCGGCGGGCAGTCCGGTGGCGACCTTCAGTTCCTTGACCAGTTGCCAGGAGTTGAGGGCGTCCAGGAAGTTGATGTAGCCGGGACGGCCGTTGAGCACGGTGATGGGCAACTCTCCCTCCGTCATGAAGATGCGAGAGGGTTTCTGATTGGGGTTACACCCGTATTTCAGTTCCAGTTCTTTCATTGTGTGGAATATTGTATAGTTTACGCGCTGCAAAATTACGAAAAAAGTGCTGATGCAGGAAATTATTGCCGCCTGCGTTTCTGTAATTCGGAAAAAATCGTTAATTTTGTGCCCGTAATCGTTATGAGACGTCTCAAGAAGAAATTCTACCTCGGTTTTTATTTTGTCACAGTGGCCACACTGGGTTTGGTGCGCGCCTGTATGTCAGCCGTTTCCGCTGATCCCGCTGTGTCTGTGTCCGAGAGGGTTGCCGACAGTGCCGCTGTTAAGCTTGCCGACGCTTCCGTCGCTGAAGCCGCTGAGGCGGTGCAGACGGTGGAGGCCGCACAGCCTGCCGCAGCGTTGGAGGTCACGGAGACCGACACGCCCGAAGTGAAGGAGACGCCTGCGCCGCCCCGTTCGGCTTTGCGCCGCGCCGAGCGTCGTCATCCTCACCCCATTCTTTCCGTACCTTCGTTCCAGCGCACTTTCCCCGATGTGGAGGACGTGCACATGGAGTCTGCCCGTTTTTGGGGTATTCGGCCCATTGAAAACCGTCAGGAGGCAGAGGAGAGTAAGAGCGGACTGGTGTTTTCTGCCGCCGATCCCTTCTATGTCATTGATTGCAGGATGAAGTCGTCCATTCCCTATCTGGTGCCCCGGGCTCAGGAGTTGCTTCACGAGATTGCACGCAACTTTATGGATTCGCTCTCGATGAAAGGTCTGCCCGTCCACAAGCTGATTGTTACCAGCATGTTGCGCACGGAGCACGATGTGCGCGAGTTGCGCAAGTCCAACTTCAACGCCAGCCCTCAGTCGTGCCACCGTTTCGGCACCACGTTTGACATTTGCTACAACCGCTATAGCCCCGTGCGCCGTCTGGTGCGCGACGACACCCTCAAGTGGGTGCTTTCCGAAGTGTTGCGCGACGAGCGTGTGGCCGGTCGTTGCTGGATCAAATATGAGGTCAAGCAGGGCTGCTTTCACATCACCTGCCGTTAATATTCTAACTTCCCCGATATGGAGCAGTACGGACTCATAGGCTACCCCTTAGGACACAGTTTCTCCCGCCGTTTCTTCAACGAGGAGTTCTTCCCTGAGCATGGCATCGAGGCCGAATATCTTAATTTTGAGATTCCCGAGGCCGACGGGCTTCTGGAGGTGGTGCGCACACATCCGCTCCTTCGAGGCCTCAATTGCACCATCCCCCACAAGCAAGCCATTATTCCTCTGCTCGATGAGATTTCGCCCGAGGCGCGGGAGATCGGTGCCGTCAACGTCATCCGCATCCGCGACGGTCGGCTTAAGGGCTTCAACAGCGACATCATCGGCTTCATGGACAGCCTGCGTCCGCTCCTGCGTCCCCACCACCGGCGCGCTCTGGTGCTGGGCAGTGGCGGTGCGTCCAAAGCGGTGTGGGCGGGCTTGCGCCGTTTGGGGCTGGAGCCGACTCAGGTCAGCCGCAAGGCGGGAGACGGAGCGCTCTCCTATGAGATGCTTACCCCCGAAGTGATGGCGGAGCATACGGTGGTGGTCAACTGCAGTCCGGTGGGCATGTTCCCCCGCGTGGACGACTGCCCGGCGATTCCCTACGAATTGCTTTCGGAGCGTCACCTCTTGTATGATTTGGTCTATAACCCGCTCGACACGCTCTTCATGCAGCGGGGCCGTGAGCGCGGGACAACGGTGAAGAACGGATTGGAGATGCTGCGCCTGCAGGCGTTGGCGTCGTGGACTTTTTGGCACAGTGAACTATGAACAAATTCGGAGGAGACGACATCGACGCCGTCATCATGGGCGGCATCACGTTTAAGGGTAAGAGCGGCAAGCCTGCAGCATCGAAGCAGGAGGATAAGGTGCGCACAAAGGCGAAAAAGAAGCAGTATATCACCGGGGCTCACGGGAGCGCTTCGGCCCACAAGAAAGCCGACATCCGCCGGGCCCGTGCCAACCGGCATAAGAAATAGGGGAGCGGGCGGGGCGTCAGCCTGTTGGTTCACTGGCCGCCGAGGCGCGAGAAATATTCGGCGATGTCGTCCCAAGTCTTGAAGGTGTCGGAGCCGAATTGTATGAGGGCGCCCATGCTTTCCGTCTTATCCCTGTCAATGAAGTAGTCGCCGTAGAGCAGCGCTTTCCGGTTGGTGAACACCGTGTGGCCCCAGGCCGGCACGTTGACGTATTCGTAGAGCCACTTGAGGACCGTCTCATAGGGGGCGTGGTCTGCTGTTGCCGGCGCGGTGAAGTAGAGCTGATACGACTCGATGAGCGTCCGGAGCGTCTTCTGCGATGAGGCGCAGGGCTGTCCGTGGGAGTCGATGAGCGTGCTGACGTCAACATAGACGATGGGGCGCTCCCGCTTTTCCTGACGGTCGTCAATCCAGCGTATCACGGGCACCACCGATTGCATGAAGGAATGGTCGCTCAGACGGTGCTCACCGTGAAAGCGCATCGCCTGGGCATAGTGTTCGCAGAAGAGGCCGTAGGTGTGCACGATGGGGTCTTCGTCGCCGAACAGGCCCCACACGCGCTGCTGCTCCTCCGGAGCGTTGCATTCTGCAAGGCAGCGCTCCGTGATGTCGCGGTATTCCTTCACCAGCGATTTGGTCACGATGAACTCCTGCACGCCGTCGCGCCTCTGGCTGTAGAAATGCTGTGTCCCCGTGAGTCCGTGCTCCTTCATCGTGTCGCCCATGCGCAGGGCGGGGTTGATGAGGATACGGTCGTAGCCGCGCAGCATTTCGGCGTACATGCCGCCCATCGAGGTGCCGATGATGAGGTCGGGCCGCTCCTCGCGGCACAGCGTCTCCAACAGCGTCATCGCTTCTTCCGGATGTATGGGGAGATCGGGTGCCGCGACGTCGGCTTCGGGCAGCACTTCGCGCAGGCGGGCCACGGTGCCGGAGCTGCCGCTTGAACCGAAGCCGTGCACATAGAGTATCTTCTTGCCCCGAAAGAGTTCGGGGAACTGTTTGATGTAGGGATTCGTCTGTTCCATCGTTTCGTGTTTGCCGTATCAGCGCGAATATACCTTGCCGCCCCGGATGTAGAGGCCGTGCTCGGGCACGGCGTTGAGGCGCCGTCCGTTCATGTCGTAAACGGGGCCGTCATTGTCGTCCTCATTCTCTGTGCTGCGTACGATGCGCACGGAGGTGGGATAGCCTTCGTTGTTGGGCTGGCCCAGGACGTTGGTCTGGTAGAACTTCACGCTGTAGGGCCACTGCTCCGCGGTGCTCTCTCCGTCCCAACTGAGCCAGTCGCGCGTCCAGTAGGAGGTGGGCGCTCCGCTCACCACAAGCCACAGACGGCTGACGCCGGAGGGACAGTCGAAGGCGAGATCCTTGCGGGGCTCGGCATAGGTGGCGGTGCCGATGTCGCCGTAGATGCGCGTGCCGTCGGTCTTGAGGGCCACGAAGCCCAGCTTCCATCCGGCCTTACTGGTGTTGTAGGCGGTGTAGCCCGTCTTGCCGGCCTCGCCGGTGAACTCCACATAGACGGTCTTGGCTTTCGAAGGGACGTTGAGGCGTATGGCGTTGTTGCCCCAGTTTTCGATGCAGTTGGCAGCGGTGGGCGTCCAGCTGTCGTCGGCGTTCTTGACGAGCTCGGTCTGGTTGCGGGTGTCGATCCACGAGGCGCCCAGGTCGCGTATGGGGTCGAGATCGAAGGTGGTCATGCGGGCGCCGTATTCCCACATCTCGTCACCCAGTCTGTCGAGCTTCTGCGCAGCGGTGCCGCTCATGGTCAGGCGCATGTAGGCCTGCAGCGGGTCTTCGGGATTGTTGCTCCTGTTCCACAGGCGGCCCAGGAAGTCCATGCCGTGACGGTGGCAGAAGTAGTCCTGGATGAAATAGTTGTTGTAGCGCAGATTCACGCAGAGGGGATGGCGGTGGAGTCCGTTGAGCGTGTTCCAGAACCATTCGTTGCCGAACTGCATTTCGGGGTAGTATTTGTAGGCTTGCCATTGGGCACACATCTCCCAGAAGACGTTCAGCGTGGAAGCCCCCCAATTGTACATCCATCCGTTCCAGTTGCCGTTGTCGCAGTGCACCTGATACTGGAAGCAGTGTCCGATCTCGTGGGCCACGGTCTGTCCGCTGCGCGAGGTGTGCGCCCCGTTGGAGAGCGTGAGCAGTCCAATCTGGTCGTCGATGCCGCTGCCGCTGGCTTCCCATTCGGTGGTGTAGCGCAGGCGGATGATCATCTTGTAGGTGTCGGTCTTCGACTTGCCCTGGTTGATGGTGATGTAGGCCAGCTCGCCAGCGTTGAGTTCGAAGATGCGGTCGGCGTTGTTGAGGATTTCCGGCACTGCGGCGGGCACGCCTTCACCGTAGCCGGCTTCCCAGAAGAGTATCCAGTGCTTCGACTGCATGGAGCGGTCGTAGCACCACTGGCTGGTCTTCTTCTTCAGCTGCTCGTCGGTGCCGCAGGCGTTGACGCTGCAGTAGATTTTCTTGTCCACAGCCGCCGTGCGTGTCTTAAGGGTGTTGTCGACGGTGGCGATCTGCGCATCGGTTTGCGCGTAGTCGGTCAACTTTGTCTTGGCTGTAGCGATGTAGCTCTTGAGGCTGCTGAGGGCGGCGGCTTTGCTGACCACGCCTTCCCACCACGAGGCCACCTTTTCGGCGTATTCGATGCGCGAGGCGAGGGCGTCGTAGCGGGCCCGGGATTCCGCTGCTGCGGCGATGGCTTCAATCAGCGCTTCGCGGGCGGCGATGAGGGTGGCTTCGTCACCGGCGCCTTCAAGGGCGTCCCGAGCCTGAGCGAGTGCGTTGCTGACCACTGTGGCGGCGCTGTTCTGTATGCCGAACTCCAGATAGCTCTGCGCTTCCTGCATGCTGATGCGCACCTCTTCGGCCAGACGCTCGGGCGTGACCGGGCCGACGCACTGCAGCGTGAAGTTGTCCACGCAGAGGTAGTTGCCCGTCGGGCGGGAGGTCTTGAGGCCTATGGCCACTTCGCTCTCGGGCGAGAGCACGGCGAAACTGACGACGTAGTTGTCCGAAGCGGTGATTTCCACCCTGTTGGCGCCGGCATAGAGCCAGGCACCCGTCTGCGGATCGCCCTGATTGATGTTGCTGCCGCTGGACTTCTGCTGTATGTGGAGGGCGGCGGCCGTCAGCTTGTAGTAGCCTGCGGGCAGCGCTGTCAGCGTCTGCTCCAGCGAGGCCTCGCCGATGTGTTGCCCGATGGGCACCCAGCTCTCCATATAGTAGCTGCCCTTCTTGCGCAGAAAGGCGCTGTTGCTCTGCCGGTTCATGCCCGCCACCTTCCATCCGGCGGTGCCGTCGACTTCAAAGGAGGGATTGACGATGCGGTCGGTGCGGTCGATGGGCTTCTCGTCGCTGGCGTTCTTGACGGCATAGTCGTCGAAGGCCAGCATCAACTCATAGTAGGTTGTGGCGATTTCCTCCACTGTAGCTTCGCTGTTGTCGTGGGCTGCGATATAGGCGTCGTAGCGCATCTTGAGTTCCTCTGCACCGGGGTTGCCTTCTTTGTAGAGGGATCTGTAGCGGTTCAGGATGGTGCGGTGTGGGGGTTTGATGGCCGAGGCCTCCACCTTGACATAGTCCATGACGGGAGCGGCCGATGCCGACGAGGCGCCGGCGGCGGCAGTGTAGCCGATGCGCAACTGTCCCGTGCGCGCAGCCGGGAGGGTGAAGGTGATGCGGTCCACCGTCCACTGCTTGCCGGGATATGAGGTGAGCGTGGAATATACGGGATCGCCCAGGGTGGGGATAAAGGCGAGCATCGAACTGCCGGCCGTCTGGGTCTTGCCGTTGTAGGTGGGCACGGAGATGGTGTAGGTGCCCTGCTGCAGCGTGACGGTCTGGCTGTAGCAGAAGGTCTGGCTCCATCCGGTCGAGAGGGCCAGCGCGCCGCCGGTTTCTCCGTTGTAGCCCGCAGCGGGCACTGTGGCGCCGTTGAAGGTGCCTTTATAGCCGAACTCATAAACGCCCGATACGGTGTAGTCGGCGCTGAGCTCCGAGGTCCAGCAGGGCACCTCGTTGAGTTCCTGGGCCACGTTGCCGCTTTCGGCGGCCGTGTGGTTGTAGTTGCGGTCGAAGCCCGCATTGATCATCACGTAGCGTGTGATGTCGGCGTCGGCTGCAGCCTGCAGGGCGCACATCCAGAGCAGCGTCAGCGCTGCAGCCGGGCGGAGCGGATTTATTTTCATGGCATTATCCTGTTTTTCGTTGTTTATTCTATAAGAGGTAGAGGCAGGGGAGCGCTCTCCCGTCCCCAGCGGTCGAGGGCGGTGACAGCCAGATGCAGGCCGAAGGCGCGTGCCGTCAGCATGTTGTAGCCGATCTCGGCGCGCCCCGAGGGGCTGCCGTTGCCATAGACGATGCGCGCGATGTTGGCGGGATTGCCCGTGTCCACCGGCTCCGTCTCCGAGGCGTAGAGCACATAGCGCGGCGCGCCCTCCACCGTGTAGAGACCTTCACCGCCCCGATGGCCGGTGGCCTTGAGCACGGGGCGCTGCAGGCTGTCCGTCGGGGCTCCGGGGAGCGGCGGCAGCAGCGCGGGCGTGCGGTAGTAGTGGCGGCGCAGCCAGGTGCGCAGCCCCTTGACGTCATCGCGCAGGAACTGCTCGCGGAAATACACCGCACCGCCCAGGCCCATCTGGCGCAGGAAGGAAAGCTCGCGCGTGATTTCCTCCAGCGGCCAGTCTTTCTCTTTGGGCGAGAGGAAGTAGATGCCCATACCGGGGGCCACGAGGCCTTTCCTTGTGGTGCGCTCCTGCCAGTCGGCGGCGAAGGGGTAGAAGATGTCGCCCTTGAAGTACATCATCGGGCAGAGCAGGTCCATCAGCCCCCTGTCGACCCAGCCCAGTGCATCCTGTCCGACGGCCTCCGACGACCAGCCTTTGGCACTCTGGCGGACCAGGTCGCCGGCTTTGCCGATGGGCGAGCAGGAGAAGCGCACCCAGGGCTTGAGCTGCTTCACAGCCTTGTGGCTTTCCTCCACGATGCGGGTGATGAGTTCGGGCTTTTGGCGCGAGCGCTTGAAGCCTTCGGGGTAGCGTATGTAGTCGAAGTGGATGCCGTCCACGTCGTAGCGCGACACGATTTCGCGGCATATGTTGGCGATGAAATGGGCCGTCTCCGCTTTGGTGGGGTCCATGTAGTAGGCGCCGTCGTGGCGCAGTAGCTTCATGGCGCGCACGACTTTAGCGCTCTGCGTCTTGCCCATCGGCAGCGTCACCACCCAGGCGTGCAGCTCCATGCCTCTCCTGTGGCATTCGTCGATGGCGAAGGCCAGCGGGTCCCAGCCCGGATCGCGCCCTTCTTTGCCCGTGAAGCATCCGTCCCAGGGCTCTATGCGCGATGGGTAGATAACGGTGCCGCGCACGCGGGTCTGGAGGAATACGGTGTTGATGCCGTCCTTCTGCAGCTCGTCGAGGATGCTGCGGAGGGCTTTCTTCTGTTCCTCAACGACGCGTGCTCCGGTGCCGCGCGTTTTGGGCCAGTCGAGCCCCCACAGGGTGGTCAGCCACACGCCGCGCAACTCGTGTTTCGGTGCTTCGGGACCGAAAGGAAGTGCCGGCTCGACTCTCTGTGCACGGGCGCAGAGCGAAAAAATGCTTAATAAAGCGAGAATTATCCTTTTCACGTGGACAAAGGTACAAAATTTTTTGTATCTTTGCACCTGAAACAGGATTTGCATCGCAAAATAATGGCGAGTTTTGTCTTTTCTTTGGTAGTTTTGCTGGCTGGCTACTTCATCTACGGCACTTTTATCGAAAAAGTGTTCGGAGCGGACGGGCATCGCCCCATGCCTTGCGACACGTTGCGCGACGGTGTGGACTTCACGCCGATGCCCACCTGGAAGGTCTACACGGTGCAGTTTCTCAATATTGCCGGCACGGGTCCCATCTTCGGCGCCCTGATGGGCATCCTCTACGGCCCGGCGGCGTTTTTGTGGATAGTGCTGGGCTGCCTCTTGGGCGGTGCGATGCACGACTATATGTCCGGCATGATCAGCATCCGTCGCGGCGGCGCTTCGCTGCCCGAGATCATCGGCGACGAGCTGGGCTCGGCCTCGCGTCTGGTGATGCGCATCGTCTCGCTGGTGCTCATGATTTGCGTGGGCGCTTCGTTCATCATGATTCCCGCCGGCCTGATGACCGGTCTCATGAGCGGCTTCACGGATTCGGCGCTCCTCACCTCCAACCTCTTTTGGACGGTGCTGATGTTTGCCTTCTACCTCTGCGTCACGGTCTTCTCCGTGAGCAGGATTATGGGCAACATTTATCCCGTCTTCGGTGTGGCGCTGCTGGTGATGGCGGTGCTCGTCGGCGTGTGCATCTTCACCGAGCCGGGCTCCGTGCCTTCTCTGGCCGATGCCTTCAGCGACCACTATCCCGTGCGTGAGGGCGTCACGCCGCTCTTCCCGGGCCTCTTCATCACGATAGCCTGCGGCGCCGTGAGCGGCTTCCACGCCACGCAGTCGCCCATGATGGCGCGCTGCATCAAAAACGAGAAATATGGCCTGCGTTGTTTCTATGGAGCTATGGTCACCGAGGGCGTCGTGGCCCTCATCTGGGCGGCGGCTTCCATAAAGTATGCAGGTTCCTATCAGCATCTCTACGACCTCATGTCGCTGGGCGGCACGCAGAAGGTCAATCCCGCCCTCGTGGTCGATATGATGTGCCGCGACTGGCTCGGCACCGCCGGCCTTGTGCTCGCCGTCCTGGGCATCGTGGCGGCGCCCATCTCCACCGGCGGCAGCGCCTTCCGCGCCGCACGCCTCATTCTGGCCGACTTCACGGGCTACGGGCAGAAGACCGTCGTGCGCCGCATTGCGCTCTCCGCGCCGCTCTTCCTGCTGGCCGTCGTGATGCTCAACGTGTCGAGCTTCAAGGTGCTGTGGCTCTATGTGAGCTGGTTCAACCAGGTGCTCGCCACCTTCACCTTCTTCACCATTGCCCATTTCCTGCGCCACCGCAGCGACGGCAGCGGCATCTGCCCGCGTTGGTCGTGGCTGCTGGCTTTCTTCCCGGCGGTGTTCATGTGTAGCGTGAGCGCCTGCTTCATCCTCATCGATGTGGATAACGGCTTCGGTCTGCCGCATCTCTGGGGCTACGTCATCGGCGGCATGATTACCCTGATGATGACGGCTCTGTTCCTTAAATATCAGTTCAAGTCATGATAACGTTTTCCGTTGCACTCGTCTGCCTCCTTTTGGGCTACCTCTTCTACGGAGCCCTGGTGGAGCGCGTCTTCAGGCCCGACGCCTCTGCCGAAATGCCCTGCTACACCCGTCAGGACGGTGTGGACTACATGCCGCTGCCCCTCTGGCGCCTCATCCTCATCCAGTTTCTCAACATTGCCGGTACGGGCCCCATCTTCGGCGCCATCATGGGCATCCTCTTCGGCCCGATGGCTTATCTGTGGATTGTCTTCGGCTGCATCTTCGCCGGTGCGGTGCACGACTATCTCTGCGGCATGATCAGCGTGCGCAAGCAGGGACTCTCGTTGCCCGAACTGGTGGGCGACGAGCTGGGCTCCGGCATGCGCCGTTTCATGAGCGTCTTCTCGTTGGTGCTGCTGGTGTGTGTGGGTGCGGTCTTTGTGATTACGCCGGCGGCGCTGCTCGACCGCCTCGTGCCCTCGCAGGGCTGGTGGTTCTCCACCCAATTCTGGATCGCGGTGATTTTCCTCTACTATGTGCTGGCCACGCTGCTCCCCATCGACAAACTCATCGGGCGCCTCTATCCCGTCTTCGGCCTGGCGCTGCTGCTGATGGCCGTCGGGGTGGGCTACGGCATCTTCACGCAGGCGGGTCATGTGCCCGAGCTCACCGATGGTCTCTTGGCCAACCATCATCCTCGCAACTTCCATCCTCTGATGCTGCCCGTCTTCCCCATGGTGTGCGTCACCATCGCCTGCGGCGCCATCAGCGGATTCCACGCCACGCAGTCGCCCCTGATGGCGCGCTGCCTCACCAATGAGCGCTACGGCCGCCCCGTCTTCTACGGCGCCATGATTCTTGAGGGCGTCGTGGCCCTTGTGTGGGCTTCGGCCGCCATCAAGTATGCCGACTCGCTGCCCGGCGAGGGCACGCCCTACTTCAAGCTCATGAGTCTGGGCAGCCCCACCATCGTCGTGCGCGACATCTGCACCAGCTGGATGGGTGTCGTTGGCTCCGTGCTGGCCATTCTCGGTGTGGTGGCTGCGCCCATCACCAGCGGCGACACCGCCTTCCGCAGCGCGCGTCTCATCACGGCCGACTTCCTCCACATGAAGCAGGATGTTCTCTGGAAGCGCCTTGTGCTCTCGCTGCCGCTCTTTGCGGTGGCCCTGTGGCTGATGAACATCGATTTCGCCGTGCTTTGGCGCTATTTCGCCTGGACCAATCAGACGATGGCCACCGTGATGCTGTGGACCGCCGCCTTGTGGCTCCACCGTCAGGGTAAGTGCTACTGGATAGCCCTCGTGCCGGCCGTCTTCATGACGGCGGTCTCCGTGCTCTACATTCTGGTGGCGCCCGAAGGCTTCCATCTCCGATTCTTATATCAATTCCTATTTTAATACAACACTATGAAAAAAGTTCTTTTTGCAATGCTTCTGGTGTTGGCTTCGGTGAATGCCAACGCCCAGTTTGAGAAAGGCACGCAGTACGGCAACACCTTCCTCTCCGGCCTCGGCATCGGCTACAACGGTACGGACAAATTCAACTTCGGTTTCGGCGGTGACTACGGCTACTTCATCCAGGACAACTGGATGCTGCGCGGCGGTGCTGCTTATCAGCACGTGGACGAGTACAACGCCTTCAAGCTCAACCTTGGCGCCCGCTACTATTTCAAGAAGTACGGCATCTTCACCGGTCTGGGCCTGCAGTACGAGCACAAGGGTAAGCCCTATAACTGGTTCCAGTTTGTTCCCGAGGTGGGCTATTGCTTCTACCTGAACCACTACATCAGCATCGAGCCTTCTGTCTATGGCGACCTCTGCTGCAACGACTGGAGCAACGGCAGCGGTTTCGGCCTCAAGGTGGGCGTTGCCGTTTATTGGTAAGGGCTAAAAAGTAAAGCCGACGCAGGCTTTGCCGCTCCAGTCGAAATACGTCGTCGTGACCGGGTCGTAGTTGCTGCGGAAGTAGTGCACCTGTCCCGAGGCCATGAAATACCAGTCCTTGAGCCAGTAGCACACGGCCGCCTTGACGTCTGCATTCAGTTTCACCCGGCCGCCGTGCGACTTCTCTCCCTGGTCCACGAGGTAGATATATTGACTCTTGTCTGCCACGCTTCCTCCCACCTTGGTGTCATATTCGTGCACCGTGAGGCGGTTGAGCAGCGTGAGCACGGGCATCGCCGTGAGGTTGATGACCCAGCCGCGCGCCGGCACCCAGTTGTAGGTATAGCCCGCTCCGATGCTGCCCTGATACGCCTTGAAGGTCGTGATGTCTCTCGTCAACAGCAGCATTGCCCCTACATTGCTGTCCGGGTTGAGGGGCGTTGCTATGTTAAGGTTCGGGTCGTATTTCTGATAATAGAACATCAGACCGACGATTGGCGAGCCCGCCGATCGCAGCTGCAGGGTGGACTGGCTGTAGGCCGCCGCGTGACTGAATCTCTTTCTGTTGAAGATGTAGTATCCGTCTATGACCAGTGCGGTGATGGTCATCGGATTGGGCATGAAGTATTCGCGTTCGCTGAGCCGGTCGTCGTGCACCGGCTCGCCGTTCATCGTCATATTTTCTATGCCGAAAAGGGGCGTGTCGTGTTTGAAGCGGTAGAAGCGGGCGTTGAGCCCGTAGGCCCGTGAGGCGATGCCGACGGAGATGTTGGTGCCTTCGTTGCCGGTCAGCGACAGGGAGTAGCCGAAGCCGAAGCCTCTGTATCCGGCCCAGAGTCCCATCGAGGTGGTCGCCTTCTGGCGTATCTTCATATACATCTCGTAGCATAAGGGGATCTGGGACGAATTGTCTTTGGTCGCAGCGCTTATGGTGAGTCGCATCTGGTCCACGTTGGTGTTGTAGGATATGGACCATTTCTTTCGGGGCAGCCCCACGTATGTGGTGTCGACGCCCCTCAAGGCGGAGGAGTCGAGGCGGTGTTTGAGCTTCTTGAAGAAGTCCTTGGCCGAGGCTTCCGCGCAGAGCGGCATACACGCTGCCGTCACGATGAGAATAAGGCGTATAATCCTGTGCTGCATCATTTTCGGCTGCAAAGGTACGGAATTTAATTGAGAATTGAGAATTGAGAATTGAAAATTTTCTGTTAGAGCCAAAAGACCGCCCGTGCATCTCGCATGGACGATCACTTTTTTGTGATACGTCAGGCACACGCCATAGCACGCAAGGCCATGACATTGACCTATGAGCCGTAGAGAGTTCTCTAACTGGCGCGCAAAAATTCCCTAACTAGGGAGTAGAAATGGAGGGCCACGGAAAAACGTCTAAAGCTTCTCCCTGAGATAGCGGCCCGTGTAGCTGCCTTCGGTGGCGGCGACGGTCTCCGGCGTGCCGGCCACCACGAGGTTGCCGCCCGCACGGCCGCCCTCCGGACCCAGGTCGATGACCCAATCGGCCGTCTTGATGACGTCCATGTTGTGCTCAATGATGAGGATGGTGTGGCCCCGCTGTATCAGCGCCTCGAAGCTCTCCAGCAGGCGCTTGATGTCGTGGTGGTGGAGGCCCGTCGTGGGCTCGTCGAAGATGAACACCGTGGGCTCGCTCTTCTCCAGACCCAGATAGTAGGCCAGCTTGACGCGCTGGTTCTCGCCGCCCGAGAGGGTGGAGGAGCTTTGGCCCAGTTTGATGTAGCCCAGACCCACATCCTGCAGCGGCTTGAGCAGGCGCACAATCTTCTTCTGGCCGTGCTCCGTGAAGAACTCCATGGCCTGGTTGATGGTCATATTGAGCACGTCGTAGACGTTCTTCCCTTCGTAGCGCACCTCCAGCACATCGGGCTTGAAGCGCTTGCCGTGGCACGACTCGCACTCGAGCACGAGGTCGGCCATAAACTGCATCTCCACCGTCACGGTGCCTTCGCCCTTGCACTCCTCGCAGCGGCCGCCCTCGGCGTTGAAGGAGAAATGCGCCGGCGTGAACTCCATCTGCTGCGCCAGAGGCTGCGAGGCAAAGAGGCGACGGATCTCGTCCCAGGCCTTTACGTAGGTGACGGGGTTGGAGCGCGTGCTCTTGCCGATGGGGTTCTGGTCGACAAACTCCACGAAGCCCACGCTGCGCAGATCGCCCGAGAGCTCCTTGAACTCGCCCGGGCGGTCGGCCACCAGGTCGAGCTGGCGCCGCATGGCGTTGTAGAAGATGTCGCGCACGAGGCTCGACTTGCCGCTGCCCGAGACGCCGGTGACGCAGGTCATCACGTTGAGCGGGATGCGCACGTCGAGTCCCTTGAGGTTGTTGGCGCGGGCGCCGCGTATCTCGATGAAGCGGTTCCAAGGACGACGGCTCTCGGGCACGGGAATCTCGTCGAGGCCAGAGAGGAAGTCCAGAGTGTGGGAGGTGAGGCCCGATGAAACGGCCGTTTTTTTCGCCTTCGAAACCTTCGGTGTGCCCTCGTAAACTACCCGGCCGCCCAGGCGTCCGGCTTCGGGGCCGATGTCGATGACCCAGTCGGCCGAGCGTATGATGTCTTCGTCGTGCTCCACCACCACGACGGTGTTGCCCAGGTCGCGCAGCGCCTTGAGCACGCCGATGAGGCGCTCGGTGTCGCGGCTGTGGAGGCCGATGGAGGGTTCGTCGAGGATGTAGAGCGAACCCACCAGGGCGCTGCCCAGCGAGGAGGCCAGGTTGATGCGCTGACTCTCGCCGCCGGAGAGGCTGTTGGAGAGGCGCGAGAGGGTGAGGTAGGGCAGACCCACCTCGATGAGGAACTCCAGGCGCGAGGTGATTTCCGTGAGCAGACGCTCGCCGATCTCGCGCTCGGTGGGGGTGAGTTCCAGCTTACGAAACCAGTCGAGCAGGGCGCTGACGGGCATGTCGACCAGCTCGGTGATGGCGCGTCCGCCGATCTTCACGTAGGTGGCCTCGCGACGCAGGCGTGTGCCGCGACAGACGGGGCACACCGTCTTGCCGCGATAGCGGGCCAGCATGACGCGGTTCTGTATCTTATACTGTCCCTGACGCAAGTTCTCGAAGAAGGCGTCGATGGACACCAGCCCCCATTCCTTCTCCTCGGGCGAGAGGGTCCAGGAGACCTTCTCGGAGGGTTTGCCGTGCCAGAGCCAGTCCTTCTCGGCCTGAGTGAGCTGATAGTAAGGCTTGTGGACGGGGAAGCCGCGATCGGCGTTGAAGCGGACGAACCAGTCCTTCCACTCGCCCAGCTTCTCGCCGCGCCAGCACATCACGGCGCCGTCGCAGACGGAGCGCGAAGTGTCGGGCACCACAAGGCTTTCGTCGATGCCGATGATGCGGCCGTAGCCCTCACACTCGGGGCATGCGCCCAGAGGGGAGTTGAAGGCGAAGAGCTGGTCGGAGGGTTCCTGAAAAGTGATGCCGTCGGCCTCGAAGCGCGTGGAGAAGGTGTGGGTGATGCCCGAAGGCATGATGCGCACCATCATCTCGCCGCCGCCCTCGTAGAGCGCCGTCTCCACCGAGTCGGTGAGGCGCGAGATGGCGTCCTTGGCGCTCGACACCGTGAGGCGGTCCACCACCAGCAGGATGTCGTCGCCATCAAGCTCGAAGCGCTGAAAGCCCTGAGCCTTGAGCGTCTCCACATTGGACTTGGGGCGGCACATCACCATGAAGCGCGTGCCCTCGCTGTATTGCGAGAGGCAGCGGATGACGTCCTCCACGCCCTGCTTCTTCACCTCTTCTCCGGAGACGGGGCTGAAGGTGCGGCCGATGCGGGCGTAGAGCAGGCGCAGGTATTCGTAGATCTCGGTGGTGGTGCCCACCGTGCTGCGCGGATTGCGCGAGGAGACCTTCTGCTCGATGGCGATGGCGGGCGGGATGCCTGTGATGCTGTCGCACTCGGGCTTCTGCATGCGCCCCAAAAACTGGCGCGCATAGGCCGAGAGGCTCTCCACGTAGCGGCGCTGGCCCTCGGCGTAGAGGGTGTCGAAGGCCAGAGACGACTTGCCGCTGCCCGAGAGACCCGTGATGACAACAAATTTGCCGCGCGGAATCTCTACAGTGATATCTTTGAGATTGTTGACCCGGGCGCCCCGGATGACGATGGCATCGCTCTGGCTCATATGACGGGATTAAAACTTCACTTTGACGGGTTTCGATTCGTTGCCCAGACGGTCCACCGCAGTGATGCAGAAGACGCTGCGGTCGGCCACATCGGCGGGCAGCACGTAGCAGGGCTGCGCCGTGATGCTCGCTGGGGTGGCGTCCTTCACACTGACGCGCTCGCCCGGAGCGAAGCGATAGACGGCATAGCGCACGGCTTCGTCCATGGGCTTTCGGGCTTTGGGCGCCGTCCACATGAGGGCGGGGCCGTCGCTGGTGGCCACGACGGCGGGCTTGCGCACCTTCTTCGGTGCCTTGCGGTCGATCCAGGGCATGAGAGGCTGCAGGGCCGGCGTGCTGTGGTAGACGGTGCGCAGCATCGTGCCGTAGTTGCCGGGATTGTCGCAGACGGCTTTGGCGTACCACTGGCACGAACCGTCGACGGCGGGCAGCGAGCGTTGCAGCAGATATTTGGCCGGCATCTGGTGCTGGGCCGGACGCTGGCGGTCGGGGAACTTCACCGTGCGCTCCACATCCTGACCGATGAAGAGCAGACAGGGATGCGGCGCCTGCAGGTCGCGATGGACGGTGCTCCACCAGCGGATGAGCGTCTCGTAGTCGGCGGCCCTGTTGCCGATCTCCCAATAGATCTGCGGGATGTTGTAGTCCATCCAGCCGCGCTCCATCCACAGGAGGACGTCGGCGTAGAGGTCGTCGTAGTTCTGCAGGCCGGAGGTGGCGCTGCCGGGAATTTGGGAGGAGCGCGTCTTCATGTTGTGGTAGATGCCGAAGGGCGACACGCCGAACTTCACCCAGGGCTTCTCCTCCTTGATTTCGCGGTTGAGACGCTCAATGAAGCGGTTGACGTGGGCGCGGCGTGCATCGCCTGCGTCCTGACCCGGATGGGTGAGCGCTTCATAGTCGTTCATCGCCACGCCGGCTGCAGGGTAGGGGTAGAAGTAATCGTCGATGTGGAGGCCGTCCACGTCGTAGCGACGGACGATGTCGCGCGCAATTTGGCAGATGTAGGCCTGATTCTCCTCGTAGGCGGGGTCGAAGATGATGAGCCCGTCGTAGTGGAAACAGCGCTCGGGGTGTTGCACGTAGTAGTGGTTGGAGGCCAGCGCGGTGGTGAACTTTGTCTTGGCGCGGAAGGGATTAATCCAGGCGTGGAGCTCCATAGCCCGCTTGTGGCACTCGTCCACCATCCAGGCCAGGGGGTCCCAATAGGGCGAAGGGGCCAGGCCCTGCTGCCCCGTGAGGTAGCGGCTCCAGGGCTCCAGGGCGCTCTCGTAGAGGGCGTCGCCTTCGGCTCTCACCTGAAACATGATGGCGTTGATGCCGCAGCGCTGCAGCTCGTCGAGCTGGGAAGTGAGGATGCTCTGCATGCGGTCCCTGCCGAGCCCCTGCCACTGGCCGTTGACACACTGAATCCACGCACCGCGGAACTCACGCTTGGGGTTTTGGGCGCCGAGCGTGACGGTCAGTCCCAAAAGCACGATAAAGAGGAGAAATCTTTTCATATCGCCCGCAAAAGTAGCAAAAATATTTTAAATAACCAAAAAAAGCAGCCTCGCAGAGGGCCCGAGCGCGGAAAATTTCGTATCTTTGTCGCGCAAAAATGTATTTTGATAAGGTATGGAAACATTGAATAACCGATATATCGCCGTCAGCTACAGACTCACGGCGCGCGAAGGCGAGCAGGAAGCCGTCATCGAGGAAACCAAAGCGGACGAGCCCTTCTGCTTCGTGAGCGCCGTGGGGATGACGCTGGACGAATTCGAGCAGCAGGTGGTCTGCCGCGCCGAGGGAGAGGCCTTCTCCTTCACGCTCAACCGCCCCGGAGTGAACTTCACGCTGACCTTCGACGGGCAGGTGTTGGAAAACCGCCCGGCAGCGTCCGACGAGATTCAGGAAGCCATCCGTCTGGTGACGCAGGCCCAACAGGGCGGCTGCGGTGGCTGCGGCGGTTGTGGCGGAGGAGGCTGCGGCGGCTGCGGCAGCGAGGGCGGTTGCAACAAAGATGGCTGTGAAAAGGGTGGCTGCGAAGGCGGCTGCTGTGACAGATAAATCCCCCAAAGCAATGAACACCTTCGGCACCATATTCAGGCTGACGACTTTCGGCGAAAGTCACGGCGAGGCCATAGGCGGTGTGATTGACGGCATGCCTGCGCGCATCGCTGTGGACTTGGATTTCATCCAGGCACAGTTGGACCGCAGACGCCCCGGGCAGAGTAATCTGACAACCTCGCGCAAGGAGGGCGACCGCGTGGAGATTCTCTCCGGCGTGTTCGAAGGACGGACGACGGGGCAGCCCATCGGCTTCATCGTGCGCAACGAGAATCAGCGCTCCGGTGACTACGACAACATGCGCGACGTGTTCCGCCCCTCGCACGCCGACTACACCTATCAGCAGAAATGGGGCATACGCGACCATAGAGGCGGCGGGCGCAGCAGTGCGCGCGAGACGATCAGCCGTGTGGTGGGCGGCGCCTTTGCGATGCTGTATCTGAGGGAGATGGGCATCACGGTGGAGGCTTACACCTCGCAGGTGGGCCCCATTGTGCTGGAGGGCGACTACAAGGACTACGACCTCGCACGCCGCGAGGAGAACGCCGTGCGCTGTCCCGACGAGGAGACGGCCCGAAGGATGGCCGACCTCATCCTGGAGGTGCAGAAGGAGGGCGACACCGTAGGCGGTGTGATCTCGTGTGTCGTCAAAGGATTGCCCGTGGGGGTGGGCGAGCCCGCTTTCGGCAAGCTGCACGCCCGTTTGGGCGCCGCCATGCTGAGTATCAACGCCGTCAAAGGTTTTGAATACGGCAGAGGCTTCGCCGGAGCGGGGGAGCGCGGCAGCGAGCAGAACGACCTCTTCGAGCCAGCCCCGGGCGGCGGCATCACCGTCGCCACCAACCGAAGCGGCGGCATACAGGGCGGCATCTCCAACGGACAGGATGTCTACTTCCGCGTGGCTTTCAAGCCCGTAGCCACCCTCTTGCGCGAGCAGGAGACGGTGGACATAAAGGGAGAGAAGACCGTGCTCAAGGCGCGCGGCAGGCACGACGCCTGCGTGCTGCCCAGAGCCGTGCCCGTGGTGGAGGCGATGGCCGCAATGACAATCATGGATAACGTTTTACAGAACAAAATATGGCAGAACTGAGTGAACAGGAAATAGTGCGCAGGAGCAACCTGCAACAGATGCGTGAGCTGGGCATTGACCCTTATCCCGCAGCGGAGTATCCCACCAACGCTTTCAGCACCGACATCAAGGAAAACTTTGAGGAGGGCAAGGAGGTGTGCATCGCCGGCCGCATGATGTCGCGCCGCGTGATGGGCAAGGCTTCTTTTATCCAGCTGATGGACTCCAAAGGCCGCATCCAGGTCTATGTGACGCGCGATGCTCTGGCCGACGAGAGTCAGGAGGACGACGAGAAGAAGAATCTCTTCTACAACCGCGTCTTCAAGAAACTGCTCGACCTGGGCGACTTCGTCGGCGTGAAGGGTTATGAGTTCCGCACCCAGACGGGCGAGATCAGCGTGCATTGCACCGAGCTCACCGTGCTGGCCAAGAGTCTGCGTCCGCTGCCTGTGGTGAAGACCGACTCGGAGGGTAACGTCTACGACGCCTTCAACGACCCCGAGCTGCGTTTCCGTCAGCGCTACGTGGACCTCATCGTGAACGACGGCGTGAAGGAGACCTTCCTCAAGCGCACCAAGGTCATCAAGACGCTGCGCGAGTGTCTCGACGAGGCCGGATATACGGAGGTGGAGACCCCCATCCTGCAGAGCATTCCCGGCGGTGCTTCAGCCCGTCCCTTCGTCACTCACCACAACACGCTCGACATCGACCTCTATTGCCGCATCGCCACCGAGCTCTATCTCAAGCGCCTCATCGTGGGCGGCTTCGAGGGCGTCTATGAAATCGGCAAGAACTTCCGCAACGAGGGTATGGACAAGAACCACAACCCCGAGTTCACCTGCATGGAGCTCTATGTGCAATACAAGGACTACAACTGGATGATGTCGTTCACCGAGAAGGTGCTGGAGCGCATCTGCGTGGCCGTCAACGGCAAGCCCGAGACGGAAATCGACGGCAAGGTGATAAGCTTCAAGGCGCCCTTCCGCCGTCTGCCCATCCTGGAAGCCATTAAGGAGAAGACCGGATACGACCTCGAAGGGATGACGGAGGACGAGCTCCGCGAGACCGCCAAAAAGTGCGGCGTGGAAGTGGACAAGACGATGGGGCGCGGCAAGCTCATCGACGAGATTTTCGGCGAGACCTGCGAGGGCACCTTCATCCAGCCCACCTTCATCACCGACTATCCCGTGGAGATGTCGCCCCTGACGAAGATGCACCGCTCGAAGCCCGGGCTCACGGAGCGCTTCGAGCTGATGGTCAACGGCAAGGAACTGGCCAACGCCTACTCCGAGCTCAACGACCCCATCGACCAGGAGGAGCGCTTCAAGGAGCAGATGCGGCTGGCCGACAAGGGCGACGACGAGGCGATGATTATCGACCAGGACTTCCTGCGCGCCCTGCAATATGGTATGCCGCCCACCTCGGGCATCGGCATCGGCATCGACCGTCTGGTGATGCTCATGACGGGCAAGCCCTACATCCAGGAGGTGCTCTTCTTCCCGCAGATGAAGCCCGAGGTGAAGTAAAAAAAACGACATACGCTAACCCTGCAAAAACACATATACAGACAAGAGATGATAGGTAAGATAGCAGTGTTGGGAGGCGGCTCGTGGGCCACCGCGATCGCCAAGATTCTTCTGGAGAAGAACGACCACATCTGGTGGTATCTGCGCCGCGACGACCGTATCGAGGACTTTAAGCGCCTCGGCCACAATCCGGCCTACCTCACCAGCGTGCATTTCGACACGAGCCGCATCACCTTCTCCTCCGACATCAATGCGACGGTGGAGGCCTGCGACACGCTGGTCTTTGTCACGCCCTCGCCCTATCTCAAGGGCCACCTCAAGAAGCTGAAGGTGCGCCTGAGAGACAAGTTCCTGGTGACGGCCATCAAGGGTATTGTGCCCGACGAGAACCTGATCTGCTCGGAATATTTCCACCAGATCTACAACGTGCCCGACGAGCAGCTCGCCGTCATCGGAGGTCCCTCTCATGCTGAGGAGGTGGCGCTCGGACGTCTGACCTACCTCACCGTGGGCTGTGCCGACGAGCAGAGAGCCCAGGAGTTTGCCGACGTCATTTCTTCGGACTACGTGCTGACGAAGACCTCGCAGGATGTGGTGGGCATCGAATACGGCAGCGTCCTGAAGAACGTCTATGCCATCGCCGCCGGCATCTGTCACGGACTCAAGTTCGGTGACAACTTCCAGGCGGTGCTCATCGCAAACGCCGCGCAGGAGATGAAGCGCTTCCTCTCCACCGTGCACCCCATCGACCGCGACATCTTCGACAGCGTCTATGCCGGCGACCTGCTGGTGACGGGCTACTCCAACTTCTCCCGCAACCGTGTCTTCGGCACGATGATCGGCGCCGGATATTCCGTGAAGTCGGCCCAGCTCGAGATGGAGATGATCGCCGAGGGCTATTTCGGCACGAAGTGTATGAAGGAGCTCAATCAGAGCCTGCACGTCAACATGCCCATCCTCGACGCGATGTACAACATCCTCTACGAGCACATCTCGCCCAATATCGAAATCAAACTTTTAAGTGAATCATTCAGATAAACAAAATAAGACAAAAGACTATGCTTACACTTGATCTTTCCAAGGCAACCCAGTTTCTGGCTGCCGACGCAATGAAGAAGTTCGAGGCTCCTGTGGCCGAGGCCCAGAAGGCTCTGGAAGAGTGCACCTGCGAGGGCAACGACTTTTTGGGCTGGATGCACCTGCCCTCGAGCATCACCCCCGAATTCATCGCCGAAATCAATGCTACGGCCAAGACGCTCCAGCAGGAGTGCGACGCCGTTGTGGTGGCCGGCATCGGCGGCAGCTATCTGGGCGCCCGCATGGTGATCGACGCCATGAGCAACTCCTTCGGCTGGCTGCAGGCTTCGAAATATCCCCGCATCCTCTTCGCCGGTAACAACATCGGCGAGGACTATCTGAGCGAGCTCATCGCCTACCTCAAGACCGTGCGCTTCGGCATCATCAACATCTCCAAGAGCGGCACGACCACCGAGACGGCCATCACCTTCCGTCTGCTCAAGACCATGTGTGAGCAGCAGAGGGGCAAGGACGTGGCCAAGAAGGTCATCGTGGCTGTCACCGACGCCAAGAAGGGCGCCGCCCGCACGACGGCCGACAAGGAGGGCTACAAGTCGTTCGTCATCCCCGACAACGTGGGCGGACGCTTCTCCGTGCTCACTCCCGTAGGCCTTCTGCCCATCGCCGTAGCCGGCTTCGACATCACCGCTCTGGTGAAGGGCGCTCAGGATATGGAGCGCACGTGCGGCATCAACACCCCCTACGCCGAGAACCCCGCAGCCCAGTATGCCGCCTGCCGCAACGCTCTCTACGCTGCCGGCAAGAAGATTGAGATTCTGGCCAACTACCAGCCCAAGCTCCACAACCTGGGCGAATGGTGGAAGCAACTCTACGGCGAGAGCGAGGGCAAGGACGGCAAGGGCATCTTCCCCGCGTCCGTCGATCTCACCACCGACCTGCACTCGATGGGCCAGTGGATTCAGGACGGTGAGCGCACCATCTTTGAGACTGTCGTTTCCGTAGCCGCTCCCAACAGCAAGCTGGAAGTGCCCTTCGACGCAGAGAACCTCGACGGCCTCAATTTCCTGGCCGGCAAGCGCATTGACGAGGTCAACAAGATGGCCGAACTCGGCACCCAGCTGGCCCATGTGGACGGCGGCGTGCCCAACCTCAAGCTGACGATTGACAAGCTCGACGAGTATCACATCGGCGCCCTCATCTACTTCTTCGAGAAGGGCTGCGGCATCAGCGGCCTGCTGCTCAAGGTGAACCCCTTCAACCAGCCCGGTGTGGAGGCCTACAAGAAGAATATGTTCGCCCTCCTGGGCAAACCCGGTTACGAGAAAGAGACCGAGGCCATCAAGGCCCGCCTGTAAATGACCGGCAGCCATACGAAAAAGAAAGAAAAGATCACTCCGCTCCGTGCCGTCCTCTTCGACATGGACGGAGTGCTCTATGACTCTATGCCCATGCATGCTGAAGCGTGGGTGCAGGCCATGCATCGTCACGGACTCTCGATGACCGACGAGCAGGTCTATATGAACGAAGGTCGCACGGGCGAAGGCACCATCGACCTTTTCACCCTGGAACAGTGGGGCCGCGAGGCCACTGCCGAAGAGGTGGAGGCCATCTACCGCACGAAGAGCGACATCTTCAACGAGATGGACGAAGTACCACCGATGCCCGGCGCCGACGAAGTGCTCGCCGAGGTGAAGAGGCAGGGACTGCTGCCCGTCATCGTCACCGGCAGCGGACAGCGTTCGCTCCTGGAGCGTCTCGACCGCACCTATCCCGGATATTTCTGCAGAGAGCGCATGGTGACGGCCTACGATGTCACCAGAGGCAAGCCCAATCCGGAGCCCTATCTCAAGGGGCTGGAGAAAGCGGGAGCGGCGCTCGGAAGGGCGCATGCCCTGAAGCCCGCCGAAGCGCTCGTCGTGGAGAATGCGCCGCTCGGTGTGCAGGCCGGAAAAGCTGCCGGCATCCGCGTGATGGCGGTCAACACGGGCCCTTTGCCCGACAGCGTGCTGCTCGAAGCCGGCGCCGACTGGGTGCTGCCCGACATGCCCGCTCTGGCGGCCTGGTTTAAAAATAACGAACTATGAAAAAGACCTTGAATTTATTCCTGATGCTGGCGCTGCTCTCAGTGGTGTGCGTGAGCTGTAAAAACAAACAAGACAACAGCGAGGCCTCTGTGGCTTCCGTCTCCGAGGAGGCGCCGCTGCCTACGGGCAAGACGCTGCCGCTCGTCATCGACCGCAAGACGAAGGCCGACGGACACAACTACCACTACATCATCAACCGCGAGCCGATAGAGAATACCGTGGAGGACGAAGAGGGCAATGTGTTCTACGACAACGAGATCTCCATCCTGGTGGAGCGCGACGGCGGACAGATGTACCGGCGCAGCTTCACGCGCGAGAACTTCCTCTCCATGCTCGACGAGGGCTTCCGTCAGTACGGCATCCTCGACGGCTGCCGCTTCGTGAAGATCGATAGGGGCAGTGTAGTCTTCTCGCTCTGCGTGTCGTATCCCGAGAGCGATCTCTTCACGCCGTTTCTCCTGACGGTGCATCCCGACGGCTCCGGCTCGTTCTCGCCGGACAACACGCTCGATGTGGACAACTTCGCCGACTCTGCGGCTTTGTCCAGCGGCGTTTAAGCTGTGATAATATTTAAAAGGAAGGAAGCGGGGCGCTTCACGACTTGCGGCGCGGGTCGCAGGTGAGTGAGATGCCGAGTTTCTTGAAAATCTTCTGATCCACTTCGCTGAGCATCACGGTGGAGTGGGCCTGAAGTCCGTTGAGCTGCGGCAGCATGGCCAATGCGCGACGGCAGTTGACGTTCTTGGTGGAGAGCACGGAGAGCGCCACAAGCACTTCGTCGGTGTGCAGGCGGGGATTGTGTCCACCCAGATAGTCCACCTTGGTTTTCTGAATGGGCTCAATGAAGTCCTGCGTGATGAGTTTCTCCTCATGGCTGATGCCGGCCAGATACTTCATGGCGTTGAGCAGCAGCGAGGCGCAGGTGCCCAGCAGGGGGCTGGAGCCGGCGGTGATGATGGTGCCGTCTTCCAGCTGGATGGCCGACGATTCTTCGCCGCGCTCCTCGGCGCGCTGCTTGGCGGCGACGGTAGTGGGGCGGTAGTCGGTGGATATCTTGGCCTGCTTGAGCAGCAGGGCAATCTTGTTGACTTCGGCTTCGTTCATGTCGCCGCAGGCCATCTTGCCCAGGGCGGTGTAGTAGCGGCGGATGATTTCCTGCTTGGAGGCTTCCTGGCACACCTCGTCGTCGGAGATGCAGAATCCCACCATGTTGACGCCCATATCCGTGGGACTCTTGTAGGGACATTCGCCGTAGATGCCGTCGAAGATGGCGGTGAGCACGGGGAAAATCTCCACGTCGCGGTTGTAGTTGATGGCCATCTTGCCGTAGGCCTCCATGTGGAAGGGGTCTATCTCGTTCACGTCGTTGAGATCGGCGGTGGCGGCTTCGTAGGCGATGTTGACGGGATGCTTCAGCGGGAGGTTCCACACGGGGAAGGTCTCAAACTTGGCGTATCCGGCGTTCACGCCGCGCTTGTGCTCGTTGTAGAGCTGCGAGAGGCAGACGGCCATCTTGCCGCTGCCGGGCCCCGGGGCGGTCACGATGACCAGCGGCTGCGTGGTCTCCACGTAGTCGTCCTTGCCGAAGCCCTCGTCGCTGTCGATAAGGGCGACGTTGTTGGGATAGCCCTCGATGGTGTAGTGGTAGTAGGCGCGGATGCCGAGGCTCTCCAGACGCTTGCGGTAGCTGTCGGCGCTGCTCTGCCCGTTGTAGTGGGTGATGACGACGGCGCTCACTTTGAAGCCTCTGTTGTGGAACTCCGTGCGCAGGCGCAGTACATCTTCATCATAGGTGATGCCCAAATCCTGGCGCACCTTGTTGCGCTCGATGTCTACGGCAGAGATGACGATGATGATTTCGGCTTTGTCGGACAACTGGGCCAGCATGCGCAGCTTGGAGTCGGGCAGGAAGCCGGGCAAGACGCGGCTGGCGTGGTGGTCGTCGAAGAGCTTGCCGCCGAGCTCCAGGTAAAGTTTGCCTTTGAACTGAGCGATGCGCTCTTTGATGTGTTCGCTTTGGATGCGAATGTATTTGTCGTTGTCGAAACCGTATTTCATTTGGTCGGATAGAGGCGACTCGAACGCCCGACCCCTACGTCCCGAACGTAGTGCGCTACCAACTGCGCTACTATCCGAAAGGCCCTGTCTTTCACAAAACCGCGTGCAAAAGTACGAAAAAGTTGAGATATGCCCAAGGCTTTTCTTCCGTTTTTTTTGTTTTTTTACTCCTTTTTTGAAAAAATTGCGTCAAATGTTTGGCCAATTCAAAAAATCACCATACCTTTGCAGCGCTTTTCACGGGAAAGCATCCAAAAACAACCCCGGTGCCATAGCTCAGTTGGTAGAGCAAAGGACTGAAAATCCTTGTGTCCCCGGTTCGATTCCTGGTGGCACCACAAGTGGTGGTGAGAACACTCCTCTGAGAGTCTTCCTTTATGGAAACTTCGGGAGTGTTCTTTTTTTAAAATGTAAAAACAAGAGCGAATGCAGAGCGTCAACATAGCAGTTTTTGCCTCCGGCAGCGGTTCCAACTTCGAGAACCTCGCCCGCTATTTCAGTGACAACGAGCACGGCCGTGTGGTCCTTTTGGTGTGCAACAAGCCGGACGCTCCCGTCTTGGAGCGCGCCCGCAGTTTGGGCATCGACTCGGCTGTGGTGACGAAGGCCGAGCTTCAGGAGCCGGAGCGCGTGATGCCGCTTCTGCGCCGCTACGGCGTCGGCTTTGTCGTCCTGGCGGGCTTCCTGCCGCTCATTCCCGACTACATGATTGAGGCCTTCCCGCAGCGTATGGTGAACATTCATCCCTCGCTTCTGCCGAAATACGGCGGCAAGGGCATGTGGGGTCATCATGTCCACGAGGCCGTGAAGGCGGCGGGGGAGAAGGAGACGGGCCTCACGGTGCATTGGGTCACGCCTCAGTGCGACGCCGGCACCGTTATTGCGCAGCGTCGTGTGGCGCTCTCGCCGGAGGACACTGCCGACGACATCGCCCGCAAGGAGCACGAGCTGGAGATGGCGCATTTCCCCCGGATCATCGAGGACATTCTCAGCAAACTCACAATAAAATAAAAAAAAAGAACCATGAAAATCAAAGCCGTAAAATTCCGCAAAGACGGATTCTATTCCCAGCCGTTCGTCATGGGTGGCGAAGATGGTGCCGGGAAGTTTGACCCCAGCGTCCGCTATCGTGGCAGTCTGCAGAACTATCTGATAGACACGGGCAGTGAAGTCATCCTGGTGGATACCGGTCTGCCGGCAGGTTTTCCCGACGGGGCGCCTGACGAGACGGCCCCCATCTACATCGGCAAGAGCATCTGCGAATATATGGAGGCTCTGGCCGCGTTGGGCTATGGGCCGGAGCAGGTGACGAAGATACTCCTGACCCACAAACATGCCGACCATTCGGGAGAGCTGCGCTCGTTCCCCAATGCTAAGATTTATGTCAATGCAGAGGAGATCGGCGCTGAGGAGCTCAAGGGTATTCCCAACATCGTTCCCGTTGAGTTCACCGACGGCGCTTATCACAACTTCCCTGAAAGTCAGAAGATTGCCGACGGCGTTTACTATATCAAGGCCAAGGGACACACCAACGGCAACAGTCTCGTCATCGCCGAGGACGGGGGCCTGTTCTATATGTTCGAGGGCGACATCACCTATGTTGACGAGGCCCTCTATGCCAACAAGCTTTCTCTGGTCTTCGATGACCTGACGGCAGCCCGCGAGACGATGGACCGCGTGCGTGAGTTCATCCGCAAGCAGCCCACCGTATATTGCGGCACCCACACCCCTCAGGGCTACGAGAGCCTGGAGGCCAAACGCGTGATGGATCTCGACAATCCCGTGCCGACGGTCTTCGATGAGATAGATTTCGGCAAGAAGTCAGACTCCGGCAAGTATGTCTGCTCCGTCTGCGGCTACGTCTACGACCCTGCCGAGCACGACGGTGTGGCCTTCGAGGACTTGCCCGACGACTGGCGTTGTCCCCGCTGCAAACAGCCGAAGTCCAAGTTCAATAAAGCATAAGGCGCATGGCTCTGGCCTTCGGCTTGCTCATTCCCCTCTTGGGCACCGTGCTCGGAGCGGCATTCGTCTTTTTCATGAAGGACGAAATGTCGCCCCGGGTGCAGAAGACGCTGTTGGGTTTTGCCTCAGGCGTGATGGTGGCGGCATCGGTGTGGTCGCTGCTGATTCCCGCGATGGAGATGGAGGCCGACAGCGGCAAATGGAGCGTCGTGCCTGCGGCAGCAGGCTTTCTGCTGGGCATGGGGTTCCTGTTGCTGCTTGACGAACTTACTCCGCACCTTCATGTCGGGTCGGACACGCCGGAAGGCCTTCGTTCCCGACTGTCGCGAACGGCGATGCTGGCGCTGGCTGTCACCATCCACAACCTGCCTGAAGGCATGGCCGTCGGCGTAGTGTTTGCCGGAGCGGAGCAGGGTGCTGCCGGACTTTCCGTGGCGTCGGCTGTGGCCGTATCGCTGGGTATTGCCATTCAGAACATTCCCGAGGGCGCCATTATCTCCATGCCCATGCGGGCTGAGGGTAACAGCAGCTGGCGCTCGTTCCTGATCGGCAGTCTGAGCGGTGCCGTAGAGCCTGTCGGAGCCCTTGCCGTGCTGCTGCTGGCCTCACTCCTGATGCCCGTGATGCCTTACATGCTCGCCTTTGCTGCAGGAGCGATGTTCTACGTCGTGGTCGAGGAGCTCATTCCCGAAGCCTCTAACGGCCGGCACTCCAATCTCAGCACCATTGGTTTCGCCGTCGGCTTCGTGCTGATGATGGTGCTTGATGTGGTGATGGGGTAGATCTCACTAATCTGAACGAATCTTTTTAAAGAAAAACCGAGAAAAACCGTTCATTAATGAAATCGATGCAATTCATTAATGAAAACGATCGAATTCATTAATGAACGCGATAAAAGACGTTAATGAAACGGATTCCGTGCATTAGTGCCACTTATGTCAACATGGTCAGTAAACTGTCAACTGTTTTAGTAAAAGACACTTTTTACTCTCTAGTTAGAGAATTTTTGCGCGCTAACTAGAGAATTTTTACTCTCTAGTTAGAAAAAAAATCACGTAACAACGAACGGACACAATTAACGCTTGTCCGCAATGTCCGTTAAGGCTTATTCGTTTCTCTGGTTGATCGGATTCGCCACCGCCTTCTTCATTATTAATGTATTATTTATTTTCGTTGATATGAACAGCAGTGCGTATGACTTCCACCTTGGGGCATTTCTCAAAAACGCCGTACTCCATCTCGCAGGATTCCGGCACATATACATATCTCAAGTTGGGACAATTACGGAAAGCGTCGAAACAAATCTTTTTCGTTCCTTCGGCAAATTCAACGAAATACAGTTTGGGACAATCGGCGAAGGTATTCTCGCGAATTTCTTTAAGCGGCGCAAGAATTTTCGCATAAATCAAGTTTTTACAATGACGGAATTGATCTCCTCCCACAAATTGAACAGAGCGTGGAATGATGACTTCTTCCAAAAGGTCATTATGGTCGAACACCCCACCTCCTATTTTTTGTATGCTGCCTGGCAGTTGCAGCATCCGGCTTCCCCATCTTCCGGAAAAAGCTCCATCCCTTATAATCTCTACACCCTCAGGAATATCCGTGTTGTGGCATCCCATCACCAGCGTCTTGCCGTCTTTCGTCAACAGGGCATTCGAGCCCTTCGGAGAAGAATATACCGGATTATCCCCGTCAACGGAGAAAGAATCTATGTCGCATCCGTAGAATTCCTGCCAATGTATGTCTGTCACAGATTTCGGGATATGTACCGAACGGATAGGCACTCCCTCAAAACAATCGTCCAATCTGCTCACGCCGTCCACGATGACGGAGTTGCGACACCCGGCTATCAGTGTGCTGTCTGCCTTACGAATGATGGCATTGCATTTTTTGCGTGAATCATAGGCGGGATTTCCCTTTTCCACAACAACGGAGGATAGTCTGTAGCAGCGCGCCAGGCAAGCGCCTCCAATATACTCAACGTTTTTAGGTATCCTCAGCGAACGGAGCGAGTGGCAATCCATGAATGCGCTGTGTTCTATTTTGCGCAACGACTGTGGCAGGGAGATGCTTTTCAGGTTGCTGCAATGCCAGAAGGCCCATCGGCCGATGGATTCCACGCCTTCGGGGATGACGATTTCCTCTATGGTGCCCTGACGGTAAAACGCCCTGTCGCCGATGGCTTTCACGGACGGGGAAATCCTGGTGGCCGGACACGCTGCCACCAAGGTGTTATTCTCTGTTTCAATGACGGCGTTGCATCCCTCGCGGGAATCTAAGTCCGGATTCTGTTCGCTTACCACGATGCTGTTCAGGTTGGGGCAAGAGCCGAAAACACCTTCCGAGAGCCAATCCACCGAAGCCGGAATATAGACGGAGCGCAGATTGGTGCAAAAAGTGAAGGCCTCGTCATTGATGATTTTTATGCCTTCACCGATTGTTATACTGTGGATGGCATTCAGTCCGGAAAATGCCATCGGTCCGATGCTCTGCACCTGATAGACAGTGCCTTCGTGAGTAACGCTCGCCGGGATGTAAAGTGTGGAGTCTGAGTTTTCTACCACCTGATGCTCATATCCTATAATGGACACGGAGAGCGTGTCATAGAGTTTACATTGGTATTTTAACCCGTTTACAGAAAAATTTTTGCCGTGATGCCCACATCCCCCAGGCACCCTGAACCATTCATCATAGCTGATCTTTGACGAACTTTCCGTGACATAGGTGATTTCTGACTTACTTCCCGTAGCAAAGAACGCTGTCAATAGAATGAAAAACGTCTTTTTCATAGTGTGTAAATTTAGGTTTTTCGTTGCAAAGATACAGTTTTTTTTTGAAACAACAAACAATTTTCGATACACAAAAGTGCAATTTGTTATTCTCAGACTGTCGCCAGACTGTTCCCAAAGGCTTAGATTTTGGCGTTTTTCGCTATGTTCCCGATACACAAAAGTGTATTTTTGCACCCTGCAGAGACCGATCAGAGACCGACCAGAGGCGCTAAATGCGGGTATGAGTGTAAAGTTTTACGTACACTCTGGCTGGTGGCTGATACATTTGTGTGTGTACTTCTACCTGATACCCCAATAGGAAGGATCGTAGCCACCGCTGAAAGTGATTCCTCCGGCAAAATGCTTGTAGGCAAAAACAGATTGCGCCATGAGTTCGGGATATTGTTTTCGATAACGCCTTTTCAGCCATTCCATTTCCGGACGATGGCGGTAGTCTTTATGACCGCCGTCTTCTTCGTGGTACAGCGAGGACCAATAATATTGCCAAAAGCGAAGGCGGTCGCATTCGGAAATATCTGAGAGAAGCCGGAGCATCAAATCCCAACTTTGCTCCCTGTTCCCGGATTTCGGCGAAAACGGACAGCAAACAGAGCACCCCATTCTCTCGTGAAGCGCATGCAAGAACATGTTTGGCCCGTCGGCATCCAGACGTCCCCCGATGGAGAGGTTTATCATTTTGATGCAAAACAGGGTGTCATCCACCGCCGACAGTCGGAACAAGGCCGCAATATAATTGTCGATGTTATGTTCTTTCGAAGGATTGCACTCCAACATCCGTTCCGTCAGGACGAAATCATTCCAGTTACTCGGGAATGCATTAAAATAGAGTCGCTGGTTTTCTGCAGAGGAATCCGTTTTTAACACTTCGTGGCAGCGACGCAGTTTTTCGAATTCTCCTTCATAACATTGGGCACAAATCTGCGTCGACAACATCAGGAAGGGCACTATTACAACTATTTTCCTCCAATCCATCGTGTTCGTGCTTTCAATGATTTCGCATCTCCTTCAACGTAAATCGGACGGGTATTGTGTAGCGGGAGCTGACAGCTTTGCCCTTCATCCTGGCGGGAATCCATTTCGGCATGCTTCTGATGGCATGAAGCGCCTCTTCCTCAAGGCGGGGATCGACTTTATGCAACACTTTCGCATCGGTGATGATGCCGTTGTAGCGCACCACGAAGGTCACCAACACACGCCCTTCCAGCTTCTCGCGCTGACTGTCTGCCGGATAGCGGACCCTCTCGCGCAACCACTCCTGACAGGCGGCATCTCCGCCGGGAAACATCGCCCGCTCATCCGGATAGAGATACACGGAATCCGCTATGTAAAAAACGGGGTTATTTAACTGGAACATGACAGGAAGATTAAAATCCGTTTCTATCGCTTCTCCGTCCTTCTGCGCCGGTTCCCATTTCGGCATACTTCTGACAACACGCAGCGCTTCATCATTCAACCGGGCGTCCGAAGACTTCTTGATGCGGAGATTGCTCAAGCTTCCGTCTTTCTCTACCTTGAAGCCTACAACAACACGCCCTTTAATGCCCTTCTGTATCATCTCATCGGAATAACGTATGTTCCTACGGATGAATTCCTGACACGCCTCTTCACCGCCCGGGAAACGGGGTGTCGGCTCACAACACATTAACAGTTCTTCGATTGCTGTCTTTGTAAACCTTCTGTTTATCTTCGCAACCTCGCCCTGTTCCATCTTGACGAATATATGGTCTTCCATATATGGGTATTTTGATTTTTCCTTGTGAAGGATGAGATGATTTCCGGAGACGGTTGCCTCATATCGGGCTGTATCCCGACCGTATCCGTTATTTTGACTCCATCGGGGGGCTCCACTGTTCAACGTCTGTTCCACATCATGGTATCCAATCTCTACCGGATCATCCAGATATTGTATGTTTCTGGCATCAAGCAGGAAAGAAAGTCTGTTGCCCGTTTGTCGTATTTCCTCCATATCCAGGACGAAATAGCCGGGATAATACCCTTCTCTCCCGACATCAAATTCATCGCTGTTACCCCAAAAATATCCGCAGATTACAGAGTCCCCTGCATACGACAATTCAATAATCTGATCATCCATGTGGTTAAATGTATTCTCGGGGTAGTCCCAATAATAATATACGATGGAATCCGCTTTGCCGCCTTCTCCTTCTTCACTATAAATACATTTCAACATTTCCTCTACCTCAGAATCAGGTTTGTCTGTCGTCAGGAAGTCGGCAATATACCAGCCGTCCACTTCTTTATTGTCGAGCCTCTGAACTTCGTGCGACAGTCTCAGACGCAGGCTCTTGTAGAACACTTTACCGGCCGATGGCGCATCGCCATACCACGTCTCGCCCGTACAAAACACCGTCACATCTGCCTGCTCCACAGGCAAATCGAGCAGGTTCACACGGATTATCTGCGCTTCTCGCCAGCCGTCGTTCTCTATGCTCAGCCCCCACATTGCAGGAGAGGCGTCGAGTTCATGGTCGCTATTTTTCTGGAACCTATCGAAGCGCTGATACGCATCCATATATACGTCGGAGAAAAACTCTTCGGTGCACAACACGCTGAGATCCGGCCTCTCGCCCCGCTTCTTCGCCTCCTGGCAAATCCCGATCACTTTGGCGAATATTTTATTCACGCGCTTCCGTATCTCCGAATCCCATTCTGCGGTGGCGGCTGACGGAGGGTTTTCGTTGATATAATCCTGTATGTTCCTCTTGTCGGAGATGGTAAAACTCTTTGCCTGCTCGTCAAATTGACGGAAATCGTCAATGAACCACTCCGTGTCGTCACGGGTCATCATGAGCATGAATTTCTGCGGACTTCCATAATTCGTGATGCACATATAGGCTTCGGCCGTATCCGGCGAAAGCACGCGGATGGAGTCAGTCCTGATGCTGAGGTTCTCCCAGTCCTGCCCCATCACCCAATGCTCGTAGTCAAAGCCGGGAGGAATGTCGTCCTCGCCCTTTTCATGAAGTTCACGGAGAATTGCACCCACCTGAGCGCGCATCATTTGCATATCCTTGCTGAGAAACCTCCCGTCGAAATCGTTCACGCTCCGGATGTCGCCTTCGTGGCTGTTGTACCAGGGTATCACGGTGTCGTATATCTCCTTCACCTGTCGGGCGACTTCCTCCTTGATGTCGTCATCGCTGCGGTTCTGCTTCGCCTGTGCATTCGTGCAGGCATTCATGCAAAAGGCAAAAGCCACAAGAGCAATCAGAGCTGATATCGTCTTTTTCATAGTGTGTAAATTTTGGTTTGCGGGGCAAAGGTAGGGATTTATTCCGAGAATATAATTGTTTTACTTTGACACAAAAGTGTATTTTTTCGTTGCAGGCTATGACACTTTCTCCACGCCGTCTTGGGCACTCCACTCACGAGCGATGTCGTCCAATGTCAGTCCAAGCAGCTCCATGCGGCGCATGAAGTCGGGCAACTCGTGCTGGAGAAACTCCTTGCGACGGGCGGAGAGGATGCGCCTTCTGGCACCCTTTGCTACCGACATGCCGATGCCCCGCTGCGAAAGCAGGATGCCGTCGCGCTGCAAGAGTTCAAAGGCGCGCAATGCCGTGTTGATGTTGACTTCGTACTCCGCCGCAAGCTCGCGCACACTCGGCACAAGAGCGCCCTCGGTGTAGCATCCGGAGAGGATGTCGTCACAGAGGCGTTCGGCAATCTTGATGAACAGGGCTTTTTCGTTGTGGTATATCATAGACGTATCATTTTGTCGGAAACAATCTGCGCGCGGCAAAAACAGCGATAGGCCAGGGCATAATTCACGGCGGAGAGCAGGATGACCGCCGCACAGGTCAGCCAGACAAACAGCGCATCATGCGCGTTGATCCAGGCTGCATTGCGTTCGTTCAGTTCAATGAGATAAATCAGAATGAACGTTGCGGCAATCAGGATGAACAGAGCCCACAACCACCCGTAGCGGCGGAAAAGCACGCCGCACAGCGTGAACAGCGACATTGGCCACAGGGCGATGATAAAGCTCACGAACGCATAGACAAGCACATCAAGGATGTTGTAAGTCTCAAATACGGAGGCCAACATCCATGTGCCGGGCAAGACGTGACGGCGCACTATTTCGCTGAAACTTGTCTCCGGATTGAATAACAGGGGCATTGCCGTGACAGCATTCGCCGCACAACGGCCCAGGAAGACAAGCAACCAAATACCCACAGTGGCATACACCACACGGGAGAGGAATTTCTCCGCATTTCCTGCCGGCAGCGACAGCAGCGATGTGGCTGTCTGCTTGCGTTCCAGCGCAGAAAACATGTGCGCCAGACAGAAGAGTATCATGCCCCAGAAGATGACTTCGTCGTTGAAGAGGCGAAGCAGCGCGCCTTGCGCCGCCCCTGCGCCCAACTCCCCAAGGACGGCACTCAGGACCTCCTGAGCCACATAGAGGCCGGATGCCGTGAGAAACAGGCGCAGATAGAGTCTCTTCTCCGTCTGCCAATACCATCGGATCATTTGTCCGAAATGGTCGAAAACTTTGGTTCTCATGATGTTGTAGTATTTAAGGGTTATGACAAATCCGGTATACGCACGCCTTGCTGCAGCGCATTGTAGAGAAGCTCCAGATTAACGGGCGTCTCTTCTTCATCCTGCCGTAGCGACAAGCAGGCGTAGCCGAAAGGCGTTCGCTCCGTGTAGAGGCGTTTGTCGGAGATTTTGGGAGGGTAGGTCTCTATTGTAAACGACAGCTGGCGGGTAAGTGCTTTCAAAGAACTGCTGCAGAGCACTTCGCTCGTGCTTTGTGAGTCGCTGCGTCCGAGCATCGTCACTCCATCGAGCAAGGGTGCCACATCGGAAATCTGGTGTGTGGCGATGACGGCTGTGCGTTCTTCGGCTATATTGGCCGCCATCACTTTGCGAAACAGCTTCTTAGAGGCGACATCGAGTCCGTTTGTGGGTTCGTCCAGAAAGAGGTAGCGCGTGCCGCAGGCCAAAGCAAAAGCAATCATCACCTTCTTTTGCTGTCCCATCGACAGACGGTCGAGGGGTAAATCGAGCGGCATGTCGAACTCCGAGAGGCAGCGTTGCATGATTTCGTTGGAGAAATGCGGATAAAACGGACGATATATTTTAATGTACGCGCAAAGAGTTTCGGAGGGGAGCTCGAATGTCTCGGGCACGATGAACATCTCGGAAAGCAATTCCCTTCGGCGCCGCGACACATTGCATCCGTCGGCCTCCACACTTCCGTCTTTTGGCAGCAACAGGCCCGTCATCAGATAGAGAAGCGTAGATTTGCCGCAGCCGTTCGGCCCCAACAGTCCGCAGATGCCTCCTGTTTCCAACTGCCAATCTAAATGGCTGAAAAGCAGGTTTTTCTGGCTCTTGTAGCCAAACGATACGTCGTTGAATCTCAGCATTTTTTCCGACTTTTGGTGTTATAGTGACTTAGAACACCGCAAAGGTATGAAAAATTTTAAAACCGACCAAACATTTTGTCGAAAAAATATTCTGAGGCTTCTTAAACTGTCGTCAGACTGTTCTTAGAGTGTCGATATGGTAGCCATCGCCTGAAGGCTCGGCCGCATTGCTTCGCAAAGCACTCAAAGGCTTAGATTTTGGCGTTTTTCGCTATGTTCCCGATACACAAAAGTGTATTTTTGCACCCTGCAGACGGGGCTGATGGCGATTTTTATGTCGGAATGCGTCGTTTATTCGGTAAAAATAAATAACTTTGCCCAAAATTCGACTATGGACAGCACAAACATCAGCGTTGACGAATTCTTCATCAAAGACAACTACGTGGAGGAATACAGCGAGGAAGAATACCGGCAACTGGAGCCCATCATCAAAGCCGTGAAAGCCTTCGTGAGAAGCACGCATCAGTGCGTCTATGTGATAGACTACGCCAAAAAGGGATTCGTCTATGTGTCGGAGAACATCAGCTATCTCTGCGGACGCAGCGCGCAGGAAGTGAGACAGATGGGCTACGGCCTGTATCTCCAACACGTGCCGGAGAAGGAACTGGTGATGCTCAACGAAGTCAACAAGACCGGCTTCTCACTCTTCAACAACATTCCCCCCGAAGAGAGGATGGGCTGCGCCATCAAATACGACTTCCACCTGACTAACGGACACAAGAAACACCTGATACACCACACGCTGACGCCGCTCGTGATGGCTCCGAACGGATATATCTGGCTGGCACTGTGCACGATGACACAATCGGCGCGAGAGACGCCCGGCAAGATCATCATGCGCATGGAGAAAAGTCCGGAATACTACGAATACAACCTTCGGGAGAAGCGCTGGATCAGGATGTGCGACGTCAGCCTGACGGAAACGGAGAAGGACATCCTGCACCTCTCTACCCAAGGCTACACGATGAAAGAGATTGCGGAGAAGCTCTGCAAATCAGTAGATACGGTCAAGGCTTGTAAGAGGAAGATGTTTGCTAAGCTCGACGTCAGAAACATCGCTGAAGCCATTTCCTTCGCCGCCAACTACAACCTGCTCTGAATGCGGATATCCCAATAAATCGCGCGAGTTAACTCGATTCATCGTGTGAGTTAACCCGATCGATCGTTTGAGTTAACTCAGGTTTTTTGACGGCCTTTTTGCAACAACGAACGGACACAATTTACGCTTGTCCGTTATGTCCGTTGTGACCGTTGAGGCTTCTCAGAGGCTTCCCAGACTGTCGTCAGACTGTTCAAAACGAAGGTTGAAGGCTGATGTCTGATGGCTGACGGGCGAGGAGAGAGGAACGAAACGAAAAAATTTGCGCTCCCACGGGAGAAAATTTACGGCCCCACGGGAAACCTCAAAAACGGGCTCTCTAACTAGAGCGTAAAAAAAACCATGTCGGGTGTATTTCAAAAAAAACAATAAAAACAATAGAAAACCGCAACGTGTGGCATTATACTGCCCCAAAGGGGCGACTGGGGTCTTTAGAGTAGCCACTGAATGTGGCTACGGCCCCACAAAGGGGAGCGAGTCCCCACTCGCGACGGAGGGCAGATAATTTAGGATAGGGGCTGCCCCTATCGATGGGATGACCCACACCACCCACAATTATGAGCCCCTTACAGGGGCGTAGGTGAATAGGGGTTATCCATTCACCCTGGGGCAAGCCCCAGGTCTAAGGTATTTCGCGCTTTCAGCGCTGCCAACTGCAAACTGTTTTTTAGGTTTTCTTTGAATATTCGTGAGATTAGTGAGATTCGTGGTCGAGAAAAATTTCCGTGATTTCTGTGATTTCTGTGTGACATTATCAACTAATTTTCGTACCTTTGCAGCGAACTAAAAGACAAAGCAAGATATGAAAGAGGTTTGTCTGGTGCTTTCGAGCGGCGCCGCGCGGGGATTGGCCCACATCGGGGCCATCGGAGAACTGGAGCGCAGGGGCTATCGCGTACGCAGCGTCGTGGGGTGCTCGATGGGCGCCCTCGTGGGCGGCATGTATGCTGCCGGACGCCTGAAAGAGTTTGAAGAGTGGATGCATACGGTGGACCGCCGCAAAATCTTCTCGCTACTCGACCTCACGCTGAGTGCCAGCCATCTGGTCAAAGGCGAGCGGGTCATCGAGTCGCTCAAGGAAATCGTGCCCGACGAGCCCATCGAGTCGCTCCCGCTTGCCTACAGGGCGGTGGCGACCGACTGGGAGAACGGCTGCGAAGTGGTGTTCTCCGAAGGCAGTCTCTACCGCGCCATCCGCGCCTCCATCTCCATCCCGGGCATCTTCAGCCCCGTGCCCACCGGCGGGACGATACTGGTGGACGGCGCCGTGCTCGACCCTCTGCCGCTGAAGACGGCGCTCACGATGCCGGGCGAAATCATCGTTGCCGTCAACGTCACCGGCACCCTGCTGCCCGAAGAGAGCGACGCCGGCCTCAACTATCTCACCATGATGCGGCGCACGCTGCTCATGATGCAGCAGCAGACGGCGGCGCTCACGGCGCAGCTCTACAGGCCCGACATTCTGGTGGACATCCCGACGAACATCGCGGGGGCTTTCGAGTTCGACCGCGTGGACGACCTCTCCGCCATCGGGCGCGAGGGCATGCGGCGGGCGCTGGACGAATATGAGAAGAAAGCCTGAAAAATGCATGTTTAGCACTTTTGTGGTGCATTATGCAACAATCTTGGTCGGGAAAAGCATATTTTTAGAAAAAACGGGGCGATGTGAGCGCATTTTTTCGTAAATTTGCGCCCGAATATTCAAGAATATGCAATGACGAACGACAAAAAAGCACGTCTTCAGGCGATACGCAATCTGGTGGCCACAGGCGGCATGCAGCGCCAGGAGCAAATCGTGGAACTGCTGGCGGGGCAGGGCTTCGCCTGCACGCAGACGATGCTGAGCCGCGACCTCAAGCAGCTGCGCATCTCGAAGGTGCGCACGAAGGACGGACGTCAGTTCTACGTGATGCCGCGCGAGGGTCAGTTTGTGACGCCACCCACTAAGGAGGAAATCAACGCGGCGAAGTGGTACGTGCAGTTCTCTGCGCCGATGGCCGTGATTCACACGCCGCCCGGACACGCTTCGCTCGTGGCCTACGACATCGACGAGCTGCGCAGCCGCCACATCCTCGGCACCGTTGCCGGCGACGACACCGTGCTGGTGGTGATGGCCCGCGATGCCAGCGAGGACAAGGTGTTTGCCGTGCTGAGGGAGGCGGTGCCCAACCTTAAGGCCAATGCTTAATGCACAATGCATAATTATAAATTAAAAATGTCAAATTGGCATAATAAGAGATAAGACGCAAAGACACAAGAGCGAAAATGAAAGAGAAACTGAAGTTTGACTACGACGACGGCATCAAGGTGGTAGTGGCCGATGCCTCTCACGAGAAATACGTGGACGAGATTCTCGCCACCATCACCGATTCGGCCAAGAAGCGCGGCAGCGGCATCGCTTCGCGCACCCACGAGTATCTGGCCACTAAGATGAAGGAGCGCAAGGCGGTCATCGCCCTCGCCGGCCCCGAAGAGGAGTTTGCCGGATTCTGCTACATCGAGTCGTGGGGCAACAAACACTATGTGGCCAACTCGGGCCTGATTGTCAAGGAGAAGTTCCGCCGCCACCATCTGGCCACGCGCATCAAGATGATGGCCTTCACGCTGTCGCGCCTGCGCTGGCCCCACGCCAAGCTGTTCGGTCTGACGAGCCAGACAGCCGTGATGCGCATCAACACGGCGTTGGGCTACGTGCCCGTGGCCTTCTCCGAACTGACCGACGACGACGCCTACTGGAAGGGCTGCGGCACGCCGGAAGACCCCCATTGCATCAACTGCGACATCCTGGCCCGCAGCGGCAGGAAGTATTGCGTCTGCACCGGCATGCTCTACGACCCCGCCGAGCATGAGGGCGAACCGCTTCCCGTGGAGCTGCCCGAAGACGTGGTGAAGATGGCCAAAGAGGCCGCCGCACGCAACGAACGGTGACGAATTCACGGAATCACGGAATTACGGAATTACGGATAAACGGAATAACGAAAAAAACGATATAATATGGAAAAGAAAAAAGTGGTCGTCGCCTTCAGCGGCGGATTGGACACCAGCTACACGGTGATGTATCTGGCCAAAGAAAAAGGTTATGAGGTGTATGCAGCCTGCGCCAACACGGGCGGTTTCTCCCCCGAGCAGCTCAAGACCAACGAGGAGAACGCCTACAAGCTGGGCGCCACGAAATACGTGACCCTCGACGTGACGCACGAATACTATGAGAAGTCGCTCAAGTATATGGTCTATGGCAACGTGCTGCGCAACAACTGCTATCCCATCTCCGTGTCCTCCGAGCGTATCTTCCAGGCCATCGCCATTGCGCGCTACGCCAAGGAGATCGGCGCTAGCGCCATCGCTCACGGCAGCACCGGTGCCGGCAACGACCAGATCCGCTTCGACATGACCTTCCTCGTGATGGCTCCGGGCGTGGAGATTATCACGTTGACGCGCGACGGCAACCTGAGCCGCCAGGAAGAGATCGACTATCTGAACAGGAACGGATTCTCGGCAGACTTCACCAAACTGAAGTACTCCTACAACGTGGGCATCTGGGGCACCAGCATCTGCGGCGGCGAGATCCTTGACTCCACCCAGGGTCTGCCCGAATCGGCATATCTGAAACACCCCACAAAGACCGGTTCTGAAATACTCAGTCTCGGATTCGACAAGGGCGAGCTCTGCAGCGTGAACGGAAAGAAATACGAGGATAAGATCAAGGCCATTCAGGCGGTGGAAGAGATCGGCGCGGCCTACGCCATCGGCCGCGATTGCCACGTGGGCGACACCATCATCGGCATCAAGGGCCGTGTGGGCTTCGAGGCTGCTGCTCCGATGCTCATCATCGGCGCTCACCGTTTCCTTGAGAAATACACACTGTCCAAGTGGCAGCAGTATTGGAAGGACCAGGTGAGCAACTGGTACGGCATGTTCCTCCACGAGAGCCAGTATCTGGAGCCCGTGATGCCCGACATCGAGGCTATGCTCACCTCTTCACAGCGCAACGTGACAGGCGTGGTAACGCTCGAACTGCGTCCTTACTCCTTCCAGACCGTCGGCGTGGACTCTCCCAACGATCTCGTGAAGAACAAGCTCGGCGAGTATGGCGAGACAGCGAAGGCGTGGTCGTCGGAAGACGCCAAGGGCTTCATCAAGGTGACTTCTACGGCTCTGAGAGCTTACTATCTGGCTCATCCCGATGAAAGACAGTGATATGAAGGAAGTGAGAGTCGGCATCCTGGGTGCCGCAGGCTATACGGGCGGCGAGCTCATCCGCGTGCTCATCAATCACCCCGATGCGGAGATCGTGTTCGCCAACAGCGAATCGAACGCCGGCAACAAGGTGTATGACGTGCACGAGGGACTTGTGGGCGACACGGAGTTGGAGTTCACCTCGGAGATGCCTTTCGACAAGGTGGATGTGGTCTTCTTCTGCTTCGGTCACGGCAAGAGCGAAGCCTTCCTCAAGGAGCACGAGATTCCCGCTTCGGTGAAAATCATCGACCTGGCGCAGGACTTCCGCATCAAGGGCCGTCACGACTACGTCTATGGCCTGCCCGAGATCCACAGAGAGCAAATCGCAGGATGTCAGCATTTGGCCAATCCCGGATGCTTCGCCACCTGCATCCAGCTCGGCCTGCTTCCTATGGCCAAAGCCGGTCTGCTCACGCACGACATCTCCGTGAATGCCGTCACGGGCAGCACCGGCGCCGGTCAGAAACCGGCCGCAACGACACACTTCTCCTGGCGTACCGACAACTTCTCGGTGTATAAGCTGTTCACACACCAACACCTGCATGAGATATGCCAGTCGCTCAACGAACTCCGTCCTTCTGCCTCACCCCGTGTTGCAGACACGCTCAACGAGGGATTCGAGACAGACGGCATCATGGTGGACTTCATACCCTATCGGGGCGACTTCTCCCGTGGCATCTTCTGCACGGAGGTCATCACCCTCGATGCTCCGCTCCCTGCGGAAAAGGTTGTGGAGATATATAAGGATTTCTATTCGTCTGCCGCCTTCACGCACTACAGCGAGAAGCCGCTCGACCTGAAGCAGGTGGTCAACACCAACAAGGCGCTCGTCCATGCAGAGGTGTTCGGCAAAAAAGTTGTCGTCACCAGTATCATCGACAACCTGCTCAAGGGTGCCGTGGGACAGGCAGTACAGAACATGAACCTCATGTTCGGTCTCGACGAGCGGGCCGGACTCAACCTGAAGGCTTCCGCCTTCTAAGAAAAAGAAAGGAAAAAACATTATGGAACTGTTTGACGTATATCCCCTCCAGCCCGTCAACATCGTCAAGGGCCGGGGGTGCCACGTGTGGGACGACAAGGGGCAGGAGTATCTCGACCTCTACGGCGGTCATGCCGTAATCTCTATCGGCCACTGCCATTCCCACTACGTGAAGATGATGCAGGAGCAGCAGGATAAGCTGGCCTTCTACTCCAATTCGGTGATTAACAAGCTGCAGGTGGAGCTGGCCCACCGTCTGGGCAAGGCCTGCGGCTATGAGGATTATTCCCTCTTCCTCATCAACTCCGGCGCCGAGGCCAACGAGAACGCCATGAAGCTGGCTTCGTTCCACACCGGGCGCACCCGTGTGCTCTCCTTCGAGAAAGCCTTCCACGGGCGCACGAGCCTGGCCGTCGAGGTCACCAACAACCCCAAGATTATCGCCCCCATCAACGACAACGGTCATGTGACCTATCTTCCCATGAACGACCTGGAGGCCTGGGAGAAGGAGCTCCGCAAGGGCGACGTCTGCTGCTGCATCGTGGAGTGCATCCAGGGCGTGGGCGGCATCCGTGAGGTGACGGCAGAGTTCATGCAGGGCCTGCGCCGCCTGTGCGACGAAACGGGCACGGTGCTCATCTGCGACGAGATTCAGTGCGGTTACGGCCGCAGCGGCAAGTTCTTCTGCCATCAGTGGTACGGCGTGAAGCCCGACCTCATCACCGTGGCCAAGGGCATCGGCAACGGTTTCCCGATGGCCGCCGTACTCATCGCCCCGCAGTTTGAGGCCGTCTATGGCCGTCTGGGCACCACCTTCGGCGGCAACCACATGGCCTGCACCGCCGCTTTGGCCGTGCTCGACGTGATGGAGCGGGAGGACCTTGTGGAGAACGCACGCAAGGTGGGCGACCGGCTCATTGCCGCCCTGAAGGAGTTGCAGCAGAGCTGCCCGAAGATTGTGGAGGTGAGAGGCCGCGGCCTGATGATTGGCATCGAGCTGTCGGAGCCCTATAAGGAGATTCGCAACCGCCTGCTGCTCGAGGAGCATTGCTTCACGGGTTGCGCCGGTACCTCAACGCTGCGTCTTCTGCCGCCTCTGTGTCTGTCGATGGATGAGGCCGAGGACTTCATCGCCCGCTTCAAGAGAGTCATCAACGCATAAACCAATCTGTACGAAGCCATGTATCAGCGCATAGCAGTCAAGGTGGGGAGCAACGTGCTCACGAAGGCGGACGGCACGCTCAACGTGACGCGCCTCTCGGCTCTGGTGGACCAGCTCTCCGAGATTCACGCCTCCGGCATCGAGGTGATGCTCATCTCCTCCGGCGCCGTTGCTTCGGGCAGGGGAGAGATGCATCTGGCCAAAGACCGCATCGCCCTGCTCGACGAGGTGGCCCAGCGCCAGCTCTTCTCCGCCGTGGGGCAGGCCAAGCTCATCAACCGTTACTACGACTTTCTGCGCGAGCACCACATCCCCTGCGGACAGGTGCTCTGCCAGAAGGAAAACTTCACCTCGCCCGAGGAACTCAAAAACATGCGCTCCTGCATCGAGGTGATGTTGCGCCACGGCGTGCTGCCGGTGGTCAACGAGAACGACGTCGTGAGCATCACCGAACTGATGTTCACCGACAACGATGAGCTCAGCGGCGAGATTGCCCGCATGATGAAGGCCGACGCCCTCTTTATCCTTTCCAACATCGACGGACTCTACGACGGCGACCCCGATGACCCCGCTTCGCGCGTGATTCCGGTGATTGACTCCGGTGCCGGTGTGGAGGCCTACATCCGGCAGAAGAAGTCGTCGGCCGGACGCGGCGGCATGCAGAGCAAGTGCGCCACCGCCCTCAATCTGGCCGCTGAGGGCATTGAGGTGTTCCTCGCCCGCGGCACGAGGGAGAATGTGCTCACCGATCTCGTCTTCTCCCGCCGCAGTGTGCCCTGCACGCGCTTTGCGCCCCGGAAATAGTTTCTCATATATATTATAAGGTACACATCCATGATAAACAGTGAAGACATAAAATCCGCGTCCCGCCTCTTGGCAGCCTGTTCTGAGGACGAAATCAATGCCCTCCTCACCGACATTGCCGACGAGTTGGAGCGCCGCATCCCCGAGGTGCTGGAGGCCAACGCCAAAGACCAGGCCCGGATGGATCGCTCGAATCCCATGTTCGACCGCCTTGTGCTCAACGAAGAGCGTCTGCGCGGCATCGCCGCCGACACGCGTAAGGTGGCCGCGCTGCCTTCGCCGCTGGGACGCACGCTGGAGGAGCGCACCCTGCCCAACGGTCTGGAGATTCGGCGTGTGAGTGTGCCTTTCGGCGTCATCGGCGTCATCTATGAGGCCCGCCCCAACGTCACCGTCGATGTGGCTTCGCTCTGTCTCAAGGCCGGCAGCGCCTGCATCCTCAAGGGCGGCAGCGATGCCGACGACAGCTGTCAGGCCCTCGTCCGTGTGATTCATGCTGCGCTCACTCGTCACGGACTGCCCGAGGAAGCCGTCACGTTGCTGCCGGCCACACGTGAGGCAACGGCCGAACTGCTGGCGGCGCGCGGTCTGGTGGACGTGCTCATTCCCCGAGGTTCTTCGCGGCTCATCAACTACGTGCGCGAGAACGCCTCCGTGCCTGTCATCGAGACCGGTGCCGGCGTGGTGCACTGCTATGTGGACAAAGAGGCCGACATCGATATGGCGGCCCGCATCGCGGAAAATGCCAAATGCCGCCGCGTCAGCGTGTGCAATGCGCTTGACTGCCTTTTGGTGGACAGGAGTCTCGAGCCTCAGCTCGACCGCATCCTGGCGCCGATGCAGGGGCGTGTCACTTTCCATCGCGACGAGGCCTCCTGGGGCACCGAGTGGCTCTCTTACGATTTGGCCATCCGTCTGGTGGACGGCGTGGATGAGGCGATGGACCATATCCGCCGCTTCGGTTCGGGCCATTCGGAGAGCATTGTGACGCAGAATCAGGCTACGGCGGAGAAGTTCCTGCGCGGTGTGGACGCCGCCTGCGTCTATTGGAACGCCCCCACCTCCTTTACCGACGGCGCGCAGTTCGGCCTTGGCGCCGAAATCGGCATCTCCACGCAGAAGCTGCATGCCAGAGGACCGATGGCGCTGGAAGCCATCACCACCTATAAATGGACGATAAAAGGGAATGGACAGACACGAATTTGACATCATCCGCCCCTACAATGCCGGCGAGATGAAGGGAGCGCTCGCCGCGCTGCTTGCCGACCGCCATTTCGACCGTATGTGCAGCGGCCTGGCGCCCTGGCTGCCCCGTGCCGTGAGGAACGCGCTGCTGCGCATGCTCTTCATCGGGGTGAAGACGCCGCTCGACTTCCAGCTGCGTTTCATGAAGCCCGTCGTGAAGTACGTCCTGCACAAATGCTCCAAGGGCGTCACCGCCGATTTCGGCCGCCTCGACAAGCAGGGCTCCTACACCTTCATCTCCAACCACCGCGACATCGTGCTCGACTCGGCCATCCTCGACCTTGAGTTGCATCTGGCCGGCTTCCGCACCACTTGCGAGATTGCCATCGGCGACAACCTGCTCATCTATCCCTGGATCGAGACGCTGGTGAAGATGAACAAGGCCTTCGTCGTGCGCCGCTCCCTCACGGGCAAAGACCGCTTGGAGGGCAGCCGCCTCATGAGTCGCTACATGCACCATGCCATTGGCGAGAAGCACGAGAACATCTGGATAGCGCAGCGCGAAGGCCGCGCGAAGGACTCTTCCGACGAGACGCAGTATTCGCTCCTGCGCATGCTCAACCTGGGCGGCGAGAGCGCCGACACGCGCGAGAATCTGCGCAGCCTGCATCTCGTGCCGTTGACGATTTCCTACGAATACGATCCCTGCGACTACCTCAAGGCCACCGAGTTCCAGCTCAAGCGCGATAATCCCGACTGGAAGAAGTCGAAGCAGGACGATCTGGACAACATGCGGACCGGCATCTTCGGCTACAAGGGTCGCATTGCCTACGTCGTGTCGGAGGAGCTGAGCGCCGTGCTCGACGAGATGCCCGAAGGGGAGTTCACCAAGGAGCAGTATATCGAGTTGGCCGCCCGCATCGACCGGCTTATCCATTCTGGCTACACGCTTTGGCCGGGCAACTATGTGGCCGCCGACATGCTTTCCGGCACCGACGAGTTTGCGGCACACTACACGGAGCGCGACCGCAAGAAGTTCCTGAAATATCTCGAGGGCCAGTACGCCAAGATCCGTCTGGAGCATCCCGACCGGGAGTTCCTCATGGAGCGCATGCTCACGATGTATGCCAACCCCGTGCGCAACAAGATGCGCGCCTGCGGCATTTAAAGTTTTACAGACTGATTTCTCCGCTGCCCAGACACACCGTGCAGTCTCTGTCGTAGAGACAGCCGAACTGTCCGGGCGCAATGCCCTGCACGGGCTCTTCGCTGACGACGGTCCACACGCCCTCTTCGTCGAGGCTCAGCGTGCCCTGCATGAAGTGGTCCACGTGGCGCACCTTGAAGGCGATGGGACCCGGCTGTGCGGGCTCCGTGATCCAGTGCATGCCGGCCAGCCTGAAGGTCTTGCCGTATTGCAGCTGCGTGTCCCATCCGTTGGCCACGAAGATGACGTTCTTGCGTATGTTTTTCTTCACCACAAACCAGGGCCCGCCGCTCAGCCCGAGTCCTTTCCTCTGGCCGATGGTGTGAAACCAATAGCCCTTGTGGGTGCCCAGGATGCGGTTGGTCTCGATGTCGATGATTTTGCCCTCCTGCTCTCCGAGAAAGCGGCGCAGGAAGTCGTTGTAGTCGATTTTGCCCAGGAAGCAGATGCCCTGCGAGTCTTTGCGGCGTGCGGGCGGCAGCTTGGCCTCCAGGGCGATGTGCCGAACCTCCTCCTTCATCAGATGGCCGATGGGCAGGAGCAGACGCTGCACCTCCACGCCGGGCAGCTGCGCCAGGAAGTCGGTCTGGTCCTTCACCGGATCTTTGGCGGTGCCGAGCCAGGTCTTTCCGTCGCGCTCCACGATGGTGGCGTAGTGTCCCGTGGCGATTTTGTCGTAGCGGTGTCCGACCTGCTCCTCAAAGGCGCCGAACTTGATGAGCCTATTGCACATCACGTCGGGGTTGGGGGTCAGCCCGGCCTTCACGCGCTCCACGGCGTAGCCCACCACGCGCTCCCAGTATTCCTTCTGCAGGTCGATGACCTGAAGGGGCAGTCCGTATCGTCGCGCGGTGGCCTGGCAGAGCTCCATATCCTCTTCGGCGGTGCAGCCCGTGTCTTCCTCGCCCTCCATGCCGATTTTGATGTAGTAGAGGTCGGGTCGGTGGCCCTGCTCGGTGAGCAGGTGCAAGGCGACGGCGGAGTCCACGCCGCCGGAGAGCAGCAATGCGATGTTCATCCTTCGATGATGTCGGTCATGACGTCCTTGATGTCGAGGCCTGCGGCGCGCACCTGCTGGGGGATGAAGCTGGTGGCCGTCATGCCGGGCGTCGTGTTGATTTCGAGCAGGTTGATCTTGCCGTCCACGATGATGTAGTCGATGCGGATGATGCCCCGGCACTGCAGCAGGTCGTAGATGCCGGATGTGAGGGTCTGCACGCGCTCCGTGGTACGCTCGTCCAGACGGGCGGGCGTGATCTCGCTCACCTGTCCGTTGTATTTGGCGTCGTAGTCGAAGAACTCGTTTTCGGGCACCACTTCCGTGATGGGGAAGACGACGCTCTTCGTCTTTGTCTTATAGCATCCGCAGGTGATCTCGGTGCCTTTCATGAAGGCCTCCACCATGACGTCTTCGCCTTCGGCCAGCGCCAGTTTGATGGCGGGACGCAGCTCTTCGGGCGTCTTCACCTTGGTGGTGCCGAACGACGAGCCGCCTCTTGCAGGCTTCACGAAGCAGGGCAGGCCGATGCGCGAGATGATGTCCTCGTCGCTCACGCCGTCCTCTCGGCCTTTCATGATGAGCATCGAATCGGCCACGCGCACGCCCAGAGAGCGCATGTAGTTGTTGAGCACGAACTTGTCGTAGGTCAGCGCTTCGACCAGCACGCCGCTGGTGGAGTAGGGCATGCCGATGAGGTCGAGATAGCCCTGCAGCACGCCGTTCTCGCCCGGTGCGCCGTGTATGGTGATGTAGCAGAAGTCGGGACGCAATCTCCGGCCGGCGACTTCGAAGGTGAAGTCGTTGCGGTCCACCTTGGCGCGCGCGCCGTCCTCAAGCAGGGCTTCCCACTTGCCGGCATGGATTTCCACTTTAAACACGCGATACTTTTCGGCATCGATAAACGAGGCAATGCCCTCGGCACTGCGCATACTTACGTCATGCTCGCTAGAGTCCCCTCCGCAGATGACGGCTATGATTTTCTTCTCCATTTTTCTATCAGTTGTGTCATGTCCTCGGGTACGGGACATTCGAAAAACATTTCTTCTTTCGTCCCCGGATGGCGGAAGCCCAGCGTGCGTGCGTGCAGCGCCTGTCGGGGACACAGGACGAGGCAGTTGTGGATGAAGGCCTTGTAGGAGGCCGACTTCTCGCCCCGGAGTATTTCGCATCCGCCGTACACTTCGTCGGCGAAGAGCGTGTGTCCGATGTGTTTCATGTGGACGCGTATCTGGTGGGTGCGTCCCGTTTCCAACCGGCAGCGCACGAGCGTCACGGGTCCGAAGCGCTCCTCCACGCGCCAATGTGTCACGGCGGGCTTTCCCGTCGGGTTGTCCGGCGGCAGCACGGTCATCAGCAGGCGGTTTCTCGGATCGCGCCCGATGTTGCCTTCGATGCGCCCTTCCTCTTCGGTGAAGTTGCCCCACACTAGCGCCAGATATTCCCTCTTGGTGGATTTCACGAAGAACTGGCGGCAGAGGTCCGTCTTGGCCTCAGGTGTTTTGGCCACGACGAGCAGGCCGGAAGTATCTTTGTCGATGCGGTGGCAGAGACCCACTTCGGGCGAGTTGGCGTCGAAGCGCGGGTCGTCTTTCAGATGCCAGGCCAGCGCGTTGATCAGCGTGCCGCTGTAGTTGCCGCATCCGGGGTGCACCACCATGCCGGCCCTCTTGTTCACCACCAGCAGCGCGTCGTCTTCATAGACGATCTCCAGCGGAATGTCTTCAGGCACGATGGTCCAGTCTCTCTTGGGATGGTCGAGCACGAGGGTCACCACGTCGAGGGGCTTCACCTTGTAGTTGCTCTTGACGGGGTGGTCGTTCACGCGGATATAACCCGCTTCGGCCGCCGTCTGTATGCGGTTGCGCGAGGTGCCGGCCAGATGGTCAATGAGGAATTTGTCCACCCTCAGGGGCGACTGTCCGGCATCGGCCGTGATGCGCCAGTGCTCGAATTCCTGCGCTGCGCCTTCCGTCCCGGTGCCGTCTTCCAGCTCGTCGGTGAGTTCGTCGTAGATGTCTTCCCCGTTGATCATTGTTCTTCAGGCAAATCCCAGTTCCACTTTGGCTTCTTCCGTCATCATGTCTTTGTCCCATTCGGGCTCGAACACCAGATTGACTTTCACCTTCTCCAGCCCCTTGACGGTCTCCAACTTCTGTTGTACGTCCTCCACGATGTAGTCGGCGGCGGGGCAGTTGGGCGCCGTCAGCGTCATGTCCACCTCGAGGGTGAAGGGCCCTTCCTCCTCCGTTGACTCCTCAGAGGCCTTCTCCACCTCGATGCGGTAGATCAGCCCCAGGTCGTAGACGTTGACGGGAATCTCGGGGTCGTAGACCGTCTTGAGCATTTCGACGACGCGCTCTTCTGTCTCAGATTTTGTCATGTTCGTAGAATGAATAATACGTATTGTCTCCGATGATGACGTGGTCCATCAGCCTGATGCGCAGCGTCTGACAGGCTTTGGCTACGGTCTGCGTCAGCGCTTCGTCTTCGCGGCTCGGAGCGGGGTTGCCCGAGGGGTGGTTGTGCGCCAGAACGATTTGCGTGCCGCTGTGGAGCAGGGCGTAGCGCATCACCACGCGCACATCGACGCTCGTCTGCGTCAGTCCGCCCAGGCTCACCAGATGTGTGGCCAAGACCTGATTCTTCGTGTCGAGCACCATCACGTGGCACTCCTCCTGCGGTCGGTCCGTCATGCGGATGCGGAAATATTCGTAGATGTCGCCCGTCCCCTTGATCTGCACCTTCTTGCCGCGCTCTTCTTCCATCAGCCGCCGGCCCAGCTCCAGCGATGCCTGCACGGCCAGCGCCTTCGAACGGTCGAGGCCTTCGTGCTGCGAGAGTTCTTCAGCCGAGAGCATGCCCAGGGCGCGCAGCGAGTCGCCGTGACGGTGGAGCAGGGTGCCCATCTGTCCTTCGCGGGTGCGGTCGTTGCGGCCGCCGCCCACGACGAGGGTCAGCAGTTCGGCGTTTTCCAGCGCCACCACGCCCTCCTTGAGGGCCTTTTCGCGAGCGGGGACGTTAAGCATAGAAGTTCTTTTTGAAGGCCTCTTTCTCCTCCTTTTCTCCCCGCACGCAGCGCGACCACCAGGCGCGCAGGAACCCCGTGCCGTAGCCCGTCAGTTGAATGAACGAGGCCGGCACCGACATGAGGCCCACCTTCAGGCTCCTGTTTTGCACGGCGGAGTCGATGCAGAGCGCCGTGGCGTAGAGGAGCAGGGGCAGCAGCGCCAGCGCCATCACCGCGCCGCCCAGATAGGCCACGATGAGGCCCATGTTGCATCCCGTGCCGCCGAAGAATCCTGCGTAAAGCCCGATGAAGGTCAGCACGAGGCCGACAAGGAACGTCAGCGCGAGTAGGCCCACACCTATGGTGAACAGCGCCGGCAGGGTGTGCACCGGCTTGAGGCTGCCCGGGTGGCGCTTCGTCAGATGGATGCGCGCCATGCCGCTGTTGTGCACCTGGCGGAAGAACTTTCTGAAGTCCGTCCTCCTTTTGTGCCACACCCAGGCGTCGGGGATGAGGCGCACGCGGGCGCCGCTCTCCATGAGGCGCATCGAGAAGTCGATGTCTTCGCCGAAGCGCATCGGGGCGAAGCCGCCCAGCTTCTTCCACGTGCCGGCCATCACGCCCATGTTGAACGAGCGGGGGTGGAATTTCTCCATCTGCCGTCGTCCGCCGCGGATGCCGCCCGTGGTGAGGAATGCCGTCATGGCGTAGTTGATGGCTTTCTGCGTCACCGTGAAGTCGGGGTGCGCCCGGTCGGGTCCGCCAAAGGCGTCGCAGGGCGTCTCTTTGAGCGCACGGTCCACGGCCTCCATGTAGCCCGGAGGCAGCACCACGTCGCTGTCGAGCACGATGAGGCAGTCGCCCACAGTCCTTTCCGCGCCGTAGTTGCGCGAGGGCCCGGGGCCGCTGTTGGCCTTGGCATAGTAGCGGCAGACCAGCCTGTCGGCATGCCGCTCCATCACCGCTTTGCAGTCCTTCGCGGAGCCGTCCTCCACAATGATGACTTCAAAGCCCGTGAGCGTCTGTCCTTCCAGACTGGTCAGCAGTTCATCTACCTCGTCGGGTCTGTTGTAGACGGGTATGATGATCGAGTAGTTCACGCCTTCACGCGGCCCAGATAGCTGCCGTCGCGGGTGTCCACTTCGACGATCTCGCCTTCGTTGATGAAGAGGGGCACGCGGATTTCGGCGCCGGTCTCCACTTTGGCGGGCTTGAGGGTGTTGGTGGCGGTGTCGCCCTTGAGGCCGGGCTCGGTCCAGGTGATTTCCAGATGCACCTTGGCGGGCAGCTCGGCGTAGAGCACGGTCTCGGTGCTGGCGTCGGTCACGACTTCCACGTTCTGTCCCTCCTTCATGAACTTCACGCCGGTGATCTGGTCCTCGGGGATGTTCACCTGCTCAAAGGTCTCGTTGTTCATGAACACGTAGTCCTCGCCCTCCTGATAGAGGTACTGATAGGGGCGACGCTCCACGCGCACGTCTTCCAGCTTTTCGCCGATGTTGAAGCGCTTCTCCAACACGCCGCCGTTCACGACGTCCTTGAGGGTGACGTTCATGATGGTGTTGCCCTTGCCGGGCTTGCGGTGCAGGAAGTCGATGCAGAAATAGAGCTTGCCGTCCATGCGGATGCAGGTGCCCTTCTTGATGTCCTGTGAATTGATCATAATCGAAAATGAATTCTTAAGGGGTGAATAAATAGAAATTTCGCGTGCAAAGATACGAAAATTATCCCGTATAATCTCCTTCAAGGTCAAAAAATGCACTTTTTTGCAAAAAAAACGCGCCGTTGTTCCCTTCTTCTCGCCGAAATGTCATACCTTTGTCGCCTGAATTGCCCAAAATATAAAATTGAAACAAGCATAAGGTTATGAAAAGAACGTTCCAACCCCACAATCGCCGTCGCAACAACAAGCATGGCTTCCGTCAGAGAATGGCTACCGCCAACGGCCGTCGTGTGCTGGCCTCCCGTCGTGCCAAGGGTCGCAAGAAGCTGACCGTCAGCGACGAGAATCACGGTAAGTGATGAACAGCGACGATTTTAAGAAGAAACTCTTAGCCCCCATCCTGTGGGGGAATCTCTTGGCCATGGTGTTAGTCACCGTGGTCATTTGTTTTGGCCTGTGGATGTGGATGGATAACTACACGCGCCACGGGGAGAAGATCAGTGTGCCCAACGTGGTGGGTCAGTTTGAAGCTTCCGCTGTCTACCAGTTGGAGACGCTGGGCCTCGAGGCTGTCGTGGCCGATTCGGGTTACAACCGCCAGCTGCCACCCGGCACCATTCTGGAGCAGTTGCCCGCTGCCGGCAGCGAGGTCAAGAGCGGCCGCAGCATCTACCTCACCGTCAACTCCACGGCGCCCCCCATGCTCGTCATGCCCGACATTGCCGACAACTGTTCAATGCGCGAGGCTGAGGCGCGCCTTTCCGCTTTGGGCTTTAAGCTGAGTCCGGCGGAGTATGTTCCGGGCGACAAGGACTGGGTGATTGCCGTCAAGTGTCATGGGCGATACGTCATGCGCGGCGAGCGCCTGCCTGCGGAAACCTATGTCACTCTTGTCGTGGGCAGCGGCACCGCCGAAGACCTCGATTCCCTCGCTGAAGAAGAGATGGAAGAGGAGGAGGTGCTCCTGACGGAACCTTTACCTTAACGCTAACTCTCACCTCTCACCTGTCACCTCTCACCTCTCATGAAGTCCTACTTCCTCAGCGACGCCCATCTCGGCTCTTTGGCCTTCCCCGATCGTTTGACTCGGGAGCGCCGCTTGGTGGCTTTCCTCGACCGTATCAAGCACGATGCCTCGGCCGTGTATCTTCTGGGCGACATGTTCGACTTCTGGCACGAGTGGCGTGAGGTGGTCCCCAAGGGTTACACGCGTTTTTTGGGCAAGCTCTCCGAGCTCTCCGACCTGGGTGTTGAGGTGCATTTTTTTCTGGGCAACCACGACCTCTGGGCCTATCGCTATCTGCACGACGAGTGCGGCTGCACGATTCATGCCGAACCTCTTACGCTGCAGACGTCTCAGGGCACGTTTTTCCTGGCGCACGGCGACGGTCTGGGCGACACGGATTGGAAGTTCCGCCTCTTGCGCGGCGTCTTCCACTGCCGTCTGCTCCAGTGGCTCTTCCGCACCTTCATCCCCACTTCGTGGGCGATGCGCTTCGGCCTCTCATGGGCGCGCCACAGCCGCCTCTCCAAGGGCGACGAACCCTATCGGGGAGAAGAGAATGAGGCGTTGGTATCTTTTGCCAAGAGCTGCCTGAAGGAGCATCCCGAGATTAACTTTTTCATCTTCGGCCATCGCCACATCGAACTCGATCTGATGCTCTCGCGCTCCTGCCGCCTGATCATCCTGGGCGAGTGCTACAGCCAATGCAACTACGCCGTCCTCGACGAGCACGGCCTGCGTCTCGACTCCTTTGCGTGAGCAATAGATCAAAGGAAATGAAGGCGCTGACCAGAAACTCCTATATCGTCTCCAAGGCCTTGAGGACATTCGTGATGGCGGCCGTGCTCACGGCTGCCGCATCGCAGTTGGCCCACACCGCAGACTCGATGATAGTGGGCCACGTGGTGGGCACCGATGCCGTGTCGGCCATCAACCTGGTGCTGCCTCTTGTCGAGGTGCTCAACTGCATGGCGTTCCTCATCTGCTTCGGCGCCAATGCCATTTGTGCACAGGCCATCGGCCGTCACGACATGGACAAGGCGGCACGCACCTTCACCGCCACCGTCATCACCGTGATGACGCTCGGTGTGGCGGTGGCGCTGGGCATCAGCCTGTTCAGCCGCGAAATCGTGGACCTGATGTCCGACGAGCCCCGTCTCAACGGCATGGCCTACGACTATATCCACACCTACGCCATGGGCGCCTGGCTGCAGATGATGTCCTACGGCCTGAGTCTCTTCGTGGCGACCGACGGACGGCCGCGCATGGTCACCGTTGCCGTGGTGGCGGGCGCTGCGGTCAACATTCTGGTGGACTTCGTAACCATTTCGGTGATGGGTATGGGCGTGGACGGCGCCGCTCTGGGTTCGCTGTCCATGTTTGCCGTCAACATCGTCATCCTGGCCGCCTGGCTGCGCCGGCCCGAAAGTTCGTACCGCTTCAAGTGGCCCGGCAGGAGTTTCGCGGCCATCTTTAATGAGAACGTTCGCGAGGGTGCTCCCGTCACCCTGAGCAACTCGCTCATGGCCGTCACCATCATGCTCATCAACGACATCGTGCTGCGCTATCTGGGCAGCGACGGCCTCTTCATCTGGTCCGTCTGTCTGCAGATGCTGCTGTTGTCGTATGTGTTCATCGACGGCGTCATAGAGTCGATGTTTGCCGTCGGCGGCGTGCTCGTCGGCGAGCGCGACCTGCGCGGCCTCGAAATCCTCGTCAGGCAGGCGCTCATCATCATCGCCGTGCTGGTGGCGCTGGTCATCTTCATCATGTACGTGCCGGGCGTTGTGGGGCGCTTCTTCGGTGTGGAGCCGGGCAGCGCGCTCTCCCTGGAGCTCGACCGCGTGCTCCGCATCTTCGCCCTGATGCTCATCCCGTTTGCCGTCACGCAGATACTCCTCAGCACCTACCAGATCATGGGCCACGAGAAGGCCAGCGTGGTCACTGCCGTGGCGCAGACGGTGATGCTCGTTGTCGGCGTGTGGAGCGTGGCCAAAATGGAGGGCGTGGAGCTGTGGTGGGGCTTTGTGCTGGCCTGTGTGCTGGTGCTGCTCTTCCAGGTGGGCTTCACCACCGTGCGCAGCCGTCTCATCAAGGCGCACATCTCGCCCCTCACGATGATCCCCCGGGACACCGGCGGCCCCACCTTCGACCGCTCCGTGTGCTACGACACCGGTGATGTGTGCGCCACACTGGCCGACATTGACGCCTTCCTCAAAAACAGCGGGGTACCCGCTGCCGAGGCCTTCAAAATCAATCTCTGCTGCGAAGAGCTGATGACCAACATCGCCACCTACGCGCAGGGCAAGATCACCTCGCACACCTTCGACGTGCACATTCAGATCAACGCCGACGGCATCTTCGTCACCCTCAAGGATGCGGGCCGACCCTTCGATCCCGTCACGGCGGGCAGGGTTGCCGGCGCCAACGGGCACATGGGGCTGCGGCTGGTCACCGGCATCGTCCCCGACATCACCTACAAATACATGTACGGACAGAACACCGTGTTCATCTGTCACAAGCTGTAAAATACGCCTCCAAATCGCTGAGAGTCCCGGGCGTGACGGGGCGGATGTCGCGCTCAATGCGGCCGCCCTCCATCAGCAGGATGCGCGAGGAGAGGCGTCTCACGTGGGTGAGGTTGTGTGATGAAAACAAAATCAGTGCTTCGGGATGCGCTGCGGCATAGTTCTGTAGCAGGGCGATGAGGCGCAACTGGGAAGAGGGGTCGAGGAAGTTGAACGGTTCGTCGAACAGAAGCACGCGAGGCTCAGAGAGCAGCGCCCCTGCAATGCCCGCTTTCACGCGCGCACCGCTGGAGAGATGGCGTAGAAGCCGGTGGCAGTCCACATCCTCCAGCAGCCCGGCGAGCGACGCCAGACGGCGCTCCAGCTCCGCCGCACCGATGCGCGACAGACGTGCTACAAAGTCGAGAAACTCCTCCGTCGTGAGGAAATCGGGCAGGAAGCCGTCGCCGAGCCAGGCCCCGGTGAAGTCCTTCCATCGCTCGTCGTGCGCCACATCGATGCCGTCCGAGAACACGCTGCCACCGTCGGCCCTCGTGAGGTCGAGCATGAGACGCATGAGCGTGGTTTTGCCGGCCCCGTTGTTGCCCACGAGGGCGACGATGTCACCTCCCCTCAGTGTGAGCGAGGGGATGTCAACGACCGTGCGGCCGGAGTAGTTTTTCTTGAGACTTTCTATTTTAATCATTGACCATTGACCATTGACCATTAACCATTAACCATTAACCCTTAACCGTTTTATGATGGCGGCGGCGACATATCTCATCCACAGTGGATGGAGCACTATGCCCGGCAGGCTCGCCAGCGCCAATACCGCAGGGGCGGCTTCTCCGCAACGGGCCGCACAGAAGCGCTCCATGAGGAGCGGCAGCGCCACCAGCAGCGGGCCGGAGAGCGGCGTGAGTGACAAGGGGCCGCCCGAAGACGTGCCCTCAAGCGGCAAAGCCCGGCGCACAAAGGGAGCGGGGAGAAAGAGCAGGGGATAGAGCACGCCCGCCGTGAGCAGGAGCGAAGAGAGGCTCTGCAGCAGCGTGACGCGGCCCAACGCCACCGACGGCAGAAGCAACACAAAGGGTACAAGGAGCAGTGCCGCACAGAAACGATACTTCTCGCACAGGATTGCCGGGAGTGCGCCGCGACGGAGCGCGAGTGCCCCGATGAAGTTGAGCTCGTGGCCCGGAACGCCCGTCAGCAGCAGTGTGCCCGGCACAGCGTAGCAAAGAAAGCACAGCAGGGCGTTGTCCGTCCACATGATCGAACGGTCGCCTGCGGCCAGCGACAGCGACAGCAGTAGGGCGGTGAACAATGTGGCCCAAAGAGAGAGGCGCAGGCGGCGGTTGCGGAGGCGAAGCGGGAGTTCGTAAGTGAAAAATGAAAAATGAAAAGTGAAAAGTGAAACTTGAAACTTGAAACCTGAAACTTGAAAACAGAGGGCGAGGCGGGCACTTTGGCAGAGCAGAGCGTCGGCGAGGATGACGCCCATGCCGCCGGCAACGCACAGCAGACACGCTCCGACGCCCTCCGCAGGCAAGACCGCCGTGAGGGCATAGGGCACCAGGAAGAAGAGCCACATGGCATTGTAGCCCGAAAAGAGCGTGCGCACCACAAAGAACGCCGCCAGGCAGCGACGGGGCACAGGGAGCAGCCGGTAGGGGCGCCAAAGCAGCGAAGGCGTACGCTGGAAGCAGAGGCGCAGGACAATGTCCGCCGCAGGCAGCAGCCAGAAAACCTCCACGGAGAGGCCAGGCATCCAATCGTGCACGGCACGGGGGAAGGAGAGGCCGAGGAGCGTCAGCAGGGTGGCATCGGCCGCAAGCACCGCAAGGGAGAGCAGGCGGCGGAGGCCGGAGGCGGCGCTGCGCCGGCGCTGCAGCCACTCATGATGCAGGAGCAGGCGGAGGATGTTCAGCGAATGCACGGGTCGAAGGACAGGCGGGTGTACTGCGGGTGCGTCTTACCTGAGGTAGTCGGCCAGGGGAGAGCCGACGGCGCGCAGGCCCTTGGCCACGCAGCGCGCATTGATCTGCGCCCCGCGCAGCGACGTGTGGGTGTGGTCTTTGATGTAGCAGCTCTTCACCTCACGGCGCCCCAGGGCGTCCATGATGTCGGCCGAGATGTTGTGCAAATCGACAAAGGCAACCCCAGTCTCGTCGGCCACCTCGCGATACCAGAGGCCGAAGGAGTCGTTGCGGCGCTCGATGTGCTCGCCGTCGGGCCACTCGTTGCGCGGCGTCAGGGAGATGAGGATGGGTGTGGCGCCCTTCTCGCGCACGTCGTCAATCATCTTGCGCAGATACCAGCCGAAGGTATAGACCACCTCGTTGCGCATCTCGCTGTCGGTCTTCACGCGATAGACGTGGGAGGAGTCGGCCGTGCCGCTGATCTCGTTGCGGGCCTTGCCGTAGTCAATCTCGCGGCCGATGTCGTTGTGGCCGAACTGGATGGTGACGAAGTCGCCGGGCTGCACGTCGTTAATCACCTTGTCCCAGCGGCCCTCGCGCAGATAACTGCGGCAGGAGCGTCCGGCCTGGGCACAATTCTGCACGGTGATGCGCTCCGTGTCGAAGATCTGCGCGGCTTGGGAGCCCCAGCCCCACATGCCTTCGGTGGAGTCGCGGTCCTGGTTTTTCACGGTGGAGTCGCCCGTGATGAACACCACGGGGCGGCCTTCGCGGCGCTGCACGCCGGTGGTGGGCAGCGCGGTGTTCGTCATCATGGCCTTGAGGGGCTGCACCTCGGGATGCGTGCACGAGAGCAGGCCGTCGACGGCGCTGCGGCAGTTGAGGCGGGCGCCGAAGGCGGAGGTGTGGATGTTGTCCAGATAGAAGTGATAGCCGAACTTCCAGGGCGACATCCGCTCGTATTTCAGGGCCGAAATCTCGTTGAGGTCGATGAAGGGCACGCCCATCTCCTCAGCCACCTGGCGGGCCCAGAGGCCGAAGCTCTGATTGACGCGCACGACTCGGCCGGGTTGATCCTTCTCGTAGGCGTGGCGCGGCGTGAGCGACATGAGGATGGGGTGCGCCCCCAGGGCGCGCGTATCACGCACGAAGCGGCGCAGGTATTCGCCGTAGCTGTAAACGGTCTCGTGTTCGCCTGTCTCCTTGATGGTGACCTCAAGCGAATCGGTGGGGGAGACGCCCTTGATGGTGGCGCGGGCGCGCCCCGAGTCGAAGGGCCCGTTGTCGTTGTGGCCCAGCTCGATGATGACCCAGTCGCCGGGACGGATGCCCTGCTTCACGGCGGGCCAGAGGCGGCGGTAGAAGGTGCGCGAAGAGGTGCCTCCGAGGGCTTGATTCTCCACGGTGATCCTGTTTTCGTCGAAATATTCGTGAGCAAAACGGCCCCAGCCCCACTGGCCGTTGTCGCCGTTGCCGAGCGTGCCGGTGCGCATCGTGCTGTTGCCCACTAAGAAGAGCACGGGGTTGTCGCCCTTGCGGGTGCTGCCGGCCACGGGGCGCGCGGTGGCGGCCTTGTCGAGGGAGTCGAGGGTGAGGTCGACCACCTTGTTCACATCCTCCATGCTCTCAAACTTCTGAGCTCCGAGCGGCATGCCGCAAAGGAGGGAGAGCGCGATGAAAAAAACGTGTTTCATATCTTCAATGCTCTGGATATAAGGTCGTAGAGGCTGAGCCAGTGGGCTCGCGATGCGGCATCGGCTGTGGCGCGTGAGGCCGACATCGTGCGGCTGCGCAGCCGCTCAAGGGTGAGCAGCAGCGTGGGCCGGTCGGGGTCGGTGGCGTCGGAACTCTCAAAGCTGTCGATGAGCCACTGGGCGTAGCGGTTCTGCAGTTCGCGGCGATAGCGCGATACACGGGCTCCGCTCTGCGCCTCCTTCATGATGAGGTCGGTGACGCGGCCCATCACGTCGCGTAGAGGCCAGAGGCGGTTGAGGCGGTCGCTGGAGAGGCGGTCGGTGACGAGCATCACCGTGCGGCGCGCCACGATGAGGGTGATCTGCTCCGTGTCGTAGGTGAGCTGCTTGAGGTAGGGCACATCGCGCAGCCACACGGGTTCCTGGAAACAGTGGCGGTTGATGAAGTCGAGGGCGACCTTCTGGCGCTCCAGCGGGTTGGGCTCGTAGAGTGTGCCGCCCTGGAGCGGTGTGCGGAAGGTCTCGCGCGTGCCGCCGATGTTGTGGGCCACGTGGCCCACATAGCGCAGGAACTGGCTGAGCACCTGGTTGTACATCGAGGGCAGGTTGACGCCGAAATAATCCATCGTTTCATCGGTCCACTGGGGCAACGCCCTGAGTTCGCGCTTGAGGTTGAGGATGCCGTATTCGCTGGCCTTCACGGCGTCGTCGCCGAGGTCTTCCCTCTGGCGGCGCGGGTCGTTGTGGTAAGTCTCGCCGTCGCCCCACCACAGGCGCGGGTTCTTCTGCGCCTCGTAGGTGAGCGGCTCCTCCAGCTGATGGTCAAGATCCTCGTCGATGGCGTAGCGCATCGGGCGGTAGCCCCACTCGATGGCCCAGAGGTCGTAGTCGCCGATGCGGGGGAAGATGCCCTCGCGGCCGATGCCGTCCTCTGGCTGGGCCACATAGTTGAAGCGCGCATAGTCCATGATGGAAGGCGTGTGGCCGTGGCGGATGACGAACGACTTGTTGCGCAGGGAGTCCACAGGCACCGTGCTCGACGAGCCGAAGTTGTGGCGCAGACCCAGCGTGTGGCCCACCTCATGAGAGGCGACGAAGCGGATGAGCTCGCCCATGAGCGCGTCGTCGAAGTGCATCTTGCGGGCGGCCTCGTCGATGCTGGAGGCCTGGACCATATACCAGTCGTGGACGAGCGACATCACATTGTGATACCAGCAGATGTGGCTCTCAAGAATCTCGCCCGTGCGGGGGTCGCTGACGTGGGGGCCGTAGGCGTTTTCGATGGGGGAAGCCAGATAGCGTATCACGCTGTAGCGCGCATCCTCCATCGACATGGTGGAGTCGCCCTCGGGCCACTCCTCGGCGCGGATGGCGTTTTTCCAGCCGGCCTTCTCGAAAGCCTTCTGCCAATCATTGACGCCCTGAATGAGGTAGGGACGCCAGCGCTTCGGCGTGGCCGGATCAATATAGTACACGATGGGCTTCTTGGGCTCGATGAGTTCGCCCGCGGCCATCTTGTCCCAATCCTCGTCGCTCTTGGGCTCCAAGCGCCAGCGGCAGATGAACTTCTTGCTCTTGACGCGCTGCTGGTCGTCGGAGTATTCTGTGAAGGAGTTGGTGAAATAGCCCACGCGCGGGTCAAAGTAGCGGCGCAGCATGGGCTCCTCGGGCAGCAGGATGAAGCTCACGTTGAGGCGGAAGGTCATGCGCCCGGTGGAAGCGGCAGAGGGATTGGACGTGCCGCGCGAGACGAAGGTCTTGACCATCTGCACCTCCACGTTGCCCGGGAAGGTCTTGATGTCCTCAATATAGGACAGACCGCTGTGGACGCCCGTCATCGAAAGCTGCTGCTTGGCGCGCTCGGAGAAGCCCAGGGCGGGAGCGTCCTCCAGAAAGAACTGGTTGACTTTAATCTTGCGGACCTTGTCCTTGTGCTCCGTCACCTCGAAGAGGCCGATGATGGGATTCTCGTTGGCCACCGTCACGGCGCGCGAGATGCGCTGCGTGGTGTCGGCCACGTTGACGGTCATGCGGGCTCGCAACACCAGCATGCTGTCGGGGTTAAGTTCCCAAAAAACGGTCTGTTCCTGCAACTGCTCGCCGCCGTAGGCACCCGTCTCGGAGGGTGTGGAGATGAAGCGGGTGGTGGTGAGCATGTCCTTGCCCAGGAGGCTGTCGGGCACCACAAGCACCCAGTCGCGTCCAATCTTCTCTGCGCCCATCAAACCCTTACGCACGATGCTGGGCTTGGGCGGCTTTTGCTGCTGTCCGCGGTCGCGCTGGGCGGAGAGGGGCAGGACGGCGAGCAGCAGGGCTGCCAAAACGATTTTTTTCATATGTGTTTAGTATCCAAATGCGTCCTCCAGCCGCTGGCGCTCCTCCTTGGTGATGAGGATGACGGAACCGTGGCGCGGAGTGAAATTGCCCTGAGTCGGCGTGTCGTGAACGTGGGTGAAATGCTGCAGGTCGGCGGATTCGCAGAACTGGTAGTAGCCGTCGCTGTAGCAGTCGTACATCAGAATCCACTTGGAACTGTCGGCCGACAGGAACACGCTGGAGCCCTCCACGGGGAATTGGCCGGGCTTGTTCAGATGCTTCCACTCAATCGTGTAGGGGCCGGTGAGGTTCTTGGAGGTGGCGCGCATCACGCCCTGACGGGTCTTGAAGCCGTTGTTGTCCACCGAGCGGCCTTCGTCCTTGAAGAAGAGAATGTACTGATTGTTCTTCTCATCGCGCACGATGTCGCCGTCGATGGCTGCCGTGCCGAAGTCGAAAAGCAGCTGAGGCTCCGTGATGTCGGTGAAATCGTCATTGACGTAGCTGTAGAAAATCTTGAAATAAGGCTGATAGAAGGGCTTCTTTTCGCCCGTCTCCTTGTCGCGGATGCTGTCGTTGGTCTCGTACTCCCAGTCGTGACGTCCGATGCTGTAGTAAATCATGTAGCGCTGCGAATCGGGGTCCCAGATGGTCTGAGGCGCCCAGACGGCGTGCAGGTTGTTGCGGTCGTAGCCTTCAAGGTCGGGGAAGCGGGTGGGGAAGTCGATGGCCGTGTGCTGCCAGTGAATCAGGTCGGTGCTCTTCATGAGGATGAGGCCGTCGTTGCTCTGCCAGCCCAGAGAGGAGCGCATGTCGGTGAGCACCATGTAGAAGGTCTTGCCGTCCTCGCCGCGCAGGAGGTGCGGGTCGCGGATGCTCCCCGTCAGCGCAATGCTGTCGGAGAGGACGACGGGCTTGCCGTCGTTCAGGCTCCTGTAGTTGAAGCCGTCATCGGAAATGGCGTAGCGAATTTGCTCGCCTTCAGGCGAATTGTTGGAGAAGAAACAAAAGAGATAGGAGGTCTCGGGAATCTCTTTTTCCGTGTTGCACGAGACAGTCAGCAACAGAACGGAGAGGAGGGAGAAAAGTGTTTTTTTCATTGTAATAAGGGTATTTTCGTTACAAAAATAAGAAATATTTGTGAATTACACGGAATAAGACGGTCTTTTTTTGTACTTTTGCACGGTAAAACAGAAATCGTGCGATATTTTGTCACATTAAGTTTTGACGGAAGGGCCTATCACGGCTGGCAGATGCAGCCCAACGGCACTTCGGTGCAGGAAGTGTTGGCCCGCTCTCTCTCCACGCTCCTGCGGGAAGACATCGCTGTGACGGGTGCCGGACGCACCGATGCCGGAGTGCATGCCCGCATGATGGTGGCCCACTTCGAGAGCGCGGCGGAGGTGGATTGCGGCCAACTCGTCTATAAACTCAACAAACTGCTGCCGCGCGACGTGGCCGTGAGTGCGGTGACGCCCGTGGCCGACGATATGCACGCCCGCTTTTCGGCAACGGCACGCACCTATCACTACTACGTGCACACCCGCAAGGACGCCTTTCTCGAAGGGCGCTCGTGGATGGTGACCTTTCCGCTCGACTTTGGACGCATGAACGAGGCTGCCGCCGTGCTCCGGGAATACGAGGATTTCACCAGTTTCTCCAAGGTGGACACCGATGCCAAAACGAATCTTTGCCGCATCACGGAAGCCCGGTGGGACAGCGTGAATTTCTGCGCGACGGACCAGGCGCCCGTGTGGCGCTTCACCGTCACGGCCAACCGCTTCCTGCGCAACATGGTGCGCGCCATCGTGGGGACGCTCATCGAGGTGGGGCGCGGCCGCATGACGGTGGAGGATTTCCGACAGGTCATCGAGTGTCGCGACCGCAGCCAGGCCGGAGAGAGCGTGCCCGCCTGCGGTTTGTATTTATGGGATATACGCTATGACAGACCCTAAAAGCATACAGATAAAAGACTACAACTATCCGCTCCCCGACGAGCGTATAGCCAAATATCCGCTGCCCGAGCGCGACAGTTCCAAACTGCTGCTCTATCGCCACGGAGACATCAGTGAGGACCGCTTCGTCCGTCTTTCCGACTATCTGCCGGAACATTCGCTCATGGTGTTCAACAACACCAAGGTGGTGCAAGCCCGTCTGCATTTCCGCAAGGAGACCGGTGCGCAGATAGAGGTGTTCATTCTTGAGCCGGCCCTGCCTCTTGAATATCAGGAGAACTTCCTGAGCCGGGGGCAGTGTGAGTGGCTGTGTCTTGTGGGCAATCTGAAGAAGTGGAAGAGCGACACACTCTCCCTGCTGTTGCCCGACGGAACGGAGGTGAAGGCAGAGCGACTCGGCCACGAAGGCACCTCAGAGCGCATCCGCTTCCATTGGAGTGCAGCGCTCACCTGGGCCGAGATTTTGGAGCAGGCAGGCGAACTGCCCATCCCGCCCTATCTCAACCGCAAGACGGAGGCTTCCGATCTGACTACTTACCAAACCGTCTATTCACGCATAAAGGGCAGTGTGGCCGCCCCGACGGCCGGGCTCCACTTCACGGAACGCGTGCTGGACAGCCTGAAGCAGAGAGATATAGAGCGCGAAGAGGTGACGCTGCATGTCGGCGCCGGCACCTTCCGCCCCGTCAAGAGCGAACAGATTGGCGGACACGACATGCACACCGAGCACATTGCCGTCGGCCGTCACACTATTGAGCGTCTCGTGGCCTACGGAGGTAGCGCCATCGCTGTGGGCACCACCAGCGTGCGCACGCTGGAGAGCCTCTATTACATGGGGCTTCTGGCAGGGAAATTGCTCCGCGAAGGCCGGGATACGGGCGACGGCGAAGAGCTTCACGTGCCTCAGTGGATGCCCTATGAGATGCCTTCAGAACAATCCGCAACGGATGCTTTGAAAGAACTGTTGCGCTACATGGAGAAGCACAGCATGGAGGTGTTGCACTCGTCCACGCAAATAATTATTGCGCCCGGATATGAATTCAGGGTGGTGAAGGCGATGGTGACCAATTTCCATCAGCCGCAAAGCACGCTGTTGCTACTGGTTAGCGCCTTCGTCCACGGCGATTGGCGCAGCATCTACGACTACGCGCTCGCCCACGACTTCCGTTTCCTTTCCTATGGCGACAGCAGTTTGCTCATCCCCTAACACCTGACATTCTCCCGGGGCAAGCAGGCGCGTCTTGGCAAAGCCCGTGAGGATGCCCTTCTCCCACCACATTACCACGTGGCGGCCCGGCCGCTTTCCCGTGTTGGTGACGGCGATGCGTCCGTCTGCCAAAAGTTCCTCCCTGAAAGCGGAGTAGGAGAGCCCGTGTCCGAAGGCGTAGGCCGGACGGCGAACGCCGTCGCGAAAAGCTCTGTAACCCACGCTGTCGCGCTCGGCGTAGAGCGTCACCCGTTCGTCGCCGAAGTTGCGGGTGGAGGGAAGGTCTTCCAGGCGTTCCGGCCAGGTCATCGTGAGGCGCCCCGAGGGGTTCACGACGCCCGTTAGCACGTCTGCCGCTGCAGCGCCGCCTTCCTGTCCGGGACACCAAATGAGGAGCACGGCATCGGCCAGATGACGCCACGAGGCGGTCTCGATGACGCCGCTGACGTTGAGCACAACGACGGTCTTGACGCCCCTCATGCGGGCCTCCTGCGACACCTGCTGCAGCATGTTCCGCTCTTCGCGTGTGAGTTCAAAATCAGCTGGTTGACGGTCGCGTCCTTCGCCGGCCTGACGGCCGATGGTGACGAGGGCAATGTCGGCGCTGTCGAGCGCCTCCGTGATCCATTCGCGCTTCAGGGGCATCTCTTTGAGGGCGCCGCGTCCGAGGAATTTCTGCATGAAGCCAAAGCCTGCGGCCTTGTTGCGGTGGGTGTTGCCTTGGGCCCAGCGGCGGTATTCCGTCTGCAATTGCATTCCGACACAATGGGGCAGGGCGTCGGAGAGGTTCATCTTGTAAGCGGCGTTGACATGCCCGCTGCCCGTGCCGCCGGCAACGAGATCGTAGGACGATGCTCCGAAAAGCGCCACACGGGCCTCGGGGCTGAAGGGGAGTGCGCCGCCTTCGTTGTGCAGCAGCACGAAACTCTCGGCGGCGGCCCGGCGGGCGAGTTGGGCGTGTTCCTTCAGATGGGGCTCTCCGGTGGCTTGCAGGCCGCGTGCCGTGCGTGTCTTCAGGACGAGCTGCAGCACACGCCGCGCGCAGGTATCCAGCATGTTTTCCCCGTTTTCAACGCTTCGGAAGGCCTTCTTGAGCTGACATCGCTGCAGCAGGTCGCCCGGCATCATGAGGTCGTTGCCGGCGGCGATTTGCCGTCGGGTGTTGCGGCGGAAGGTCCAGTCGGTCATCACGAGACCCCGATAGTGCCAGCGGTGCCGGAGCACTTCGGTCAGAAGCCAGCGCGACTCCTGCGTGCGCTCGCCGTTGAGCAGGTTGTAGGACGACATCACCGTCCAAGGGTCCGACTCGCGTAAGGCAATCTCAAAGGGGCGCAGGTATAAAGAGAACAGTGTGGCGGAATCCACGCGTGAATCGTTGTGCATGCGTCCCGTTTCCTGATTGTTGCAGGCGAAGTGTTTGATGCAGGCGCCGATGCCTCTGCTTTGGATGCCGCGCACCATCGCTGCAGCCAATTTGCCGGTGAGCAGCGGGTCTTCGGAGTAGTATTCATAGTTGCGCCCGCACAGCGGGGAGCGCATTAGATTCATGCCGGGAGAGAGGATGATGTCGATGCCGTAGGCCGCAGCTTCGTCACCGATGGCGGCGCCGACTTCTTCGAGCAGCGCGGTGTCCCAGCTGGAAGCCAGGCAGCAACCCACGGGAAAGGCTGTGGCGCAGGCCGTCTGTTTGCGGCCGTCCTTCTTCTGTATGGGTTTAATCCTCACGCCGGCCGGCCCGTCGGCCATCACGACGGAAGGAATGCCGAGCCGCTTGACTGCGTGGGTCACACCGGCGGCGCCGGGCACCTTCTGTTTGCCGCAGAATGGGATGTTGAAGCCGCTGAAGAGGCTGCCCCAGCCGCCGCCGATGACCAGCCGCACTTTCTCCTTGTGGGTCATCAGGGCGAGCAGCGAATCGGCATCCGTCGCCCAAGTGGTGAGTCCGCTCACTATGATGAGTAAGAAAAGAATGCTGCGTTTCATAGCACATATTGCTCCACAACGGCGGCGATGCCATCGTTTTCGTTAGAGGCTGTGATAAGGTCTGCAGCGCGGCGCGCATTCTCTTTGGCATTGCCCATTGCCACGCCGATTCCGGCGTAGCGGATCATGCTCACATCGTTGTCGGAATCGCCGAAAGCAATGATTTCTTCGCGTTTGACGTTCATGTGCCCGGCAACGGCCTCGAGACCCTTCATCTTGCTGATGCCCGGCGCCAGACATTCCAGGAAGAAGGTTTCGGAGAGGCAGAAGTCCATCTGTCCCCGCAGTTCCTCCGTGAGTGCATCGCGTAGGGCGGGCATGGTGTCGGGGTCGCCTACCAACAGGCCTTTGTAGAGCGGCCCCCGGGCTTCCGTGAGAAAGTCTTCCGCCTCATGCACGGGCAGATGGTTGTTGCGCCCGGAATACTGCACGTATTGGCTGGAAGCGTCGGTGGTGAGCACATGGGTCGGCTGATAGACGACGAAGGCGCAGCGGTGCTCTTCGGCCCGCCGGAGCAGCAGGGGCAGCAGGGCAGTGTCTATCGGCTGGGAGAAAATGACGTCGCCCGTAGCGCAGTCGTGCACCAGAGCGCCGTTGTAGCTGATGAGACATCCGCAGTAGTCCTTCATCCGCAGCAGCTCAACCAGATGGCGCGCGCCCTCCACGGGGCGTCCGGTGGATATTGCCAAGCGAACACCCCGCCTCTGAGCCTCCATAAGCGACTCAAAAGTGCGGGGTGTGATTTTTTTTTCTTCGTTGACCAGCGTGCCGTCCAAGTCGGCGGCCAGGAGTTTATACATGCTTTTCTTCGAGATGTTGGGCATAGATGCGTGCCGCCGTTTCCACTATGCGCACGCACGGACGTTTTTTATAATAGGTTTCAGTCCGGGCTTCGGGAGTGGGTTGGGTCATGTTGTCCGTCACCTTGTCTCCCTGTCGTCCGAGTCCGAGCAGCTCCTTGCAGAGCAGTGCTCCGTTTTCTTCCTTGAAGCGTGCGGCCAAGCGCTGCACCTCCTCGTAGTTGCGCTTCTTGAGCTCGGCGTTGGGGTATTTCATCCCTTCCGGATGTGTCTCCAGGCCGCAGAGCAAAAACATGCCGCAGGCTGCCCCGCAGGTTTCCCTCATACGACCGATGCCGCCCCCGAAGGAGGCGGCAATCATCGACATCTGTTCTTCACCGATGCCATAGAGGTCGGCAAAGGCCATAGCCACGCTTTGGGAGCAGTTGTAGCCCTCCTTGAACAGGGCTATGGCCTTCTCAACTCTTTCTTCTGAGGTCATTTCACAAGATACTTTTGACCGTTCTGAACGTAGATGCCGGGCTTCGTCGGACGACCCACATAGACGCCGCTGAGCGTGTAAGCTTCAGTGAGTTCGTCGCTATTCAAATCGACAGCCTTCACTTCGTTCACACCGGTGGGATCCACGTTGGTGATGCTGATCGTACCCTCTGTGGCAAATGCTCTCGTATCCCAATAGTAGCCGGTGGGCAGTTCTTGCAGGTCAAAGGCGAAGTTGCTGCCTAAGGTGATGGCGCCGGCATCCACCAGCTTGAAGCTGGGCAGGTTTTTCGGCACTACACCGCTTCTTGCAGAAGTGTTGTAGCTCAGTTTGAAAGTGCCGCTGAGGATCAGAGTACCGGTGGTGCTGATAGTGCTGAATTGCGCATTCTTGTAGATATACATCTCGCAACTTGCGCCGTTATTGATGTTAATGTTGGCGCTGCCACCGTTCAAGGTGCCGATAGTCTTCGCCTGCGAATCGCCGACGGTCAGTGAACTGCCGCTTTGGAAGTTCATCGTGGCGCCGTTGAACGTACAGCTGGTCACACACATGGCACTGCCGCTCTGAGCCGTGATGGAAGAGCTGCGCAGCGTGCTGGCTTTGCTGGTCAGCGTGGCTCCGGACTTGAGGGTCAGTGTGCCGCTGCCCAGATCTGCGCCGCTGGCGTTGTCCAACACCAGACCGCCGTTGACGTTCACGGCGCGGGTGATGTTCATGCCAGGGCCAGTGTAAGTCATCGTGCAGCTGCCCACCTTGTTGAAGGTGCAGTAGTTCGTCGCGCTGTTGTCGTTGATGCGGCCGGCAAAGGTGAAGTCCTTACCCAGGTTGTTGCCGAGGTTCCAAGTTACGTTGCCGCTGACGGCACTGCTGCTATTGTAGTCGCAGGCCGAGTTGGTCAAATCACCGCTGCCGGTCACGGCGCCGATGGTGTAGGTGTAGCCCGGCGAGCTGGCGGCTGCGGAGCCGGATGCTATCTGAAGTGTCATCTTGGGTGCATTCACGTTGCCTCTCAGGGGGAGCCATAGGCTGGTGTTGTGGACGATGGTGCCTTCAAAATTGTTCCATCCGCTCTCAATGCGCACGCGGCTCACGCTGTTGCGGGGCACAATAGTCAGTGTGCCGCTGCCGGTGAGGGCGTTGTTGTAGCCGGTATAATAACTGTAACTCAAATGCCATGCGGCCGATTTGCCTTCGGGTACGTAGATGGGATGCGCCGTATTTTGGGCGTCGTCATACAGTGTGCCGCCCTGCAACTCAACAGTAGTGGCCGGTCGAACCGTTTCTGCTACAGAGCCTGCGGTGACAATCAGACGGCTGAGGGTGCTGTTGCCGTGAATGAACATACAGCCGGCGCCCTTCTTCGTGAGTTGTGTGCCGGAGAGTGCCGCCTCCATGCGGAAGTCGGCATTGTTGTTGATTACACCGCCTTCGGTGCCGACCATCTTCATGGGAGAGTTGGTTTCTACGGCAGCAGTCGTTTTCAGCGTGGCGCCGTCCTCCATCGTGAAGAGGTCGGCGCTCTTTGTCGTTGCGCCGAGGTTGCCGTAGGCGTTGTACTGGTTGGCCAGTTGGCTGACCTGTACGGTGCCGCCCTTGAGATGGTTGCCGCCGGTGTAGGTGTTGATGGTTGACAGCGTAACGGTACCCGTGCCCTGTTTGGTGAACGAGGCGCTGCCGTCGATGCTGCCCGCGCCGCTCAGGGTGTAGCCTGTCGAGTTGTCGAAGGTGACGCTGGCTGGCATCAGGTTGGCGTTGAGGCTTACCTGCTTCGCGGTGGCATCATTGCCGAAGACGACGGCATCGCCGGGGACGAAAGTGGCCGGCTGGGTTGATGTGCCGACTGTCATGGAGAAGTTCTCCGTATGGTCCAAATCCCATTCGCTGCCGTTGGCTCCGGTCCATTGTACCGTGGTAGGCTCACGCATAGGCAGAATCTCCAAAATGAGCTTGCCGTCTTCGATGTAGAGTTTCTTCTTTTCTGTGGGCAGTCCTTCCAGAATGACGGTGTTGATATCACCCTCAATGTCGCCCTCAACGGTGGCGATGACATACTTGCCGGCCTCCATCTTGGAGGCGCCGCTCTTATAGTGCCCTACCAACTCGATCACGGGGCTGAGGTATTGCGGGCCGGCGGCAATCCATGCGGCGTCGGTCTTTGTCTCTATGCTCAGGCTCTTGGCGTTGATTTGGTCGGCTGTGATGTCGTCGGCGAAAAGATCCACCGTCAGACGTGAGCCGAAGCCCATGGCGTAGTGGTCCGTTGCGATGGCGCCCTTGGCGTTTGCACCGCCGGGACGAATCACGGAAGCGTATTCTGCGCTGATGTTCTTGAATTCGCCCGTTGCGTTGATTTCTGCGAAGCGGTGAATCACCAGGTCGGAGTTCTTCATCGTGCCTTTGAAGTTCGTCACGCCGCCCCAAAGGCTGGTCTCACCCGTGTGGGTAAAATCGGCATCGGGCAGGGTCAGCACGCCGTCGCCCTGCTTCACCAGTCGGGCGTCGCCGGCAATGCCGCCGCCGCTCACCGTGCAGGTGTAGGTGGTGTAGGTAATCTTGGTGTCCTTGGTGGTGGATTCGCTGGCAGCGCTACCCTGCACCCAGGTGGGCACGTTGAAGGTCAGGATGTAGGGTTGGGCGCCGCTCTCAATGCTCACGTTGGCATTGGCCGTCGGGCACACGATGACGTGCTTGCCGTTGAGGCTCGAGGACACTGTGCCGCCCGAGGTCACCTCGGTGCGTCCGGTCATCGTGAGTGGGGGCGGCGGTGTGGTGATGCCTTCCATCTCACCGAGGTAGAAGCTCGTGTGCGGCGGCTGGTTGTAGCCGCACATCTGCCACACCATGCTGTTGCGATACTGGTGGTCGTGCCACAGCGAAGTGATGCGGTGGGCCGTCGGGGTGGGGGTGGAGTAGATGCGTATGTTGTTGTTGGCGGTGCGCATGATGACTTCCTCACGCCAGTCGCCCAGGATGTCGCCCTGATAGCAGGGGGTGCCCTTGGTGTCGTTGTTGGTCAGCGAACCGGCCATCGTGTAGATGGGCGACCAACTGCCGTATTTGGCCACACAGCCCTCGGTGTTCTTGCCGTTCACATAGTTGAAGGTCTCCGAGCACAGGTCGCCGTCCCAGTAGATGCGGAAGTTGGTGTTGACACCAGTGGTGCCCAATCCGCTGACGGCCTCATTGACGATGGTGCTGATAGCGCCCTCGCGTGCCGAGCATCCCAAGCCGCCGGGGAAGTCGTTGGTGAAGTTGCCGGCCATAGCGCGGCCGTCATCCGTGCCGGCGATGCAGCGATGGTAGAGCTTGCTCGTGGTGGCGTCGCGATAGTTGTTGCCGGGATTGTCCTCAAGGCAGGCGTAGATTTCCTGTCCGTGGATGTAGGGGTTGAAGTCGCTGCAGTGCTGCGAGTCGCCGTGGCCGAGACCGGTGGTGGACAGGCCCTTGCCGTTGTCGTCGATCACCATGGAGCCGTAGACGATTTCGTCTCTGCCGTCCCAGTCCACATCGGCGATACAGTAGTTGTGATAGCCCTGACCCTTCCACGGACCGTTGTTGTTGTTATACCACTTCCAGCGGATGCTCAGCTTGTGGGTGCTCTTGTTGACGTTAAGGGCGGCCATTTTGTGACGGGTGTAGATGCCGCGTGCGATGAAGATGCTGGGGTTGCGGCCGTCCAGATAGGGAGCGCCGAAGAAGTGCTTTGAGGCACGGTGTCCGCTGCCGTCTCCCCAGGCTTTTTCCATACTGGTCTCGCCGCTCTCGAGCAGCGCCAGCGGGTAGGCGATGCAGTCATACACCTCGCCCGTCTCGCCGTTCATGTAGAGTAGATATTCCTCCGGCGTGGTGACGAACCAGTTGACGCCGCCGCCGGTGGCTGCACGCACGTTGGTGTTGGCGTTGCCCACGGTGTAGGTGTTGCCGTTGGCGTAGTGCACTACGGTGCCGCTGGCAGCGCGCATCACACACTCGGCCTTGCCGTCCTGATCCCAGTCGTAGGCCACCATGTTCTGCTCGTTGTTTTGGAAGTCACCCATGTTCGGGCCGCAATTGAGCCACCACAGACGCTTGCCGTTCTGCTTCAGTACCTCGAAGATGGTGTACTCGTGCGTTACCACCCCGCCCACGGTGGGGCCGTATTTCGGGTAAGACTGCTCCATCTCGCTCAGGTTGTCAAACTTCATGATGATTTCAAGTTCGCCGTCGCCGTCCACATCGGCGCAGCAGGCGTCGTTGGGCACCAGCGTGCTCTTGATGCCTTCGTGCTTCAGCGCGATTTCTTTATAACTGCTGGACCACACGCTGACAGCATTGCAGGGCGTCTGCTCCACCCCGCGCACCACGGCGGCCACCTGATAGCTGTTGCTCGTCGTACCGCCGGTGTCTGTGTAGTTGGAGGTGGTCAGGCCTTCAGCAACCTTCGTGCCGTCTTTGTAGACGTTGTAGGTTACGTCATAATACTCTTCGGCGGGAATTCGCCAGGAGAGAAATACGTTCGAGCCGTTCTTCATGGCCACGAGACCGCGATTCAGAACGTCGGTCGTACGCTGTGCACCGACGGCTAGTGTCATCGTCAGCGCAAGCATCATTAAAAACAATTTTTTCATGATATGCATTATAGTGTTTGTTGTTTTTCCGGTTTCATCAGAGGTGCTCGGGCAGCAGATAGAGCTTGGTGCTGTGACTGCCTTTCACGAGTATCGTGCGCCCCTCCAGGGGTTGTGCTTTCAGCGCTGCGATGACGTCGTCCACGCTTTGGAATCTGCGGGCCTCCTTCATCGTGTCTTCCGGCCACTCTTTGCCCACCAGCCAGGCTTCGCAGTCGATGTGTTGCATCACTTCGGCGTGCAGGCGGGGGCTTTCGGGCCCCAGTTCGCCCATGGCGCCGAGGATCACCATGCGGCGCTCGGCTTCGATGTGGCTGAAGTTTTCCAGCGCGGCCGTCATGCTTGTGGGGTTGGCGTTGTAGGCGTCCACGATGAGGCGGTTGCGTCCGGTCTCTTTGTATTCCGAGCGGCCCAGCTTGGGTTCGTAGGCCTCCAGAGCCTCCACTGCTTCATCGGCTCCGACGCCGAAGTGGCGCCCCACAGTGAATGCGGCGCGGATGTTGGCGATATTGTAGGCGCCGATGAGGTGTGTGGCGAAGCTGTGTCCGTCCACACGGCAGTGCACAAACGGGGTGCAGCTTTCCACCTCGCCTGCCATGTAGACTTCCGTGTGCAGCTTCCTCTCTGCCGCCATGGCCGTGAGATCGGCGTCATCGCCGTTGACGAAGGCGAACTTGCCCCTGGCGGCCAGGTCGTCGTAGAGTTCGCCCTTGGTCTTCTTCACGCCGTCAAACGAGCCGAAGCCCTCCAGATGGGCGCGCCCCACGTTGGTGATGAGGCCGCAGTCGGCCTTCACCATGTTGCAGAGAAAGGCGATTTCGCCGGGATGGTTGGCGCCGGTCTCCACCACCGCTATCTCGTCGTTCGGAGCAATGGAGAGCAGTGTGAGGGGCACGCCGATGTGGTTGTTCAGATTACCCTGAGTGTAACGCACCCGGTATTTTTTCGAGAGCACGGCGGCCAGGAGTTCCTTGGTGGTGGTCTTGCCGTTGGTGCCCGTCACCTGAATCACGGGAATCTTGAGCTGCGTCCGGTGATAAGCCGCCAACTGCTGCAGCGTGGCGAGCACGTCGTCCACCACGATGTAGCGCCCGTCGCCCTCGGGGGCCACAGAGGCGTTGTCCACCACGACGGCGGCACAGCCTTTCTCTAGCGCTGCTGCGGCATATTGGTTGCCGTCGAAGCGCTCTCCCTTGAGGGCGAAGAAGATGGAACCTTCTCCGCAGGTTCTCGTGTCGGTGGTCACCCGGGGGTGACGAAGATAGATATTATAGAGTTCTTTTATGCACATATCTCGTGCAAAATTAAAAATAAAATGAGGAAACGGAGAAAAAAGCAAGAATAAAAAACCTCTTAAATAATCATTTTGCAAAAAAAGTCTAAATAAATGTGAGTGCAGGCGCAAGTGTAAACAAAATTTTTATTAACTTTGCGGCCAGTGAAGGCATCGATTAACATCAGGGGTCAGCTCTTCGACCTCTCCGCTCCTCAGGTGATGGGCATCCTCAACGTGACGCCCGACTCCTTCTACGCCCCTTCCCGCATCTCCGGTGACGAGGCGGTGAAGGCCCGTGTCAGGCAGATTCGTGACGAGGGCGCTTCGATGATCGACGTCGGTGCGTGCAGCACCCGTCCGGGCAGCCAGCCAGCCTCCGAGAGCGAGGAGATGGAGCGCCTTTCCCGCAGCCTGCCTTTGGTTCGTCGGGAGTGGCCCGAGGCTGTTGTTTCGGTGGACACCTTCCGCCCCTCGGTAGCCGCCGAGGTCTTGGAGCGCGGATGGGCCGACATCATCAACGACGTCCGAGGCGGCTCCGATGAGATGACCGATGTACTCTCCCGTTTCCGTGCGCCCTATGTGCTCACCCAGCCCGACTTCCGCCGCATGGGCGAAGCGCTGGAGCGCCTGCATGAGTGCGGTGTGGCCGACGTGATTCTTGATCCCGGTTTCGGCTTCTCGGGCGGCGTGGAGAGCGACTATCGCCTCTTTGCCACTTTGCCGGCGCTCGTCAGCGAATTGCGTTGTCCCGTCCTCGTCGGCGTCTCGCGCAAGAGTATGATTACCAAGACGCTGGGCATCACCTCCGAGGAGGCGCTTCCCGGCACTGTGTGCCTCAACACCGTTGCGCTCCTTAAGGGCGCATCCATCCTCCGCGTTCACGACGTCCGTGAGGCGGTTCAATGTGTCTCGTTATGTTCGAAATTGGCGTAAAAGATATTATTGACATCTTCCTTGTGGCCGTGATTCTCTTCTCGGCCTACAAGTTCATGAAGCAGTCGCGCTCCGTCAACATCTTCTACGGCCTGCTCCTCTTCATCAGCTTCTGGATCATTATCTCCAAGGTGGTCGAGATGAAGCTCCTGGGCAGCATCCTCGATCAGGTGGTCAACGTGGGCGCCATCGCCGTCATCGTGCTTTTCCAAGAGGAGATTCGTCACTTCTTTTTCCGTCTGGGCACTCACGAACGGGCCAACCGTTTCATCAACTTCTTCCGCCCCAAGAAGCAGATCAAGGGCGACGCCGGCGAGGAGTTCCGTCATTCGCGCTCCGAGGTGTCGCCCATCGTGCTGGCCTGCCTCAATATGGCCAAGAACAGGGTGGGGGCGCTCATTGTGATGCAGAACGACCTGCCGCTGGGCGACTTCGTCCGCACCGGAGAGCGCATCGACGCCATCCTTTCGCAGCGCCTTTTGGAGAACATCTTCTTCAAAAACTCGCCCCTTCACGACGGCGCCGTCATCATCAATTCCGACCGCATCGTGGCCGCCTCGTGCATCCTGCCCGTGTCCCACGACCTGGATATCCCCAAGGACTTCGGTCTGCGCCATCGCGCCGCCAAAGGGCTCTCCAAGGAGACCGACGCTTTGGCTGTGGTGGTCAGCGAGGAGACGGGCCGCATCTCCGTGGCCTACGACAACGAGTTCAAGGCGCGTGTCAGCGCCGAGCAGTTGGAGCAAATCCTGATGAAGGGCCGCATATAGCCCGAACAATAAAGCAGAAAGTATAAACAACAAAAACATATTACGCTATGAGCACTTTAATGCAACAAATCATCCAGCGCGCCAAGTCCGACAGGCAGCGCATCGTCCTCCCCGAGAGTCTTGAGGAACGCACCCTCACTGCCGCCGATATGGCGCTTGCCGACGACCTGGCCGACATCATCCTCATCGGCCCCCGTGCCGACATCATGGCCCTCGGCCAGAAGCTCGGTCTCACTCATCTCGACAAAGCTACCATCATCGACCCCGCCACCAGTGACAAGACGGAGGCCTATGCCCAGCTGCTTTTCCAGCTGCGCCAGAAGAAGGGCATGACGCTCGAATTGGCCCGCAAGCAGGTGCTTGATCCCCTCTACTTCGGTTGCCTCATCATCAAGAGCGGCGACGCCGACGGCCAGATTTCCGGCGCTCTTTCCACCACGGGCGACACGCTGCGCCCCGCCTTGCAGATCATCAAGTGCGCTCCCGGCATCTCCTGCGTCAGCGGTGCGATGCTCATCATCTCCGAGCGTACGCAATATGGTGAGGGCGGCGTGCTCGTCTACGGCGACGTGGCTGTGACGCCTATGCCCGACGCCTCGCAGCTGGCTCAGATTGCTGTCTGCACGGCACAGACGGCCAAGAGTGTGGCCGGCATCGCCGAGCCCAAGGTGGCCATGCTGTCGTTCTCCACGAAGGGCAGCGCCAAGCACGAGGTGGTGGACAAGGTGGTGGAAGCCACCCGTCTGGCCAAGCAGCTCGACCCCACACTCGACGTCGACGGCGAGCTTCAGGCCGATGCAGCCCTTGTGGCCGCTGTGGGTGAGAAGAAGGCGCCCGGCAGCAAGATAGCCGGTCATGCCAACGTGCTCATCTTCCCCAACCTCGAGTGTGGCAACATCGGCTACAAGCTGACCCAGCGTCTGGGCGGCGCCGATGCCATCGGCCCCATCCTTCAGGGTATTGCCCGTCCCGTCAACGACCTCTCTCGCGGCTGTTCCGTGGACGACGTCTACAAGATGATCGCCATCACCGCCTGCCAGGCGCAGGACGCGAAGTAAAGTCGAAAGTTTAAAGTTTAAAGTTTAAATTTGATGAAAATTTTGGTATTGAACTGCGGAAGCAGTAGCATCAAGTATGCACTTTACAATATGGACGACCGCAGCGTCGTCACCTCCGGCGGCATCGAGAAGATCGGCCTGCCCGATTCCTTCATCACCGTCAAGCTCAACGGTGAGAAACACAAGATGGAGCGCCCCATCGCCGAGCACACTGCCGGCGTGCAGTGGATCTTCGAGGTGCTCACCTCCGGCGACTACGCCGTGCTCAAGGATCTTCACGAACTGGATGCCGTAGGCCACCGCATGGTGCACGGCGGCGAGAAGTTCAACAAGAGCGTTCGCCTCACCCCCGAGGTGATGGCCGACTTCGCCAAGTGCAACGACCTGGCGCCGCTCCACAACCCCGCCAACATCAAGGGCGTCAAGGCCGTCACCGCTCTGCTGCCCGAGATTCCCCAGGTGGGCGTGTTCGACACCGCCTTCCATCAGACGATGCCCGACTACGCCTTCATGTACGCCCTGCCCTACAACCTTTATAAGGATTACGGCGTGCGCCGCTATGGCTTCCACGGCACGAGCCACCGCTACGTCTCGCAGCGCGTGTGCGAATTCCTGGGCATCAAGCCCGAGGGCACGCGCATCATCACCTGCCACATCGGCAACGGAGCTTCCATCGCCGCCGTGAAGGACGGCAAGTGTGTCGACACCTCTATGGGCCTCACGCCGCTCGAGGGTCTCATCATGGGCACCCGCTCGGGCGACATCGACGCCGGCGCCGTCACCTTCCTCATGGACAAGCTCGGCCTCGACACGAAGGGCCTCTCCAACCTGCTCAACAAGCAGTCGGGTCTGGCCGGCGTGAGCGAGCTTTCGTCCGACTTCCGCGACATCCTGGCCGGCATCGCCGCCGGCAACGATAAGGCGCGTCTGGCCAAGGAGATGTATTGCTACCGCATCAAGAAGTACATCGGCCAGTATGCCGCCGCTATGGGCGGCGTGGACGTCATTCTCTTCACCGGCGGTGCCGGCGAGAACCAGTGGGAGGTGCGCGAGGGTGCCACGAAGGGCCTGGAGTTCATGGGCGTCAAGATGGATGCGGAGAAGAACCGCGCCTGCCGCGCCACCGAGGCCGTGCTCTCTGCCGACGACTCCAAGGTGACCGTCTGCTGCATCCCCACCGACGAGGAGCTGATGATAGCCCTCGACACGCAGGCGCTCTGCTGAAAACAAGAAAAAGGCTCCGGATTTGGAGCCTTTTTCGTCTCTAACCGAAATTCTCCGTCCTCCCGGCTCCGGCCTCTCATCTTTATTTATTATCTTTGTGGCCGAAAACACCCGTAAGACCATGAAAAAATATCTCTCCCTCATCCTCATTGCTTTGCTGGCCACCGGCGCCGCAGCAGTGGAACGCAAACAATGTATCGACAGCAACTGGCGCTTCATGCTGGGCGACGGCAGCCTCGCCGTCAGCGACCCCCGCGCGGCCGACTCCTGGCGCACACTCTCGCTGCCCCACGACTGGAGCGTGGAGCCCGAAGCGGCAGCAGCGGCGGGAGGCACCGTCGTCGGGCCCTTCTCCACCAAGAGCATCGGCGGGTTTCAGACGGGATTCACCGTGGGCGGCGACGGATGGTATCAGAAGACCCTCACGCTCACGGCAGAAGACCTCGAAGGGCGCACGGAGCTTTATTTCGAGGGCGCCTACAACCAAACGACGCTCTGGGTCAACGGACGGCAGTGCTCGGAGAATGTCTATGGCTACAGCAGTTTCCGCCGCGACGTGAGCGACCTCGTGCAGGAAGGCGACAACAACATCGTGGTGCACGTGGCCAACACGGGCAACAACACGCGCTGGTATGCCGGCAGCGGCATCTACCGCCACGTGTGGCTCGTGCGCACCGACCGCCTCCGCCTCGACGAGTGGGACACCTTCGTGCGCAGCGAAGACAACCGGAAAGTGCATCTCACCGCCACCGTGCGCAACGGGGGCACAGAGGCCGCGAAGGGGCGCCTCAGGCTGCGTCTGCTCGACGCTGCAGGGCGCGAAGCGGGCACCGCCGTCTCAAAGACGCTGCGACTCGGAGCGGGGGAGGAGTGCGACGCCTCCGCCTCGCTCACGCTGGAGGGCGCACGCCCCTGGAGCCCCGACGACCCCTATCTCTACACGGCGGAAATCAGCTTGTTGAGGGCCGACGGCAGCGTGGCCGACCGCCTCACCAAACGCATCGGGCTGCGCACATTGGAGTTCTCGGCCGAGGAGGGCTTCCGCCTCAACGGCAAGCCCATGCTCATCAGGGGCGGCTGCGTGCACCACGACAACGGCCTGCTGGGCGCCGCCGCCTTCGACCGGGCCGAGACGCGTAAGTTGCAACTCATCAAACGGCAGGGATTCAACGCCGTGCGCTGCAGCCACAACCTGCCCTCGGAGCACTTCCTCGACGCCTGCGACGAGCTGGGGCTGATGGTGGTGGACGAATGCTTCGACCAGTGGCTCATCGCCAAGAACCCCGACGACTACAGCCGCCACTTCCGCGAGCACAGCGACGAAGACGTCCGCGTGATGGTGCGTCGCGACCGCAACCACCCGAGCGTCATCATGTGGGGCATCGGCAACGAAATCCCCGGACGCATCTCACCCGAGGGGATGCAGGCGGCCGCAAGGCTGCGTGAGGACATCCTCCGTCTCGACGCCACGCGTCCCGTCACCGCCGCCATCTGCGGATGGGACGACGGCGACTCGTGGAACGCGGCCGGCGGTAACTGGGAGGCCCAGTCGGACAAGGCCTTCCAGAGCCTCGACATCGGCGGATACAACTACCTCTGGGACAAATACGAGGGCGACCATGCGAGAGATCCCCGACGCGTGATGTGCGGGCTGGAGAGCTATCCCAAACAGGCCTCGGAAAACTGGACGCTGGTGGAGCGCTTGCCCTATCTCGTCGGCGACTTCGTGTGGACGGCGATGGACTATCTGGGCGAAGCCGGCATCGGCGCCGCCTACAGCGACCGCAGGCCCCCGATGTTCCAGCCCTGGCCCTGGTTCAACGGACACTGCGGCGACCTCGACCTCACGGGGCAGAAGAAGCCGCAGAGCTACTACAGGGACGTCATCTGGCGCCAGCGCCCCGTGGCGATGGCCGTGGAACCTTCGTCCTCGCACAACAACATGTGGGGATGGCAGCTGGAGGAGCAGCATTGGACCTGGACGGGCCGCGAGGGGCAGGAGCTCACCGTCAACGTCTACAGCCGTGCGCCCCGCGTGCGTCTGTATCTCAACGGTAAAGCCTTGGGCGACAAGGCACCCGGATCCACCTTCTGGACTGCCTTCCGTGTGAAGTACGAGCCCGGCACGCTGCGGGCGGTGAACCTCGACGGCGAGGGCAGGGAACTCCCGGGAGAAGACTTCACGCTGGAGACCACCGGGCCCGCCGTCGGTGTGCGTTGCATCTGCGAGAACCCGACGCTCTCGGCCGACGAAGGCGATGTGGCCTACGTCATGCTGGAGGTCATCGACAGCCTCGGGCGCACGGTAACGAGCGACTGCACGACGCGCATGAAGGTGGAGAACATCGGCGCAGGCGAACTTATCGGCTGCGCTACGGGAGCGCCCGACGACATGGAGAGTTTCCGCTCGTTCACGCCCCGCGTCTTCCGCGGAAGGGCCCAGGCCATCGTCCGCTCCACAGGGCAGGCTGGTGCAGTTGATCTGCGCGTTCAGCGCAGCTCTACATGCAGCAGTTCTTCTCCGGCGCGGTGATCCGCTTCGCGAGGGAGGTAGATCGGTGCTTCGGGCTGATAGGGGAGGATGAGCAGGCGCAACGCCGTGCAACCTTCGGGCAGACGCCACAGACCGTAAAGGAAAGGACGGCCGTAGTAGAAGTTGTCGGCCAGAAGGATGTGGCCCTCTTCGCCGCTCACCGTAGGCACCACAGCGTAGAGACGCGCGCAGTCGCCGCGATAGCGGATGGAGAGCAGACGGCGGAGCTGAGTGGTGTCCGAAGGCAATGAAATGATGTAGGAAGCAGCCTGCAGCCAGTCGTCCTCCGTGGGCGCAGCAGCCACTTTGGCCTTGCCCTTGACGATGGTGCGCAGGGGACCGACATTGTGTTCCTTGCGGAACTGGAGCGCAGCGGGCGCCGGTTTGACGGGTTCGGAGAGGAAGAGATGCTCGGCCTCCTCGGGTGTCAGGAGATAAATATTGTCCGCCACGGGTTCATGGGGCCCTTTGGGCTTGAGGCGCTGCAGGAGACGTCCGTTAGCGAGGCACAGCGTCGTCGGTACGCCGGGAATCTGCATGAGGTAGAGACGGCCGCCCCTCTGAGCCACAATCTGTGCGGTGGCGTAGCGGAGGCCGGCCACGTTGACGGGGAAGATCGCCATGCAGCCCTTGGGCAGCGTGAGTTTGGGCAGACGCACGCCGCAGGCCTCCAGCTGGACGCCGCTCTTGGCTTTGAGCTTGGCCAGACGCTCGTAGTTGTTGACGAAGATGAAGGCGCTACGGCCGTCGGAGCGCACCGCCCAGCGCAGCCCCGAATCCTCGCCCCGCTTGAGATCCTGAGGGCCGGGGAACGACGCTGTCATGGGTGCCAGCAGCGCGCCGAAGTCGTGCATGAAGAGGTGGAGCGGGCGCAGGCGGTAGTACTGCGGATAGGGCTGACCGAACTCGCCCAGAGGCGCCTGGAAGTCGTAGGTCAGCAGCGGGAGGTCGTTGTTGGCCGTAAAGGGTGAGGTCTGACACTCGTTGAGGCTGGTGTAGAGCCCCGTGGGGTTGGTGCCGCCGTGATACATGTAGTAGCCCAGCAGATTGCTGCCGCTGCCCAGTTTGACGAGCGCCATCGAGTAGGTGTCGTCGGCCGAGATGAAGGGGCGCCGGTGGTAGGCCGTTGCCATGCCGCCGCCCAGTTCGCAGGTGAAGTAGGGATAGTCGGCGTCGCTCCCCGCCACCTTCTCTTCCTGCCGTCCGAGTACGTCGGTGCCGATGGCGGTGGAGCTGCGGAAGGCCTTGAAGTTGAAGGCCTTGTAGTAGTTGCCCACGCCCTCCTTGACGTCCTTGTCCCAGAAGCCGTCGGCGTAGTCGCCGTAGAGGGGCAGCATCTCACCGAAGGGCATCGGCGTGGAGAGCTCAGGCCATCCCGTGCGGGTGTAGAAGGGCAGGTCGAAGCCGATGGAGAGCGCGATGCGCTTGAGGTCGAGCAGATATTCGGCGGGACCGCGGTATTCGTTGTCGAACTGGGCCGCGATGACCGGGCCGCCGTCTTTCCACTGAAGACCCTGCACCTGGGTGTAGATCTGGCGGTAGAGGCGGGCGGTGAAATCGAGGAAAACACTGTCGCGCGAGCGCATCTTGCAGCCCTTGGTGAAGAGCCAGTCGGGCAGGCCGCCGTTGCGCACCTCGCCGTGACACCAGGGGCCCATGCGCAGGATGACGGGCATTCCCTCGTCGCGGCACACCTCGAGGAAGCGGCGCAGGTTGCGCTGTCCGCTCCAGTCGAAGCGGTTCTCCTCCTCTTCGATGTGGTTCCAAAAGACGTAGGTGGCGATGAGCGTGACGCCGCCCTCGCGCATCTTGCGCACCTCGGCGCTCCATTCGGCGGCGGGCAGACGGCTGTAGTGGATCTCGCCCATCACGGGGCAAAGGCGCTTGCCGTCGATGATGAGGCTATGGCGGTCCCAGGTGACGGGACGGCCGAAGAGCGTCTCAGAGCGCAGGGCCGAAGGCGCAAGGGAGAGGCAGAGGAGCAGGAGGGAGATGAGGTGTTTCATGGTCGGGGATGGGAGAGAGGGAATCAGTTGATGACGAGCTCCACGGGACAATGGTCGCTGCCCGTGATTTCCTGATGGATGGAGGCGCTCTCGAGACGGGGCACGAGGCGCTCGGAGACGATGAAGTAGTCGATGCGCCAACCCACGTTGCGTTCGCGGGCCCTCATGCGGTAGCTCCACCAGGAATACTGGCCGGCCTCGTCGGGATGGAAGTGGCGGAAGGTGTCCACGAAGCCCTCGGCGAGCAGCTCGGTCATCTTGCCGCGCTCTTCATCGGTGAAACCGGGGTTTTCGTGATTTGTCTTGGGATTAGCCAGGTCGATCTCTTCGTGGGCCACATTGAGGTCGCCGCAATAGACGACGGGCTTTTGGGCGTCGAGCGCCTTGAGGTAGCGGCGCAGGGCGTCTTCCCAGGTCATGCGGTAGGAGAGGCGGCGCAGGCCGTCCTGGGCGTTGGGGGTGTAGCAGCAGACGAGGAAGAAGTCGGCGTACTCCAGCGTGATGAGGCGCCCCTCGCTGTCGTGCTCGGGCAGGTCCATGCCGTAGCGCACGGAGAGCGGCGCGTGTTTGGTGTAGATGCAGGTGCCGGAGTAGCCTTTCTTCTCGGCGTAGTTCCAGAAGGAGTGGTAGCCGAGGAATTCGAGGTCAAGCTGGCCGGCCTGCATCTTGGTCTCCTGCAGGCAGAAGAAGTCGGCGTCGAGCGCCTCGAAGGCTTCGCAGAAGTTCTTGCCTACGACGGCGCGCAGGCCGTTGACGTTCCAGGAAATGAATTTCATAATTGAGTGAAGAACGAAGAGTGAAGAGTGAAGAATCTAGGATACTTTGTCGCAGAATGATAAGATATACGGTTTCTCCGGCTCGTCATGGGTGGTGATGACGGCATCGGGATATTGGGCAAAGATGTCGCGCATGTTGTCCTGAATGCCGGTGCCGAGGGCTTTGAGCAGCGCTTCCTTTTGAGTCCACAGGCGCACGAAGGCGCGTGCGGGATTGGCGGCAGCCTCAATGGCGTTCAGCTCCTCGTCGTTCATCGCATAGCGCGCCACACTCTCGCTGTAGCGGCCGACACTCTCCACGTCGATGCCGCAGGGCCGGTTGTCGGCGATGCAGACGACGGCCTCCTTGCAATGAGACAGGGAAAAGTTAAAAGTTAAAAGTGAAAAATTGGAGATCAGGAGCGAGGGGTCCAACGAGGGCTTGCCGTGCTCGTTGTAAACGAACTCGGGGAAGTCCTGAGGGCGCTCGAGGTCCACCTTGTCCTTCAGGCACTCCCAAAGGAGAAGGAAGGCGCGCGTGCAGTTGCGCTTGCCCTCAAAATGTTTGAAACGCAGAGCCTGTTCCCGTCGCCAGGCGGGCAGCAGGTCGAGATCGCGGAGAAGATCGTTTTCTCCGTAGCCGGAGAGCTTGTCGTCAAGTAGTATGCGCATATTTTCTAATGGTCCACCAGAGCATTCCGGCGGCAAAAAATACGGAGATGAGGTCGGCAATGGGGATGCTGAGCCATACGCCGTCGAGACCCCAGTAGCGGGGCAGGATGATGAGGCCCGGGATGAGGAACAGCATCTGGCGCGAGACGCTCAGGAAGATGCTCTTGCCCGCATGGCCGATGGATTGAAAGAAATTGGAGATGACCATCTGCGCACCCACGAAGGGCAGGATGCTGACGCAGAGGCGGAAGCCCCGCGTGGCCAGGCGGATGACCTCCTCGTCGGTGGTGAAGACGAGGGCCGGCAGACGGGGGACGAATTCGCCCACGAGGAAACCCATGAAGGTGACGCCCGTAGCGGCCGCAATGGTCAGCCAGAGGCAGCGCCACACGCGGTCGTCGAGGCGTGCGCCCCAGTTGTAGCCCACGATGGGCTGCATGCCCTGATTGAGGCCGATGACAATCATCAGGAAGAAGAAGATAACGCTGTTGACGATGGAGTAGGCGCCGACGGCGTCGTCGCCCCCATAGCGCAGCATGCCCTGATTGATGAGCAGCACCACCAGGCACGCACACGAGTTGAGCAGGAAAGGCGCCATGCCGATGGAGAGCGTCTGGCGCACGATGTCGAGGCGCAGGCCGTAGATGCCGCGCTTGAAGCGGAGCAGTTCGTCCTTGCGGCAGAAGAGCGACGAGACCACCGCAAGCGCCGCCATCTGAGAGATGACGGTGGCGACGGCTGCGCCCCGGATGCCCATGTCGAAGACGAGGATGAAGAGCGGGTCGAGCACTGCATTGATGACCACCGTCATCAGCGTGCAGAGCATCGCCGTGCGCGGGTGGCCGGCGGCGCGCATGATGCTGTTGAGGCCCAGGTAGCTGTGGACGACGACGTTGAAGGCGAGGATGATCTCCATATACTCCCGGGCATAGGGCAGCGTGGCCTCCGAGGCGCCGAAGACGAGCAGCACGGGGTCGAGCCAGATGAGGAAGACGACGGAGAAGAGCGTGCCCAGAATGAGGTTGAGCACGATGCTGTTGCCCAGCACCTGCTGCGCCGTGCGGTAGTCCTTCTGACCCAGACGCACGGAGATCACGGTGGAAGCGCCGACACCCACCATGGCGCCGAAGGCCGCCCCGAGATTCATGAAGGGGAACGTGGCGGCCAGGCCGGCCAGAGCCTGCTTGCCGACACAGTGGCCGATGAAGGCACGGTCCACGATGTTGTAGAGCGAAGTCGCCGTCATGGCAATGATGGCCGGCAGGGCATACTGCCAGAGCAGCCTCCCCACGGGCCGTTCGCCGAGTTCGGTAGGTACGCGTTTGAACTTTTTGGGCATTTCGCAGGCAAAAGTAGCAAAATTATTTCGTTTATCCAAAAAAAGCGGGAGCGGGGAGCCCGATGCGCAAACTTTTTTGTATCTTTGCAGTCGGTATAGCTATTTAAACCATTATAACAATGAGCAATCAATCAGAAAAAATCAAAGAGCTCGTGGAGCTCCGTGCGAAAGCCCGTCTGGGCGGCGGTGAGAAAGCCATCGCCAAGCAGCACGAGAAAGGCAAGTACACGGCGCGCGAGCGCATCGACATGCTGCTCGACGAGGGCAGTTTCGAGGAGATGGACATGTTTGTGCAGCACCGTTGCACCAACTTCGGAATGGAGAAGAAGCACTATCTGGGCGACGGCGTCGTGACCGGCAGCGGCACCATCAACGGCCGTCTGGTTTACGTCTTTGCACAGGACTTCACCGTGAGCGCCGGTTCGCTCTCCGAGATGCTGGCTTCGAAGATATGCAAGGTGATGGACATCGCCATGAAGGTGGGTGCTCCCGTCATCGGCCTCAATGACTCGGGCGGCGCCCGTCTGCAGGAAGGCATCAACGCTCTGGCCGGATACTCCGAGATCTTCCAGCGCAACATCATGGCCTCCGGCGTGATTCCCCAGATCTCGGCCATCATGGGCCCCTGTGCCGGCGGTGCGGTGTATTCGCCCGCTTTGACCGACTTCACCCTGATGGTGGAGAACACCAGCTATATGTTCCTCACCGGCCCCGGCCCCGTCAAGGCCGTCCTGGGTGAAGTGGTGACGCAGGAGCAGCTGGGCGGCGCCTCCATCCACTCCACCAAGAGCGGTGTGACCCATTTCACCGCCGCCACCGAGGAGGAGGCCATCGCCATGCTCAAGCAACTCATGAGCTACATCCCCCAGAACAACCTGGAGAAGACGCCCCGCGTGGAGTGCACCGACCCCATCGACCGCAAGGCCGACTTCCTCAACGAGATCCTGCCCGACAACCCCAACCAGCCCTACGACATGTATGAGGTGATTGCCGGTATCGTGGACAACGGCGAGTTCTTCGAGGTGCAGCCCAAGTTTGCCAAGAATATCATCATCGGTTTCGCCCGCTTCAACGGTGAGACCGTAGGCATCGTGGCCAACCAGCCCAAGCAGCTGGCCGGCGTGCTCGACTGCAACGCTTCCCGCAAGGGTGCCCGCTTCGTGCGCTTCTGCGACGCCTTCAACATCCCCATCGTCACGCTGGTTGACGTGCCCGGCTTCCTGCCCGGTACGGGTCAGGAATACAACGCCGTCATCCTCCACGGCGCCAAGCTGCTCTACGCTTACGGCGAATGCACCGTGCCCAAGGTGACGGTGACGCTGCGCAAGAGCTACGGCGGCAGCCACATCGTGATGTCGTGCAAGCAGCTGCGCGGCGATGCCAACTACGCATGGCCCTCTGCCGAGATTGCCGTGATGGGTGCCAGCGGCGCCGCTTCGGTGCTCTACGCCAAGGAGGCCAAGGCCCTGAAGGAAGAGGGCAAGGCAGAGGAGGCCAAGCAGTTCCTCGACGACAAGATCAGCGAGTACGAGAACCTCTTCTCCAACCCCTATCAGGCTGCCAAGTACGGCTACATCGACGACGTCATCGAGCCGCGCAACACGCGCTTCCGCATCTGTCGCGCTCTGGCCCAGCTGGCCAACAAGAAGGTGACCAATCCGGCCAAGAAGCACGGCAACATTCCTCTTTAAGCGACGCTACGTCAGGATTTAAAATCAAGTGACTATGGTAACATTGACAATCACCGATTCCACCTGGATGATGGCCGGCGTGAGCATTGGCGTGGTGTTCTTCATCCTCGTCCTGCTGGTGGGTGTGCTCCACATCTTCAGCGTGATCGCGGCCAAGGCGCCCCACACCAAGGGCCCCAAGAAGCTCGCCGTGCCCTCTGCGCCCGAAGAGCCCCTGCTGCCCGGCAAGCCCAGCGACGATGCCGAAGACGAGCGTCTGGCCGCTGTGGCTGTGGCCATCCATCTCCACCTCTCCCGCGCTCACGACGACGAGAGCGGCGTGATCACCATTCAACCGACAGCCAGCCCCTGGCACGCTGTTCTTAACCCCCGATTTTAACGAAGTAAAGCGATTATGAAAGAGTATAAGTTCAAGATTGGCGACAAGGACTATCTGGCCTCTGTCGTAGAACAGGAAAACGGCGGTCTGGAAGTGACCGTCGACGGCAAGATCTACAACGTGGAGCTGCCCGACCGCAAACCCGCTCCGAAGCCCGTCGTGAAGCACGTTGCCGCTCCCGCTCCCGTAGCGCCCGTGGCTGCCGCTCCCGTGGCTCAGCCCTCTGCCGGCGCCTCCAGCGTGGTGACGGCGCCCCTCAACGGCAAGATCACTCAGGTCAACGTGAAGCCCGGCGATCAGGTGACGGCCGGTCAGGCTGTCGTGGTGCTCGAGGCCATGAAGATGGAGAACGACATCACCTCCGAGTATGCCGGCACCGTGAAGGCCGTTCTCGTCTCTGCAGGCGACCAGGTGGACACCGGTCAGGCGCTCGTCGAACTGGCATAAACAGAACACATTAGGGCAAATATTATGAAAAAGATTATTGCACTGATGCTCCTCTCCGCAGTGGCCATGCCGCTTCTGGCGGCCAACGGAGCTTCGTTCGACCTCGCAGGTGCGATGGAGAAGTTCTGGAACGAGATGGGCCTGATGTCCTTCTTCGTGGGCGACGGCTGGAAGAATGCGGTGATGATCGCCGTAGGCTGCTTCCTGCTGTTTCTGGCCATCAAGAAGGAATACGAGCCCCTGCTGCTCCTGCCCATCGCCTTCGGCATGATTCTCACGAATCTGCCCTTCGCCGGGCTCTTCCACTCCACGATGTGGAACGACGAGTTTCTCAACCCCCAGAGCCCCTTCTACCACTCCTATCGTCACATCATGGCGGAGGGCGGTCTGCTCGACATCCTGTATATCGGCGTGAAGGCCGGCGTCTATCCCTGTCTCATCTTCCTCGGCGTGGGGGCCATGACCGACTTCGGTCCGCTCATTGCCAACCCCAAGAGCCTGCTGCTCGGCGCTGCCGCCCAGATTGGCATCTTCGCCACCTTCCTGGTGACGCAGATGGACATCTTCGGCTTCACGCCCGCTCAGGCTGCTTCCATCGGCATCATCGGCGGTGCCGACGGTCCCACGGCCATCTTCCTCACCACCAAGCTGGCGCCCGAGCTCTTGGGCCCCATCGCTGTGGCAGCCTACAGCTACATGGCTCTGGTGCCCGTCATCCAGCCGCCCATCATGCGTCTGCTCACCACCAGGAAGGAGCGCATGATCCGCATGTCGCAGCTGCGTGAGGTGTCCAAGCGCGAGAAGATGCTCTTCCCCATCATCGTGGCCATCGTCGTGAGCCTCATTCTGCCCTCGGCCGCCACGCTGATCGGCTGCCTCATGCTGGGCAACCTGATGAAGGAGAGCGGCGTCGTAGAGCGCCTCTCGAAGGCCGCTCAGAATGAGCTCAACAACATCGTGGTCATCTTCCTCGGTGTCACCGTGGGCGCTACGGCTACGGCCGAGGCCTTCCTCAACATCCAGACCATCTCCATCCTCTGCGTCGGCATCGTGGCCTTCGGCTGCGGCACTGCAGGCGGTGTGCTCCTGGCCAAGCTGATGAACCTCTTCCTCAAGGAGAAGATCAATCCGCTGATTGGCTCTGCCGGCGTGAGCGCCGTGCCTATGGCCGCCCGCGTGAGCCAGGTGGAGGGTCAGAAGGCCGATCCCCGCAACTTCCTCCTGATGCACGCCATGGGGCCCAACGTGGCCGGCGTCATCGGCAGTGCAGTCGCTGCGGGCATCTTGCTCAGTTTCCTGGGATAAATATTTCATCTCAGGAGAAGAAAAAAGACGAACCGTCCACGGGAGAGTGGGCGGCTCGTCTTTTGTTTTGCAGGGAACATCTACCAGATGCTCCGGCTCATCTGCATCAGTTCTCTGTCGTGATGGCTGAGCGGGTAGCATTTGTTGTCCAGAATCATGGTCACGCCCGTGTCATTGCTGTAGGGCTCCCACAGAGGAAGACCTTTGGTGTTGGGATTGCCGGTCCTGATGAACGAGAGCCAGATGCTGCTGACGAGTTTCTCGAATTTGTAGGCTTTTTCGGTAGCTCCGGTCATTTCGCGCTGCAGGCTGACGTTGTGAAGCATGAAGGGAAGTTCCATTCCGTGAGAGGCGCCCAAGGCGTTGGTTTCCGGTTTCCAGGTGAAGAGATAGAGATAAGCGGGAGCGCCGCCCTGCGCGGCTTTGGCGGCAGCCTGCCGGATGGCTCCTGCGCGGAAACCGGTGTCCACATAGGTCATCTCTTTCGGTTCGGCTTTGGGATAGGCCTTACGGAAGGCTTCAATAAACTTGGCGCCCTGTTCCTCTCCCATGCGTTTTCTCACAGCTGCTTCTGCTTCGGGCCAAGTCATGTTGTGACTGATGTCGAAGGTGAATTCGTTGAAGTCCGTGCCGATGAGCATGGGCACGTCTTTTGACTCGGGCGAAGCGGGCTCGAAGGGATGCTGGGGCAGGATGACGCCGTCGACCACGGGCGAGAAACCGCAGCGTATGCCGCGTTGGGCCAGTCGGGCAACAGCATAGTTCAGTTCTTCATAGGTATATTTCGAGAAGTCGGCCTCTGCTGTGGCGGGTTGGCCTAACTCCTGAGCCAGCGCACGACCAAAAGCCCGGGTCTGATCCGGCAGGGCCTGGCGCAGTGTGGAGCCGCTTTGCACGATGGCCCGTTTGAAAAGTCCCTTGGCTGAGGGCATTGCCAGGAGGGTGGAGACTTTGCCGCCGCCGCCCGACTGTCCGCCAATGGTCACCTCGTCGGGATTGCCGCCGAAGCGGCTGATGTTGTCGCGCACCCATTCCAGGGCTTTCACGATGTCCTGCATGCCGAGATTGACACTTTGGGAATATTTGCCGCCGAGCCCCGTCAGATCCGCATATCCGAGAATGTTCAGACGGTGGTTCAGGTTCACCACCACGATGTCGCCGGTTTCGGCGAGCGCCCGGCCCTCGTAGCAGGGCAGATCGTGTCCCGAACCGCCGGCATATCCTCCGCCGTGAATCCAAACGAAGACGGGTCTCTTCTTGCCGTCGCCCAGACCGGGTGTCCAGACATTCACCACCAGACATTCTTTTTCGTCCATCGGTTCCACGACAAACTGATTGCCGAATCCGTAATCGGTCTGACTGTTGCGTGCGTTCCAACGCAGCGATTCATTTTGGGGCGCCTGCGGCCCGTACACCTTGCACTGTCGGATTCCGGTGAAACTGTCGGGCTTTTGAGGCGGCATGAAGCGTTCGGCCTTAGCATAAGGGATGCCCTTGAAGGTGAAAATCTTACCGTCAAGATAACCCTCAACGGTTCCGTAAACGGTCTCACAACGGGTGTGAGAACCCGCCGAGACGGGTTGGGCCTGCATGCAGATGACGGCTGCATGAAGCGTCACGATGATTAACAGCAGAGAGATTTTTTTCATAGTGGTATGCTTTTATTTATTAATGCTCTATAAACCCTTCCATGATGGCCGTCGGAGCGGCTTTGCTGTCGAAGGCGCCCAGCTTGTAGCCGCCGGGAGTGCATTGCGGCTCCCAGTAGAACACGCCGCGACAGCGGCCGTCGGTTTCGTTGCGTGTTTCGCGAATGACGCGTGCGAGCTGGCGCCGGCCTTCTTCCATCTTTTCCGGATGCTGCTCATCGACTTCAAATCCCGTCTCCACGATCATCACGTCGCAGCCGTATTTCCCGCTCACGTGGCGAATGTTCTGAATGCAGTCGGTGATAATCTTGTTGTCCTGTTCGGGCGTGCCGCCCTTGGTGGCCCAATAGGGGTAGAGCGACATGCCTATCATGTCGAACTTGCCGCCGTATTTGAGCAGCGTGTCCAGATGCTTGTCGTAGATGTCCTTCCTGTGGCCGCGATCCAGATGCACGATGACAACGGCCTCGGGAAAGACTTCCTTCACGGCGTCGTAGCCCGTGCGGATGAATCCGGCATATTGTTCGGGCTCGGTCTTGATGTGCCCCATCGAACGGGTAATGATGCTGTGGCCCAGCGAGTCTTTTATTTCCCAACCGCGCTCATCGGTCTTCACACTCCAAAGCATGCCGTTGGTGGTCTCGTTGCCCACCTGCACCCAGCGGGGCGTGATACCGCTGCCCTTCAGGAGCGAGAGCACCTCCACGGTGTGGTCGTGCACATCCTGCTTCATCTCTTCGAAGGAATGGCCGAGCCATGCCTTCGGGATGGGCTGCTTCCCGGGGTCTGCCCAGGAGTCGCTGTAGTGGAAATCGACCATGAGGTCCATGCCCAATGCCTTGACCCGCTTCGCCATTGCCAGCAGTTCGTTTTTGTCGTTCATGCCGCCCCGGGGATTCACCCACACCCGCATGCGTATGGCGGAAATCTGATAGTCGTTTTTGAGCAGTTCGAGACATTCCCGCTCGTGGCCGTTGCGGTCGTGAAAGCGGATGCCGCGACGTTCCTGCATGGGGAGAAAGCCTACGTCGGCTCCTTTCACGAAGTCCCGGTTGTCACTTTGGGCGGCGGCGCTCAGAACTGTTGCGGCGGCGAGTGTCAGTGTCAGTAAAACAGTCTTCATGGGAAAATGTGGTGAAAATGCTTGTGTTATTTTGTTTTTCTCACTGCAAAGATATTGTTTCCTGCCTGCGTGGGGATGAAAATAACGCCCAAACATTTGTAAAAATGTAACTTTCCGGCCTCAGTGGCTGTTTATTAGCAAAAAAAGTGTATCTTTGCGGAGAGAAATCCGACAGAATGCCGTGAAACGATATACCGTAGTCTTTCTGCTGATGCTTCTTTTGCCGGTTTCGGCAGATGCTCAGGACGTTGTGCGTCTGGCGTTGCCCAACCTCGAGCAGCTGTCGTCTCACCGGATTTCGCAGGTGATACAGGACAGCGAAGGCTTCCTCTGGTATGCCACCGAGGGCGGCGGGCTCTGTCGCGACGACGGCAGGGAAATCAAAGTGTTTCGCAGCGACGCCGAACGTCCGGACCTCCTGCAGAGCAACGACGTGGCCTGTGTGGCCGAGGGCGCCGGGCGCTACATCATCATCGGCACCTTCCACGGCGCCAACGTTTTGGACAAGCGCGACTACAGCATACGTCCTTTGCTTGACGTTGACGACAAACGGGTGGACGACATTCTGGTGAGCCGCAACGGCCATTGGTGGCTGACGGCCAACAAAAAACTCTACGAATACGCTCCCGAGGGCGAACTGCTCAACGTGTATCCCGGCGGCGAAAAATATATCTTCCGTCTCGACGAGGATGCTTTCGGCCGGATTCTGTGCACGGAGTGGGAGGGAGGACAGTTGCGTCTGGAGGACGGCCGTTTGGTGCGCATCTCTGATGTGTGGCCCGATGCCGATGCCTTTGTCCGTTCTATGACCGACCGGCAGGGCCGCCGCCTCATTACTGAAATTTTCGACAACTGCTATGCAGAAGCCGGTGGTGAGCAGCGTGTGTGGTCCGTCCCTTCGGCGCTGACGCGATTCGCGGCCGATTCCCTGCGTGCGGCTTACGGTCTCTCGGAGCGTCCCGTGGCAGTGGCAAAAAGTAGGGACGGCGCGCTCTGGTTCAGCACAGGCAGGGATATCCGGCGGATGAAGGCCGGCGGCGAGGAGGTGATGCTGCCTGATTTGAAGGACGTGTCTGCTCTGATATTTACAGAGGACGGCACCCTGTGGCTTGCCACAATCTTCGGTACTCTGATGACTTTGCGCAACGGTGAACTTGCAACCGACGGGTATGCTTCGAATGAATACGGCGACGGCGTGAGCGCTCTTGCCGTGGACAGTCTCGGGCGTTTGATGTTGGTCAGCGACCGCTACATCCGTCTCTACGACCCCGTGCGCCGGACCCTGCGGCAGCAGAGCCGCGAAGCCTCCGGCGTCTATTGCATTGAACTTCAGGAGACGCTGCCCGGTGAGCGTTGGAGCAACCCTCCTTCCGCCCCTACTGCGGGCAGGATGCCGCAGTGGGTGTGGTGGACGCTTGCTGTGCTGCTGCTGTTGCTCTCCGCTCTCACGGTGCAAGTGTGGCTGCTGCATCGTCAGCGCCGGCGCTTCCTCTCGCTGATGACGTCGTCCAATCCCGCTCCCGGTGCTTCCTGCAGCGAATCTCCTGTGACGCAGCAGCCGGCCATTGACAACGAGTGGCTTCAGGAGGCCATCGCCCGGGTGGAGGCGCATATGAGCGACGACGGCTACAGCGTGGAGCATCTGGCCCGCGATCTGTGCATGAGCCGCATGACGCTTTACCGTCGTATCCAGTCGGCCACGGGGCAGAAGCCTTCCGAGTTCATCCGCACCATCCGTTTGCGGCGTGCCGCCGGACTGTTGCGCGAGGGACGCCTGAGTATCACTGAGATCAGCTACGACACGGGTTTCTCTTCCGTCAGCTATTTCAGCCGCTGCTTCCGCACGATGTACGGCGTTCCGCCCACGCTGTTTGGCAGAACCACGACGGCCGGGGAGCCTGCGAGCGACGAAAGTCCCAATTGAGACCGCTTCGTGCAGCGGACAAATACGCCCGAAAGCGTGTAGAGTTCCACCGTTTCGTCGTCACTGTCGGCGGCGAAGACGGCGTTCACCCCTGTGGGGTCAACGGGGGAGGGCAGCGCCTGACCTTCCAGGGGGAATATCCGGAGCCATTCCGCATCCGGCAGACCGCCGACGCGCCCCGTGGCTGTCAGCGTGATATCCATCGTGCCGGTCTTGCCGATTTCCGAGTCGCACGTCAGCGTTTCATGTTCTTTTTGCGGGAAGTTCAGGCGGCTGACGCTTTCGCCTCCGATACTGAGTCCCCCGCTGTACGCTCTTGCCGCAGAGTATTGAAGCAACAGGCGGTATTTTCCCGGCTCTGCCACATTGACGCCCCAAATGATGCGACCTCCTTTCTTGCTGGGGTCGATGACGAGAGGGGCGTCCGTCAGACACGATTCACCGACAAAGAACGTCACCGTGTCGGACATCTCGGTGAAGCCGTCGGTGTCGGTGGCTTTCACCCACAGCGTGTGTATGCCGATTTCCGCCTTCAGGGGCAGTGCGTAGGGCGCCTCGTTCAGCGTGCCTGCCAGCCGGCGGTCGAGGTAGAACTCCACCGAACGTATGCGGTTTCTCACGTGTTTCACATCGGCCTTCAATGTGAGGTCGGGCGCTGCAACCTGGTCCTGCAGCGGTTCGGAGACGGCGGCTTTCATCAGCCACGACACCTGCGTGTGCTTCACGCCGAGGAAGGCGTCCATCATCACCGTGGGCTTGCGGGTGGTTTCGTCCCAGGCGCCCATGTCGTAGCCGCCCATGGACTCCGGCTCCCAATAGAAGCAGCCCAGGTCGCCGTTTCTGATCATCCGGTCCATCACGCCCACGAGGTATTGGTTGCCCGCGACGGCCTCACTGGGATAATGGCCCGTCTCCACAACCATGCAGGGCGTGCCGTAGCGGCTTTTGAGATCGTTGATGTTGGACATCACGCGGGTAATCATCGTCGGGCCGTCCAAATGCGACCAGCGGGGATAGGCCGACAGGCCGATGATGTCCCATTTCGCCCCGTTTTTCTTCAGTCCGTCGAAGATGCTGCGGTAGAGTGAGTTGTCGTGACCGTCGGGCAGATGCACGATGACCTGTATCGACGGATCCACGGCTTTGACGGCGTTGTAGCCGCTCTGCACGAAGCGGGCAAAAGCTGCAGAGCCGCCCTTGTTGGTCTGCCCCACGGGGTAGAGCATGCCGCGTTTGGTTTCGTTGCCCACCTGCACCCATTTCGGCACGACGCCGGCTTCTTTGATGGCCGAGAGCACTTCGTAGGTGTGGTCGTAGACATGCTGCGCCAGAGCCTCCACACTGTGGTCGGTCCATGCCGAGGGGATGGTCTGGCTGCCGGGGTCGGCCCAGGTGTCGCTGTAGTGGAAGTCGATCATCACGCCCATGCCTTTGGCTTTCGCCCGCTTGCACATGTTGACCACCTCCTGCTTGCTGCTGGCACCGCTGGCAACGGTCCACACACGCAGGCGGATGCTGTTGATGCCCTGTTCCTTCAGTATCTGCAGTATGTCCTTCTGTACGCCGTTTTTGTCGAGCCATTTGGTGCCCCAGCTTTCCATTTGGGGCACGAAGCTCACGTCGGCTCCGAAGGCGAATTCTTCATGTTCGTGGCGGTTGAAAACCGAGTCCGTCACGGTGATGGCGCCGGCGCTCATTGCCGTCCAGAGCGCAGCCAGTATCGTTATCAGCTGTTTCATACGTTTATTTTGTGACTTTCACACGCAGGATGGTGAACGACATGGGGGCGAACTCGTAGGAGAATTCCTTGCCGAACTTGCCCCATACGGTCATCCTGGGCGAGAGCTTGGTGGGTTGGGAGAAGCTGTTCTCGTCGTGGGCGTCGCCGCTCAGGGTGATGACTTTTCCGGTGGGCATCACATTGGTGGCGCCGCTGATGTTGAAGGAGCGGAAGTATGACTGGTCTGTGCCGTTGACCACCTTGATGACCACTTCGCCCGTCGCTTCGTCGTAACCGGCCTGGCAGAAGTGACGTGTCTGCTTGGCGGGGCGGGCCACCGTCATTTCCTTGCCGTCCACGTAGAGTGTGGCGCTCTCGGGCTTCACGACCAGTTTGATGTCATACCAGCGGTCGGTCTCCACTGTCTGTCGGGCTCTGCGTCCGAGCACGTCGTTGACGCGTCCGCGCATCATCGGTTGCACGGCGGTGGTGCGGTTGCTCCATCCGCCGACGTTGGCTGCATAGCCGTTTTGTCCGCGCTTGTCCAGGCCGTAGTAGATGAAGAATCCTTCGCGTCCGCTCAGCTTGCGCGCCTTCAGTTCGAGTGTGTAGTCGTCGGAGGAGAATTGGGGGAACTGTGCCACCGTCACCTGTTCGTTGGAGGTCTGACGAATCACACCGCCCTCCTTCTTCCATGCGCCTTTCTTCTCCTGGAAGAGGTTCACGTCGCACGTTTCGCTGCTGCCGTCGGCGCGGGTGATGCGTATGTCTTTGTATTCACACTGTGTGTCGTAGCTGCCCAGCCCGATGCCGCCGGCGTGGAACACCTGCCTGTCGCCCTGTGTGCTGGTTTCGCTGACGAAGACGTTGTAGGTGGGGCGGTTTTCGGCAGCCATCTGCTGCACGTAGTAGGAGGCGCGGCCATACACCTCGCTGCTGTTGATGTGGATGAGGTTGCAGGGCCAGTCGCGCCGGTTCTCGTTTTCGAAGAGGGGTGCGTAGCTCGTCATCTTCACCACATCGCTGTTGCGCTCCATACCCATGATGAAGGCGGCTTCGCTCAGGGCAGCCAGCAGGTTGCCGGCACCCACCCCGGCGTTGCAGGCGTATTCGCCCACGTAGATGTCGTGGGTGCGGGGCGCCTCGTCGAAGAGTCCGTTGTTGTTGAAGAAGAAGTCGGGGTTGCGGTACCAGTGGGGATCCACCATGTATTCTCCGGGCATTTGGTCGAGCAGGGCGTCTGTGTGGCCGAGGGTGTTGATGAAGGTGATTTGGGGATATTCGGCCTTAAGTTTTTTGAAGATGTAGTTGACATGCTTCACGTATTCCGGTCCCACGTTCTCGTTGCCTATCTCCACATACTTCAGGGGGAAGGGAGCGGGGTGACCGGCTTCGGCACGTTTCCTGGCCCAGCTGTTGGTTGCGGGGTCGGCCAGCGCGTAGTCGATGGCATCGCGGAAGTCCTGCACGACGGCCTCCATGTCTGTTTCGCTGCTGACGTAGTCGCCGTTGCGCACCGAGCAGGCCATGCCGGCGTTGTTGACGAACATGGCGTCCATGCCCAGGTCTTCGCAGAACACGAGAAACTCATGATAGCCCATGCCCCATGTGGCGCGATAGCCCCACACGTCCCATTCGCCGCGGCGCGTCATCGGGTCGCCCAGCGTCTCTTTCCAGCGCACGCGGTTTTCGTAGGTGGCGCCTTCCACGATGCAGCCGCCGGGCCAGCGCATGAATTTCGGATGCAGGTCCACCAGCATCTGTGCCACATCGGCGCGCTGTCCGTTCTTGCGCCCCTTGAAGGTGTTTTGCGGGAAGAGCGACACGTAGTCCACCAGCACGGTGCCCTTGGCGTTGAATTCCAGCGAGAGTTGTCCGCGCGAGGTGCTGTCGGAGGCGGTGATGACGGCGGTGAGTTCGGTCCAGTCTTTGACGGTCTTGCTGCCGAGGTCACAGATGCCGAGCGTCTCGCCCGTGTCGCTGTTGCTCAGCCGGGCCACCACGCTGCCTTTGTAGTCGCTGCTCCTGATGTAGAGGCGCAGGTCGTAGCGTTCGCCTTTTTTGAAGCCCATGCCCCAGTAGCCCGTGTTGGCCAGGATGACTTTTCCGCCCTCCTGCACCTTTTTCATTTTAAGCTGCATGGCGTGCGGCGTGTTGGGGTGGAGTGGAGTCTTGGGGGCAACGACTTCGGCTTCTGCCGTGCTCTTCTCGCAGACGACGCTCCAACCCGTCATTTTCTTCTCTTCCGGGTTCCAGGGGATGTTCCACTTGCTGTGGTTGCGGTGTTCGTAGTTCTGTGCATTGGGTGCCCAGGCGCGTCCGTTTTTGTAGGTCATGCCCGAGGGCAGCACGTGCTCCTCGAAGCCTCTGTTCTGCACCAGCTCGGCGTAGAGTCCGCCGTCGCCGGCGTGGCTGATTTCCTCGAAGAAGATGCCGTAGAGATTGGGCGACACGATGGTGCCTTTGCGGTTGAGATCCACGCGGATGGGTTCGGTCTGTGCCGTCAGGGCGGCAGCAGACGTCAGCAGCAGGGCTGCAAAAAGATGTCGTTGCATAAGTGTTTGTGTGTTAGAGTTCAGGTTTCACGGCGGCAAAGTTACGGAAAAGTCCTCTGAGGGCGATGCACTATTTTCCCAATTGCTTGTCTCTATGTATCAAAAACGCCGTTTACACCGCATTTTTGCACAATTGTTACATGCGTGCATCCTTTTGTTACATCTTTTACACGCCGCATGCGGGAAAATCCGTATCTTTGCATCGCTATGAGACACATTCTGCTTTCCCTCCTTCTGCTTCTTGCGGCTTTGGGCGCTCCGGCCCAAAGTCCTGCGCCCGCAGCGCCCGGCATGGAGTTTGTCATGCAACTGCGCGTGACGCTCGGCGAGGTCTTTTCTGCCGGTGACACGCCCCGGGGCCGCCGCACCGTCGTGCCCATCACGGGCGGCACTTTCGAGGGCCCGCGCCTTCGCGGCACGGTGCTTCCCGGCGGCGCCGACTATCAGCTGGGCAGCGGAACGCGCACCGAGCTCGAGGCCGTCTATTGCATCCGCACCGACGACGGCGTCACAATCCATGTGCGCAACCTGGGCATTGCCGCGCCCGCCTATTTCATGGCGGCACCCCGCTTCGAGACTGCCTCCGACAGCCCCTACGGCTGGCTCAACGACGCCCTCTTCGTGTGCGCCCCTCAGAGCGATCCCGCCTTCCGGGGCGTTGTGCTCAATGTGTGGCGCGTGGTGCCGCCCCAGATGTCGAAATAACCTATCCCCAAAAACACAACAATAATGAAAAAGCTCTTTTTCCTCCTCTCCGCTCTTCTTTCGCTCGCGGCCTTTGCCGGGGGCGAGCGCGAGATCAAAGTGACTGAAAACGTGGCCTATCGCACCGACGTGGGGTCCTCCACCGTGCTCGACCTGGCGCAGCCCATCTTCGGACCCCAAAGCGGCCGTCCCGCCATCCTCATCATCCACGGCGGCGGCTGGAGTGCGGGCTCCAAGAACGACGCCGTCTATCGCGCCCTCATGGTGGACTATGCCATGAAGGGCTACGTGGTCTGCAACATGAACTACCGCCTCGTACAGGAGGCTCCCATGCCGGCCTGCATCGAGGATGTGCGCGAGGCCATCCGTTGGATGAAGGCCAATGCCGCGACGCTGGGCATCGACTCGGCGCGCATCGGCACCTACGGCCATTCTGCCGGAGGCCATCTCTCGCTCATGGCGGGCCTCACGGGCGGCGTCGCCTGCGCTGCCGGCGGAGCGCCCCCGACGGAGATCGGACGCAGCGGCGAGTGGGCCGACCACACGGAGTGGTGGCCGATAGGGTATATCGGCAAGAGCCCCATACCCTTCCTCGTGCTGCAGGGTGGGGAAGACCCCGTCGTGCGTCCCGTGCTCACGGAGGACTGGGTGCGCAAGATGCAGCGCGCGGGTGCGCAGGTGGATTATGTCAAGGTGCACGGCCAGCACGGTGTGGCCTTCGACCAGCAGCTGGAGTTCACGCGTCCGGCCCTCGACGCCTTCTTTGCCCGTCATCTCAAGTTCGACGACCCCTCCGTCTCCTTCGAGCAGATGAAGGTGGTGGAGTTCGGCGGCAGCGGCCCGCATAAGGCCATTGCCGTGCGCGAGAAGTCGTTGCCCGACTTCACCGTCTACCGTCCGCTCAACCTCGACGCCGCCATGCGTCCCCGTCGCGGCCAGTGGGGCGGAGCTGCGCGCAAGCTCCCCGTGCTCGTCTTCTGCAACGGCGGCTGCATGGACACCAGCATCGGCTACGAGAACATGCTCTCCGACCTGGCCTCTCACGGCTACGTCGTGGTCGCCGTGGGCGAGATGCAGATGATGGCCCGCCACGAGGAGGACCGCCCGACGCCCTCGTCGGCCGTGCAGCGCGCCCTCGACTGGATCAGCCAGCAGGACGCCAATCCCTCTTCGCCCTACTACGGCAAGCTCGACGTCGGCCGCATCGCCGGTGCCGGCCATTCGTGCGGCGGCGCCCAGATTCTGGCCAATGCCGCCGATCCGCGCTTCAAGACCTACATCATCCTCAACGCCGGCATGGGCAAGATGACGATGGCCGACGCCAGCGCCAAGTCGCTGAAGGCGCTCCGCGGCCCCATCCTCTACCTCACGGGCGGCACGTCCGACGTCGCCTGGCCCAATGCCCAGATGGACTACAAGGCCATCTCCAAGGTGCCCGTCTTCCTGGCCGACAACACCGTGAGCGGTCACGGCGGCACCTACGAGAAGCCCCTGGGTGGCGACAACAGCCGCATGGTGCGCGCCTGGCTCGACTGGCAGCTGAAGGGCCGCGACGAGGCCGGCGAGAAGCTCTTCGTCGAGGGCGACCTCACGGGCTATGCCGACTTCACCCTCAAGCATAAGAACTGGAAGCCGCAGCCGCGCGCCGAGGCTTCCGCCGAGGAGCTCTGGATTGAGAACGGCAAGCAGCGCATCTTCGGCGAGCTCTTCACCCCTGCGGGGGCTAAGGCGAAGGGTCCCGTCGCCGTCATCGCGCACGGCTTCAACGGCAATTTCGAGTTCGGCCGCAACTATTTCGAGACGCTCGGCCGTCTGGGCTACCGCTGCTACACCCTTGACTTCCCCTGCGGTTCGGCCCGCAGCCGCAGCGACGGCAACACGCTGAATATGTCCATCCCCGACGAGGTGGGCGCCCTCAAGGCCGTTGTGCGTCATTTCCGCGCCAAGGGCCATCCGGTGGTGCTCGTCGGCGAGAGCCAGGGCGGCCTGGTGTCGGCCCTCACGGCGGCCGACCTCAAGAGCGAGGTGAGCCGTCTGGTGCTGGTGTTCCCCGCGCTCTGCATCCCCGACAACTGGCGTCAGCGCTATCCGCGCCTGGAGGACATTCAGGACGTCACCGAGCTTTGGGGCGTGAAGATGGGCCGTCGCTTCTTTGAGGAGATTCACGACATGCACCCGATGGACGTCATCGGCGCCTACAGGGGTCCTGTGCTGATTGTCCAGGGCGACCAGGACCGTGTGGTCTCCATGGAGGATTCCCGCCGCGCCTTGCAGCTCTACGCCAAGGGCGCCCGCCTGCATGTCATCCCCGGCGCCGGCCACGGCTTCAAGCCCGCCGAGTTCCAGGAGGAGATGGCGCAGCTGGAGAAGTTCCTGAAATAATTGACAATTGATAATTGATAATTGACAATTGATGCAGATACCTATTGAGTCCATGAGTTTCCTGATGCTCAATGTGGGCATCGCGAGGCTTAACGGCAACTGGAACTGGAAAAACGTTTCCTCGCCCTTCACGCGTATCTATTACGTCACTGAGGGCGAGGCGACGTTGTATCTGCCGCAGCGCAGTGTGCGTCTGCGACCCGGCTATCTCTATATGGTCCCGGCCTACACGCTGCACTCCTACGGATGCGACGGACTCTTCACCCACTACTATCTGCACGTGTACGAGGGTGTGAAGAAGGAGATGGACGTCATGGAACTTTACGACTTCCCCTCCGAGGTGAAGGCGCAGGAGGGCGATGAGCAACTCTTTGAGCGCATGTGCCGCCAATATCCCGAGACTAGACTCCCGTCCGACGACCCCACGTTTTACGACAATGCCGCCACGTTCACCGATTTTGTGCAGCGTTACAGCGACATGGCCCTTTGGGAGAAGATGGCGCTGCGTGGCACGATGCTGACGCTCTTTTCCCGATTCATGCGTGAGGCTACGCCGCGTTTCTGGCTGCAGGACGAGCGGCTGAGCCGGGTGATGAACTACATCCATTGTCACATCGACGCCGATGTCGACGTGAAGGCGCTGGCCGATGTGGCCTGCCTCTCGTCGCCTTATCTGATTCGTCTCTTCAAGCGGGAGGTCGGCCTCTCGCCCATGCAGTACGTCAACCGCAAGAAGACGGAGCGTGCCCAGCTGCTGCTCTGTACCACCGACAGTCCGGTCAAGGAAATAGCCTTTGCCACGGGCTTCAGCGACCAGTCGTATTTCATCCGTCTCTTTCGCAAGATTTGCGGTGTCACGCCGCAGGAATACCGACTCCGGATGAGGGCCTCCCGATAGACGGGTGGCCTTCGTTTTTCATTGCTTGACGAACGACAGCAGGAAGCCGCCCCGGGGCAGACAGTGCATCACGAACAAATCGCGGGCGCTGATGCTGCGGTGGGTGACGGCGATCTCCTTCGGCGTGGCGCCGTCGGCAAAGACGGTGACGTCGAAGCGGCCCTCGGGGAGGAAGTCGGGCACGATGAGCATCTCGCGCGCCTCATTCTCTCCGTTCAGCCCGGCCACGTACCATCGCTCGCCGCTGCGGCGTGCCACGACGAACGATTCGCCGGGATAGCCGCAGATCAGACGCGTCTCATCCCACACGACGGGCACCTGCGCCATGTGGCGGCGGGCTTCTTCGGGCAGCGTTAGAAATCCTTCGGGGCGATCGGCCCAGTGCTGCACACCCGACTCGAAGGCAACGGAGAGCGCCAGTTCGTGCGTATTGCTCGTGCGGTGAGGGTGTTGCGAGTCGGTGAACGTCACGGGTGTGTAGTCCATCGGTCCCACGACATTGCGGGTATAGGGCAGCAGACAGTTGATGCGGGCGCCGTTGTCGGTCATATACGGGGCGTTGTTGTATTGCTCCGCACCGTAGACGGCCTCCTGCGACATAAGATGCGGATACGTGCGGCTCCAGCCCCGGGGCAGCGTGCATCCGTGGAAGTTGACCATCATCTCAAAGTCCGCAGCGTCTTCCAGAATGTCGAGATAATAGCCGATCATCTGCTGCTTGTCGCATTCGAAGAAATCCACTTTGACGCCCGCCACGCCTAGACTTTTGAGCCAGGTGAACTCCTCCATGCGGTTTTCGTGGGTCAGCATGCGGTCAAGCGGTGTGGCGCGCACGCCGGTGTGGGTGCCGCCGGAGTTGTACCACATCCAGGGTTTGACGCCCTTTGAGAGCGCATACTTTACGGCATCCTCAAGGCGGCCGCCATTAGTCATGGCATCCCACTCCCAGTCGAAGAGCACATACTCCCATCCCATCTCGGCGGCGAGATCAACATACTGCTTGCACTTTTGGAAGTCCTTGGTGCCGTGATTGTAGGCCCAGTACACCCAGGAAGCGCGGCCGGGGGTGATCCAGTTGACAATTGATAATTGATAATTGATAATTGGTGCGGGGGAGACGTCGTCCACCATGGTGGAGGCCACGATGTCGGCCAGTGTGCCGACGATAACGGTGCGCCAGGGCGACGACCATGCACCCTCCCACACGGGGTTCACTGCGCCTTGTCCGTTGCCTTCGGCTGCGTTGGGATAAACCACGCGATAGACGGCGGCATCGGCGCTGTTGTCCAGATGTGTGGCGCAATAGCTGCGGGTGAGGCCGGCCTCCGTAATCAGTGCGAAACGCTCTCCCGGGAGTTGAAACAGGGCGGGGTAGCCCCATACGCCCTGACGGACGGCGCCGTCTTCCTGCAGGGGGAAGTCGCCCTCGTAGCTGGTGACGTATTGCTGCAGCCAGCGGCGCGAGGCCGACGGCAGGGTGTAGGCGGTCTCCTCTCCGGTGAACTCCAGGCGGGCTCCCGACTTGTTGTCCAGGAGATAGCGAAAGGCCAGACCGTCGTTGAAAATGCGCATTTCGATGCGCAGGGGGCTGCCGCTGCGGCTCTCCAGCGAGGCCTCGCAGCGGGTGTAGGGATGGCGGATTTGCCGGCATTTGCCGTGCAGGGCGGTGTAGCTCTCTATCAGCGTTTCGCCCTCCGTCAGCGACAGAGGGCGAAGTCCGGCGGAGAAGTCTTCCCCTGCGGTGGTGAAGCCGGTTCGGGTGCGCACGAGCTCCAGGCCCGCGCTGTCTTTCAGGACGAGGTACGTCCTCCCGCCCTCCTGTTCAACGAACGTTTCCAGGCGTCCGTCCGGGCTCTTCACTCCGGCCGAAGCACACAGTGCGGTGAGAAAAAAGATGAGGGAGAGGACGTGTTTCTTCATAGTGTGTGTGCTGTTTTTCGGTGTGTGATCAGCGGCTGAGTTTGCGGCTCTTGCCGTCCTTCACTTCGATGTAGGTGCCGTTGGCGGGCGCTTTGGGCAGGCGCAGGCCCGAGATCGTGTAGTAGGCGGCGGGAGCGGACGTCTGCTGTGTTCCGGCGGGCAGTTCGCCCACGGCATCGGGCACGCCGTTGTCGCCGAGATAAAACAGGCGTATGTTGTCAAACTTGAAGTTGTTGCCGCCATAGTTGGTCAGTCTCACGCCGAGCGTCAGATTCGTTTTTTCCTTCAGGTCGAAGTCGAGACTTGTGTCGGCATTGCCCTCATGCTTCATCTCCGCCGTCTTGTCGCCGGCAAAGAGAAGGGCGCCGTCTGCCCCGCACATGCTGTAGGCCGTCATGCGGTATTTGCCGGCCGGCAGGTTGTACACCGTCTGGCTCACGCTGCGGTCGCTCAGCCTGCCGCTCGACTGCCAGTTGTTCATGTAGAGTTTGTTGTCGCAGCCGGAGAGATAGCCCTTTTCGATGACGCCCTCTCCCTCCGAGACCCAGGCGATGGGCTTCGCCTGCTCGTCGTAGCGCTCGAAGCTCGGGTTGTTGATGAGATACGTGATGTTGACGGGGTTGGTCTCCGTCGCCTTCTCCAGCTTGTCATACCGCTTCATCCAGTCGGTGCGCAAGATGCGGTAAATCTCCAGATGCGCTGCCGTGCTTTCCGTCTTGTTGGCGGCGAATTCCTGACCGTCTTCCACGCCGTTGTCCCATGCGCCGACCCAGGCCTCGGACGTGACGTTCTTCAGGGTCCATCCTTTTTCTTCGTCATACGCGGGCACGACGTAGGCGAGCCTGCGCTGGCTGTCGTTGTCTCCCTTCGAGCCGCCGAAGTCGCTGTAGGTCTGCCACACGGTCTTGCTCCAGCCTTCGGTGCGGAACTGGCGGTTTTGCTCTGCCACACTGGTCACAATCCATTGGGTTGCTCCGGACCCTGCGGCGGGCTTGCCGTCGGCGTCGAAAGCTTCAATTATCCATGCGTCGCAGGGATTCTTGCAGGGGTTGCCGTTTTTGTCGTACGCCATCACATATACGTTGCCCCAGTTTTTGCCGTTGTCGTCGTGCGGGCGGGCTACGACGGGCAGCTCTTCATTATGCTCCACGAAGGCGAAATAGTATTCGTCGAAGTTCATGTCTGCGGGGGTGACGTCCATCTTCTCCCATCCCCCTTCGGCGAGTTTCTCTCTCACGGGGCGAAGGTCCTCTTCGGCCACGCTGTAGAAGACCGTCTTGACGGCGCGGAACTCCTGCTGCGTGCCGCCGTTGTTCATGTCGGCCTGCCATCCCAGAAAGTAATCCCCCGCCTCTTTGATTTCCACATAGAGTCCGTAAAGCTCGCTGCCCTCTTTGGCGGTGTTGACCTGATAGCAGGCCAGACTCTTCTCGGGAATGTCGTCCGTGGCGAGCAGCTCGCGGGAGACAAACTGCCAGGCTTTGTTGTTGCAGCCGTAGAGCGAGTTGTAGGCTGCGCCGAAGTAGTAGATGCCCTCGTCCAGATGCACCTTACGGTAGATGCGGGCGTTGCCGATATCGCCCTCGTTGGCGTCGCGGTCGTCCCACACGCCGATGGAGATGCCCCTTTTGTTGCCGTAGTTGTCCAATCCGCTGCGCACGCCCTCGCTGCCTTTGTCGATGCTGTAGTTTTCCGAGATCCAGTTGTCCAGCTTGCCGTAGCGGCCGCCCAGCGTTCCGGAGAAGTTCTCCGCCTCGATGAGCACGTCGGCGGTCAGGTTTTCGTCCACCGTGCGGTTGAAGACGCCGCCTTCGTTCCGCCCCTTGCTCATGAAGTCCTGATAGGCTTCACGCAGGCTGCTGAGTGCTGCGCTTGCGGCCTCCTCGTCCGAGACGTCCGCCGTTTTAGCCTGTGCCAGGGCCTCTTTCAGGGCGGCCAGAGCCGTGGTGCTGTACTTGCCCGTGTTGATGTCGCTGCAGTCGCTCTCCAGCGCCGCGCACACAGCTTCCGTCTCTTCTATGGCCTGAGCGAGAAGTTCGCTGATGCTTTGCAGCTCGTCATCGAAGGTGATGCGCATCACGGGCGCAATGCTGTTGCTGTGCTCGCCGGGTATGTCCACGGTGAGTCCTCCGGCATCCTGGCTGAACGTCACGCTTCCGTGGCCGAGCAGTTCCACTTCTTTCACCTTGCCGCTGTAGCTCTCGGCCATCACGGAGAAGGCCTTGAAGGTGAAGGCGCCCGCTGCGGGCCAGCGCATGACGGTGGCATAGACCTTGCCGTCCTTCTGCACGTAGCGCACGTCCTTGTTGGAGTAGTTGTTGCCCTCGTTGAAGCCCTGAGCGTTGATGGGGTTGACGGCTTCGGCCAGCGGACCCTCGCCGAAGGTCTTCCAGGGGCGTGTGCCGTAGATGCTCTCGCTGTTGACGTCCATCCAGGCCTTGATGCCGGCGAGCACGTTGCGCTCCTTCTGGTCGATGGTGCCGTTGCCGCGGATGGGCACGGAGAGCAGCAGGTTGCCGTTTTTGGAGACGATGTCCACGAGCATGGAGACGACCTGTTCGGCGCTCTTGTAGTTGGTGTTGTTGATGTTGTAGTGCCAGTCGCCGATGCAGGTGCAGGTCTGCCAGTATTTGGCCTGCGGACGGTCGGGGATGCCGCGCTCCACGTCCCACAGCAGCGCCTCCTTCTGACTCTCGTCGAGTATCTTGCCCATAGGCACCACCTGCTGTTGTCCTCCATGCTGTGCAGCGCTGGTGTTGTAGAAGTGTTGCAGTATGTTGAGGCCGATGCTCTCGTCGCAGCCGTAGAAGGGCAGCACGGTGTCGTCGAAGTAGAGCATGTCGGGTGCGTAGTCGTTGATGCACTGCAGCACGCGGTTCTGAAACTTCGTCTTGTAGGCCTCCGAGGGCAGTGCGGCGCCGTTGCCCCAGGCCCACTGGCTGTGTATGGTGCCGCTGTTTTCCCATCCCGTGGAGTGGGGGTGGTTTTGGGCGTAGAGCTCCTGCGGATCGTAGCCTTCCCACCACTGACCGGCGCCGTCGGCCTTCGTCAGGTTGCCGTCAAATTTGGTGGAGGGCTCCAGCCAGGTCCAGGCATGGCTGGCGTGCATCGACACGCCCAGGGGCAGCCCGTTCTTCTTGCAGGCGTCGCTCCATCCCTTCACGATGTCGCGCTTGGGACCCATGTTCACGGAGTTCCACTCCTGATAGGGCGAGTCCCACAGGTCGAAGTTGTCGTGGTGGTTGCCCAGCGTCATGAAGTAGCGGGCGCCCACGCTTTTGTAGAGGGCCACGAGCTCTTCGGGGTCCCACTGCGTTGCCGTCCAGTCGCGGATGAGCTCCTTGAGGCCGTACACGGCGGGGTTGCCGAAGTGGCTCACGTGCCAGTTGTACTGTCCGCTGCCCTGATAATACATGAAGCGGGCATACCAATCGCCGTCTTCGGCCTGACACTGCGGTCCCCAGTGGGCCCAGATGCCGAACTTGGCGTCTTTAAACCATTCGGGGCATTCCCATTGTGCCATACTTTCCCATGTGGCCTCGAAGGGGCCGTCCTGCTTCACGGCGACGTTCTCCGCGCGTACATTTGCCATAAGCAGCGTTGCCAGAAGCAACAAAAATGACATTTTTTTCATCTGAATCAATTCTTAAATGTGTTTGTTTTGTTGAATTCCGGCTACAAAGTAACAGGATTTTCTTCACTTCTAGTGTCAAAATATTGATGAGGAATAGGACAAAATTGACAAACGGTAAAATAATCGTAGCGAAAGAAGGACCCACACTTTTTCTTAACTCACAAACGCACAAATGCACAAAAGCCCCGCCGACAATCTCGGCAGGGCTTTTTAGTTTCAGGTGCTCTGAAAGAGCTAAATAACCAAGACCAGGGGCTTGCCCCTGTGTAAATGGATCACCCCTATTCCCCAACGCCCCTGTAAGGGGCTCATAATTGTGGGTGGTGTGGGTCATCCCATCGATAGGGGCAGCCCCTATCCTAAATTATCTGCCCTCCGTCGCGAGTGGGGACTCGCTCCCCTTTGTGGGGCCGTAGCCACATTCAGTGGCTACTCTAAAGACCCCAGTCGCCCCTTTGGGGTCACAGCGCGACATGAATCCACGTTCCTTCATTGATCAACTCCGTGTGCGGCAGGTGGTCTCTGATGTAGGCCAGCCAGCCTGGGTGCATCGGGATGTCAACAGCTCGACCCTTCATGTGGTAACTGTTGTCGGCACCACCTACGGCCTTGTTGAGGGCTTGACAGCGGAAGCCGCTGTTGATTTTAATCGGTACGCCAAAATGTTCGCGCAGAGGTTCCAAGACCTTCTGGCACAAACGTACCAGGTTATCGACTTCCGCAGCATCAATGCGGTTCTCTATTTTCTTCTTCTCAGCGGTATCGCTGTGAAGCATTTCTTCGAGGGTAAAATGTTCGCTGAGCTTCATTTCTCTAATTGATAATTGATAATTGACAATTGATAATTAAAGACCCCAACGGGGTCAGATAACTTAGCGCAGGGCCTTGGCCCTGTGTGAACGTGGTCCCCCGTTTTTATCCGCCCCTGTAAGGGGCTAATAATTATGGATGGTGTGGGGCCCATCGATAGGGGCAAGCCCCTATCCTAAGTTATTTGACCCCCTCGGGGTCATTTCTTCAGTATCTCCTTCATTTTCTCATAGTACCCTTCTACGCCCAACAGCGTGGCACAGAGGACGAGGAGTTGTGCGGAGAGCATCAGCACCGAGCCGTCGATGACGCCGAGCGGAGGCAGGATCAGCCCCGCTCCTTTGCCGCCAGGCAATGGGGCCGAGCCTTTAGGCGATGGCATCAGCCAGCACCGCGATGACGCACCCAATAGCACAGACGGCCCCAGGGGACACCGGACAGACGGTAAAATGACGTAGTGAGCCATCTTATTTCTTGATTAAATCCTTCATCTTGTCGTAGTAGCCGTCAACGCCAAGGAGTGTGGCGGCAAAGAGCAGGAACTGCGCGCAGAGCAGCAGCACGGTGTGGTCAATCTCTCCCTGGGGAGGAAGGAAGAGGGCGGCAGCCCCGAAAAGGACTGCCGCGCCCCATGACAGGAAGGCCAAACGACGCTTCATAGTTCAGGTCAAATCTTCGAGAGATCGAGGAAGTTCGCAGTGACGTTCATGTCAGCGCTGGGCTGAATGGTGCGGGGGTTCTGGCTGTTGCCGTCGCTCCAGCTCATGAACTGGTAGTTCTCGTTCTCAGGCACGGCCTCGATGACTACCGTGTCGCTTGCCGTTGCCTCGACAGAGCCACCCTCTACGGCAGCACCGTTCTTCTTGATGGTCACGCTGCCACCACCGTCAGAGCCGACACCTGCGGCGATCGTGAAGCTGCCGCCTGCAGCGGGATCAGGATTTACGGGGTTCGGATCTACGGAGCCACCGCTTGAACCATTTGAACCACTGGAACCGTTTGAACCCTCGTCGTCGAGACCGCCGACGACGGGACGGGCGTTGAACTCGAACTGCACGGTCTTGCTGTACTGGCCGTCCTTGATGGTGACGGCGGTGAGCTGGTCGTTGACGACGGCGTAGCGCTTGCCGGCGATGTAGCCGCGCAGGGTGGCGTAGCGGTGCTGGGAGCGCAGGCCCTTGACGAAGCGGGCGAGCTGTGCGGCGTCTTCTGCTGCGGCGCCGGTGGCCTGTGCTGCCTTGACCCATGCGGCGATGCCCATCCAGAGGGCGCCCATCTTGTTGTTCTGGGCGATGTTGGCGTCCTTGAAGCGGTCGCTGGTGTAGGGGTTGCGCAGGGTGACGAGGAAGGTCTTGCCCGTGATGCTGTTCACCTTGGCGTAGGTGTTGCTGGTCTTGTCGGCGCGATGAGAAAGAGAGCGGCCGAACCAATCGATTTTAAGATTTGCCATGTTGTTAATTGATAATTGATAATTGATAATGGATAATTAACTCGATGGATTATCGGTCATGCTGTGGTGTGAGTCATTGCGCGCTTATCACTCTCCATCAGCCATCTGCCTTCTTACATCTTCCCTCTTACATCTTCCCTCGTTTTCTAAGCCTCTGACGACAGTCTGACGACAGTCTGAGGGGCCCTTGACTTTCAAATCCGGTGCAAAGGTACGACAGCGACATTGCGGTCTAAAATTTTTGAGCAACTTTTTTCAAAAATTTTTTTGAGGACACTTCGAGAACTGCGAAAGCGCTGCAGTGCTGCAGTGCTGCAGTTCTCGAAAGGGTATTTTCTACCCTAAGAAAACTTCTATATTTATATAAATATAGAGTATATTTTTGACCCTTTATATATGTATTTTGGAACTGCAGCACTGCAGCACTGCAACACTTTTGCCTGTATTTGCTTTTTTTTTAGAGCTTTGTGTTGGCTATTTGAAGAAAAAAATATAATTTTGTGACAGTTTTTTGAAAAAAACAGTTATTAACCTTAATAATACATTATGCTATGAGAAGATTTACCTTGTTCTGTAGTTTGGTTTTATTTTTAGCGTTGGTGCCGTTGGCAACGATGGCCGCACTGCCCGCCACGGGCGACACCGGGTATCTCTACAACGCCGCCACAGGCAAGTTCCTCAGCCACGGCGTAACCAGCGTCTCCAACAGCGGCGCCCTCGTGGATGACTACGGCGTGCCCGTCGAAGTGAAGAACGAAGGCAACGCCTCCGAGTTCGGCGGCTACACGTATCTGCGACTGCAGATGTGCGACTATTACGGCAGGTATCTTCGCGTGGTGGCAAGCGGATTGGATTGTGCCGGTACGAGCTACCATAAATGGGCTGCAAAGGAGACCGAAAACGGAATACTCTTGCGCTGCATATATAAACCCAGTCAGGTGGCCTACGCCACGCAGGGCTATTTCCTGGCAATAGACGAGGACGGCAAACTGGTGCTGGTGGACGGCGAGGAGAACGCAGCCCTGTGGCAATGGAAGAGTGCGAGCGAGCAGATTGCCATCGTGGATGCTGCTGAGAACGCACGCATCGCAGCCATCGGAGCAAAGGGAGGTTTGACGGTGAGCTCGATAGCACAACTGGAAACCGAACTCTCCGCTATGTCATCTACAGACAAGACGTCGAGCATCACAAATCCCACGATGTTTACGAACACGACGGGATGGACGGTGAACAACATACATGGCACGGCAATAAGCAACGGCAGCTACCGCATACAGAACGCAGCTGGTACGCAGGCCAACGTGAGTCAGCAAGTGACGGGACTGGCATCCGGATTCTATAAGGTGGAGGTGCAGGCATTCTACAGGGCATCTGTGCTGGATCAATGCGTGACATTCGGCAACGGCGGATACCGCTTCTCCAACGCCTACGTGGAGGCCAACGACAACAAGGTGCTCATCAAGGACTGGTATGCCATCTCCACAGACAACCACTCGAAACCCACCTCGAGAAGTCAGATACAGGACGAGTTCGACGAGGGAAGCAAATACACCCATACGCTATACACATGGGTGGGCGATGACGGAAAACTCAACATCAAGATTGACGTGCCCAGCTACAGCGCAGGAGACTATCCCAACTGGATATGCTTCAACAATGTGCGCCTGACATACTATTTCTCGCCGGAGGATCTCGGTCCCTATGTGACGCAGTTGGAGGAGGCTGTTGCTGCTGCCGAAGCTCTTGACCTGCCTACGACGCAGA
>Ga0256404_1000139_pt1 | contig 172237 bp, 174 predicted proteins | sample RumenRJG_01DNA_FD_185990 | JGI IMG/M metagenome (GOLD analysis project Ga0256404, IMG submission 185990) | Bovine rumen microbial communities from Lethbridge, Alberta, Canada - RJG_01 | ecosystem: Host-associated > Mammals > Digestive system > Stomach > Rumen | place: Canada: Alberta...
TGACGCAGGCGCAAACATCGTTTATCCTAGCACTCGTCGTATTTATAATTTTGCTTACACGGGCGCCGTTCAAACCTTCACCGCCCCATATGATGGGAAGTATAAGGTGGAGGCGTGGGGTGCGAGCTCGGGCATTGAGATGCGAGATGGCGCTCTAGCGGGCGAAGTCTATATGGGCAATGGCGGGTATGCTACCGGGATGGTCCAACTGAACCGTGACGATAAACTTTATTTGGCTGTCGGTGCTCAAGGCGAGAATGGCGACGGTAGCGATACGCCTAAGACCTATCACCCAGCAGGTGGCTGGAATGGCGGCGGAAACGGTCTCTATGACTATAGCGTTGGTATTTCTGAAGACGACAATGGCAAGCATGAGTCGACGGCTGGTGGAGGCGGCGCTACGTCCATCGCCTTTAATCTTATCGATGATGGGCAACTAAGGAATTACGAAAACAGTAGGAACGATGTGCTCGTTGTTGCGGGCGGCGGTGGAAGCGTAGTTGAATATAATGGCGGGATTGCTTACGGCTCGTCAGGCGGTGGCTATAGAGGAGGCAACGGCATATCAACAAATACCAGTGGACTAAAGGCGCCAGCCGGCACGCAAAGTGGAGGCTACGCTTTCGGCGTGGGCGAAAGCGCAACCTTTAACATAGCAGGCAATGAATACGGTGCTGGAGGCGGCGGTTGGTACGGCGGATATGCTGGAACTGGAACGACTAAAGGAACGTATCTTGGTGGTGGCGGAGGCTCTGGCTATATTGGCAATGACAAGTTGTCCGATAAGCATATGGCAATATGGAAGGTGACTGGCGTAGATGAAGCCGACATTAGAACAATAACTACTGATTGCCGCAGCGAAACGCCGACAGTCGATTGTGCCAAGATTGGGAGTGGCTATGTCAGGATAACCTACCTTGGCAAATAAACTCACCCGATGAGCTTCGCTCATCTGCCCTCCCTAAAAGGGAGGGCCTACTCTCTTTTACCAGGTCTACAGCCCCGACATTGTCTCCGTTGCGTTTCAATACAGGGGGGGGCAAAATATATGATGAGCCTATATATGCTATAATGCTTACACATGGATACATCAGAATACGATCAGAAATTTGACGCGACGGTCGAGTTGTTTCAAGACGAGTGTAAAAAGATTCGCACCGGGCGGGCGCACCCTGACATGCTAGCGGGCGTCAAGGTGATGGCTTATGGTCAACCGATGCCGCTAAATCAGGTAGCGAGCATATCAGCGCCTGAGGCAACGCAGCTTCTCATTACGCCGTTCGACCCGGCGAACCTGCATGCTATTAGCAATGCTATCAGTACCGACCAGTCACTCGGTCTCAACCCGAGCGATGACGGCCACAATGTGCGTGTGCCGATTCCGCCGCTCACGGAAGAGCGCCGTAAAGATATCGTGAAGCAGCTGAATGCAAAGGTAGAGGACGCTAAAATTGCTCTCCGCAGTGTGCGTGATGATGCACGCCGGGATGCCAAGGCGGCGGTCAAGGCAAAAACAATTAGCGAAGATGACCAAAAGCGTATCGAGAAGGGCATTGACGACAGTGTCAAGCAGGCAAGCGCAAAAATTGAGTCGCTAGCTAAGGATAAAGAGAAAGAGATAATGACCATCTAGCGTAGCTGACGGGTCAGACTAGTAGTTATGTTAAATCATATCGGTTTCATCGTAGACGGAAATCGCCGTTGGGCGCGGGCTAATGGCGTCAGCATTTATCAGGGACACAAGCGTGGTTTTGAGGTGCTAAAGGACATGGCCTACGCCGTGCAAGAGCGAGGCATTCCTTATACCAGCGCCTTTATATTCTCAACCGAGAACTGGAATCGCACGCCACAAGAGGTAGCAGACCTAATGAGCCTCTTTCGTAAGGGCTTCAAGGACGAGCTCAACCAGATGATTGCTGATAACTTCCGTATTATCTTCCTTGGTCGACAGAACAAAGTGCCGGCGGATATCTTGGATGAAATGAGCATTGCGGAAGAGAAGTCTCTGGGCAACACCGGTACGACGCTGGCGCTCTGCTTTAACTATGGTGGGCAAGCGGAAATTGTCGATGCGGCGCGCCATCTCGCAGCCGACGTGCAAGCGGGGCGAGCAAGCCTCGCCGATATGGACGAAACGAAGTTTAGAAACTATTTGTATCATCCTGAACTACCAGATCTAGATATGCTGGTACGCACTAGCGGCGAGCAGCGAATTAGCGGCTTTCAGCTATGGCGCAGCGCCTACACCGAAATGATGTGGCTGGACAAGAATTGGCCGGATATAACGGCAGAGGATTTGGATGCGGTGATTGCCGAATATAATCGGCGGCATCGGCGCTTTGGCAAATAAATATTTTTAGGAGGGAAAAATGACGTGGTGGCAAATCTTAATTGGGGCAATTGTCGGGTTGCTAATTCTGACCATTTTAGTTGTCCTGCACGAGCTCGGGCACGCCATCACGGCGAAACGAAATGGCGTCGAAGTTGAAGAGTTCGGCATTGGCTTTCCGCCACGAGCAAAATCATTTGGCGTAATGAAAAGCGGCCCCTTAAAAGGTACGCTGGTCACCCTAAACTGGCTCCCGATTGGCGGCTTTTGCAAAATGCATGGTGAGAGTGACGATGATAAGCGTAAGGGTACTTATGGTGCGGCGTCGCTATGGGCTAAAACCAAGATTCTGCTGGCTGGCGTGACAGTTAACTTTCTGACCGCCTGTGTTATCTTCACGATTTTGGCCTTCTTTGGTATTCCGGTGATTTCTAAGGGGCAATTTGCTGTCGCTAGTGATAACCACGGCGAAAAGGGTGTAGTGGACGTTTATAGTGTCGTCAAGGACTCGCCGGCAGATAAAGCGGGGCTCAAGAAGGGTGATATTCTTAAAAAGATTGACGGTCAGGACATTACGATGTCCACAGAAGTGCCAGAAATAACTAAGGCGAAGGCGGGGCAGACGATTAAAATCGAGTATAACCGTGAGGACGAGGATGCCAAAGCTAATTGCCTCAAGGCGCCATGCAATATTCATACGGACACCGTTAGCGTCAAATTGCCCAAAGAGGATGCCGGTAAGGGGCGGCTCGGCATCACAACTGAACAAAAAATTTCTGCAACGATTAAGGCGACGTGGTCGGCGCCACTAGTGGGTATTGTTAATGCCGCCCAGTTCTTTTGGCTAACGCTAGCGAGTCTGTGGAATATCGTTCTGGCATTAATTAGCGGAGCGATCGGGCTCTTTACCGGGGCGCCGAACGCTAAGCAGGAAATTGAAGTAGCCACCAGCGGCGTTTCTGGCCCGGTGGGCATCCTGGGTCAGATCTTCCCGGCGGCGGTAATGGCGGGTCCAACGGTACTACTATATGTGTCGGGGGTCATTGCGATTTCGTTATCTGTCATGAACCTCTTGCCGATTCCTGGTCTCGACGGCGGGCGTCTGTATCTAACGCTATGGTATCACGCCCGACGTAGGACACTAACGAAAGAGCGCGAAGAAGAAATTGTTGGTCGCGGCATGACCTTCCTATTCATCCTAATTATTGTCGTGACAGTGGCGGATATTTTGCGCTACGTCCTCTAGCGAAATGGCCTGTGCTAAACTAGTAGCATGAAACGGACCAAACTCTTTACTAAAACAACGAAAACTGTGCCAGCCGACGAGACGAGCCGGAATGCCCAGCTATTAATACGGGCGGGTTATGTGCATAAGGAAATGGCGGGTGTCTACGCCTATCTGCCACTCGGTCTACGCACCCTTGAGAAAATCAAGTCTATTATCCGCAAAGAGATGGACGGCATTGGCGGGCAGGAAATCTCAATGACGAGCCTGCAGCCGAAGGCAGTGTGGCAGACAACTCGACGCTGGGACGATGACGTGGTTGATATTTGGTTCAAGTCAAAACTCCAGTCGGGTGAAGACGTGGGCTTTGCCTGGTCCCACGAAGAGCCGATTCTAAGTATGCTACGCGACTATGTTCACAGCTACAAGGACCTACCTGTGGCGGTGTATCAGTTCCAGACCAAGCTACGCAATGAGCTAAGAGCTAAATCTGGTATCATGCGGGGGCGCGAGTTCCTGATGAAGGACATGTATAGCGTGCACGCTACGAAGCTGGACCTACAAAAATTCTATGACGAGGTCAGGGCGGCATACCTTCACATCTACGACCAGCTCGGTATTGGCGATCGCACCTATGTGACGTTTGCCGCGGGTGGTGCGTTTACTAAATTTAGCCATGAGTTCCAGACGCTGTGCGACGCAGGCGAGGATTGGCTATATCTCGACAGAGAGAAAAATATCGCTGTTAACGAAGAAGTGTTAGACGATGCCGTAACGGAGCTAGGTCTAGATAAGAGCAAGCTAGAGAAGTGCCGCAGTGCCGAGGTGGGCAATATCTTTAACTTTGGTACAGATAAAGCGGCACAGATGGGCATCACCTTTACCGACCGGGACAACCAAGCGAAGCCGTTCTGGTTTGGCAGTTACGGCATTGGTGTGACACGTGTCATGGGTGTCATCGCTGAACTATTTGCGGACGATAAAGGATTAGTTTGGCCAGACAGTGTGGCGCCGTTTAGGGTCTACTTAGTAAATATCGGCACGGACGAGATGGTGCTAGCGGAAACAGAGAAAGCCTACTATGAGCTACAAAAGGCTGGCATTGATGTACTATGGGATGACCGCGACGTGCGCCCCGGCGAGAAGTTCGCAGATGCAGACCTAATGGGCATCCCACACCGCGTGGTAATTAGCCAAAAGACACTCGAGAAAGGTGGCGTGGAATATAAGGCCCGCACGAGCGGCGAAAGTGAAATTAAACCGCTTGCCGAAGTGGTTAAAGCTCTTGCATAGCAAAATTATTGTGCTAGAATGATTTCAAGTTAGTGAAAAGCGGATCCTTTGGGTCCGTTTTGTCCGGTATAACGAAGGAGGATTTAAAACATGAAGAAAGTTTATCATTTGACTAAAGTAGGTAAAGCCGATCTAGAGAAAGAGCTAAAGGAGCTAATCGACAGCCGTTCAGCGATTGCTGACGAGATCGCGACCGCGCGTGAGAATGGCGATTTGTCCGAGAACAGCGAATACACCGCCGCTCGTGAAAAGCAGGGACGAACCGAGAACCGCATCGCCGAGATTCAAGAGATCCTGGACGGCGCTCAGATTATCGAGTCCGATGACGACGGCAAAGTTAGCCTCGGCGACACGGTGACAGTTGAGGTCGGCGGTAAAGAGAAAACTTATACCGTAGTGGGTGCGATCGAGGCCGATCCGATGGCTAATCGTATCAGTAATGAAAGTCCTTTGGGCGCGGCTCTTTTGGGTGCGAAAGCAGGCGACACTGTTAAGGCTCAGACGCCAAAGGGCGAAAAAGAGTATAAAGTCGTCAAGGTCAATTAACCTCAAACTGGTTCGCTAATATTGTTATGCTTGTTAAATCCTTTAATTGGCGTTAAGATAATAAAACGCCAATTATATGGTCGGGGTGGCGTTCCGACAGTTCGTTAGAGAGGATTTGTATGAGTGTAACAGTGCAGCCAAAAGGCACGGCTAGCAAGTGGGTCAAGCGAGGCCTAGTCGTTGGCGCTGGCATTGGCGTTGCCGCGTTTATCGGCGGCGTTATGTCGGCGCAAAATGTAGTGTATCACGTAGAAGCCACTGACGGCGGATTCTCGCCGGATGGGGTGTCCGACGGTGATACTAGTGAGAACGACGATGAGGAAGCGAAGGCTAAAGCTTCGGCTGAAGCTTTCCAAAAAAGCGTCTTAAACGCTGTCAAGCAGCACATGGATGCCAATGAAGCGGCCAAGGACAAAAAGCGAAAGGAGCGGAAGTCCTATCTCGATCGAGCCAATGACTCGCTAGCTGAGGCGCTTTTTGACTATCTGGGTGACAAGCTGGCGCCTGCTACGAACGAGTCGCTTATCAAGCCGCTGATTCAGCAAGCCAAGAAGTGGACGCGCGATCGAGTGCTCGACGTTGGGTTCTATTGTGCAGCGGTTGTAATGACCGTTCGCAACGCTGGTCGCGCATCGTATCGCGAGTTTATGGGTGATCTAGCCTACGAGCTCGAGAAGAGCCTGTCTGGTGCGGTTGATGATAGCCCGCAGCCGGGTGACGTGGTAGGCACTGACGGCGTCTTTATGTCGGGATTCTACGACCACAACGGCCGAGCAATTAATAGCACCGACCCGTCCGGCAACTAATCCTTTTGCCCCTCCCACTAGTGGGAGGGGATTTTCTTTTAGCGGTAAGAAAAATCCCCTTCCACTGATGGAAGGGGATAGCGGTGGAAACTTTACTCTTTTTTGGGCACATATTCTTCGATCGTGGCGACGCGGTCGTGCATGGCGTAATCGCGTGCAAACTCTTGTACGGGTACCTCGAATGGCTCGTTATTGCGATAAAGAAAAACGATACGACACTGCTGGCCGTAGGGAATATCATCGAGCGACTCGTAGATATCCTTGATAGTCTTGTAGCTGAGGTTCTGTGCACGCTGTATGACGAAACACGACTTCTTAATACTGCTTAGCAGGCCGATACCGTGAGCGATGAAATCGCGGACCTCGTTTGGTTCAACGCTCACTATGTGCCGACCGTCGACTTTGCTATTGTAGAAGATCATTCTGCCGTAATCATCGTATCGCTCTGGCTGCGTGCCGACAAACAAAATCCGTACGCTAGGGTCGCTGAGGTACTCTAACAGTATGCGGCTGCTTAGCTCACTGGGCTTTGCCTGAATACTATATTGTAGTTGCCCGTGGTAGATACGAGCCTCACACTGATCGTCACTAACGGCGTCCGAGATGGCGACGTAGCGCCGCGGCATGATGACGTTATAACACTGGCGAATGTCGGTGCGCACCTCGTGGCGGCTGCCAATATCCTTTTTGTACTCGAACCAGCCACGCCAAGGCAAATAGCCCTTAGCAACAGGGATGACGTCAGCGCCAACGAGGCCGTTGAAATTCTTGGCCTTTTGTTGGCTCACGACCAGGGCAACGTATTCGTTGAGATCGTGCACTAGCCGAGTCGTTGCTACCATGGTACTATCGCTGGTTACCTTAAAGCTCGTGTTGTCGAGCCTAATTTCGCCATCCTTGTGTGGCAAAACGTAGGTGCTTAGAAAGTGTAAGACCCGCTGGTAATTGACGTTCGTCTCCTTGTCGCGATCCATCTGCCGGATAACGTCGTATGAGATGATGATGCGCCGTTTGGCGTCAATGGCGGACGCTGCAATATTAATCGGGTAGAGACCGCATTCGTAAAATGCGCTAATGTCGATGACGAAGTTCCAGTAATGGTTGCCGATAACTTCCTCGCGGTTGGGGCCACGCGGAATGTTTTGCTGCTTTCTGTGCTTCATAAAGCTCCTCCTTAAAGGGACTCACTTGGATAAGTGTCTAAATTATAATAACACTTATCAGGAATTTTGCAAGGTGTAGACAAGAGATAAAGAAAAAGACGCCAGAGCCGAGGCTCTGGCGTCACTTGAGAAAGGAAATGCTAATGAGGTAGAGCTAATATTGCACCACAGCGAATTCTTTATGCGGCGCATAAACGCGGTTTAGCTCGGTGATGGGCTGCGTCTTCTTGGGATCGTCGTGATAGAGCAGTACTAGCGTGGCGGGTACATCCTGCATGTGGTTGATAATGTCAACCAGCTGAGGGTAGCTCAGCGTTTCGCAGTCTTTGACGATAACACAACGTACGTCATGGTTAAAGATGTGCTCGCGCGCATTCGCGTCCTTGACGATGCTATCTACCTCGCTTGGATACAGGCACTCGATCGCACGGTTAGTGCGGGCAAAGCCCCATTCACGGTAAATGTCCAGCCCCTTAATCATTTCAGGTGTGACATTGTACTCACTTTGGTCGTGCACGCCGAGGCTTAGCACCTTGACGCGGCTATTCATGAGGCAGTGCTGAACACGCCGCCGCATCGTGGCGGCAACGTCGCCATTATCCTTGACGTAGGCGAAATGCGCTGGTGCGCCATCGATGCCAAAGTTTGCCATTGCATAACGGTGGATGAGGTCGTTATCAGTGATTTCGTCGCTGGTAAGCACCTTGGCCGATAGCCAACCAGGCCAGCCCGGTCGGCTTTCTAGCGTCAGCGACAGGAACGAACGATTAATGGGCAGGTTGCAGGGGTATTTATCAATGAACTGATGATAAGCCTCAGCCGCCTCGTTAGCTGCTTCGTGACTACCGAAAACGGCAATTGCCTGCGACCAAGCTTTGCCACAATTAATCTCGGCAAAGTCAATCGCCTCTAGCTCGTTTTCGCTAGCGATCACAAGCTGATCACCCGTCTTAGTGCTTAGCCAGCAATCTTGCAGGCTAACGATATTGATGTCTTGATTCTCGCCAATGCCGAGAACGTTCTTCTTGAGATACGTCATAGCGTCAATAGCGGCGGTTTCTTCGTCAGTGCGCTCTTCGCACTTACTGTCGCTAGCTGCCAAGCGCAGCTCATTCATCGTATCTGCAGGAATGATATAAACTGCCTTTTTGAATGAACAGGCTAGCGCCCAAGCGCCCCAGCGCAAGACAGCACTGGAATCGATGACAAATGCGGTGTCCGGGTAATTTTGGGCCAAGTTCTTGCTCAAAGTAAGCTCCTCTTGTTCGAAACGTATGGAAATATCTTTACAGTATCGCACAAAAATAGCCTCTCCTTATCTCTAAAAGTGCAACACTGGAATTGCCTCCGAATGTTTCACAATAATACAACATAATTCCTCTACTAGCAATGATAATAGAGAAGTCACGCCGCAAAATGATGAATCTGTGTTATTATCTGATTATTTAACATCAGGAACATAGCTAAGTCCTAGCATGCTATAATATCCATAATTATGGCGACACTAATGGATTATCGGGACGAGCGACTAAAGAAGCTCGAAAAAATTAAGGCGTTAGAGATTAACCCCTATCCAGCGAAAGTTGAGCGCACGATTGGCGCGGGTGAGATCGCGCCCAGGTTTGATGAACTCAGCGGCCAAGTTGAAACCGTGGTGGGGCGAATTACGAGCCTGCGTAAATTCGGCAAGCTAGCCTTTATTGTGGTGCGAGATTTTAGCGGCAGTGTGCAGCTCTTTATCCAGACTGGCACGCTAGGCGAACTAAACGCCGAAAAAGGCGAGCTGGGTATCTCGGAACTAAATTTATTAGATACGGGCGATTTCGTCCAGGCGACCGGCGAAGTAATTAAAACGAAGACGGGTGAAGTATCGCTAAAAGTGACGAATCTGCGCCTGATCGGCAAGAGCCTACGGCCAATGCCGGATCGACAAGGCTTTACTAATAAGGAAGAGCGCCTACGTCGCCGCTATATTGATATGAATGTTAATCCCGAAGTCCGTGAGCGCTTCATTCGCCGCTCGACCTTCTGGACAGCAACGCGGGATTTTCTCAACCAGCATGGCTTCTTCGAAATCAACATTCCAGTGCTAGAACACACCACTGGCGGAGCGGATGCGACCGCCTTTAAGACGCACATGGATGCCCTGGATCAGGATTTGTATCTCCGTATTAGTCACGAGCTGCCACTTAAGCGCCTACTGGGCGGCGGCTACGAGAAAGTTTATGACATCGGCCCGCGTTTTCGCAACGAAGGCATTGACGACGAGCACCTACCCGAACATGTCGCCATGGAGTGGTACGCTGCCTACTGGAACTGGCAGGACGGCATGCAGTTCATGGAAGAGATGTACAAATACGTATTGCAGCGGACGTTTGGCAAGCTGCACTTCCAGCTAGGTCAGTTTGACGTCGATCTAAATAAGCCGTGGGAGAAGTGGGATTACGCCGAAGTGATTAAGAAGCGCTATGGTATCGACGTTTACAACACGAGCGTGGCGGAGATTCATCAGGCACTGAAGGACAACCATATCGAGCTCGGCGGAGCGGAGAACATTTCCCGTGGCGTGGATAAACTGTGGAAAAATATCCGTAAGGACGTGGCTGGACCGGTGTGGCTAATTAATACGCCGAAGTTTATTTCGCCGCTCAGTAAGTCTAACCCCGACGGTGTCAGTGTGCAGCGCTTCCAGCCAGTAATTGCTGGTTCAGAGCTAGGTAACGGCTTCAGCGAACTGAACGACCCAATCGATCAGCTAGACCGCTTTGAAAAGCAGCAGGCGATGCGCGATGCGGGCGACAAAGAAGCGATGATGCTTGATATCGACTTTGTTGAGATGTTAGAGTACGGCATGCCGCCGGCTTGTGGCTGGGGCTGGAGTGAGCGTGTCTTCTGGGTGTTTGAAGGTGTGACGGCGCGTGAAGGCGTGCCGTTCCCGACCATGCGCTATGAGATTAGCGACACCACTCGCAGAATCTACCCAGGGCTAAAACTGTGAGGGCCACCTTCACGGAGCGGCATCGGCGTATCTAGAATGATCGAGTCCTCCGACATAAAATGCCAAAATCTCTTAAGTGCTATACTAATCTTATGACGAGAGTAGTGACAGCGGCGAAGTTTAGCGCCGCAGAAATAGACAATATGCGGGCGGCGGGTAAGATTCTAGCCAGCCTTTACCGTGATGTTCGACCCCTAGTTAAAACGGGCACGACGACACGCGAACTGAACGACTGGTTCGCCAAAGAAATCACCGCTCGTGGGGCACATGCAACCTACCTAGACCCCGATGTGAATTTTCCGGGTGTGATCTGCATCAGCGTGAACGACATGGTGGTACACGGCGTACCGAACGAATATCAGTTGCAGCCGGGCGACGTGGTAAGCTTTGACCTGGTTATTGACTATCAAGGCATGAAGGCAGATAGTGCTTTTACAATGCTGGCTGACGACGAAGAACCGACTGGCGCAAAGAAATTGCTACTAGATACGACTAAAAAGAGTCTCTATGCCGGCATTAACGCCATTCACGGCGACGTGCGCACGGGTGATGTGGGCGCGGCGGTGGAGCAAGTGCTCGACCGAGCTCATCTCGGTGTGGTGCGGGATCTAGTCGGCCATGGTATTGGCCGCGAGATGCACATGGAGCCGGATGTGCCGAACTATGGCCACCGCCATACGGGCATGCTAGTGCCGGTAGGCAATGCGATTGCGATTGAGCCAATGGCAACACTTGGCACATGGAAGGTGATTAATGACCCTGATGACCCCACGGGCTGGGGCTATAAGACTCGCGACGGCTCGCTGGCAGCTCACTTCGAACACACCGTTTTGCTTCACGACGACGGACCAGAGATCATCACTGCAGGCGCGTTCTAAAGTTTTAAAGCGGCTCCGAGACTGGCTCCTTGTTTACTGTAATGCCGTGATGGCTAGTCGGTCAATTGACTAGCCATTGCATTTTATACTATTTGTGGTATAAAATGATACTTGACAATATTGTAGTTCTTTCCGAGAGGAGATTGTCTATGATCCTTCTTTATAGCGTCGAAAAAGAAGTCAACGAAAAGCTTCATGTCAAGAGTAAGGAGAACGGCTATTCGCTATATCCGCCGCGGACGTTTGAGTCACGAGCTCCGTACACGAAGGTGCCAGATGAAATAATGCACCGTCGCCTGCGGAACGTCATGACGGATAATAGCATTAAGCTCGAGGTGATCGGCTATAGCAAGCGAGAGCGTTTCGAGCTCGAGGACGTCATGAAGGAGGCGTTGAAGTTTGACGGCCAGATTGCCATCGTTACCTTTGAAGGCTATGGTGGTCGAATCGACTTTTCCAAGTTGACGTCTGAGACTAGTCGTGAAATCGACAAAAGCGAGCGGGTGGTTTATGCCGACGATTGTCGCCACCGTTACATTAGCCCCAACAAGGGTTTAAGTGAAGGCGGAGAGGTCGATATCAAAATTAAGGATTACAATCAAACGCTATTTCTGGTGTTTGATACTGATCCGAAGGTGACGCAAGGTATCCTTCGGCGCATTGGCGGCAGGTCGAAAATCTGGTGCATTTATGATGCCGATGACGATCGCCGGCATGCGCCACGTTTTGTCAACTGGGCACGGTGGCTCGGTCCGAGGGATGATTTTGCCGCCATTATGCCGGATTATCGACTGACGGGTCTCGCTAACGAATTGGCTTACTTTTCTAGTCGCTAATCTCTTATCTCTTATCTCTTATCGATTATCCCTTCCTGTACGCGGGAAGGGATTTTCTTTTGTTATAATACTCTTATGAAATATACGGTAAACGAATACAAAACAAGTAGGGGTAGTAAGGGTCTAATCCTGGACGTAGCCGAGGCGCCGGTTGTTTCGATGCAGTTCCAGTTTCGCGCTGGCTACCGTTATGTGAAAGACTATCGACATAAGGCGCAGGCGGCTCACGTTTTGGAACACATGGCGGCGGGCAGTAATCAACACTATCCCGATCCAATGAAATATGAGCAGGCGTTCACCAAAAATGGCGCCTATAATAATGCGTTTACGAGTAATGTCGCCATGAGCTATGTGGCGAGTTGTGCCGATTTTGAGTGGCCCCGCATTATGGAGCTAATGCGTTACGAGCTAACCGAGCCAAACTTTGACGAGAAGATTTTTGCGACAGAAAAGGGTAATGTGCGGAGCGAGCTGGCTGGTTACCTATCGCAGGCGGGTCGCATGATTGGTCCCTTGGTCGCCGAAAACATGGGGTTCGACGATTTAACCTATCCCGAAGCCCTTGAGACGGTCGACAACCTGACACTAGACGATCTCAGCCGCCATTACGCCAAGACGCATACGGCTGAGAATATGCGCTTTGTCATGGCGGGAGATTTCAAGGATAATATGGATGAAGTCAAGGCGGCGCTCGAAGCAATCGATTTGTCGACTGGCGGCGAGCGGTTTGAGCTCTTTGGCGATATGCTTCATTCGGCACCAGCGGCGCTGATCCACCGCGATGATGTGCCAGGGATTACCTTCTTAATCTGCATGGAAACGCCGCGCGAGCTGAGTGACCCAGAATGCTATAACATGGACGCACTGAATCATATCTTGACTGGCACGATGAACAGTCGCATTTTTGGTCGGGCGCGCCAGATGGGGATTCTGTACGGCTGTGGTTCGGCGACGGATTCGACGAACGATCATAGCGAGTGGTGGTTCAGCGGCCGGGCGACCAATGATAATTTGCCGGCAGTGTTCGATCTAATCGTAGAGGAGCTAGAGCGGGTCAAGCGGGGCGAAATCGACGATGAAGATTTGGCTGACGCCAAGTCATATGCCTTAGGGCGCTTCCGCATGGGAATCCAAACAGCGGGGCAGCTAGCCAACTATTTGTCGGGGCGCTACTTCTATGATGGTACGATTAAGAATTATGCCGATGAGCCGAAGATGATTGAAGCGGCGAACAAGGACGAAATCGTGCGTTTGGCGCGGGAATTCTTTGACAAGAATATCTGGAGCGTCGGTCTCTATGGTTCAACCGACCAGACGATGGCCGACAGCTTGCAAGAGAAGCTGGGGATGTTATTCTAACCCAGTTCACAGTGGGGTTTCTGTGTATAATAGAACCAGATGAAATGCGAGATATCTGAATACCAGCTGCGCAGTGGCTCGCGCGGGCTGATTGTGAACGTGTCGGGCGCGCCCGTGATGGTGACGCAGTTCCAGTTTCGGGCGGGCAACCGCTACGTTAAGGACTATGCAAGCAAGTCTCAAACGGCGCATATTATGGAGCACATGGCCTTTGGTGCGAGCGACGGCTTTGCCACGGGGCATGACTATGATGCGACCTTCACTCGCAACGGTGCTTATCACAACGCTTATACTGACGATATCTCAATGGTCTATGAAGCAACCTGTGCTGACTTTGAGTGGGATAGGGTGTTGCAGCTGCAACGGTATGCTATCTGTGCCCCAAAATTCAACGAAGACGACTTTGCTTCGGAAGTTGGGACTGTGCGTAGCGAACTAACTGGTTATTTGTCGCAGGCCGAGCGAGTGCTATGGCCTCGCATGGCGCAAGCGATGGGCGAAGATACAAAGACGTTCCAAGAGGGGCTCGACAGTATTTCGAATATCACGGTGGACGACGTGCGGCAGCACTACGCTCGCACCCACACGGCGGGCAACATGCGTTTTGTCGTGGCGGGGAACTTTGATGGCCGGCTGACGCAGCTACGGGATATCCTGAATACTTTCGAGCTGGGCGACGGCGACCGCTTGCCGATTCCAGTGGACGAAATTCACAGTGCGCCAGCTTTCGCCATTCGGCGCAAGGATGTCCCCGGTATCGGTCTGGGTATTTCGATCGCCGTACCGCGCAAGCTAAACGACATCGAGGCGCAAGCAATGGACGTTTTGAACCATATCCTAAATGGCACCTTGCATAGCCGGATTCAGGGCGAAGCGCGGCGGCGGGGTCTGCTTTACTATATGTGGTCGCAGCTGAGTACCTTTGAGCATAATTCGTCGTGGGATTTTGGGGCGCAGGTAAACCTCAACAACCTGCCAGCGGTAGTCGATCTGGTGCGGGAAGAAATCGAGCGAGTGTGCGATGGTGAAGTGGACGAGGCGGATCTCGCCGAGGCGAAGAGCTACCTGCTTGGTCGGCACCAGATGAACACGCAGACGGTGGGGCAGATTGTTAGCTATCTGGCGGATCGTTACTTCTTTGATGGTATTATTGACGACCCGGACGAAATCCCCGCGCGCATCGAGAGTGTTACGCGGGAACAGATTATTGAGACGACACGTGACTTTATTCGCCATAACTGTTGGACGCTGGGCCTTTATGGTTCAACTGATAAGGCGATGGCAGACAGCTTACAAGAAAAGCTAAGTAAATTATTTTGACATTTTCACTTTCCCCTTCGGGAGAAGGTAGATAGGTACAGCCGATCGGGCGGTGTTTCCTTCGCATATGCTATAATCCTAGTATGACAAATCGCAAAACAAACAGTGCAATTATTAAGACGCGGGTGCGCAACGGCCGCCGCTCGCGCCAGAGTATCAGCCTAATGGGTGCCAACTCGACAGATAACCTCGCGGCGTATTGCCGCCCGGTCGAGCCCGATCCGCGCGATAACCGTCCCTGGTCGGACACACTAGCGGCGGAGAAAATGGACTTCGACAACGATGAACGATTTGGTCGCTATACGCGCGATTTAGTTCATGGGCTCGAGACGATCAAGCAGTTCCCGCAGGGTGTAACAATTTTTGGCTCGGCACGCTTCCACGAGAGCAATAAGTATTACCAGGCGGCAGAGCAGCTTGGCGCTGGTCTAGCTAAGCATAACCACACAGTGCTAACTGGTGGCGGTCCGGGCATTATGGAGGCGGCAAACAAAGGTGCCTATGAAAATGGCGGCAAATCGGTTGGCTTTAACATTATTCTGCGCACTGAGCAGGACCTCAATCCTTACACCAATATATCGATGCAGTTCAATTATTTCTTTGCCCGCAAGGTAATGATGACTATTGGGTCAAAGATGTATGTCTTTTTCCCGGGTGGCTTTGGTACGATGGATGAATTTAGTGAGATTCTCGAACTAGTTCATACGGGCAAGACACCTGCTTCGCCGATTGTCCTTTACGGTAAAGAATTTTGGCAGGGGCTAGATGACTGGTTCGCTGGCAAGATGAGCGAGTGGCGCTTAATCGAGACGGGACGTGATGACGAGATGAGCGAAATGAGCTACATCAAGGCGGCCGACTTCGGCCTAGTTAAGAGCGCGCGCGATTTATATTACATTACTGATGACATTGATGAAATTGTGGACATCGCCGACCAGACGATTCCACGCAACGTTGACGACGTCTTTGATAAGGTTATGCGCAGCCAGACCTTTTAGCATATAATAGTAGCGTGAAAGACGAGCTAAGGGCTAAGCTAGAAAAGCTATCCGTCGATGCCGAATCGGCGGTAGCCAAATTAGATCTGGCCAATAAGAAGAAAGAGCTCGCAGAGCTAGAAGAGGCGGTTGCTTCGCCGGGACTATGGAATGATCCGACCAAAGCGGCGGCGACCACTAAGCGTTTAAGCCAGATAAAGGGGCAGCTGCAGCCGTGGACAGTGCTCTTGACGCAGATTAACGATAGTCTCGACTTATTAGATATTATTGATGATGAATTGGTGGTGGAATTTGCCGAGCAAGTGGCAGCGCTAGAGCAGACCTTTAACGAGCTAAAGCAGCAGCTACTCTTTACAGGCAAATACGATGCTGGCGACGCCGTGATTCGCTTAACGGCGGGTGTGGGTGGTGACGACGCGCAGGACTTTACGGCGATGCTCGAGCGGATGTATCTCAGGTGGGCGGAACGGAACGGCTATCGGGCGGAGATTATCAGCCGCAGCCCCGGTGAAGAAGTGGGCGTCAAGACTAGCGTAATAGAAATTGGCGGGGTGTACGCATATGGCTGGCTGAGGAGCGAGCACGGCGTACACCGCATGGTGCGTCTCAGCCCATTTAATAGTGGCAATACGCGCGAGACATCTTTTGCCCAAGTAGAAGTTTTGCCCAAAATCGATGCACCAGATGAAGTTAAAATCGATCCAAAGGACATTCGGGTGGACATATATCGGGCGTCGGGGCATGGCGGCCAAGGAGTTAATACGACCGATTCGGCGGTGCGGGTGACGCACATCCCGACTGGCACAGTGGTGGCAATCCAGAACGAGCGAAGTCAGATCCAGAACAAAGAGAAGGCGCTGGAAATTTTGCGAGGCAAGCTAGCTCAGATGCAAGCGGAGCAGCATGCGGCCAGCATTGGCGAGCTACGGGCGGGCGAGAGCGCCAGCTGGGGTAACCAGATTCGTAACTATGTGCTAAATCCGTACAAACTAGTAAAGGATACTCGTACCAAGTACGAAGAGAAGGATGTGGATAGCGTCCTAAGCGGCAACATCCGCGGCTTCCAATTGGCGTTTTTGGAAACCACTTCTGGCTGCTAGCGCAGCCACCTTCCCTGTAGAGGGGGGGCGGAGAAAAGCGGGGCGCAATACGAGGCAAACTCTATTTGCAATAATTCGCCAATGCGTGTAACATATAAGCATAGGCAAAAAATAAACAGCCAGAAAACGAGGAGACATAAACAGTATGCAAAATAGTGGTAACGAAAGATACCAAGGGTGTCATGGGCGCATTGTGGTGCCAGCCGAGCACTATGGTGTTTGGTCGTCAGTGAGCCATGCCCCACAGAGAAGCGAAGTAACGCCAAGCGAAAGAACTAATCCAAATATAGTAAAGTCAGCGACGACTAACGTGAAAGTTGCTACTACCGTGGCGAAGTCCAGTGCTAAGCCAATACATACTAGCGCCATGTCATATAGCCAGGTGCCAAAGGTCCAGCCTCGCGCGCGCCAAATCGCGACAGCGACCCCTTACAGGCGGCAAACTCGCCGCAAGGGGGTAACGCTAGATCATATGACGAATACACCTATTACTCCTCGGATATCGAGCGAACGTCAGCATATCATGCAGCAAGCCGCCATCGTGCGTAAAGAGGCAAAGCGTCGCGCTGAAGCGGCTGCTAATGCCGAGCTAAAGCGCCAGCTAGCCCTAGCGCGCCAAGTGCGAGAACAGGAACAAGAGATTACCGAGTCGCAAGTCGAACGTGAACATGCTGTCCAGCCAATGATGACGGCGCAATTCGAGCCCGTTCCCGTTGGTGTGATGGCTGGTGGTGGCAATGCGCCAGTGTCGGCAGTCGGCGACAACCCGCTGGCGAACCTAATGTCTTCGCACGTGACAATTAACTTTAAATTTAACAAAGAGCGTATTTTACAATTCCTGCGCTATGTTGCCGTGGCAGCTATTGTCCTCGTCAGTGGCTACCTCGCTTATGACACCTATATGACGAATAAAGCAGTGCGGGCAACGGTCTCAAATAGCAGCAGTGCTGCTTCAATTGCGGGTACTAATCCGGCGACGGTCGATCAAACGGCGGTTAGTCAAGAGGATAAGGCGGCTTACGTCGTGCCCGACGATCAGCCGCGCTATCTCTATATTCCGGCTATCGGCCTAAACCAGGCGCGCGTGATGAGCGTGGGGGTCAATAGCAAAGGTAACATTGACACGCCGCGCAACCTGAACGATACCGCTTGGTACGATGGCAGCGCTAAGCCGGGTCAGAATGGTGCCGTCTTTATCGACGGACACACCAGCTTTAATCGCTCGCTGGCGGCCGCCTTCAACGATCTCCCCAAGTTAAAATCAGGCGACACGATTACGATTGAAAAGGGTAACGGCGAGCGGATTAACTATACTGTTCACTCAGCCGAGACAGTGGCTGCCGATAAGGTTGATATGAGTAAGGCACTGAATCCCATTAGTGGCGCAAAAAAGAGTCTAACCCTCATGACTTGCGCCGGCAAGTTTAATTACCGCACTCAGACGGCGGATAAGAGGTTTATCATTTACGCAATACAAAATTAAGGAGAAGTATATGGATTGGCGAGTTCAACAGACAAAGAAAGAGACAGCTCCGACACCGAAACCGGTTGTCGAGACAAAGCAACGCCGTCCAATCCGCCAGTGCAACATGATTATGATGGATCGAGTGAGCAAGCGCTATGAGGACGACGGCCTCTTGGCGCTAGACAATGTCTCGCTCAGTATAGCTCCGCGCGAGTTTGCCATCGTTATTGGAGCAAGTGGCGCCGGCAAGTCTACGCTTTTAAAGATGCTAACACGGGAAGAGAAGCCGACTAAGGGCAAAATTGTCGTGGGTGGCATCGACTATGACAAGCTCGATGATCGCGACATCCCCTTACTGCGTCGACGTATTGGTGTTATCTTTCAGGATTTTCGCCTCTTGCCCAATCGGACGGTGTTCGAGAACGTGGCGCTGAGCCTCGAAATTGCTGGTTATTCAAATAAGGAAATCCGCGACAACGTGCCACGCATGCTCGAGGTGGTGGGTCTACGTAGCAAGGCCGATAAGTTCCCGAGTCACCTATCTGGTGGCGAGAAGCAGCGTGTAGCGATCGCTCGTGCTATGGTGCGCCAGCCAAAGATATTATTTGCCGATGAGCCGACGGGCAACCTCGATAGTCGCAACACGTGGGAGATTGTTAAGCTACTACTAAAAATCAATAGCTTTGGCACAACGGTGGTGCTAATTACGCACAGTAATGAAATTGTGCGCCGTCTCAACACTCGAACGATCAAGCTAGATCATGGCAAGATCGTGGCCGATGTTGAACACGGCGGGGAGGGGTTTCAGGCATGAGTAGGAAAGCAAAGAAAATTCGCCTGCAAGATCCGCGGCCATGTCACTATGGTCGGTATCTAGCACGGGTAATTCGTTATGGCTGTTATAGCTTTTGCCGTAATATCTGGCTGACGGTGGCGACCACGTTAGTGATGGTAATCACGCTTCTAATTATCTTTGTAACGGTAATTGCCAACTCGGTGCTATCTGAGACAATTGCGAGCCAGCAAGCGAAAATGGATCTCAGTTACTACATCAAATATAACGTTAACGACGAGACTCTGACCGATCTCATGAAGAAATTACAGGCGCAGCCGCATGTTCAGAGCGTTAGTTATAGCACCAGTCATCAAGAATACGAGAAGGCATCGAACGACAACGTCGACGGCTGGGAGATGGTGATTAGTGAAGGCATTCAGCCGACACTGCCAGCGGTTTTACATGTCAAACTCGATGACATGAACGAGCGTGAGACGCTAGATAAATATGTTAAGAATGATAAGGATTTTCGAGAGTGGATCGATACCAGCGTTAGCAACTCTCAGGATATCGCAGCCCGGCAAAAGACGATTGAAAGACTATCGAGCATCTTAACCGTGGCACGCCGTGGCGGGCTCATTGCCGGCATTATCTTTATGGGAATTTCGGTGCTGATTATCTTTAACACAATTCGCATGACGATCTTTAGCCGGCGCGACGAGATAGCCATGATGAAGAGCGTTGGGGCGGACAACTACTTCATTCGTGGACCATTCCTCGTCGAGGCGGAGCTGTACGGGCTAATTGCGGCGCTGATTGCCATGGCGCTCGGCTATCTTATTCTGACCAAGCTCTTGCCAAGCCTTGCTAATTATATTGAAGTCGACGAAACAGAAATGTTTGTGCGAACGTGGTGGCCGGTGATTTTGCTCGCTATGATGGCGATCGGCTGGATACTGGGCTACGTTTCGGCGCGGTTAGCTATACATAAATACTTAAAGAAAGGCAATTAAAATGATGAAGCGAAAGAGTGCAGCCAAAGTAAAAATGTCTCTCGTTGGGGTTGCGGCGGTAACGCTCATGTCAGCGGGACTGGCCATGGTCAATCAGGCGCAGACCGCCAAGGCGCGGGATTATAACGCCGAAATCAAGGCGCTGCAGAATCAGATTAACGAATATAGCCAAAAGTCGAGCGAGCTAGCGGCGCAGAGCAGCACCTTGCAAGGGAAGATTAGCGAACTTCAGAACCAGCAGAATTCCATTCAGGCGCAAATTGATCTCACTACGGCGCAACAAGCACAGCTTAGCCAGCAAATTACTGATACCGAGGCGAAAATTAAGTCCGAGGCGCAGGCGCTCAGTAAGATTTTGCAGGCGCAATATTATAGTAGCCAGACATCGGCACTGGACGTCCTAATGAACAGCGAATCAGTCAGTGACTATGTCGATCGCCAGACGCGCCAGCAGTCGATTAGTGATCAGACGCAGAGCAAGGTGGCAGAAATCAAACAGCTCAAGAATGATTTGCAGACGCAAAAGGATAAGGTCGATAAACTGAAAGAGCAGCAGCAAGCACAAAAGCAGGATCTCGCTAACAGTCAAGCAGAGCAACAGAAGCTTCTCGATGAAACTCAAGGCCAAGAGGCAAAATTTCAGGAGCTAACCAAGAATAATAATGACAAGATTGCCCAGCTCAAGAAAGAGCAGGCGGAGGAAATCGCACGGCGCCTAGCGGCATCGGCGAGCCGAAGTGGCGGTCGCACGTCGTATATCAATAAGGGCGGTAGCTGCGGCGGTGGCTATCCATCCTACCTCTGTAACGCTCGTCAGGATAGTTTGGTTGATCCATGGGGTATGTATAACCGTGAGTGTGTCAGCTATGTGGCGTATAAGGTGGCGTCAACTTATGGTTGGCCTAGCTACTGGACCCGTGGCGGCAACAACGCCAAACAGTGGCCGGCTAAGGCACGCGCTTACGGCATCCCGACGAGCAGCACGCCAAAGGCTGGTGCGGCGGCAGTGATGTATAACGGTTATTACGGTCACATTGCTTGGGTCGAAGCAGTCAACGGTAATAATGTGACGATTAGCGATTATAACTTGCGAAACGACGGCACGTATAGTCGTTATGTGACGAGCGCTAGCACGTTTGACGTCTATATTTACTTTGACCAAATGCCGTAATCTTCAGTTAATTGCTCGGCTATGTGCTAAAATGGTTATGAATGTTGAAGCAAGGAGGGGAATAAGTTGGCTACGGAAGAGAAACTGCCAGATGTCAAGGTAAGGAAAGATAGCAAGCGGCCGCATAGCGATCGGCCAGAGAAGAAGTCGGGGCGTGGCTACGGTGTTTACGTCACGGTGCTGGTCGGCGTGCTGGCGGGCTTACTGGGTTTTGTGATTGGCACGCGGGCACAGAATGTTTCAGTGACGAAGCTGGATTATTCGAGCCTAAACGATGTTTATAATGCCTTGTCGGCGAAATTTGATGGCAATCTAGATAAGCAGAAGCTGCTGGTTGGTGCTGCTAAAGGCATGGTTGATGCTGCGGGTGATACTTATACCGAGTATATGACGGCGGAAGAATATAACGATCTCGAAGGTGAGCTATCTGGTAGCTTTAGCGGGATTGGTGTCGAAATCGGTCCGAACAAGGACGGCGTGCTAAGTATTATTAACACGTTGGATGGCAGCCCAGCTCAAAAGGCGGGACTCAAGGCGGGCGACCTAATCGAAAAGGTTGATGATAAGGACGCGACCAAGTGGACGACTAGCCAGGCAGCCGTAGCAATTCGTGGCGATAAGGGAACGAACGTTAAGATTACTGTAGTGCGGGACGGCGAAGAGAAAACCTATACTGTTACACGTGACACGATTAGCAATCCGAGCGTCAAATGGGAGATCAAGGACAATATTGGCTATATGCGTATCTCTGATTTCGGCGAAGACACGGCGGAATTGGCTGAGAAGGCGGCAAACGAGTTCAAGAGCAAGAACGTTAAGGGCGTTATTCTTGACCTTCGCGATAATACTGGCGGTTATGTTGACGCCGCTAAGGCTGTGAGCAGCCTCTGGCTCGACGAGGGCACGGTGATTACTACCGAACGTAGCAACAAGGGCGTCATTGATACTGTTAGGGCAACGGGTGACAGCCCACTCAAAGGCGTGCCAACCGTGGTGCTAATTAACGGTGCGACGGCCAGTGCGAGCGAAATTACGGCCGGTGCCTTGCGAGACAATGCGGGTGCAAAGCTAGTCGGCACCAAATCATTCGGCAAGGGCCTAGTGCAGGAGGTTGTCGACCTCAGAAATGGTGATAAGCTCAAGGTGACAGTGGCCAAGTGGTATACGCCGAGTGGCGTCAATATCAATAAGTCTGGACTCAAGCCAGATACCGAAGTCAAGATGACAACCGAAGAATACAATAGCGGTAACGATACTCAGCGAAATAAAGCAGTGGAGATTATAGATAATGAGTAGCAATATCGAGGGGGCGAAAAGCGCCCCCGCCGAGAAATCGGCTGACGAAGGTAAGAAGCGAATTCTAATCGTCGAGGATGATGACACCCTAGCTGAGGTCTACGAGCAGCGTCTAAAGTTCGAAGGCTTCAGCACTTGGCGTAGTCCGAACGGCGAGCGGGCGCTCAAGGACGCGATCAACTTCCACCCCGATTTAATCTTGCTGGATGTGATGATGCCTAATCTAAATGGCTTTGACGTGCTAGATATTCTGCGCAATACACCCGAGACGAAGGATGCTAAGATTATCATGCTCACGGCACTGAGCCAGCCTAAGGATGCCGAAAAGGCGCGCGAACTGGGTGCAGATGACTTCCTCGTCAAATCACAGGTGGTAATTGGCGACGTGGTGGCGCGAATTAAGAAAAAGCTCGACTGCTAATTTGCTAAATAGTTAAATTTCTGATAAATTATACAGTATGATTACTAGTAGCCAAAAGTTGGCGGCGATTCAATCGACGCAATTACACGACGGTGATGTCGGTTCATCGTCCGCGCAGGTGGCAGTTTTGACCGCGCGTATCAATCAAATTACCGAGCATATGAAGCAGAATAAGCATGACTATATGGCGCGACGCGGTCTAGTTCAGATGGTCGGCAAACGCAAGAAGCTACTGCGTAGCCTAGAAAAGAACGACTACGACCAGTATAAGAAAGTCATTGAGACCCTAGGCCTACGTAAGTAAGAAAATCCCCGCTACGAGTGGGGATTTTTTATGCTATAATACCGCTAATGGCTTATGAGACAAGGCGCGAGCGGCGTTTACGCCGTGAAGCGGAGCAGCGAGCAGCGACGCGAGCGAGGCTGAATGCTTTCTTTGCGGCGGTTCTATTGATTGCGCTATTTGTCTTTATCGTAATTTACCTTAGCCACCAGCGAATCGAATTCAGTGGCGAGAAATCTACCGCTAAATCCACGAGGCAGAGCTTCGGCGCTAACGAGGCCAACAATAAGTCTGCAGAACAGAACGTAACCCCTAAAGCGCAAGAGATCATAGCAGCTCTGCCAAATAAAATTACTGAAATTAATGGCAATCTCGGTATCAAAGAGCGTAGCAGCCTGGCGAACTTGCCGACGAATACTTCAACGGCTGTGGTCATTATTGACGTGAGCGATAAGGGACGGGGTAGTGCCAACTATAACGGTAGCGTACAGTTTACCAGTGCTAGCACCTATAAACTTTGGGTGGCATATATGATGGTGCGGGATGTCGAGTCGGGGCGCCGCACCTGGAATAGCCGAATTAACGGCACGACTTGGGATAATTGCTTTACCAAAATGATCGTTAATAGTGACAATGTTTGCCCTGAGACCTACTTATCTGCCAATGGCTATGACAAGCTCGATCAAACGGTGGCGAAACTCGGCATGAGCGGGCAAACCGTCTTCACTCCGGGCAATATGCGCACGTCGGCGAGTGACCTTGCTTTAATTCTGCAAAAGCTCTATAAAGGCGAGCTAATGAACGAAGAAAATAAGAACAAACTTTATGGCCTGATGTCGCGCCAGCAATTTCGCCAAGGCATTCCGACGGGCGTAGGCGATAAGGCCGTCGTCTACGATAAAATTGGCTGGCTCGATGAAATTGTCAACGATGCGGCGATTGTCCATGGGGGCAAGGGTGACTATATTCTCGTCATCATGACCAATGGCGAATCGTGGCAGTATGTGGCGCAGCTCGCGGCGTGGATTAACACTGAGATGAATAAATAGCCCCGCCTATGTTAAAATAGTAGCGTTAGTTAAATTGGGTTAGCGGTGGATATACTTTCAGGTTGCCGAGTGTCAGCGTGAGATTATATACGCTACTAACCCCAAGGAGGAAATCATGACAAAAATGATTCAGACGGGCAAGGATATTATCAAAGTTTCGACCGAGTGGCTCGGGCGAGAACTGTCGCTCGAAGTTAATCACGTTGGCTTTCGCGCCAGTGGCTCAGTGGTGGTGCGTTATGGCGACACGGTGGTGCTCGGCATGGTTAATAGCGGCGATGTTAATCCGGCACTCGATTACTTCCCGCTGTCAGTGGACTATGAAGAGAAGTTCTACGCCAGTGGCAAAATTAGTAGCAGCCGTTTTAATAAGCGCGAAGGTAAGCCGTCAGATGAAGCGGTGCTAGTGGGACGCCTCATTGATCGTCCAATCCGCCCACTCTTTCCAAAGGGCTATCGTAATGAATGCCAGGTGGTGACGACGGTGCTAGCGAACGATCCGGCCTACCGCCCAGATGCAGTGGCGATGATTGCGGCGTCGACCGCCCTATTACTGGCGGGCGTGCCGTTCGATGGACCAGTCGCAGGCCTGCGGGTTGGTCTCGACAAAGACGGCAAGTTTAAGGCCTTTATGAGCCGAGACGAATTAGAGACGGGCAAGCTCGATCTCTTTGTCGCCGTTAAGGATCAAAAGGTGATGATGGTTGAAGCGGGCGCCAAGGAGGCTAGCGAAGAGACCTTAATTGACGCGATGAAGTGGGTGGTGGAGAATGCCCAACCGGCTCTTGATTTGCAGCGTGAATTAATCGCCAAAGTTCAGCCTGCCCAGCAGGAATACGAGCTAACTTTGCCCGACGAAGAGATTATCGGTAAGGTTGATGAATACATGACGGATAAGCTAACCGACGATTTGCATATTCCTTATCCAGAACGAAATCCAAAGGTGGATGTAATTAAGAGCGAGGCGCTAGAACATTTTGCTGCCGATTACACTGATGAAGAGTGGACGGAAGTCGAGACTGACTACGCTGAAGCGATTGACATGGCCGTCAAGAAGAATGTACGTCAGGGTATTATCACCGAGGGCGTGCGGCCTGACGGGCGGAAATTGGACGAAATTCGCCCGATTACTTGCGAAGTTGATGTGCTACCGCGGGTGCACGGCTCAGCGCTCTTTACGCGCGGCCTGACGCAGGCGCTCAACATTGTGACACTAGCGCCGCTATCTGATAGTCAGCTAGTTGACACCATGGAAGTAACTGATGGTGAACGGCGTTATATGCACCACTACAATGCGCCGGGCTATACCGTGGGTGAAGTGAAGCGTATGGGTGCACCAGGCCGACGCGAGATCGGGCATGGATATTTAGCAGAGCGGGCGCTCCTGCCGATGCTACCGAGTAAGGAAGACTTTCCCTACGCGATTCGCTCAGTGACGGAAATTATGAGCCAAAATGGGAGCACTTCGATGGCAGCGACGTGCTCATCTTGCATGGCACTAATGACGGCGGGTGTGCCGCTACGGCGTCCAGTATCTGGCGTGGCGATGGGGCTAATGATTGACGGTGATCGGCACTATGTGCTGACTGACCTCGCCGACCAGGAAGACTTTGCCGGCGATATGGACTTTAAGTGCACTGGCACTAGCGAGGGTGTGACGGCGCTTCAGATGGACATGAAGGTGCACGGCATTGACGTCGATATCTTGAGTGAAGCTTTACAGCGGGCGAAAACGGCGCGGGCTGAGATCCTGGCGAAGATGTTAGCCGTCATTCCTGAGCCTAGAAAGGAGCTATCGCCCTATGCACCTAAGATCGAGAAACTGCAGATTAAAACGGATAAGATTGGCACGGTCATTGGTAAGGGCGGTGAGACTATCACTAAGATTACCAGCGAAACTGGCGTGCAGATTGACATTACTGAGGACGGTCTAGTGACGTTTGCGACTAATGATGCGGCAGCAATGCAGCACGCGGTAGACTGGGTCAAGAGCCTTGTGGAAGAGCCAGAAGTTGGCAAAATTTACCGCGGTACAGTAGTGGGGTTAAAGGACTTCGGCGCCTTCATTAATATCATGCCTGGGGTCGACGGTATGCTGCACGTCAGCAAGATTGTAGATCACCGTATCAAGTCGCCGGCAGACGTGCTAAAGATGGGCCAAAAGGTTAATGTCAAGCTCACCATGATTGATGACAAAGGACGCCTGAGCCTCACGATGTTGGGCGTAGATCAAGATAAGTTAGCGTAGAAAATGGCAACGGCAATAATTACTGGTGGGAGTAGTGGTCTAGGGCTCGAGTTCGCACGAGCTCTAGCTAGCCAGGGCTATAATCTAGCAATTATCGCTCGTGGCGAAGCAGCGCTAGCGGCCGTATGTGATGAGCTTAGTCAAAAGTACCACATTAAAGCGCGGGGCATTTCGGCGGATCTATCCGATAGACGTGTAGCTGACCAGATAGTGAGCCTCATCGATCACACTCATGACCTAGCCTACTTTGTCAATAATGCCGGCTTTGCTGTACATCTCGACATGACGGATGATAGTAAAGAGGCACGGCGGGCGCACGAAGCGGCGGCGCAGGTGATGGGCATTAATGTGGTGCTATTTAGCACTGCGGCTGCTAAGGTAATGAAAAGGCAAGGCTACGGCCACATTATTAATGTGGCCAGCACGGCAAGTTTGACTTTTCAGGGACATTATTCGGCACTTAAATCCTACGTGGTGACGTTTACCGAGAGTGTGGCGTTAAACCTTCGTGGCACAGGTGTTTGGGCGACGGCGGTTTGTCCGTCGTGGATGAAGACTAACTTTCACCGTGAAGCGGGCCTCGGCGAACCGAATATTCCCAGTTGGCTATATATGCAGCCGACTAAGGTGGTGCAGGCAGCGCTAAAAGGCGCTAAAAAAGGCAAAGCGGTGGTAGTGCCGACAATTCGCTGGAAGATTATCTATTGGTGGCTCGACCATGGCCCGATCGCCTGCCGGCGCCACTTTACGATGTGGTATCTAAATAACGGTAATTATAGCAAGAGGCATTAACATACTCTTATGGATAAATCTCTTGCGCTCGACGAACTTCGCTCTAAAATCCTCGCCGATAACGTCTGCCCAGATCTCGCTCATACTGCTACGCAGCTCGTCATGGGCGACGGCAACCCTGACGCCGATATCGTCTTTATTGGCGAAGCACCAGGCAAAAGCGAAGACGAGCAGGGCAAACCATTCGTAGGCGCTTCGGGCAAGTTTCTAAACGAGATGTTGGCGTCAATTAATCTGAAACGCGAGGACGTCTATATTACTAACATCGTAAAGTATCGTCCGCCGAACAACCGCGACCCGTCGACGGAAGAGAAGCGGGCGTTTTGGCCCTATCTGATGCGGCAGCTAGAAATAATCGATCCGAAAGTCATCGTCACACTCGGGCGACATGCGGGTGGCTGCTTTATCTCAGATATTCACATTTCGCGCGACCATGGTCATGCCCGCAAAGTGCGCCTGACACGTGATGGGCGCGAGTATGATTGGCTAGTTTTGCCGCTCTATCATCCCGCTGCCGCTCTCTACAATGGTGGTATGCGCCAAACCTTGCTAGACGACTTTCAGAAAATAAAACTCTAATATAATTTTCACCCCACCCAGGGGAGGGTAGATAAAATTTACTCATCGAGTGGGGTTTATTTGCAAACTATCCATTTCTAGTGTATTATTGAACTAAGTAATTTGAAGGAGTATTAAGTATGTCTCATGTTAAAGCTGGTGGCAGCTCAAAAAATAATCACAATAATGCCGGCCATCGCCTAGGCGTTAAGCGCTTCGGTGGTCAGAAGGTTAATGCTGGCGAAGTAATCGTCCGTCAAGTTGGAGCGAGTAAGATTGCTGGTCCTGGCACTTACACTAGCCGAAACTTCACGATCCATGCCGCTAAGGATGGTGTCGTCAAAATGGCAACGCGCAAGGTGCGCACCTTTACTGGTAAGACCGTTCCACGTGTTCAAGTCAGCGTAGAGTAGTACTGCATTGTATTGCACTTAAGCCCTCGCTATCGCGAGGGCTTAAGTTTTTTCTTCTCACAGCATTTTTCTCACAACCGCTAGTTCTCGTCCGACGATCTGCTCAGGGCGACGATAGACTAGGCCATAGCCAAGCTGCTTATTGTACCTATAGCGCTCAATGCTCTTGAGACACGGCAAATGATAGATCTTACCCCTCACTTGCCAACATGGTACAGCGATGCACAGCCCTGCACCTTGTGGCAGTGCCACCGAGATATTTTGTAGGAATTTTCCAATAATGATATCGCAGGTCTTAATGTTTTGCTCTAACTCGCTATTCGACGGTGGAGTAGTGTACGGTCGCCCTAGATAGCACTCGGTGGCAATGATATTGGCGTCATAGCTAGCCCTCTCTTGAGAGGGGGCGGATGAGCTTTGCTTATCGGGCGCACTTTTGCCTCCCGTCGCATCCGCTACAAATAGCGTTGTTCTTTCGCTTGCCTTGGCGTGCAATCTCTCGTCCGCCCACGCCAGATTGGCTTTAGTATTATCTATCATTTGCGGATTTAGATCTGAGCCGATTAGCTTTTTGAACAGTGGTGAAGCGTGGTTGCCGTCTCGCATTAATGCTGCTTCGATGAGAACCGTCCCAGTCCCACAATACGGGTCATATATATTAAGCGGCGCATCCTTTGATAGATCACTAGCGCCCACAGCTAGATTGATAATAGTCTGTGCTAGCTTGGGCGGCAGCATGCCATTGTGGGCATCGCGACGTGGCTTCTCGCGGTCGCGCACGGTGTAGCTATCGATATTTTGCACAAATAATGTGGTGGCAACAATGATTTTGTCGCCGTTCTTGACGAAATTCAGTTCAACTTTTTTATTATTCCCGCGTGCCAAGCCATTATGCAAAACCGTGGCGGTAGAGAGGGTGCCGCTTTTATCTAATAAGAGTCGCACGCTGCTGATATCCAGCATTTCACTGAGAGTCTGTTTGGCGATAGCACCAATTTGCCGCGCCGTCTTGTTGGCGTCATGAAAGCCATAGAGCGACAGCCCCACAGTCACTTTACCGCAAACGCCAGTAAATATTTTTTTACTCAAAGTGGTAGCCGACCTAGCATCAAGCGAGAAATCGTCATCGACTACGGTCATGATCTTGACTGCGCTTCCGAGTCGCCAAGCGTCAGCTAAGGCTGCATCTTTATCGATATTTAACATTGCAAATCGCCGTTCAATCTGCTGTGGCTTTTTGCTGTAAACCGCTTCTATCTCTGCTAAACCAATTTCTGGCTGTCTGCCCAGTTGAAACAAAATCATAGTTCTATTATACCTTGCAATGTTATAATATTCTTATGTCAAAGTTTCGGGAGGACTTTCAGCGGAGCTATACTGAGGCAAAAGAGGCGGCGCACCACAAAAAACGGGGCGCACGGTTCTATATCAGTATTGTTACTTTCATTTTGATTGCGATTGTTATCTGGAATACGCGTAGCGAGATGGCGCAGGCGTTTCAGCTAATGACGAAGGCGAATATTTGGGTCTTACTACTGATTATTCCAGTGCAATTTTTCTCTTATCTCGCCAGCGCCGAAATTTTCTTGACCTATCTACGTGGTCGAGGGCAGCTAAAGGACGTCTCGACAGTGGGATCAACTTCTATGGCATTGGAGTTTAACTTTGTCAATCACGTCTTCCCGACAGCAGGTGTTAGCGGGGCATCATATATGATTTGGCGCCTGGGCAAACTCGGCGTGCCGGCGGGGCAGGCGATGATGTCGCAGATTATCAACTGGATTTCGCTCGGTAGCACCTTTATCATCATGATGATTATCTCGTTAATCATTGCTACAGCCGAGAACAAGGCGGCTAACTGGCTAATTATGGCGACGACGATTGCGGCGGTAGCGCTGGTGCTTGTGCTAATTTTTGGCAGTTTCCTAATTGGCAGTCGCGAACGCCTGATGAGCTTTGGTAAGTGGCTGGCACGCCATATCAATAATTTCGGCCACAAGGTGCTAAAGCGAAAGAAGCCGCCAATGCGGATGCAGGCGGTAGAAGATTTTGTCAACGATTTCTTTGATGATTTTCAAGCGATCAAGCAGGATAAGGCGCTTCTCAAGGGGCCGATTGTCTGGGGTTTCATCAGTAACCTCTTGGACGTAATGCTCATTGCGATCGCCTTCTGGTCGCTAGGCTATCCGATCGACCTCGCTTTACTACTAATTGGCTTTGGAGCGGCCTCGGTGGGTGCCTTTGCGATGGCGACGCCGGGCGGCGTGGGTGCTTACGAAGCGGTAATGATCGGTGTTCTCGTGGCGGGCGGTGCGCCAACTGAGATGGCGTCAGCGGGTACGATCTTGTCGCGCGTTATTCTAATTATCGGCACGATTGTCGTGGGTGCTGTGGCGTATCATCGTACGATGACAAAATACGGCCAGCCTGATTACCAGGCGGCGAGCAAGGCAGACAAAAAACGGGACGACGAACGAGAAAAGATGAAGCAGAGCAGCATTAAGAAGACGTCAAGTGCCAGCTCTGGCAAAAAATCCGAGGCGACTAAATAATGGACAACACGCCTGAGTTCACCGTTAGTCAAGCGATTGCCGTCTTTAATCAAATTCTTGAGACGGCGACGCCGAACATTATTGTTACGGGGGAAGTGGCGAACTACAAGGTTAATCAGGGTAAATGGGTCTTCTTTGACCTCAAGGATGACAGCGGAATTCTTAGTTGCTTTCTGCCGCTATGGCAGCTCAGAGTAGCCATTCAGGACGGCATGAAGGTAAAAGTGCGAGCACGCCCAAATATTACTAAATGGGGTAAATTTAGCCTAACGGCGTTAACCATTCAGCCGATAGGTGAGGGTTCAATTAAGAAATCCTTCGAATTGCTAAAGACGAAGCTTAGCAAAGAAGGTCTCTTTGACCAGAGCCGCAAGCGCCCACTACCGACTTTGCCCCGCCATATCGGCGTAATTTCATCGGTGGACGCGGCTGGCTATAAAGACTTTATTAAAATTATCACGGCGCGCATGGGCGGACTAACGATTGACGTCATTTCAACGCAGGTGCAGGGTGCGGCAGCGGCTGACCAAATAATCACGGCGGTGCGGCAGTTTAATGAGCTAGCCGACCCGCCCGAAGTGCTAGCGATTCTACGCGGTGGCGGTAGCCGAGATGACTTAGCGGTATTTGATGATGAGAAGCTCGCCCGCACTGTGGCGGCGTCGCGCATCCCGGTGATTACGGGCGTGGGACACGAAGTCGATACAACGCTAATTGACTTAGTGGCGGATAAACGGGCATCGACTCCGTCGAATGCAGCGGAGCTACTCGTGCCTAATCGGCGTGAACTAATTCAACGAGCGGATGACAGCTTAGTCCGAATGGTGGACGGCCTGGAGCGACAATTACAGGACCAGCAAAGCCACTTAGTACGATCGACTGATCGTCTGACTAACGCTATGCGGCGATGCTATCAAGAAATTACGCAGCGGGCTAAATCGCTAGCGCAGACCTTAACGGCGTATGATCCGCGAGCGGTGCTAAAACGGGGTTATGCTATTGTGTGGCGCGATCAGCATGTCGTTCAGACGGCGGGCGTGGGCGATAATTTGACAGTTGAGACGACAAAGCAACTAATCGAGACGGAGGTGAAGAGTGTCCGAGACAAATAAAGTCGTAGATGATAAGGCGAGAGAGCTAGATGGCGACAAGGGCGGCGCGGGGGATGGCGAATTTGCCGCTCTCAGCCTAAACGAACTAATGGCCAAGCTGGATGAAACTGTGGCGTGGTTCAATAGTGGTAATGTGGATATCGACGCGGCGACCGAGAAATTCGATTATGGCAGCCGCCTAGTCGCCGAAATTAAATCCCGTTTGGCAGTAACGGAAAATAAGATCAACCAAATCAAGCTCAGACTAGAGAAGTAGCAATTTTCACTCTCCCCTGGGGGGGGTGACAACCGTGGAAAGAAGGCAATGACTGCTTCATGTTGACATTTCATCATGCTTGTGCTACTATAATGGTGTTTCAGGTGAATAACTGATTTAGGAGTTGAAAAAATAACTATGAATAATTTTAATAGAAGCTACAACAGTAGTTATCAGCCAGATGAACGCTATTATAGCGAACGTCGAGCGGCGCGCGAAGCTCATCGTGAGGAACAGCGCGAGCATGAGGAGAAGGTGAGTCGTCTCAAGAAAGTTATCGGCGCGGGTGCCGCTGCTATCTTCGCCGTCACAATGGTGACGGGCGGGGCGGATGCAATCGCAAATGCCTACAAGAAGACTCAGCCGGTGGAAGAAGTTGCAACTGAGCGCGTTAAGGTCCATTCGGGTGATACCGCTTGGGATTACGCCAAGGCGGCGAAACAGGATATCCATGATTACAATGAAGAGCATCCCGATAACCCAGTTCGCGGTAACGCCAGCCTCGATATAATTCGGACTGATATCCAGAACGATAATCCCGACAAGAACATTGGGGAGCTGCAACCGGGTGACACCTTAATCATCCCTGACTACACTCCAAACGAATCAGATTAAACCTATCTCGAGTTAAATTATCCCCACCTAGTCTCGGCGGGGATTCTTATTATTTTTATACGTTTATGCTAAAATGTAGGCATGAAACTTATCCAAAAATGGTGGGGCAAGGCGAGTGATCAACGTGGAGCCGTCAATCCAATGTTGATTGTGACGATTTTGCTCTCGGCGCTCTTGATAGTGGCGGCCGGTGGCTTCGTCTGGGCGTATATGCAGATGACCGATTATAAGAATAATGCTCAGCAAATGGTCGATGCGGCGGTCGCTGATGCTAAGAAGGTGCAGCAGGATGCCGACGAGAAGCACTTTAAGGAAGAGGACAAAAAGCCGAATCGCAGTTATGTTGGTCCATCAGAGCTTGGTTCGGTGCGCTTTAACTATCCTAAGACGTGGGCAGGTTTCACCCAGCAGAGTGATGATAGCAGAGGTCTAGTGGTTTACTTCTATCCCTATATAGTGCCAGTTATCAAGGATGGCGTCAGCGTCTACGCACTCCGCGTCAAGGTTGTCACGCAGTCCTATGATGACGTACTAAAGAATTTTGAGAGTCGAGTTAAGGATGGCAAGGCGACGGCGTCGACTATTGTCGTTGGCAAGACCGACACCTTTAGCGGCTATGATGGCGTGCGCATTGATGGCCAGGTAACCGACACTATTACTGGCGCAGCAGTTATCTTTAAGGTGCGCGACAAGACGCTCGAACTCTTTTGTGATAGTTCGGATTATATGAACGATTTCAATAATACCATTCTCAAGACGTTGCAGTTCCAGCCATAATCTAACTAGCCTCGCTGTGCTATAATAAAGCCAATGAAGGTGGAGGGGGCTGACATTGGTGAGGCGGCGTTACGGCTCGTAGCGCAGGATCTAATGGCGCCCCTGTCGGTGATGCGGCAGTTATCTTTTGAGCTAGACAATGACGCTAAGCTATGCGGTTCAGCGGCGGCAACGAATGCGACCGCCGAGATGCGAACAATGATTGAGCAGGCTTTTCAATTAGTGGATAAGCTAAAACTTTTGTCTGACAGTGAACATGAAGTTGCGCTTGAACCGATATCAATTAATGGCCTATGTCATGATATCGGCGAAGAGCTAAAGCCGTTAACGAGCGAACGTCGCTGCGCCTTGCACTTTGCTGTGCCACACCGCGATATTGTCGTGACGGGGAACTATAATGCGCTTAAATCAATTATGCGCGGCTTTTTAACGGATGCTACGCACTATATTAGGACGCCAAGTAGTAAAGATGGCCAGTTAAACGAACTAACCCTAAAAGTTGTTCCGCACGGTGATGGTCTGGTGTCGTTTCTAATCCGAGATAATGGTCCAGCTATTAACTTAAAGCAAAGTATTGCCAATCTTGCTACTAGTCAAGTGGCAACGATCGACGGTCGCCCCTTGTCTAGTGGGCTAAATTTGCTACTCGCGGATAATGCCCTAAAGGCAATGAACGGCGAACTGCTAGTTCACAACCACCGGCAGGGCGGGGCAACGATTGAGACTAGACTAATGAGGAGCCAGCAGCTAACGCTTCTGCGGGGCGCGAATGAGCAGTAAATACCTCTTAATTGTTGATGACGATCAGACTTTCCTCGGTAGTCTCAAGTCAACTTTGACGGCGCGAGGTTATAGCGTCGTGACCAGCACTGATCCGCGTATGGCGGCGCAGATGTTCGACCTCTGTCCGATCAGCGCGGTTATTCTTGATATGCACCTAGGCGAATCCAACGCCATCTCGCTATTAAATGAACTGGCATCCTACGATGACACACTAAAAATTCCGAAGGTTATCTTGTCGGCCAGCGGCAGTGAGTTGAAATTGGGTGATTTTAAACAGTTTGGCGTCAAAGCGATTTTTGACAAACGTTATTACACGATTGAGGAGCTATGCCAATCAATTTAAAAACGCCGGCACTAGTATTGCGGAGGGTAAATTTCGGTGAAGCTGATCGGGTGCTAACGCTTTTAACGCCAGATAACGGCCAAGTGGCGGCGATCGCCCACGGTGTACGGCGAACTAAATCAAAGTTGGCGGGCGGGATCGAGCTATTTGCTCTGTGTGAGCTTTGCCTAGTTAAAGGTGATAACAATACATCGGGCATGTGGACGGTAACGTCGTCGAGTATAAAAACTTTCTATCAGAGTATTTTAAGTGACTACAACCGCCTGCAATTTGGCTACGAGGTGCTAAAGCGGGCTAACGACCTTAGCAGCTTTATTGAAACGCCAGAGCTATTTGTGGATATTGATGGCGCTTTGCAAATGCTCAATATTCCGAGCGTCGATGTACGCCTGACGAAAGCGTGGCTTTATCTACACTTAGCGCGGCTCAGGGGAGGTGAGCTGAATTTATCCTATGACGACGAAGGAAATCGCCTAGTGCCAGATACCAAATATAATTTCAGCGTCGCTAATCGAGCGTTACACCAAAGCGAGCAGGGTAAGTATGACGCCAATATTATTAAGCTACTGCGCGTTTTGAGCCGTGGTGAAGCGAGCCTAGCAGCACGGCTCAAAGTGGATGACGACGTTTTGGCTGATGCGCTATATCTCGCCACGGTGGCTATCGAGAGCTGCTAATAATGCTATAATATTAAACATGGACGATATTATTTCACTATGTAAGCGGCGAGGCATTATTTTTCAGGGGTCAGATATCTATGGCGGCCTGGCGGGCACGTGGGATTGGGGCCCCTTAGGTGTGGCGCTAAAGCGTAATGTGATGCAGACGTGGTGGCGCTACTTTGTTGAGCGGCGCACGAATATGTACGGCGTGGATGCGGCGATCATTATGAATCCAAAGGTCTGGGTGGCGAGCGGTCATGCGGCAACCTTTGCTGACCCGATGGTTGAGGATATGGTGAACCACCGGCGCTATCGGGCGGATCACCTGCTTAAGGATGCGGACATCGAAGCCGATGATGGTATGAGCGACGCTGAGCTAACGAAGCTAATTGCAGATAATGGCGTTAAGTCACCCGACGGCAATCCGCTGGGCGCGGTGAAACGCTTTAACATGATGTTCCGCACGACAGTGGGGGCGACGGAGAGTGATGACGCGGTGGCGTATCTCCGTCCTGAGACAGCTCAGGGTATCTTTACTAATTACAAGAACGTGGTGGATACGGTTTATCCAGCGGTGCCGTTTGGCATTGCCCAGCAGGGTAAGGCATTTCGTAACGAAATTAGCCCGCGCGACTTCATCTTCCGCAGCCGCGAGTTCGAACAGATGGAGATTGAGTATTTTGTTCACCCAGATAAATGGGAAGAAGCGTTTGAGCATTGGCGCGACGAGGTGCATAACTTCCTAGAGAAGGAAATCGGCCTACCAGCCGACATGATTCATGACTACGAAGTGCCAGAGAAGGACCGGGCACATTATAGCGATCGCACAATTGACGTCGAGTTCGACTATCCAATCGGGCGGGAAGAGCTAATGGGTATTGCCTATCGGACGGACTTTGATCTTCGCAATATCGAGCGGGCGACGGGCAAGTCGATGGAATACCGGCCAAAGGATGGCAGCGAGCCGTTCGTGCCACACGTCATCGAGCCGTCGTTCGGTGTTGAACGCCTAATTATGGCAATTTTAACTGCATGCTATCAGACGGACGAAGTTGGCGGCAGCCAGCGCAAGGTTTTGAAGCTACCAAAGAGTCTGGCACCGATTCAGGTAACCGTATCGCCACTACTAAAGAATAAGTCAGAACTAGTCGGTAAAGCCCGTGAGATTTATGATAGCCTGATTTCGGCGATGCCGGGCAAAGTCAGCTGGGATGACAGCGGTAATATTGGTAAGCGCTATCGCAAGGCAGACGAAATTGGCGTGCCACACTGCGTGGTGGTAGATTTCGACACGCTGACAGATAACGCCGTCACGGTACGCGACCGCGATACAACGCAGCAAGAGCGCATAGCGATTGATAAGCTAGCGAAATACTTAGCTAAATAATTCTATTCTCTCCCCTGCATAGCGGGGGAGAGTTGGTAGCCGCAAGGCTGACGAGAGAGGACTCTAAAAACCCTCCGCCAATGGCGGAGGGCAAATAATTTCTTGGTGTGCCCGACAGGATTTGAACCTACGACCTTCAGTTCCGCAAACTGACGCTCTATCCAGCTGAGCTACGGGCACATACTAGAATTATATCACCATAAATGGCTTCTATCAAATGGTCGGGGTGATCCGACTTGAACGGACGACCTCAGCGTCCCGAACGCTGCGCGCTACCAACTGCGCCACACCCCGACGCGTCTTTATTATATCACATTGACAAAATGATATTTCAATTTATAATATTCTTAGGTTTCGCGAGAGATTGGGAGGTCTGTGCTTTGCACTAGTTCGGCATTACTAAAACTGGAAGGTGATATGATGACGACAGAGAAAGCCCGACGAATTAAAGACATTGAAGTGGACAGTCGACGAGCAAGGCAGAAGGTGTTAGCCGGCTTTATCAAGAGCTGGCTGATGGTTCTACTGACGGTCGACGACTACTATTGCCATGATGACGTCATAGCGGGGTTTGACGGCGATGCTATCCATCTTTACTATCGTCCGCCACATGGCTGGCGCAAGTATATGAAGGGTGAGCGGTATTGTCCGCCAAAAGAGAAAGAGTCGAAAGGCGGTAATGACACCGACCCGCAGCGTGGCAATATACTGCACGACCGGCATTACCTATACGGAGGTGATTAGCCCTACTCAGAAATCTTGCGATAACCTTTAGCCCCGGCGTGCGCGCTGGGGCTATTTTTCTAACCTGCTACAATATAAGTAATGAAATTAATTGTTGGCTTGGGCAATCCTGGAGCGGAGTACGTCGGCACGCGACATAACTTCGGCTTCTTTATGCTAGACCAGCTAGCGGCGGCGCATGGAGCGGGTTTCCACCTCGAAAAGAAATTTAGTGGAGAAGTGGCGAGCTACGATTATGATGGCGAGCGTGTATATTTATTAAAGCCAACCACTTTTTACAACCTCGTCGGCGAGGCGGCGCAGAAGGTGATGGCATATTACCATATTGATATTAGTGGCGTGCTAGTGATTCATGACGAAATGGCGCTACCCCTCGGCACGGTTCGCACGCGTCTTGGTGGTAGCGACGCTGGCAATAACGGCATCAAGAATCTAATAAATGTCATTGGTCCGAATTTTGCGCGGGTGCGGATTGGCAGTGGCCAGACGGCAACTCACGACGGCGACACGCAGCCCGATCATGACCGATGCGGGTATGTTTTGGGCAAGTTAAATCAGCACGATGGTGGCATTCTATCGGCAGAAGTGCCGACGATATTAGAAGTTATCGATGACTTTGTGCGGGGCAAGTTTACTGTTTCAACGTATAGGTTGAATTAGTCTCTTTCGCCGGCGTAGTCTATGGGCTGCGTCGGCGCTTTTTAATTTTTCTTATACGTGGTCTGATATCTAGTGGATGACATAATTATCGAGAGTTTAGTGCTATAAGGCTTGACAAATTAAAGTGCTTGTGATAGTATAAACAATGTCATGAAGGAAACAAAAACATAAAAACATGACAAAGTAAATATTAACAAAAATAGAAAGGATTGTATGGTTAAAGAAAACCAGAAAAACAACAACAAGGAAAGTCAAGTTAACGCCAAAGCCGTTAAGGAAAGCCACGATGAAGTAGAGAGCTTGAAGGACGATCTGATGGCGGAGCAGCTCGGTAACAATAAGCGCAAAGTTGCTTTAATGTGTAGTTTAATGCTTAACATGGTGTTCGTCATCACCGCCTATGCGATTTTATGTAGCGATGGCACAGGACAGACATTTGGTCGTTTGCTTGGCGTAAACATGTAACACGATTGTCGATATAATTTGTCCACAACTCTACACTAGACTAGATAAAAATACCGCTGATTTTGGTTAAAAACCTCCACTTTTGTGGAGGTTTTTAACCATCTCTCTAGAGATGGTAGATGAGCCTTGACTCATCGAGTGTGTTTTTGAATATAAACTCATTCGTCTACAGCTAGCGCCGTAGCCACCTTCCCTAAGAGGGAAGGTAAAAAATATGCTGTGGGTAATTTTGACAATGAACCCCTTGTATGTGGGTAGCGGTGGGTAGTATAATTCAGTCAGTGGAAGAGAAAGCCAAGAACACAAAAACGTTAAAACTCGACTACTTCGAGCGCAAGCTTGATGACAAACACCGTCTAACTATTCCGGCGGAGATCCGTTCGGAGTTTGCTAGCGGGGTAGTTATCACGCGGGGCTTCCAAAACTACCTTCATATGTATTCTAAGGATGTATGGGAGGCGGAGATGGAGCCGGCGCTGAACGGCAGCATTCTGGATGAGCGGATTGCGGATTTGAATGTTAAATTTCGCACGGGCAAATCTGAAATGAAGCTAGACGAAAAGCAAGGTCGAATTACACTCGAACAGCACCTGCTTGACTATGCCGGCATCAAATCGACAGTTGTCGCGGTGCGAGCGGGTAGGTATTGGCGCTTGACAGCTAGACAGTAGTACGCTCTGGCTCGTGCGTAAAATACAACAAAATTAACGCAAATCAATCTTGACAGCCGAACCACTTTGAGACTATAAATAGATTATGGTTTCAATGTCCGAGCAGGGCAAAGAAACCACCGCAAAGCACCTTAACAGGTAACGAAGGACACGTACGCGATAACCACCCGGAAGGCTGATCGCCGGAAAGAAACGGATCATCGCTGGAAACTTACTTTCCAATCCACCTCACACATAAGTCTCTCATGCGTGGTATTGCCATCAACTTGGCTGTACTGCGTTTACAAACACCAAAACCAAAAAATAAAAACTGGTTGTCGCATATGTGTCCTCCGTAACGTATAATAAGAATATGAATTCAACACCACAACAACTCCATATTCCAGTCCTGCTAGAGGAAGTTTTAGCTGTGCTAAATCCGCAGTCGGGAGAGTCGTATCTAGATTTGACTGCCGGTATGGGCGGACATGCACGCAAAGTTATTGAACGCATTGGTGACGCTAAATTGGCGACGCTGTGCGATCGGGATAGCTTTGCCATAAGTCAGCTAAAAGACATAGAAAAGCAGGGCGCAACCCTAATTCACCAGGATTATGAGCACGCAGTGACTGACCTCAAGGCGTCGGGCGCTCGGTTTGACATGATTTTGCTTGATTTGGGGGTTAGCTCACCGCAACTTGATAGGGGCGAGCGTGGCTTTTCCTTTAGCCACGACGGCCCGCTGGATATGCGCATGGACAACCGACAGGAACTGACTGCCGCGACAATTGTCAATACTTATCCAGAGAAGGAGCTAGCACGAATATTCAGCGAATACGGCGAAATTGGGCGACACCAGAGCGAAGAGCTGGCGCGTGAGATCTGCTATCAGCGCAAGCGGCAACGCTTCGACTCGACGCAGGATTTGGCCGAAGTGGTGCGGATTGAAGTCGGACGCTTGGATCATGGCAAATACCACCATGTCCATCCAGCGACACAGGTCTTTCAAGCGCTTCGTATCGCCGTTAACGACGAGCTGGGGCAGCTGGAACGCACTTTGCCGCAACTGGACGATATCTTGAATTCGGGTGGGCGTCTCGCGATTATTACCTTCCATAGTCTAGAGGATAGAATCGTGAAACACTATCTGAAAGAGAATTCGGGTAGCCTCGACTTACCATATACTCTTATTATGAAAAAACCTATTGCGGGTAATGTCAACGATTACAATCCGCGTGCGCGGAGCGCTAAGCTTCGTGCCGCTTGTAAAAAATAAAAACACAGAAAGGAGCTTAGCATGCCAATCAAAATCAGCGGTCGCAGCTATGCCCACAACGTCAAGGTTCGCGTTAACAAATAAGTAAGATAGAACCTAACGCCTGACGGTCGGCCGTCGCAATATTAAAATTAAATGATATTAGTGGCTACAAGGCGACGGCAGATCGCGCAGGCGAGCGAAACACTATAAGCTCAAAAACTTTATCATATGGGATTTAAGGCCATAGGCGTGTTAGTCTCGCCTCAAAGGTTTACTCTATGAGGCTGACGCGTCTCTGGACTTAAATCGCGAGAAAAATAAAAACGTTAGAAAGGTAAAATATATGACTTCATCTCGGCGACAATATGTTTCAACTAGGCCCAGTGTGCGGGCCTACGCCGGAGCTGGTGGATGGGGACGTAACCAAAATTTGGTTGAATACCGTAGTGGCGTTAAATTAGGTCCAGTAGCCAATATGGTTGTGATTGTGTTGTTAATTGCGCTGCTCGGCCTGCTTTACCTAACCCAGCTCAGTAAAACAGGCTCATACAGCTATGAAATCAATGAAATTAACCAAAAGAAGACGGAGCTTGCTGCCGAGCAGGATGATTTGAAGGTCGAAAACGCCCGCTTGCAGTCGCTCGCTACGATTAAGAATAGCGATACGGCCAAGGCGATGACAAATCCCGTGGACACGGATTCGGCAGAATAATTTTGGCTTGGCTAGATTGTCGTCGACGCGGTTGAGGGCAAATGCTGCTAGTGGCTCGGGATCAACGAAGAAGCGGCTATGCTCGACGGAGCTAACAACAAGTTCTTGCTGACCGAAGCAGCTGAGATAGTCAAGAATATGGCGTCGGAGTTTTGTAGTATAATATCGCTAATGGATAATAGAGCAGATGGGCGTGTGGCGTCAAAACACCGAGGTAATTGGACGCGGGTGCGCGTGATCGGTGGGCTGATCGGTCTAGCGATGGCGGCGCTGATTTTACAGCTCTTCCGCATTCAGATTATTGATCACAAGAAATATTTGGCGCAGGCCGATGCTATGCAGACTGACAAACAGACAATTAATGCTGAACGGGGGCAAATCTATGTCCGCGACGTCGACGGCAATATTGCACCACTAGTAATGAACAAGGTGGTTTACACGCTATTTGCTGATCCGTCGTCGATTAAAGATGTAAGTAAGGTACGTGATTTGGTTAACGAAGTGGCGGGCGATACGATTATTTCCGATTCGATGGAAAAGTTGTCTGACAAGAAAATGCAGTATCTAGTATTGGCTAGGGGCTTAGATAACGATCAGGCCAAGGAAATTAAGAAAGCGGACTTAAACGGGCTAGGCCTGCAGGCGTCGGCCGAGCGGGTCTATCCCGAGGGAACTTTAGCGGCGCAAGTGTTGGGCTTCGTTAACAGCGATGGCGAGGGGCAATACGGCGTCGAGCAGGCACTAAATAGTCGCCTCAAGGGTAAAAATGGCGTACTGCAGACGGTAACTGATGTGCGGCGCATCCCTTTGACCATCGGTGCTAAGGATATTAGCGTGCCAGCGCAGAATGGCGAGAATGTCGTCTTAAGTATCGACCGTAATGTTCAGTCGCAGGCAGAGCAAGTGTTGGCTGAAGGATTAAAGAACGCCAAGGCGACCACAGGTAGCATGGTAGTGATGGACCCGCAAACGGGGCGAGTGCTGGCAATGGCAAATTCACCGTCGTATGATCCGGCGAACTATGGCGACGTGGAGTCGGCGTCGCAATATCAAAATAATGTGGTAAGCAACGCTTATGAGCCGGGCTCGGTGATGAAACTCTTTACCGTGGGGACGGGGCTAAATGAAGGCGTGATTACACCAGAGAGCACCTACTATAATACTTCGTGCATCATGGTGGACGACGCCAAAATCTGCAACGTGACGAAATCAGTTAGTGGCCAGAATATGACGCCGATGAATATACTAGAGCACTCCTTAAATACTGGTGCGGTTTGGGTGCTGGAACAGCTGGGCGGCGGCAGTATTAACTTAACGGGGCGACAGAAGCTTTATAAATACTTAACTGAGAATTATCGCATGAATAAGCCGACTGGTATCGAGCAGGCGGCTGAAGCGGATAGCGTCATCTATAAGCCAGACATGAAGAGCGGGGCGCGGGTGCTGTATGCCAATATGACCTTTGGTCAGGGTGAGCAGTTAACCATGATTCAGGTGATCTCCGCTTTTTCGTCGGTGATTAACGGCGGGAATTATTACCAGCCGACAGTAGTGCTGGGCACGTTAAATGACGACGGCGAGACGGTCAAGGAAAATCAACCCAAGGTGGTGGGGCAGTCGTTAAAACAAGATATTAGTTACGAGCTAAGAGACATGTTGTATCAGGCACGGTATCTCGGTGCGGGCGGCAAGAGCAAGGATAACGGCTACTATGTCGGCGGTAAATCAGGTACGGCGCAGAAAGTGGATCCCAATACGGGCGCTTATTCGGATAACTTGACGACAGGAACGTATATCGGCTTTGGCGCGGATAAGACGAAAACGCCAAAATATGCAATAATGGTACGTGTAGACGATGCAAAGAATGGTGGTTATAGCGGTAGCGCTGCGGCACAGCCAATCTTCGACAGTATGAGTAATTTTATGATCCAATACGAGGGAGTATCTAAATGAATGAGACCTTGAGCCAACTAATGCAGCCGCTCAGTAAAATTTTCTTATTGGGCGTCGGGGCGTGCTTACTGGCGACGCTAATTACGCCGATTTATACCTACTTTGCGTATAAGTACAAATTCTGGAAGCAGATGCGTCATGACAGCATGGGCGGTGGCGAGGCTAAGGTCTATGAAAAGCTCCACGCAAAGAAGCATCAGCGCCACATTCCGACTATGGCGGGCATGATTTTTGTCGTCACGGTGGCAATTATTACATTCTTCTTTAATAACTCGCGTGAACAAACGTGGCTACCGCTAGCGGCGATGCTGCTGTGTGCGCTAGTCGGTCTAGTGGATGACTTTATGAATATTCGCTCGCACGGTAAGGGCATTGCTGGTATGCGGGCGCCAGTGAAATTTACCTTGATTAGCGCAATTGGCTTGGTGCTGGGATGGTATTTCTATGCTAAACTGGGCGTCGATTCGATCCATTTACCGTTTGTTGGTAGCTGGCATGTGGGCTGGTGGATTGTGCCGATTTTTGCCTTCGTTGTTGTGGCAACGGGCAACGCAGTGAATATTTCCGATGGTCTGGACGGCCTAGCGGGTGGTCTGACGGCGATTGCCTTTACGGCGTATGCGGTTATTGCCTTGCTAGACGGGCAATTTGGTTTGAGTGGTTTCTGCTTTACGATTATGGGAGCGCTCGTGAGCTATCTCTGGTTCAATATCTATCCGGCACGCTTCTTTATGGGTGATGTGGGCGCGTTCGCGCTTGGCTGCTCATTAGCGGTGGTAGCAATGTTAACGGATACGCTGTTCATTCTACCAGTGATTGCCGCCGTAATGGTCTTTGAAGTAATTTCGGTCATCATTCAGTTAGCCAGTCGCAAGCTGCGGCACAAAAAGGTATTCTTGTCGGCGCCAATTCACCACCACCTCGAGGCGTCGGGTTGGCCCGAGACCAAGATTACAATGCGCTTTTGGCTGATTGGCGTGGTCTGCGCCATTGTCGGGCTAATGTTCGCTATCACGGGTGGCAATATTAAGTAAAGGTTTATTTCAGAGCAAAAAATAAACAAATGGTAAATACTTGGCAGGGCAGTTATAATAAAAATTATCGGCGAGAAGCGTCGGCATACCATACTAGCCATAGCTATGGCAATCCGGAGCGTAGCGGAAATGGCTCCAATAGTAGCGCGAGTGGCAGTGACATCTGGACGGCGGCCAAATCCTTTGCCAGTGGCGTTTGGGTGGATTTACGCGAAACGGGCAATAAGTTAAAACTGGGACGTAAGCACCGTCCTGACTACTTGCTCTTTATTCTTGCGATTGGTCTGTCGGCGCTCGGGCTAATTATTGTTTATTCGATTGCGTCGGGCGTCTATGATGGTGATACAGCGACGATTAACCGTGAGATGGCTAAGCGAATCTTATTTTTAATCGCAGGTATTATTGCCTTTATCGTGGCGGGGCGCATCCCGCTAGAGAAGTGGAAAGAGTGGGCACCGCACCTATTCCTATTTGCGTTAATCATCTGCGCGGCTTTACCTATCTTGGGTAAAATTCACGCCCCGCTCACCTATTGTGCGCTGGGTGCTTGTCGCTGGTATATGATTGGGTCAATCTCGTTCCAGCCGGCAGAGCTCATGAAGCTCGCCACGGTGTTATTCATGGCAGGATACTTATCAACACGGCTCAGCAATGGTAAGCTAGACGACGCTTCAACGCTCGAGGAAGTGATAATTGTAATGGTATTAGTGCTTGGTTCGGTAGTGGGTCTGCAAAAGGATATGGGCACAGGTGTGGCGCTGTTGGCGATCTTCCTACTGCAGCTATATCTATCTGGCATGAACAAGAGGCGCCTGGGCTTTATTCTGGGGCTGATGATCGTTGGCTTTATCCTGATGATTATCGTTGCGCCGCACCGCATGGAGCGCATTTTGACCTTTACCAAATCAGGTAATAGCGATACGGACTACCACATTAACCAGGCCATGATTGCCCTAGGCAGTGGTGGATTGTTCGGGCGCGGGCTGGGGCAGTCGGTGCAGGCCTTTGGTTGGTTACCCGAAGCGGTCAACGACTCAATCTTTGCTATCATCGGCGAGTCGCTGGGCTTCGTCGGGACAGTTGGCCTGATCATCGCCTTTGGTGTGCTAATCTTTCGCATGCTAGAGCGTATTAACTACTTAGATAATATGTATCTGCGCCTCATTGTGGCGGGTGTGGTCGGCTGGTTTACGGCGCATGTACTGGCGAACACTATGGCGATGACGCGTCTGATTCCGCTGACAGGTATTACCCTGCCACTAGTTAGTAGTGGTGGTACGTCACTGGTGTTCGTAATGACGGCACTGGGCATCGTCTTTGCGGTGTCGCGTTACACGACGCACCGCTATGTATCTGAGGATGAGATTATGAAAGGAGCAGGCCAGGATGAAACGAATTCTGTGCGTGGGCGGCGGCAGCGGCGGTCACATTACACCTATAGTCGCAGTAATTAAACGCTTACGCTCGCCAGAAGTAATAGAGCGGCTCGGTGGCGAACCGGAGATTCGCGTGTGGTGCGACCGTAAGTTTAGCACGCAGGCGCACCAATTAATGCCCGACGTGCGAGTTGATATCATTGCGGCGGGAAAGTTTCGCCGCTACGCCAATCTTAACTTTTGGTATCGAACGTTTAGCCCGTGGCATATTTGGCATACACATATCCCAAACTTTATTGACGCCTTCAAATTCTTGGGCGGAGTAATTCAGAGCCTCATCAAAATGCTAATTTGGCGTCCAGATGTTGTGTTCTGCAAGGGCGGTTACGTTAGTCTGCCGGTAGGCCTCGTGGCGCACCTATACCACATCCCGCTAGTGATTCATGATAGCGACACTGTGCCGGGGCTAACAAACCGCATTTTGGCGCGGTATGCGGACGCTATCGGCACGGGCGCACCGACGAAGAATTATCCGAACTACCCTAAGAGTAAAACTAAATATGTTGGTATCCCAGTGGCGAGCGAAGCCAAGACGCTGACCGTGACAGAGAAAGCGAAGATGCGTAAAGCACTAGGACTGTCCGAAAAGTGTCCAGTCGTTTTGGCAATGGGCGGCGGTCTCGGCGCGGTGGCAATTAATGACGCCATGACGTCAAACGCTCAAAGGCTGCTGAACGATGGAAGCGAGATCATTTTGCTAATTGGCAAGGGGCGAGAGGTGAATCTAAGGCGACAGAAACGTTTGCATATTTATCAGTTCACAGATAAAGCGCTCCAAATGGAGCAAGTGGCCGACGTAGTTGTCACACGCGCCGGGGCGACTACTATGGCGGAGCTGGCTGCCGTTGGCGCGGCGACCATTATTGTGCCGTCGCCGTATCTAGCGGGCGATCATCAAACGAAGAACGCTAAGGTCTACGAGAAGGCGCAGGCGGCGCTATATTTGAGCGAGTTTGAGATGAAGAAAAAGCCAGCGAAGTTAGGCGATATGATAAATAATCTGCTCGATGACGACAAAGAGCGGGAAACGCTAAAACGAAACCTAAAAAAGTTCGCTAAGCCGGATGCCCTAAATGATATGGCGGCTATGATTGTCAGTGCGATTAGAAAAAGTGAACGCTGAGACGCTACATTTTTAAATAGCATGCGCTTTGAGTATTGACACATTATTGTGGGTATGATATAAACGAGAGTGTCGAGAGAATAAGTCTCTTGACCAGCAGAGACCGGCTGAACCGGCTGTAGATTAGAAAGGGTGTAAACATGATTACTTATGCTTACACTAAGAGCGCAACCATAACCATTGCGAGCGAGGCGCCATTCGGCCGAGAGGCCGAGTGCTATTGTACGTCTAACCGGGCGTGCGTCGATCTGACTCCCAAGAGGGACATGACCGGCGTGCAGCCAGCAACGGTGATGGGGTACTCGATGGAGTACTCCATTGGAAAGTTGGTGTTGTCGGGCTACAACCTTTGCGAGGCTAAGTTTCTCTCGAAGGTTGCTCAGCAGACCCCATATAGGGTCTGCGTCGAGCGCAGGAATGGTCGCCAAGTGGTTGAGCTTCGGCTCAATACCTTGGGGGAGCCCGATAACGCGACTGATTTCTTTGAGGAGGTTAATCGCGCGATCGGTACCGGTGCGGAGCAGAACTCCGTGACGCCCGCCTAGCGCTCCGCTCACTTTCTATCCACCCAGACCCCCAGCGTGCGCGCCGGGGGTCGCAACCATTTTTGACGACAAAGAGCGGGAAACGCTAAAACGAAACCTAAAAAAGTTCGCTAAACCTAACACTCTAAGTGATATGACCAAATACGATCGTTGGCGCTATTCGGCGTAACCAGTGGCCTCGCGCTGGCGTTGATTGGCTTAGCGCTCGTTATTCCTAACATAGGTTATAGCGCCGCGGCGGCGGTCATGTTGAATGAATTTAAGATGAAAGAGCAGCCCGAAATTTTGGGTGACGCCATCATCGATCTGATGCATAATCGCAAACGCCATGACGCTTTGGCAGCCAACCTGCACACCTTCGCCCGCCCCCATGCTTTGGACGACATGGTCGAGTTGATATTGTCGGTACTATATTAGCCTCTTGCCCCATTTTGACAAATGCTCTTCTAAATAAAAATTGTCGCCCCGTTTTTATGCTAAAATATTCACAGAGATTTCCGCCTATGTTTAATCGCAAAAAGGATGAGGTAGATAGACTGAGCGCGCGTCGCGGCAGTGGCGAGGGCAATTTCAACATGGCCGCTTATCATCGGGGCACAACGCTAACTAACTTAAACCGTCCAGATGACATCGGTGAAGAGCGCAAGAAGCTAAAGCGATTGCGGGCGATGCGGCGACGCTTGGTTGGCGTAATGCTAGTGCTATTTATTATAGTTGCGTTTGGAGTAGCACTCTTACTGCAATATACCGGTCGTATTGGGGGTGTCAAGATAACCAATAAAGGCGCTAGTCAATTAACTGAAACGGACAGGAATAAATATTTACGAATAGCCGACGCTTATTTTGCAGCTAACTCCTTTGAACGCTTTAGCTTTGCTCGGCGCGAAAGCGTAATGCTGCAATATTTTCAGACACAGGCGCCCGAGGTCTCGGCGGTCAGCATAACACCGAGCGGACTCGCTAGCGGACGGCTCAACATTATAGTGCGCCAGCCGGTGGCTATGTGGGTGAGCGGTGGTAATACTAGCTTTGTTGATAGCTCTGGCGTCGTCTTTGAACGGAACTACTTTGTGGCGCCGAGCCTCGCGATTGAAGATAATAGTGGCGTGTCGGTCAGTGGCAAGATGGCAACGAGCTCGAACTTTTTGAGCTTTGTCGGCCAGGTGACGGCTGAGCTGAAAAAGCAAAATCTAGAAGTGGCGCGTGTGACTTTGCCGCGGGGTAGCATTCGCTATGTGGAATTCTATCTAGCAAATCGAGTCTATCCTTTTAAGGCACAGATTACGCGAAATGCCACGTCGGAAGCGTCGGATATTGCCGCCATGACGCGTTATGTTGATAGTCACGGCCTATCGCCGCAGTATGTGGATTGCCGCGTCGAAGGGCGAGCGTATTGGAAATAGAGTAGCGAGGATGGCAGAGTAATAGACAAAGTGCTTATACTTGACAATATATACTTTTACTTGTAAACTAACAAAGCATAAAAGATATTATGAGCTCTTTAGAGGGAGATGAATTGTTCGTGAAATGTTGAGCTAGTCTTGACAAAACAACGTGCTTGTGCTATTCTAATAATGTCATCGAATTCAGAACTTTTGAAGGAGGTGATGTACGTATATCCGGCCAATCAGTAGAGCCGGCGTCTTCGGGCGAAAGCCTGGAGGAGGAGGTGTCCCAAATGAAGGATACCAGCAAGAACCAGAACATCGTCAACGCCGCAGAGATCGCTCCAGTAGTCCGGAGCATTGCAGCTGCGAGCTGGGTGTCGTTCGACGGACAGATGGTTTGCTCTGTCCGCAAATGGGCAGAAATGTCCATTGAAGAGAGGGCGGAACTCAGAAGGGAGTTGATGGATTACTAGGTTCTAGGGCAGGCGCGTTGCGACGTGTCCTGCCCGATTTCTTTTACCGAAGGACAAGAAAAAGAAAGAAGTAGTGATGCTATGTCGCAGACCGATCTTTTCGCCAATTACAAGACTGGTCTTGATGCCTACTCTTCGTTTCTAGAGAGTTTCCAGGCCTGCCTGGAAATCCAGAACGAGTTCAAGTTCAACTTTATCAAGGCTCAGCGCCTGGCGAAGAGACAAGAAGAAGTTCTCGGTGCTGTTGAAAACGAATGGCGAATGGCGCAGTTCTGCATGAGCTGCCGCGCCATTCGCACTCCAAAGTGGCTGTGGCTGCTTTGGTGCTACATCCGAAACCTAAACGCCATGGCGGCTGGTCTTGAGACTGCCAAGGCTGAACTTCGTCCGGACTCCGCCTATGAGGCGGAAGCGCCAATATTTTTAACGCGGTCTCTGCCGTCTGATGAGGCTGAGGCGATTGGCCCCGTGCCGGAGTCAAACGAATCATTGCTGCTTGGCGTAGGCGTAAGCGTGCCGGATGAGTGTGCCTCCCAATTCCGCCGAGTTTATCAGCTGCGCTGGGATAGCGACGCCGGCATTTTACATGCCAAGATCGTCAAGGGTAATACCTACCCGCTGTATGGCGGTACTATCCAGGATTGATAAGGAGGAAGCAATGTCGGACGAGAATGACCGGGCTGTCGCCGAAGCGCCAGAGAGGCGCAGTGGCTTTGAAGGACTCGAAGACGAAAGGAGGCTGCGTGCTTACGCCTTTGGTGTAATAGACCGGCAGGTTAACCGAGGGCTGCGCAGCCGGCGGTGGGACCGATTAGACCATGGCAAGGTGCGGATTGCGATCCGCATCGAGGGCAACGCCCAGTGCGAAGGCTTGCTGGACGGTGCATTGGTACACGTGAAGATGAAAGTCTTCACGAATAACGATGTTCGTCAGGCCCTACGTTACGTGCTGCAGAGCTACTGCTTGTGGCACCAAGTGGAGCGGGACGGCATTGAGCCGGCGAGCAAGTTTAGGGCGTATGGCGATGTTTTCTACTTGCTGGTTCCAACAGACCTACGTGATGTTAGAACGCCGGCGTTCTAGTTTTAAGAGTTCATCTACCTCATACAGCCCCGCCGATATCCGTATCCGGCGGGGCTTTTTCTAGACATTAGTATGGCGTATTTATGCAAATTCCAAAATTATATTATCTATTACCTGGCGGCCCGAGTTAGAAAGGCCTGGACATAGCGAACAGAGAAGAGATGTCGCAAAAAATAATATAAAATGGCATTATTACAACATATAGACGTCAAGCCGTCAAGGAATAGGCTGGCGAGTGAATCGGAGCAGAGGCTCTTGCAAATTGTGAAAAACATTTTATAATAAAACAATTTTTCTTGTTGCCTGGTGGGCAGCTCAAAAAATGGCAATTCCAGTAGTGCCGAAAAATAGCCCAGAAATTGCTCCAAAATTAGCTAAGTAAAAAGTAGAGGCGGCTAGTTAATGGGGTAATTTTGAATTATTTTTTAATTAATTTTCGGCGAATTTCTCTCGTTAATTCAAAGCGCCGTTTTTGAGAGTGCTTTTCGGGTGCTCATCTGTTAAAACGCCGCTACCGCCGTAAAAGGCATATTGTGCGACGTTAGCACCATTGCGCCGCGAGCGCTACTTATGCCACTGCTCGGTCGCTACCGTGCGGCGATTTGCGGACTGATTTTGGCGGATGGCAAAAATTGGAAAATAATTTAGGTGAGGAGCCACTTTGCCTGGCGTTGGTCGCTTGGCTCGCGGGTCTACTTCTTAAATAATTTTAATTATTTTTTGGCGTAGACTTCTCTGGCTGATGGGCTTCTCTTTGTTCCATCGTCTTTTTACGGTAAGTGCTACATGAAAGCTGCTTATTTGTCCTTCATAAGTGTGAGGTCAAGGTATGAATACTCAACTTTCTGCAAAAATCTTAATGTCGTAAAATGAATTACAAAAACGCCACCGCGCATGGGCTATTGATCTTTAGGGCAAAATCAACTATTATGACGCTACACGAAATTAGATGGGCTAATTCGTGCGGACCTTTTAGAAGGGGCTTGGTGAGTCTATATGATCTATGGCACGACCAGAATGTATAATCGGACTAAATATCGGGCGGTCGATCCATTGTATCGACCATTCTACCGTAAGGAGCTCGAAAGGCGCTTTTCTAGTAGACGCTTTATCGTTGTGGTGTGCGTCAATCACCTCAAATCAAGGCCGATTGACCGAGCAATCATGTATATAATTGATTTGCATGATGCTAGCCTATTAATGGTCAGCGAAGATGCAGCGAAGTTTGCTTTGCAACCAATGGGCTCGCCTTCGGTAGTGCGTCGACGTGATGCTGACGGCATGCCGTCAACGATGGAAATAAAGCACAAGGCTATACCTGAGTTAAATCGGCGTTATCCGCAGTGGCGGCGCTATCAGGGAAAAATCGATCCAAATAGCGATGAATTCATCGACCAGGATGTGATTAAGATCTTTATGCTCAAGCCGCCACGACTCAGCGAGATGGCAACATTTCTCTATGAGATTGGACCGATGCCAGTGGATCCAGGGCGGTTGACGCTAACGACATAGAGAAGTCTTGGCGGTTTGACGGCAAAGCGGTTATGGTTAGTTGACGACTTCTCTATGATTTTCGGTAAAAACACACCCGCTGAGCAAAGCTCAGCGGCCCTCTCTATAGAGCTAATCCTTCACGATTGGCTTACGCCAATCTACCCTCCCCCTATGGGGAGGGTGTTTTTTTAATAGCCTATCGCCCATTCCACTATCGCCGGGAGTGTCTGCGGTTTTGGCGCTGCTGCTTCTTTTTCTTTTGAGCGGCGTGCTTTTTGCGGTTACGTTCAGCAGAGGACTCTTCTCTGTCGATGCCGCGAAAGTCATTTTCGTCGGTCTTGTCTTTTGTCGGTAAACCAGCCTCGTTGACGCCTTCTTCGACCGAACTGGCAGCTGCCTTGGTTAGATCGCTGTCATACTTATCATCCTCGACGGCTTCGGCGTTGATTTCGGCCTTATGAAGGTTAAAGACGATCTTTAGCACTGATTCCTGCAGACCGCGCTGTAGCGAGTTGAACAGTTTCTGCGATTCCATGCGGTATTCGACCAGTGGATCTTTTTGGCCGACGCTGCGCCAGCTGATACCTTCGCGTAGGTGATCCATGTTCTCGAGATGCTGCATCCAGAGGACGTCGAGCACCTGCATATAGACTTCACGTTCGGCGCCACGCAGTAGCTCTGGTCCAAGCTCCTCTTCCTTTTTATCGTAGAGTTTTAGTACGGCTTTGCGACCGGCCACGAGGCGCTTTTTGTCGTTCTTGATGGTGGCGATATCCTTAATTTGGTTAATCGTCAACGGGAAGATTTCCTGGATCTGCTCGAATTTCTTCGTGTCGGTATCCTTGGCGCGGACGCGAAGCAGGTCGTTTAATCGTTCGTCGGCGAGACGTAGAATCTCAGGCGTGATATCATCGCCCTGCAAAATCTTGCGGCGAATGCCATAGACAACCTTACGGTGGCGGTTGATGACGTTATCGTACTGAACCACGGCTTTGCGGGTGTCGAAGTTATAGCCCTCAACGCGCTTTTGTGCCGCTTCGAGTGTCTTACTGACGGCCTTATTGGAAATTGGTACGTCATCGGGGACGCCAAGTTTCTCCATTAGTGCGGCAATGCGATCGCCCTGATAGATACGCATTAGGTCGTCCTGCGTCGAAACATAGAAGTAAGTGTCGCCCGGATCGCCCTGACGACCGCCACGACCACGCAGCTGGTTATCAATGCGACGACTCTCATGGCGCTCGGTACCGATGACGACGAGACCACCCTTATCGGCTACGCCGTCGCCGAGCATGATATCCGTGCCACGGCCGGCAATGTTAGTAGCTAGGGTGATCGCACCTGGCTGGCCCGCTTTAGCGACGATCTCGGCCTCTCGTTCGTTATTCTTGGCGTTCAAGGTCTCATGTGGCAAATCGGCCTTGTCGAGTGCGGCACTGAGCTGTTCGTTCTTCGCGATGCTGGCCGTACCGATTAGGACTGGGCGTCCTTCCTCGTGATACTTCTTGACCGCTTCGACGATAGCGTTAATCTTGCCCTGCTCGGTGCGATAAATCTGATCTGGATGGTCAACGCGGCGAATTGGCTTGTTGGTCGGAATCTGGATAACGTCGAGACCGTAAATTTGCTGGAACTCTTCCGCTTCGGTGTAAGCGGTACCAGTCATACCAGATAGCTTGTCATAGAGACGGAAGTAGTTCTGGAACGAAATAGTTGCAAGAATCTGTGACTCTTGACGCACGGGTACGTGCTCTTTGGCTTCGATGGCTTGGTGCAGGCCCTCGTTGTAGCGGCGACCCTTCATTAGGCGACCGGTGAACTCGTCGACGATAATTACTTCGCCATCCTTTGCGACGACGTAGTCCTTGTCGCGTTTAAAGAGGGCCTTAGCTTTGAGCGCCTGGTCTAGGTGGTAGACCGCACGGATATGCTCGGGGCTAAAGAGATTCTTAATGCCAAGAAGCTTTTCAACCTTGTCGACGCCTCTATCGGTTAAGGTGACGGTATGGCGCTTTTCCTCGACTTCGTAATCGCCATCGGGCTCGTAGTCGGGCTTATCCGGTTCAAGCGATTTGCCTGTTAGGGGATTGCGAAGCGCCTTTTCGCCTGGCTTCGGTGGGGTGGACGGCTCGAGGTTCTCGACCAGTGCGGCAAATTTGATGTAAAGTTCAGGGTTGTCGGCGGCTGGGGCGGAAATAATTAGCGGGGTGCGGGCTTCGTCGATGAGAATGCTATCGACCTCGTCGACGATGGCAAAGTTGAGTTCGCGCTGACGTAAAAGCGACGGGTCGCTCACCATGTTGTCGCGTAGGTAGTCAAAACCAAATTCGTTGTTGGTGCCATAGGTAATGTCGGCGGCGTAGGCCTCTTTGCGGCTGCAGGGCTTTAGGTGCTGCATACGCTTATCGTAGTGATCCTCATTAATGTAATCGGGATCGTAGGTATAGCTAACGTTGTTACTAACGATAACGCCGGTGCTCATGCCGAGGGCGTGATAAAGTTTGCCCATCCAGCCGCCGTGGAGTTGGGCGAGGTAATCATTGACGGTTACCATGTGGACGCCGCGACCAGTTAAAGCGTTCAAGTAAACTGGCAAGGTGGCGACCAGGGTTTTGCCTTCTCCGGTCTTCATTTCGGCGACGGTGCCTTCGTGCAAGGCGATTCCGCCCATTAGCTGGACATCATAGTGACGCTGGCCGAGGACGCGGCGTGACATTTCGCGCACCAAAGCGAAGGCGTCAGGCAAGATGATATCAAGGGCGTCATGGCGACGCTGCTTGGCTTTGCGCTCGCGAATGGCGTCGAGGGCGTTAAAATCGTCGATTTGAGCGGCGCCAGCGCTAGCGTACTTTTTGCGTTCGGCGTCAGACATCTTGTTGATGAGCTGCTTATCCGAGACGAGACCTTTTTCGAGCGCCTTATCCTCGCTCACCTTCTTGGCTACGGTCTTTTTGCCGTGCTTCTTCTTGGATTCCTCGGCTTCAGCTTCCTTGGTCAGCTTGGCGAGGCGCTTTTTTAGGACGTCAGTTTGTTTCGCCAAAGTCTCGTCATCCATGGCGCGGTATTTATCTTCTAGATCGTTAATCCTGTTGACGGTCTTTTGTAGCCGCTTAATAATCTTTTTCTGTGGGTCACCAAAAATCTTGCCCAATATCTTGTCTGTAGTTGGCATTCTCTCCCCTATAAACCTCTTAAAATAATCTAGTTAAGATTATAGCATATAGCTTATCAGGTAGGAAAAGGCCCCACCGTATGGGTGGGGCGGGCTGAGGCTTAGACAAATACCATATCAGGCGTCAGGGATGCTTGCTGCACCGTACCGATGGGGCAAACGAAAGCGATCTGACGCTTACCGCTAGGTGATTTGATTGGCACGGCGCCAATCGTTTGCCCCTGCAGATGCCTAAACGTGAGCGTATGATTTTCGTAGTAGTTGTTGACCAGATGTGCCACCTTTCTGCGGTCGTTTTTGTGTTCGACATCTACTCTGATTACTGTATCGGCTGTACCACTTTCCCAGAATTCCGGCGGAAAGTCGCTCAGTGATTGGTAGATATCGTAGTGCTTGCTGCTTTTTAGATATAGAAGCAAGTACTCGGCGTCTCCATGTCGTCGATCGTAGTGAGCGACGACTAGTTCGATTCGAACTGGCACGGCGCAGGCTATCTCACTTGAGATAACCTTGACCGGGGGCAAGGAGACTCTCTCCCGGGCTGCAAATGTCGCTTTACTATCAAAACCATACATATGCTTCACCTCGCAAGGTTCCTGCCCCGCCACGGGCACAACAAAAGGCATTAATATAATAACATTTTCTAGATATTTAGTAAACTAGCGCCAGCCTAGGATGGTGGAATCAATCATATGGCGTGCCATGGTGGCATCGGGCTTGTCATTAATGTCGTAATAATGATCGGCGCCAAAGTAATTCGGTACGACGCTCAGGATATAAAGATCGTTCATTAGGACGTGGGCGCGATCGAGAGCGGACACCGTGATGATGGGGCAAGCTAAAATGAGACTTTCGACGCGGACGGGCTTGAGCCAGTCGATGACGGCGGTGAGCTTAGTTGGATTAGCTAAGGTATCGTCGGTTAGGATGACGTTGTAGCCACGCATATTCTCGGGTGAGATTTCATCAGTGCCGATACTTCTGTCGATTTCGAGCGTGGCGGTGCGAATTTCGTTCTCGAGCCAACCGCTATACTCACTGTAATAATACTGTTGCTCTGACTCTGTAAGATCGGGCGACATAGAAACGACGCCGCCGGGCAAAACGGTGGCGTAATCGACGCTCTCATCGTCAATGTGGATGGTCCTCATTGGCAAGCGGCGCAGAGCAGCATGCAGATTGACGGCAATTTGATAGCCGACAGCCACGCCCGCCTGGCTGAGCGCTAAGACAACGACATTCTCGGTGCCATACTTAGGCATTAACAGCTCCGCTAATTTTACCCCCGCTTCCGCCCGCGACTTGAAATACATAAGTACATTATATAACAAGCCATATTGCACGGTTAGACTCTTTCTGGTTGCTAACACAGCCACCTTCCCCAGAGGGGACGGAAAAAGATGGCTGGTATAATGAAGCTATGTTCTATTACGACGTCTCGATGGTGGGTAACGTGGGCAAGTTCTATAGCGAATTGACCTACGCCCATGAGAGTGAGCTAGCTGTCGGGACGATTGTCAAAGTGCCGGTGGGCAAAAAAGACTCGCTCGGTGTGGTGGTAAAGAAGCGCTATGAAGCGCCCGACTTCGAGTGTAAGCCAATTAGCAAAGTGGTGGTCGATACTCCTCTGCCCCGCCACCTAATCGAAGTGCACGATTGGATGTGCCGATACTATGCAACATCTAGTGGTGCGGTGTGGCAAACCTTTCTGCCGGCACGGGTCGGCATTAAGCCACGGGCCGTTAAGGGCGACGACTTAAACAACTTATTTAACGATAAGCCACTTGAAAACGCTAATGTGATATCCGGCGTAAAGTTAAATGACGTTCAGGCCAAGGCGGTACGGGAAATTGAAGCTGTCGAATCTGGGGCTGTGCTACTTCGTGGCATTACTGGTAGCGGTAAAACCGAAGTGTATAAGCAGATAGCGGCGGATACTCTGGCGGCAGGACGTTCGGTCATCATTCTGGTACCAGAAATATCATTGACGGCACAGCTCGTGATGAACTTTCGGGCGCGTTTTTCTGATGTGGTGGTAACCCACTCGGCCATGACGGCGGCGGAACGCAATCGGGTGTGGCGAGCGGTCTTGACGGCAAAACGCCCAGTCGTCATTATCGGGCCACGCTCAGCGCTCTTTCTGCCGGTGAAGAATTTAGGGCTAGTGGTTATCGACGAGTGTCACGAGCCGAGCTATCGGCAAGAGAAAGCGCCCCGCTACAACACTTTAACAGTGGCCTCAAAAATGTGTTCAGAGGCGCTGGCGCGGCTAGTCTTGGGCAGCGCTACACCGAGCATTAGCGACTACTACCTAGCGAAGCGCTTAAATCGTCCGATTGTGACGATGGATAAACTCGCCCGTCCTGGCGCGGCACGGCCGATGACCGAGATTGTCGATTTGACCAAGCGGGATAACTTCTCGACCGAAAGTCATATCTTTACAGCGCCCCTACTAAAGGTGATGCGTCAGGCGCTAAATAATCACCGCCAAGTACTGCTTTTTCATAACCGTCGTGGCACGGCTGGTACGGCAATGTGCAAGAATTGTGGCTGGACGGCGGCATGCCCGAACTGCTTTATCCCATTAACACTTCATGGTGATAAATATCAGCTAGTGTGCCACCTGTGTGGCTTCACGACACGGCCGCCTCTCAAATGTCCTGACTGTGGTAATGCCGAGATTGTCTATCGGGGGATTGGTACTAAGCGGATTGAGGAAGAGGCTAAAAAGCTTTTTCCGAAGGCGACGATTAAGCGCTTTGACGGCGACAGCGAAAAAGGCCAAGGCGTACAGGATCTCTATGGTGATTTGCATGCGGGCAAAGTGGACATTATTATCGGCACGCAGACGATCGCCAAGGGACTAGATTTACCTCATCTCGCCGTGGTGGGCGTGGTGCAGGCGGATGCCGGTCTCATGCTCCCGGATTTTGGCGCCAGTGAACGTACTTTTCAGCTAGTTGCGCAGGTCTGCGGTCGAGTGGGGCGTAGCGACCAGTCGACTGTGGCTATTATTCAGAGCTATCGCCCTGATGAGCCAGCCGTACGCCTCGGGGCGGCGCAAGATTATGCGGACTTTTACGACACTGAGATTCGTGAGCGCCAGCGAGGACATTTTCCACCCTTCTCTTATCTCTTGAAACTAACTTGTTCGTATAAAACTGAAGCGTGCGCCGTGCGAGCCGCGAATAAGCTGGCTAGTGAAATTAAGGGAAAATTCGGTGACCAAAAAATTATGATTCTTGGTCCGGCCCCATCCTTTTATGAGCGGTTACGTGGTATGTACCGCTGGCAAATCGTGGTGCGGGCAGTGAACCATGCGACGCTAGTTGAAATAGCAAACTTTGTCGAACAGGCCAGTAAAGGTAGATGGGCGATTGAGCTCGATCCAGGGTCGCTACTCTAACTGGCCTTGTGGCACATCTTTACCTGATATAATAACTATATGTCCAAAAAATATACGATGAAGAATATTATCACCTTGCCAAATGACCACTTGCGTCAGCGGTCACGGCGGGTGACGCAGATTGACGAAGATACGATTCAGCTAATACAAGAAATGATTGATGCCACGCTCGATTGGGAAGCAAATCGCCCTAATGAAGTGGCAGTGGCGCTCGCAGCCATCCAGATTGACAAGCCGGTGCGGGTGGTGATTGTGCGCGAAGATTTTGATAACAAGGATAATAAAAACTTCGTCGTGCTAATTAACCCGGAAATTGTCAAGTACGAAGGCAAAGTTGAGGTGGACGACGAGGGCTGTCTCTCGGTTAAAGATGTCTACGGTAAAGTTCCCCGTTGGACCAAGGTGCGGGTGCGGGCGATCGACATCAAGGGGCGTCAAGTACACTTCAAGTCAACTAGCCCCTTTATGGCACGGGTGCTACAGCACGAAATCGATCACACTAACGGTATTATGTTTGTGGACCATATCGCCCATAGCGAGAACGCCTTCACCAAACTAATGCCCTCGGGCGACCTCCAGCCAGTGCCGTACAGCAAGGTGCTGGACAGCGGCATTCTGCCAGATGACGAAGACAATCGTACGATTGTGCAATAAGGTATGGTTTAGTCTTCTAAATCTTGTCTAATCTGGCGGGCTTTTTCTTTGCTATAATTCTAATATGACAGATAAACCGATTCGGGTAGTATTCTTTGGCACGGAAGATATTAGCGTGCCAACGCTAAAAGCCTTAATTCAAGATCAAGATTATGACGTCGTGGCAGTTGTAACCAAGCCGGACAGCCAGCGGGGGCGGGGGCATAAATTAGTGGCGCCTGCCGTCAAAGAGGAGGCGCTCAAAAATAGCATTAAGATCTATCAGCCAGCCAAGATGAAGGATATCGCCGACGAATTAACGGCGCTACGGGCGGATGTGGGCGCGCTTGTCGCCTATGGCAAAATGCTACCCGATGAGACGCTAGGAATTTTTCCGCACGGCATCATTAATTTTCACCCGTCGATGTTGCCAGTTTATCGTGGCCCTAGCCCGATTATTACAGCGGTAATGAATGGGGATAGCTTTACGGGGCTAACTATCACCAAAGTGACACATGCTATGGACTCGGGCGAAATTTATTATCAAGAGAAAGCGCCCATCGGTCCTGATGAGACGGTTGAAGATCTAAATACTCGTTTTGGCCAGCGTGGTGGTGAGCTGATGGCACAAAAGCTCAAGGATATTGTGGCCGGCAAGATTCAAGGTGTGCCGCAAGATGACGAGATGGCCATTTACTGCCACATGGTCACGAAGGCTGACGGCGACCTGGATCCCACCGCGATGACGGCACGCGAATGCTACAACCGCTGGCGGGCATTACATACTTGGCCAAAATGTCGTATCCCACTGGACGGCGAGGCGGTTATCGTGACAAAGTGTGAACCACTGGATAATTATATGGGCGAAGACTGGCCAGATATTATTTCTTGCGCCGACAATACTTCTCTGCATCTCATTGAGATTCAAAATCCGAAGTCCGGCAAGCGAATGAAAGTTGTCGACTATCTGAATGGCAAGGCTAACGAAAAGGATTGAATAATGAAAAAAATAAGCATCAAGGCCAAGTGCCAGTTAGGACTGTCTAGATTATGGTCGTCGGCGAAGCGATATTATAATCAGTATTTGTATCCAAATAGACTTGTGATTGTGGCGTCGCTTTTGACGGCACTATGCTTCTTTGGCATTTTCGTTATGCCGGACTGGGCAACCGATTCATATGCTATAAGTAGTGGCTGTGCGCATGTAAATTATGGCCGTGATGCCGTAATAAATGGTCGCCCATTTAGCGCACTGTTCCAATATTTAACACTCGGCGTATTCCATCTGTCGATGGCGCGGGCGACACAGATAAGCTCAGCGCTGGCCATAGTTGAAGTCGGCCTTGCAATACTAGTATGTTATCGATTGTATAGCGGAATTATTAGAGCTAACAATAGGTCGGATCAAGTGGTACTTTGGCTATTATCAGTATTAACAGTCATTAATCCAATGACAGTCGAACTGTTTAGCTTTATGGAGCGCTGTGTAATGATGATGGGTGTGCTTTTCGCGATTGCCGGCGCCGGCCGTTTTGCGCGATACTTGCGAAAGGGTGAACGGCGCGACATAATTCTTTCGGCTGTTTACGGAATTGTATCCATGCTATCTTACCAAGGCGTATATGGAACCTATCTAGTTCTAATGGCGCTTATTTCATTAATAGCATCTAAAGGACTTAGGCAGACAGCTAGAGCTATGGTGGTCGCCATTATACTATATGTAATTCCTTGCATAGTCGGTGTAGGGGCTATTAAGTTTGGCGTTTTAGTGACAGGGCAAACCGGAAGAGGGGCAAGTGAAGTAGATCTATTAAAATCTGCTGCTATAGTCTTGCCGCAGCTAAAAGAGATAGCTACATTTTTTGATACAATTCCGCCGTTCGCTGCTCCTCTAATTTGCCTTGTTACATTGATAGGCGCCATTACACATTCGGTCGCTCATCGTTCTGCTAAAGGCATGCTATGCTGGGCTACTGGCAGTATATTCCTTACGTTCTTGAGCATGTGTGTCGCCGTAGCGCCACTAATGATGCAGCGACCAGATTCTATTTGGATCTCACAAAGAATTGTATTTCCGTTCGGTCTAATTTTGGCGGTGTGGCTAGCATGGTATTTTGCGTGTTATTCGGAATACATAAATGGCGGAGCAATGGCTTGCTGTATCTTCTTGCTTTTGTCTATAGAGTTATATAAATTTGACGGCTTCTTTACAGGCCGTTTCGAAGCTAACGCGATAGATCGTTATCGTGCGGAGTGGATAATTCAACAAATGAGTGATTATGAAGATAAATCACATAATATCGTTAATAGTGTTGGATTCTATTACGACAAGAGCGTGACCCGACTTGACAAAGACGTGATGTCTACGCGAGATCTCAACTTGTCGGCGTTTGCGACTAATTGGAGCGATTATTCGATTATTAATTTATATTCTGGCCGGTATCTTATTAGAGCGCCTAAAGACCAAAAATATGCTGATTATTGCGCAAAGCGGGACTGGAATACGTTAGATAAAAGTCAAGTGCATTTTAATGGGCGAGTAATGAACGTCTGTCTATACTAGAATCCTACGTAAGATCGATTTGCACGAGCCGAATAGATTCAAATGAGGTATAACATAATAATGGTGTATTGGCAATGGGCATAATGATAGTAAGGGCAAAAAGAAGGGCTTCTTCCGCAACCGAAAGGAGCCCTAGTTGAGGCCAATAGATATTAGCTATAGGCCAATGTGTAAGATCGCTCAAAGTAGCGATCAAGCGGCTTCGCCTCAGGCGTCTCATCGTAAAGAAAGACGACATCGCGCTTGACGGGCCGCTCTTCTAGTAGCTTAACCACCTGCCAATCAGCGAGCTCTTCGGCATGCGGGAAGATAATCATCTGAGTGTTAGCATCTACGTGATGGTAAACTGTCATCTGACGCACCGAACGCTCGAGTGAATAATCAAACCCAATGTTGTCAAAACTGTGACTTAACTCGCGGAACTCGTCGGTGTTGGCGCCGATTGGGTGCTCGGTCTGGGCACCATTGCGTATCAGTAGATAGTAGGTCGGCACACCAACGAGGCGCAGGGCCCCGTATCTGCCGGTGAATCGTTGGCTCCTGGCGTCGTCGAACTTCTCGTTGAACTCTTTGGCTTCGTCGAGCCACTTGTCACTGTGGTTTATTTTGAGCGTGACATTATCCATCTTTGGTCACCTTTCTACTTGGAATGGAGCATTGCTTTGATAATATCTATTAATTCTAGCCTCCTAAGGTGCGACGTATTTTTTTAACGTGCCAATAATCATAGGACATTTTGGCGAAAAAATCAAGTATAGCCCTAGACTACTACGCTAAAATGTGGTATAGTGCTGCTGTATCTGTAGTGATAGGTTCCTTAGGGGGTTCTATGGAAATCATGCTAGTCACAATCTTAGCCGTGGCGATAATAGCCATGCTGGCTATCCGGAGTGTATATCGGATTAGAGAGCAAATGGCATCAACGTCGGCTTGCAGCAAGTTACTCCAGGACGCTCTTATGGCGGCCAACGACAACGAGCTAGAGCACGGTTTCGCCGAAGATGGTTCAGAGTTGATATTCGACGCGAAGCTACCCGACGCGATACGCTTAACAACGCACAACAATGATGTACAGATAACACTATATGATATCGCCGAGATAACGGGGGACATCATCGAAAGATCTAATATCATCCTATGCGACACGCCGGCTCATGTAGTCCATGTCTTGCGCGAGCTAGATATCATGGTCGACAATAAATTTGTCGAATCATTGAAATACAACAACGCCCCACAATGCGCTCTCTTCTATCGCACAGGCAAAGGCCGTTGGAGTATCCTGACTAATGTTTTAATGCCAGAAGCAATGGCCGAGCAAGAAGTGGATGTTCTGCCGCCAGCCAAAGGAGAGCTAGAGCGTTCGGCCAGTCCGAATTTTACTGTGCGGCGCTACTTTTCGACTATTGGTCGATTTGTAGTTACGACAGTCCACGACCAGAGGAAGTATCAACCCATTCCTGAGGTGGTTCTCGGCATCTGGGCATTCGTCTGGCTGGCAAGTTCGGATGAGGCGCTTCGGCGGCGTAATCTCAAGCTCACGCTACGGAATTTAGACGGGATTATTTGTATCGATGTGCAGGGCGCAAAACGAGACGAAGTGCGGCGGTGCGCTGAGATCATTAACGGCATTCTCGATGAACTAACGAGGCTCGAAATCATGAATAGCGCAAAGATATCGTGATAGCGAAACGCCAGTCTACCCTGCCGCTAGGGGAGGTGACAAAGGCAGCTACGAAGGCATAGAACCATATAGTGGCTTGGATGCGTCCAAGCCACTTTTCCTTTTTGCCACGTTGCCGTTCTACTGGCATTGCCGTGTGGGCTAAACGAATACCATGTGGCGGAGTTTGCCGTAGATACGGTAGACGGTCTTGAGCCCGATGAGGTGATAATACTTCATATAGCCAGCGGGCCAGCAATTTTGTTTAAAGACGACGTTGCGCAGCGTGCCACGGGGGTGGCGAATTAGCATGCGCCACATATTGCGCGTACCAATGCTCTCTTCCACCAGGTGAAACGGCAGGAAGTTGACAAAGCCAGAGTCGAACTCGATGTCGCCTAGGGTTGCCACTTCGGCGCGGGTCGGACTAGTCAGCAGATGCTGAATTTTGGGGCGTACAACTTTATCAAAGTAGGTTTTGGGGTCGAGCTCAATATGGCGATAAAACTCAATGCCTTGGCGGAAGCCTTCGGCAACTAGCGCTAGCCGTGTTTCGTCGGCTGGGAACTGAATCTTGTTGGTGTAGGCATATTCCCAGATGACAGCGTTCCACAGGCGCTTGTCTTTGCCGTACTGTATATCGTTCAGCAGATAGCCATGTAGCGGTACGGGCTTAATTTTGAAGCGATCAGCCTGGCGGTAGGCGCCAAGGTAAAGCCCGTCGACGTTAATGCCTTTACTGGCGGACTGGCAGAACTGCTCTAATAGCACCTGCACCGTGCCGCCCCAGCCGACATCAACGATGACTAGATTATCTGTCGCTATGCCATCTAGAATTTGCTCAACATGCTCATAGGCGCCTCGCAGCACCTCTTTGGCCGGCCCTGGCGCCGTCTGAATATCGCGGACTAGTCCCTCGTAGAACTCATTCTTGCTGCGGGCGTTGAGCGTTAGCTCGCTAACAGGAAAGTCTTTACCAAAGAGAAAGCCATAGACTTCACGCGGCGAGCCGTCGATCTCGCCAAATTTGACAATTTGGCTAATGACACGAGCGTTGAGATCAATATCGCCGCCGCTGGCTGCCTGATAAGCGAGCGCTCGAATCATCATGCGGCGGTTAAGCTTATTTGCTACTTTAACGTTGGCGGTGCGCTGCTCGCCAAAGTCTTCGTCCATAAACTGGGCAAAGGAGGTGGCTTCGCTACTAACCATTAGGAAGGTGGTGTCAGGATTTGTGGCTGCTACTGTAAAGATATGCGAGAGATAAATATACATCGGCAGCGAGAATAGCTCGCCATATTTGACCCAGATATCGCGGGGCTCATTGTCGTGCGACAGCTCCTGACGCAAACTATGCTTTGATCCGCGAATTACTGATTTCGTCAGATGGTCTATTTTATGACTGCCTCGCTCGGTTGCCCGCTTGACCTTCTGGCTCTGCTCGTGATACCAGATGGCGTCACTACCAGCTTTGCGCGCCATATTGTAGTCGGCGTACTTGCTGTCGCCGAAGTGGAGGTTATGAAAGATATCAAAATCTTCCCCAAATATATCGGCATCACTTAGCCGATAATATAATCCGCCGTCCCATTTGCCAGCGTGGGCATCAACAGAGGTAATACCACCATCGAACAAACTGCCGATCTTGAAATAATTGAGAAGACTTTGTACCTGCTGTGTCGTTAGATACATATCTGAGACAAAATAAATACGAATTTTCTCGCGTGATTTCGCTTCCTTTAAGACCTCAACTAGTTTGTGGTTAGGCGTCAGATGAGCCTTTTCAGTGACAAGCTCGATTTTGATGAGATCTCCGACCAGTTTAGCCTTCTTGTCAGTATCAATATCAAGGCCACGCTTGCTGGCGAGTAGCGTTACTAATCGACCGAACCATTCCTCAAGAGCGGCTTCGTGTGAGCGCTGCTGCTTCTCGCTATTGTCATAACTTTGCCAGGCTCCCTGAACTTCACGCCGCGTATATTGGCGCCACGAATAGAATTCGTAGGCCGAGATAGTGCTCTCGCCTGCTAGCTTTAGGCCGCTATTTAGAGCCTTGGACTGCTTCTCGGCGGCCAGTAAGAATTGTTCGTCTTCGGGATGGATATCCCGCAGTAAAACGGTATCAAAAATATCAAGCGTTAGAGTGTGGTAGTCCCCGCTCACTAGCGCACCACGAAGTTTGGCTATACTATTCATATTCTCTAGTCTATCACGAGATTATCAGGCCGGCAGGCTACCAATATCCGTAAAATTGCTTAAACAGGAGTATAATAGGGGTGTCATATTGGTGTGAGGTACCTTAGGAGGCTAAGATGTGTAGTTCACTTATGGGCCGTGTCTACCTGGTTGACGTATCGGCATTTCGTGAGCGCGGAATCTATCCGTTCATCTTCGATCCGGGCGAACACACCGTCGTGGTGGCTCGCGACTCCCTGCGGGAGATGGCACTAGGTTCGGAGAATTGCCGGAATTACGCGCGAGCGATCAACTGGCTCAAAAACAAAGTTGGACCGCTAGAAGAAAGGACAGATCTGTTCGCTGATGAGTACGACTATCGGGCGATCACCATCAATGATATTACTCTGGTTATCTTTGCTGGGACTTTTCGCCACACGGCACGCTTTTTGCACGAGTGCGACGTCGGTGTAACGTTAATTTGTGGACACGATGCGAAAGGCGGAGCCCGCCTGTTGTCCTCGGCGATGTTTGGTTTACCGGTAGAGACGCTGGGAGCGCCTGCACCGTGGGATGGCTACATCAAGTTGAAGGTTGAAAAGCTTGATCATGCGCTGGGTGTCGATGATGTGCTAATGATCGATCACTTTGGCGACAACCTGGTGCGTAGTCTATTTGGCGCAGAGTCAACGAACTTTCGTTTGATTCTCGATACTGAGGATAATCCAGAGATTGCAACTGCGGTCGAAGATAGCAACCTGGGCTATGTTGACCTTTTGCCGGGAGGAGTGCTAGACCAGGCCTACTTTTACCATGCTGTATCCGAAACGTTATGCGACTATGACGACTGCATGCAGAGCATGTCGATTGGTTGTCACGACCACGAGGCGTATTTGCGCTACCGCGAAATGATAAAGGAAGCTGATAAAAGTTGGCAAGAGCGACCGTCCATGAACGACTACTATGACGGTGGTGTGCAATTTTTAAATGCGCATGATGCTAAGGAGCTCATGAATGCATGCGGCATAGTCGGCAATGAAGCGGCTGGCTATAAGTATAGCGAAAAAGCCGAAGATGATGCGTGCACCAAATTTGACAACATTGAATGCTATTCGGCGATTGTGTTCGAGAATGCCGAGCAATTTGGCTATGACACGCTGGTAAATTTGTTTATTGCGGGTACGACATTTGCCGACCGGGTGATATTTCTCTACCATACACCGCGGGATAACTATTTCCTACCGATTCAGCAGTTGAACCGGGATTATGCGGCCATGAACACTCACTTTGTGATCGACGATCGCGTCTTAGCACAGTCAGATGCGAAGCAGCAGGTATAGTTTGCTTAATCCGGCTTATCACCCCCCCCTCCTAGTGGAGGGGGGGGTATCCTAATAGCTTAGCTGTGCTTGCTTTTTATTTACTAATATGCTATTATACTTACACTGTCAATCAAAAAATGGCTTGCCACCACGATAGATAGGAGGAAATTCGGCTAGTTCATTAGAGTCTAGAGCTAAGGAAGTGCTATGATTATTACGCACCATGTCACAAGTGATTTTCGCCGCCTGCATGAGATCGTCGCCACTAAATTGCGCAATTATCTGCGCTCATCAAGTGTCCGGTGTCTCGTCGTGGGCTGTTCGAATCAGGCCAAGGTCGATGATCGCGAAGCTATCGAAGAAATTGTTGAGGGTGAACAAGCGTCAGGCCTGCATCTGATCGATTCCGATGAGGTCAATTCGCGGGAGATTCAGCAGGTGCTGCGTGATCTCGACTATGGCAAAAAGCTGGTTCTGCTGTGCGATAGCGACGATCTGCATCGTGTCATCAAGCAGTTTAACTGTTATGACTACGAGCTGATCGTTTCGCTACGCGCCGAGAACTTTGTCGCCGTTAGGTTTGACGCTAAGGCGAGCGATATGGCGCTCGCATCGTAAGTGTTATTCTTTTCTCTAGCCTACACTTAAACGGCGCGTCCATCTGTGGGCGCGCCTTTTTAATCGGTATATTATTCAGCTAGGCATTAAGGATAGCCTGTTTGTTGTCGCGCACTTCCTGCTTGATCTCCTCGAGGGCTTGCTTGACGACTTCGGGATAATCTGGACGATTAGTCTGTAGCCAGGCAAGCGAGCCATAGCTCGCAAGGATATCCGCCTCGGTAGCGTTCGGGTTGCGCTGTTTGAACTGGATGAAGTTCGGATCGTTGGCGTAATCCGGCACGTTCGCGCTGAGCCATTTCTTCATCCCTTCGATGTTGCCATCCATAAAGTAGCCAAATTCGTCTAGTGTCTGTTCTGGCATACCCTTGGTCAATTTCTCGCCGACGCGCTCCTGTAATGTGTCGCGCAAAAAACTCTTAAACTGCTCTCGCTTATTGCCCTCTAGCTCATTCAGACCTAGTTCGTCTAGCATTTTGTCGTCAATTTCAAACATTAACCCTCCCTGGTTCGCTTATGCTGATAGTATAACGGTTATTTTTATTTGGCGCAAGATTATGCTGAGAAAGTGGCACTCTATGTAACGGCGGCGAGGCTAATTGTGCTAGTAATAGTGCTGGCAAAAAACACAAGAAATAGTTGCAAAATAGCTAGCTTTATGTCATAATGTACATGCCCATATAGGAGTTCTTTGGATTGGAGACAGTATGAAACAGGTTTTTACTGGCGAAATTGATTTTGATGTAGCCAAGCTACCCGAGGACGACTTCACGGTGCTACACCAGGTTTACGAAGAAGCGCCAAAACGCTTCGAAACGCAGCCGCACCAAATGTTGGTCCTATACCGGGTTGGTGACAAGGTAATGCAGGTTTACCACAAGTGCGGCGTCCATGTGGTGACGCCCTATGACAAAGTCATCGTCCCGATTGACAGTGAAAGTCTCTACGAGATTGAGATGAAGTGCGCCAAGAATTATCTGGACAGCGATACGCATATTGTGGCGATCGGCGCGACGGACGATAACCGCGACGAGCTACTAGTGCTTACTGCTAAAAGCGGGCGCACATTACTCGTGGATGCAGACAAACTCAATTTGCCTAAGCTGGTCGGGCGTGCTTGCCGCGCAGCGCAAAATGGCGAACGTGTGGCGATTATTTATGACGCCAAATTGGCGCAGAGCCAAGGCGTGAATTCGAATATCTATGCCATGAACCAGCTTTGCATGTCGTCACCCAGCTTTGCGACGCTCGAGCCGCAGCCACCTGCATGTAAGTAATACTCCTCTACCCCCCCTCCCATGTTGGGAGGGGGCTTTCATTTGTCTTAACCGCTAGCACCGTGATAGTATAGAAGCACAAGGCACGGCAGCGCGCCGTGTTTAAGTAATATCAGAGGAGGCTAAAATGGCGAAATCAGCAGGCGACATTAAAAAAGTCGTGCTTGCTTATTCCGGCGGACTAGACACCTCGGTTATTATTCCTTGGCTAAAGGAAAATTATAATAATCCGGAGGTGATTGCAGTCTCGGCGGATGTCGGGCAAGGTAATGAACTGGACGGATTAGAGCGTCGAGCAAAAGCAAGCGGCGCCAGTAAACTAATTGTGGCTGACCTCACCGATGAGGTCGTGGATGAAGTTATTATTCCGTCGATGATGGCGGATGCTAAATACGAGAGCTACCTACTCGGTACGGCGTTTACGCGCCCAATTATTGCACGGAAGCTAGTCGAAGTAGCGCGTGCGGAGGGCGCCGATGCGATTTGCCATGGCTGCACTGGCAAGGGTAACGACCAGGTGCGTTTTGAAGTGGCAATTAAGCGCTTTGCCCCAGAGCTCAAGATCATTGCTCCATGGCGGGAATGGGATATTCAGTCGCGCGATCAGGAGATTGATTATGCCGAGGCGCATAATATCCCGCTCAAGGTGAGCCGTGAGGATAGCTATTCGAAAGACAAGAACATCTGGCACTTATCGCACGAGGGGCTAGATTTGGAAGACCCGTCCAAGGCGCCAAAATATGACGTGCCGGGCTTTCTCGAGCTGAGCGTGACACCCGAGCAAGCGCCAGATAAGGCGACCACTATCACCATAGACTTCAAAAAGGGCCGCCCTGTAGCGCTAGATGGTAAGAAAATGAAGGCTAGCGACATTATTCGAGCGCTCAATAAGGTCGGCGGCGCTAACGGCATTGGTACGATTGATATCATTGAGAATCGGATGGTCGGAATGAAGGATCGCGGCGTCTACGAAACGCCGGGTGGCACAATTCTCTATCGGGCTCACGAGCAGCTCGAGATGCTCACGCTTGACGCTGATACCCTTCACGAAAAGCAAAAGCTCAGTATTGATTTTGCCTCGCTAGTCTATGGCGGTAAGTGGTTTAGCCCACTGCGCGAAGCGCTATCTGCCTTCGTCGAAAAGACGCAGGAACACGTCACTGGCACGGTGAAGTTGAAGCTCTATAAGGGTAATATTATTCCGATGGGAACAACCTCGCCCGAATCACTATATAACGAAGATCTGGCCACTTTCCAAGAGTCAGACTTTGATCAGGGTGATGCCGATGGCTTCATCGATCTCTATGCTCTGCCGACGGTGGCGGAAGGTATGCGTGAGCGTGGTGAACTAGCCAAGAAGGAGAAATAGCATGGCAAAGAAACTATGGGGCGGGCGCTTCAGTAAAGATACTGACGCCCTAGTTGATAAGATGAATGCGTCAATTGACTTTGACAAGCGACTCTACCATCAGGATATTGCCGGTTCGATTGCCCATGCTACTATGCTGGGCGAGCAAGGCATCTTGTCGCAGGACGATGTCAAGGCGATTGTCGACGGACTAAAAGGCATCGAACAGGATATTGAGGCGGGCAAAATCCACTTTACGCGCGAGAATGAAGATATCCATATGAATATCGAGGCCATCCTAACTGAGCGAATTGGTGAAGCCGGCAAGCGTCTACACACGGGGCGTAGTCGCAATGACCAGGTAGCGGTTGACTTTCGCCAATATGTCAAAGAAGAAATCCCCGAGATTATTGACGATCTCAAATCGTTTGAGCGGGTGCTGACTAAAAAAGCGCGTCTACATACTAAAACAGTGATGCCCGGGTACACACACTTACAGCGCGCTCAGCCGATAACCTACGCCCACTATCTAATGGCCTATGCCAACATGTTTCGGCGGGATATTCTGCGATTGCAAGATTGCGAAAGCCGGCTTGATGAGTGCCCACTCGGTGCAGGGGCACTGGCGACGACGACTTACCCGATCGATCGTGCGCGGACGGCAGAACTGCTTGGTTTTGCTTGTCCGATGAGCAACAGTCTTGACGCCGTGAGCGACCGCGACTACGCACTAGAACTGCTATCTGATCTAAGTATCCTAATGATGCATCTCAGCCGCATGGCAGAAGAGACGGTGCTTTGGAGTAGCTGGGAGTTCAAGTTTATCGAGCTGGACGACGCTTATTCGACTGGTTCGTCAATTATGCCGCAAAAGAAGAATCCTGACGTGGCAGAATTAGCCCGTGGTAAGACTGGACGAGTTTATGGCGACCTCATGGCGCTACTGACTACTATGAAGGGACTGCCGCTGGCCTATAACAAGGATATGCAAGAGGACAAAGAGCCGGTCTTTGACGCTGTCGATACGGTAGAGCTGTGCCTACCTGTCTTTACGGCGATGATCGATACGGCCAAGGTAAATGTCGAACAGATGCATGCGGCGGCTAAGGGCGGATTCATTAATGCCACCGATGTGGCTGACTACCTAGTCAAGAAGGGGCTGCCATTCCGTGAAGCGCATGCCGTGTCGGGACATCTAGTGGCAAAATGCATTGACGAAGGTAAGACGTTGGATGAGCTATCGCTCGATGAGTTTAGGGCGGCCTCCCCACTATTTGAAGGCGATATCTATCAGGCAATCGATTTGACTACCTGCGTGAACGGTCGAAATGTCACTGGTGGTCCGAGTGAAGCTAGCGTGCTAAAACAGATTGAAGAAATCGAAGAGCTTACGAGCTAAACCCCACCCGATTGGGTACGCCAATTCGCCCTCCCCTGAAGGGGAGGGCGAATTTAATTATTTTCCTTCATCCCTCTTGGGGGGCTGCTATGCAGCCAGAAGGGGATTTACTTTACAATCTTGCGGCTGTCGATGTAGGTTGCAACTGCAGCGGCGAGGACACCGAGGCTGATAACTGCTCCGAGAGTATTCTCTAGGCCTGTTTCAGCGATTGTGGCTGGTTGCTCAGCTTGCTGCTGTGGCGTCGCAGGCGTGGCTGGCGTAACATTATCGTTATGCTCTTCTTCCTTTGGCGCAGGCTCGCAGGTGCGGGTGACAGTCGTCTTGGCTTCGTTGTTGGTAGTGTCATCCTCGGTCTGAGTCTGATCCGTGGTGCCACTGGCCTGGTTGTCAATTATCGTATCGCCACAAGCCATATCCTTATCGGGCTTAATCGTATAGGTGATGGTGATGACAGCTTTACTACCAACAGGCATTTTGGTGATAGTGATTTCACCATCCTTAACCATGTCGCCCTTGACTTCGCTCGGCGCGTCGGTCTTGACATCAACCGTGCTGTAATAGGCGGGCAGCTTGTCGCCGACTTTGACGTTGCTCAGATCTAGCTCGCCGGTGTTGCGGACGGTTACCGTATAGATAATCGTGTCGCCTGGCTTGGCCGCAGTCTTGCTGACCTTCTTGTCGATGTCATAGGCGGGCTTCTTCTCTTTCTCGGGCTGACACTCCTTGTTGACGGTGGTATCGGCTTCGTTGTTGCCCTTGTTGTCCTCATCCTTTACCTGATCGCTGGTGCTGGTCACGATGTTGGCGATCTTGGTCGCGCCACATTCGAGCGCCGTTTCTGGTTTGATGGTATAGCTAATCGTGATGGTAGCCGTCTCGCCCTTGGCTAGCTTGCTAAAGGTAACGGTGTTGTCGCCCTTTAGGATGCTGCCGCTAGTGGCGTTCTGGCTCTTGATGGTTTCCTTGGTCTCGCTGTAATAAGCGGGTAGTTTGTCGGTTACCTTGACGTTGGTGATATCGGTGTCGCCAGTATTCTTAACGTGGATAGTGTAGTTGATAGTTTCGCCTGGCTTGGCCGTGGTCTTGTCGACGGTCTTGTCGACGTCATAGCTGGACTTCTTGAACACCGGCTCGAACTTGACTAGGACATAGCCGCTATATTTTAGACAGCCTGGAATCTTGCCGTCCATTTGCTCGTAGCCGAGGAGGGCGCCTTCCTTGCTGAATAGGCTGCCGCCTAGGTCAAAGCCCTCGCTGTTCTCGGTTTTAATATTGTTGTAATACTTAGCTGAGACGACCTTAACATGGAATTCTCGGTCACTCTTTAGTACAACGTTGTCCCAAATCTGGTTTGGTGTAGCGTTGCCGCTAGTGATGAAGCCGTTGACTTCGAACTGCTTACCCCAGACATTGCTGGCGTTCGGTAGATTTAGGCTGGCGCGCACGTTGGTCGCTACTAGATTTAGGTTGCTAGCGGCGTTGTTGTGAACGTACATGCGGGCATAATACTGCTTGCCAGCTTCCATGGTCTTTTGATCTGACCAAGTCTTCTCACCCACTGTTTGCAACCGGACGAAGTTACGCTCGTCGCCTACGTCGGGGTTATCTGTAATGCTGTCGAAGGCTACCTTGTCCGCTGGCTTCGCCATGGTGTAGGTGGCACGGCTTTCCGGACCCCACGCATAGATGACGGTCGGGATTAGGACGAGGGCGGCGATGCCACTGATGGCCGCGACTCGCCTCGGCGTTGAATTTAGCGCCTGCTGAAGTTTACTTTTAATACTCATCTCCTCACCTCTTAACACAATTTAACTTTACCACAATTAGGCGTTATTGTCAATATGCTTACGCCTCGCTACCAGTTTTGGCTTCGCCGCTTTCGCTACTGGACCAATCCTGCCAGTTTGGAGCAGTATTGCCTTGACTGCCATTGATATTGCCCTGCTCGTCGGCCTTTGGCACGTATTCGCTGCCGTTGGTGGCGTCGCCATCAATATTGCCGGCGTTCTGTTGGGCTTTCTCTTGGATGTCGCTCGGTGCAGCTTGTCCGTTTTTGTCAACATATGTCTGAGGCTCTTTGGTTGCCTCGGCGTTATCGTTAAAGCTGGACTTGCCATTCTCGCCGTTGGCCGCATTCTGCTGAGCGTCGTTATCGTGCTCGTTCTTCGGCTCTAGGTCTGTCCCCGGTGGAGTTACTGGCGGATTGTTTGGCTGATCAGGTGTACCGCCACCATTATTGGTTGTAGTGGTAGTCGTCGAGCTACCGCCGCCATAAGCTGTCTGTCGGACATGCTGACGTACCGCTGTGGTGCGAACCACGCTCGGCGTGCTAACGGTGTAACGTTTGCCGCGCGCCATAGTCTGGCCACAGCTATCCTTAATTGCCTCACGAGCGCCACTAGCGAAGGTGATGTCGGCAATCTTGGTGTTTTCACCATAGCTGTTCTCTGGACCGCTGGTGCAGACGAGCTCGTTATCATTGGTAATGCCGTACGAGTAAGCGAAGTCGTCGGTGGCGTCGCGTAACGTAACGGTTGCACCGTCAAGTTCGTTTTCGAAGGTCTCAACATCAGCGTTCAGTAGGTCTTGGTTGTTCATGTACTGCTCGTTTAGATTGACGATATCTTGCGGATTTTGTAAGCCGTCAACGCCTTCATCGTGGATAGCGGCATCTTCTTTAATGCCACCCATATACATCGCGAGAGCCTGAGGGTTGGTGTAGCCGACAAAGCGGAGCTTGTCGATGGCACTAGTCTCATCCTGAAAGTTCATCGCTTCGGAAACACAGCCCGCCTTGGCGCTGTCGCGCATTTCAGCGCCACCCATGCCGGGCTGAGCTAGATTGTCAAGCGAAACACCATACTGACTAGCTAGCGTCTTGACGGTGTTAACGTCGAGGTGCATCTTGCTGGCGGCGTCGCTCCACTTCTTTTCTTCCTCGTTCAAGTTGGTAGTTTGTTCGCTACTGGTATCCTGAGTCTGCTGCTCGGTAGTTTGTTCGCTGCCGGTATCCTGAGCCTGCTGCTCGACAGTTTGTTCGCTGCCGGTATACTGGGCCATGTTGTTTCCAATGGCATATCCTACGCCACCGCCAACAGCTAGGGCTATGGCGACTCCGCCAATGAAGGCAAGGATTCGATTGCGGGGTTTCTTCCACGCGTTGTGACGCCAATCCTTAAAGCGTTCGCCGAGTGTGCGATTGTCTTCCTCATCGTCGTCATCAGCCTTTTCATAAGCGGCATCAATGGCCTCGTCGCCATTTCCAATTGGCTGAACGCCTTCGCCTGGCTTGACTTTGCCAAATGGGCTAGGACTCACGCTGTCCTCATCCTTGTCATCTTTATTGATGACCGTGGTGGCGTCGGTCTCAGTTGAATCATCCTTGGTGGCTTCAGCTGCCTTGGCCGCTTTCACGGCAACACTACCAGCCATCTTGGCTGGCGTGATATCGACGCCGCCGTTCTGCTGCTTTAGTATCTCTAGTACGGCATCAAGCTTTGCCTGTGTTTCCTCGAACTGCTCGGCTAGTTTATCGTATTTTTCCTGCAGTTCATTGAACTGCTCCTGTGAGACGGCTCCGCCGCTCTCATGATTATGTCTACCAAAACTCATACACACTCCTTGTCATTAACTTTAACTGTCATTACATTAGCACAATATTATTACAATGTCAAGAACAAAATCAATGATCTGTCAATTTTGGCAAAACCGGTTATGGTAAAGAAAATCCCGCACGGCGAACCATGCGGGAATAGTGGGATTAATGGGTCTTCATGACCTCGTCAATTGACCGATTGCCGTCGAGTTGAACTTCGTTCGGCAATTTGCGACCGTCGAAAGTGGTTATACGCCGTAGCGGCGAGGAATAGAACTTGACGCCGTAGCTCGGCTTAATAACTTTGCCGTTTTTGTCGCGTTTCTTTTTGTAAGACATTGAACAGCGGACAAAATCGTTGATGTAAGCCACTTCTGTGCTACGAAGGCCACCGCTACAGGTAATCTTCACCTCCTTAAAGTGGGCGTCATGCACTTGACCGGCGACGCGACGCCAACTATTCCGCTCGGGGCCGAAGCTCGGATCGATCCAGATGATGTTGTGCTTGTGCTTGTCGTGGCGAGCTTCGCGCTTAATGACTTTCTTCATATAGCGCATCTTATCATTCTCGCCCGTAATCATACCCCGTGAATCGGTGAGCGAGCTATCGAAGTTGCACACTTCGTCAAAGTTGGCGTTGTACATCCACCAAGCGGACAACCAGTGCCAGTGAACGTAACCGCTGTTGATTAAATCGCGAAATACGCGTAGCATTCTGTCGCTGACGAGATAACCACCATGGATATGCCAGCTATATTCGTCGGATTGGCGTTTAATGCCCTGTAGTTGATTGAGATAGCTCTCGGGGTCTTCACTCGGCAAAGCGAGTGGCGTAATGACGCCAAAGAACTCAGAGTAAATGTCGACGTGCGGCTGCTTCGCCTTTGGCTTTTGCGGCTTGTTCTTCTTTTGCCTCTTTTCTACTTCACGCGGTGTAATTATACCGCTAACTTGCGCCGCAGCGTCTTGCACTAGTTTGATCGGTGACAGTGCATCCATAGGTATAATCCCTTCGGAAAGAACTTCCCGCTCGAGGCGGGCTAGTATCTATTATGTCGCGTTAACCTGAAGATTGTCAAATAAAGCGCTAGTTTATCGAGGCTTGGTAAATCTGCTCAATGGCTGCGCCTAAGGCGGCGTTGAATTGTTCGTCGGTCTGGCCGGCTCGCAAATTCTGCAGGAGTGCACGGCTAAAGCTAGCAGGCATATTCTCGTTTTGGGCGAGGCGAGCGCAAGCTTCGTCCATCGTATAGCCGCCAGATAATGCCACGACGCGGACGACGGCGGGATAGCTATATAGATCGTGATATATGTTCGGCACATCTGGGATGCTGAACTTGAACATGATTTTGTCATTTTCGTTCCAAGTCTCAAGCTTCTTCTTGATGCATTCATGTAGATGGCTCTCGATGCGTGCCTTGTCGACGGCGCGAATACTAACTTCTGGTTCAATAATTGGTACGAGGCCAGCGGCGCAGACAGTACGGGCGAGGTCAAATTGTTGATCGACAATCGCCTGAATGCCGGCCAGGTTGTTAGTATAGATAACAGAGCGCTCTTTGGTGCCGAAAACCTCGTGTTGGTTTGCTGCCGCTAGGCGGTCGGCTAGCTCGGGAATGGGCTTCATGAGCTGGACGCCGTCAGCACGATCAGCTAATCCGTCATCGATTTTGAGAAACGGCACGATGTGCTTTTCTTCCCAGAGATACTCGGCGGTTAGCTTGCCGTCAATCGGGCTATTCATGGTGCGTTCAAATAAAATAGCGCCCAGAATCTTATCGCTCGTAAAGACGGGGCTGGTAATAACCCGTGTGCGCATCTGGTGAACGAGGGCAAACATTTCGTCGTCGCCACTATATTTATCAGGACCGATGCCATAATTCTGTAGAGCTTTAGGCGTACTGCCTCCGCTCTGGTCGAGGGCGGCGATGAAGCCGTGCCCATGTTGCATCTGCTCTAGTTGCTGCTTTTTGCGCTCCTCACTATCCAAAACTTCCTCCAATGCTAATTATTTACGGCGTAGACTAGCCTTAATGCGGGCCATAATGCCACCGCGGTTAACACCATCATTACGACGCTCAGTCTTGTATTTTAGAATCTGGCGTTGCATTTTCTCTTCGGTGATATCAGTAGCAGCGGTTGGCGTCTCGGCGACTTCGCTAGCGTTCAGTGTCTTGTCCGGGAGAGTTACTACCATAGCGCACTGGTACTTGTCTTCGCCTGGCTGGCCAATACGGGTAATCTTAGCACTGACAAAGGCACTCTTGTGGCTATGGGCTGACATGTGATTGGCGAGTTTGCGGCACTTTTCGTCGATGTATTTGCGTTCACGGTCGTTTAGCTCGTAGTTGGTGCCGGTAATTTCAATAGTTAATCCTGATTCGCTCATTAGGTTACCCTCCTTTATGCTCTTATTTTAGCAATTAAATCTCGGTCTTGCCACCCATGTAGGGCTGGAGTACGGTCGGTACGTCCATCTTGCCACCTTCGTGGGCGTAGTTTTCGATGAGCGCCACGAGAGTACGCGCCATGCTAATGGCTGTGCCGTTTAGGGTGTGGACGCTCTCGATAGTGCCGTCGGCTAGCCGCACTCTGGTGTTGACGGTGTTGGCCTGAAAATCGGTGCAGTTACTGCAGCTAGTCAACTCACGGTAAGTCTGATCGTGCGGGCTCCAATATTCGATATCGTATTTCTTGGCCGCGGGTGCGCCGAGATCACCGGCAGCAATGTTAACGACGCGGTAAGGAATATTGAGCTCTTGCCAAATTTCCTCCTCGACGCCGCGGATCTTTTCGTGGATCTCTTTGCTCTGTTCGGGTAGACAGAAGGCGTACATTTCGAGCTTATTAAATTGATGGACACGGAAGAGCCCCCGGGTGTGCTTGCCAGCGGCGCCCGCCTCTTTGCGATAGCACGGTGAATAGCCGGCATAGAGCATCGGCATATTATTGGCGTCCAGAATCTCATCCATATGATAGCCGGTGATGGACATTTCGGCAGTGGCAATAAGGCCAAGGTCTTCGCCGTCGATATAATACTCATCGCTCTGGTCGCTAGTGCGTGGGGCAAAGCCTGTCCCCATAAAGACGCGGTTATTGACCATGTGTGGTACGGTCATATAGTGGAAGCCGTGACTGATAACCTTGTTGATGCCATATTGCGTCAGCGCCATTTCGAGCTGAGCGAGTTCATTCTTGAGATAATAGAATTTAGCGCCCGCTACCTTTGCCCCACGCTCAAAGTCGACCCAGTCACGCGATTTAGCGTAGTCGAGGTGGTCAACGCCGCTCGCTTTCTTTTCGCCCCAGAATTTGACGGGGACGCTATCTTCCTCGCCACCCATTGGAACGTCGTCAAAGATAACGTTGGGCAAAGCGTTGATTTCGTTCTCTAACTCGATGCTGGCGGTGCGAAGCTCGGCTTCGACTTCGGCGAGCTCGTTCTTAATATTCTTACCATCGGCAATTAATTGGGTGTCGGGCTTACCTTTTTGTTCCTTTATCTGGGTGGCGATATCGTTGCGCTTAGCGCGGAGCTCGTCGGCCTGTTGTTGTAAGGCGCGTTTCTTCTCGTCAGTGGCGAGCGTCTTTTTGACGTCAACGTGGTAGCGCTTGGCGTCGGCGGATTTTTGCACCGCCTCGGCGTGATCACGAATATAGCGAATGTCTAACATAAATATATTTTAACACGTTAAACACCACCTGATAGGCTACGCTTATCTACCCTCCCCTGAAGGAAAGGTGGCTGCGTGGTAGCTGGAAGGGGTTTATGCTATAGTCTTATCATGGACAAGAAAATCAAAGAACTAAAGAATGACACGGAAGCTGAGTTAAAACGCATTGATAAAATGCCTGACGGTGAGGTGAAGCGAGCGGCACTAGCTGAGCTGGCTCGTTACCACGATAATATGACTCGCAACCTGCAGCATGAGCGGTTAATTCATCTCATGGTGACGATTCTCTTTGCGGCACTTATGATTGGCTCGTGGCTGGGGCTGCTATCATGGTTCAATGCTGATGATGGACAGTATGACCTAGTAACATGGCTCATGATTACTGCAGTGGCCATCTTGACTATCCTTGAGGCGGCTTATGTGCGCTATTATTACCTACTTGAGAACGGTATCGCGACACTCTATCCGCAGCAGCGGACACTTCATCAAAAAACGGCGTCTATGCTAAAATAAAGCTGAAATGATTAAATTCCGACCAGCGAGTGACGGCAAGGCAAAGCCAGGCGAAAAAGCGCCGCGCCAGCGTTTGCTTCGCCCGATCGCAACCGATTATGATACCAACTGGCATACATTGAAATTCTGGCGCAATGCATTCCTGCTCTATTGGATATTCTCGCTCGGCGGGCACTTTCTGGAAATTCTGTGGGTGAACCGCACGATGCTCGTTGGCTTACCGCCAACGAATGTCTTGCCACTCTTTGTTGTGGCTGCACCCTACGGCTTTGGGGCTCTCGCTATTATTTGGTGCATTTATCCTTTGATTAAGAATAACAAGGCGAATATGTGGGCGGTCTTCGCGCTGAGCTGTATACTAGGCGGCGTGATCGAATTCTGCTGCGCTATGGCGATTATTGCCTTCTCGCCCGACCACGTGAACTACTATTGGAATTATAGTACACGGCCTTTTAATATTCTTGGTCAGGTCTGTCTCGGCAACTGCCTAGCGTTCGGTTTTGCTGCCTTACCTGGCGCCTACTGGGTATTTCCGATCGTCAATAATGCCATTAATTATCTAGACAAGAAAAACTCGCGCCTGCTAACCATTTCTACAGCGGTGCTATTTGTCGTCTATATGGCAATTCAGGTAATGGTGGTGAGTGGCAATCCGCCATCGAAGGTGTTCGGCTTGCCGCGGCCCTATGCCGATCCGGCCGGTATATGCGCTGGGAAAAAGAAGTGCCCACCCGAAGGCTATCCGCGCACTGACGAGTGGATGCGTGAAACGAAGAAGCTCGATGCTAAATAGTAGAAAATAGCCCCGCCATATGGCGGGGCTATTTCTGGCTTAGCTGGACTAGATTAATTAATTTTTCTTCTTGCCATCGCCGATCGCGATCTTGCGGGTATCGGTCTCCTTTTCGGCCATTGGAATGGTGACAACTAGCTTGCCGTTAACCATGTCGGCGCTAATATTATCCTTGTCGGCGCGCTTCGGCAAAGTAATCGAACGATAGAAACTACTGGCGCTTTCGCGAATTAGATACTTCTTATCCTTCTCGCCCTCTTCTTCGTGATGCTCGGCGCGAATAACTAGATTGTCATTATCGATACTAATGTCGATATCATTTTTGTCGAAGTTGGGCAAACTAGCCTCAACAAAGAGCGTGCCGCCCTTTTCGTATACATCGGTGGCTGGCATGTTAGCGTTAAAATCGGGCATAATCATGTCGTCGTTAAAGAAGCGGCGTTGTAAAGCTGATAGCTCTTCAAATGGATCGTAACGCATTAGACTTGAACTCATACTCTACCTCCCTTGATTAAATTCGTATTTCTATGTGGCCAAGGCGTTCTCGCCTCGCTACATTATCTAGTATAGGTAGTTAGCACTCGCATGTCAAGAGTGCCAACCATAAGAATAATTAAGGATATAAAGTTGGATGTTGAGCTTACCAAAGAACGTATCGGATAGATGCAAAAGCATATTGCATCATAAAGGGTAATTAATGCAACTTTATTTCGTTAACAGTCTGTTTGGTCTCGGGCTTATTCTTATGGTTTCGGCGATGTTTTTTATTCTTGGATGTCTGCTTCGCCTTGTCTGTCTTGGCATTGTCATTTGCATTGCCGCTCAGAGCATTGCTGAATTTCTCGTCAGCTGGCGAGGGTTCGTCGGCGGCAACACGAATGGCATTTAGCATTTCACCTAAAGTGCGCGACTCGGTATTGCCACTTGGGCTGATCTTTGGTCTACCGGTATTGCTACGGGGCGGAATGGTGACGATGTTGCCATTCTCGTCAGTGGCAGTAATGGGCGCCTTGGTGGCTTGTCTCTCTTCTTCTTTACTGGCACGCTTAATCTTGTCGCGCTCGGTCTTGCTCTTGAGCTGGATCGGTACCTCAATGGTGCTGGCAATTTCGGCGGCGACCTCGGCGCGGGGGCGAGCGTAAGTCTCGCGCGTATGCTGGATGATTTCATCGAGGTGACTCTCTGGCGCCTTAGGCCATTTTAACGTAGTACCGGAAAAGGCGGGCGACTTCTCGCCATCGATCATCATGGCGCAAACGAAGTGGCGGTTATTCATAGCGAGAATATCTTGAGCCTCAAACTGTGGTGAGAACTGGGTTGCTAAAACTGGTGCATCCTCAGGGCTAACGCGCATGCTGACTACCGTGCCAACGTTACCAAAGACGGCGTCGCGGACGGTGTCTTCCATCTGGCTAATATACTGGTTGGCAACGGTCAGATTGAGGCCGTATTTACGCGCCTCGGACAGGATGACGGCAAAGCTATCTGTGGCGAAGTTCTGAAACTCGTCGACGTAGAGATAAAACGGCCGGCGATCTTCGACGCGAGGAATATCGCTACGGCTCATGGCGGCGAGTTGGATTTTAGTAACTAGGAAGCCACCGAGAATGGCAGCGTTATCTTCACCGATGAGACCTTTAGACAGGTTGACCACTAGGATTTTGCCTTCGTCCATAATTTGGCGGATATTAAAGGTCGACTTGGGCTGGCCAATAATATTACGAATAGTCGGGTTGGCAACGAAAGCGCCCACCTTGTTGAGCACCGGGGCAATTGCTTCGGTGGCGTACTTCTCACTCCAACTGGCAAACTCGGCGCGCCAGAACTGCAAAACGACGGTATCGGTGACCTTTGACAGCACCTTATTGCGGAAATCCTTATTGGTTAGCATGCGGGTAATATCTAGCATGGTGGTGTTCGGATATTCTAGCAGGGCCAGAATGGTATAGCGCAGGATATATTCAAGACGCGGACCCCAACTGTCGCCAAACATACGCTTTAGCACCCCGATAATCTCGGAGCTAATATTATTGCGCTGACTCGGATCTGTGACCTCCATCGGGTTAAAGCCGAGCGGATATTCGGTGTCGGCGGGGTTAAAGTAAACAACATCATTTACCCGCTCGGGCGGAATGAAACGAAGGTTGTCTGTGGCGAAATCGCCGTGCGGGTCAATAATGGCATAACCCTGATCGTGGTAAATGTCCGAAATGGTGAGCAACTCGAGCAGACCAGATTTACCGGTGCCTGTTTGCCCGATTATATACATGTGACGGCTACGATCTTTGCGGTAGATGCCGAATTGCTTTTGCATGCCACGGAAATTGGTCAGGCCAAAGGCACTAATTTGACGGTCATGGACTGGATCGCCGTTGAGGATCGGCAAGTTGGTGGGCGGCTCAGCCGTCTTAGAGTTCGCCCAGACCACGTTTGGTGTCTCAACGCTGGTATTGGGCAAATGATAGACTGAAGCGAGCTCTTCGATATTAAGGATAAAGCCGTCGCCATCGGGAAATTTACGCTGGGTATAGGCGGCGATGTCGGCACGGCTGTAGCTTGGCTGCTGTTTGAGTTTAAAGCCATTGAGGCTAGTCGAGTTGAACTGTTTAAAAGCGCTAGCCACGGCGTTCATTTGAATGCGGGCGCTATTTTGGTCGCTACCGAGATATGCGATGCGGATTTTGACTTTATAGCCAAGCTTCTGCGATTTCTTCTCTGCCTCACTAATGCGGAGTTTGTCGCGCTCGCTCAGTTCGACAGTGGTTGTGGTGGTACCGCCTTCGGGTGGTGCCCAGAGCGCTTTGAAAATCTGAGTAAAGTAAATGAGGGCGCTATTTTTCTCAAAGGTTCCGGTACCACTCTTTTGCCGTTCCACCCAGCGGCTGCTGTCCTGCTGCCAGCTATCGGGAATCGGGCGAGCTAAAATTTGTACCCAGATTTCCTCATCGCTACTATCGAGTTTGGTCAATGCGGCGGTAATACCGGCGAGCGGGTCAACGTCAAAGGTCTGAAAAGTCTTAATCGGCAAAAATTCGTTATCGGTTAGGACCAATTCATCCACGGCGGTGACGGGATGAGTATCGGTATGCGTGGCGTAATCGTCGGTGGCCTCGTGAATCTGAACGGTCGGATACTGGGCGTAAATTTGCCCTTCGACAAAGTTCTGGAGATGCTTCGGCACGCGCACGTAAAAGCGGATTTGTCCTTTGACGCTAGCGATTTCAAAGGATAAATGCTCTTGCACTCCACCCGACATCTCGAGCTCTTGCCGGTCGCGCAAGATGCCATGGAGACTCGCAAAGAGCTGTTCGGCACTGAGCTCCTTTTTGTCGTTATCGCGCGGAATGTCGAGTACGAGCAAAACGTATTCATAATTATCCTCGGGCTCACGTCGCGTGCTGTAATTGAGGTAAGCTAGATAAAATAGCAATAGAGCAAGTGGTATGGCAATATACCACTGGGTAAAGAATTCAATTATTAGCCCCATTGCTATCTATTTTAACGCATATATTTGGTTATCGCTACCACTTCGAACGAAACGATCTTTGTTCTGGAGGTTCATTAGGACGGTCGCCTCGCGGACCTCGCGCACCTTGAGGACGTCGCGGATAATGTCGTCGCGGTACATCGGGCCGTTCTTCTTTAGAAGGGCGGTGATAACGTCGCTGATATTGCCTTTGCTGTAACCGTTCTCGGCCAAAGCATAAATGCCCCGTCCAATTAGGACAAAGCGATCATCCTTAATTAGTTCATTGTGAATCGCCTGGTCGCTGACGTTGTTGCGCACGAAATCCTGCGATTTAATGGCACTCGCAATGTCGCTATAGTGCATCGGCTGGCCATTTTCTTTCATGATGAGATAAATTTTGTCGCGGATATTGCGTGGATTAACCGATGGCCACTTACTAAGGCCATAATGGCCATGGTATTCGGCAATATCTTTGCTAATCATAGCCATGGCGACGACCTCGCTGGGATGCTCATAGCCGTCGACCATACTGAATAAACCGTCGGCGTCAACTGCTTTGCCATGCTTTTTAAGCACGTCAATGATAGTAGTGACGTGCTTTTTAATATACTTGCTATCACGCTCGGTCGTCAGAGCGACGCCTGCATGTAGGTGATCGCTCTCGCTGCAAGTCTGCATTTTGTCGCTGAGGCTACAAAGCAGTTCAAGGCTGTTATGAGCGACTTTGTCGTTATCGCCCACTATTTTGGCGGTAAGGTCAGAGATGCGCCCCGCCCGTCCCATCTCATGGAGACTGGCGATAATTTTGCGCTCAATGGCCGCAAAGTTAGGCTCCTGGCCGTCATTAACGTTGATGCGAATACGAAGGAGCGCCGCCTTTTCAATCTGGCGGACGCGTTCACGAGTGATGCCGAGCTCTTGGCCGATTTCCTCGAGTGTCTTGCGCGAGCCATTTAGGCCGAAGCGACTGATGACGACTTCACGGTCACGTTCGCGGTCTAGCAGACATAAGACGGACTGGACTGTCTCGTTAATTTCTGCTATAGTATCCGCCCGCTCCGCCATCTGGCCACTCCTTTCAATATCAATTACTCTAGTGTTTTATCGGCGTATTTGTTCCTCTAACGATTTTTATTATACGACAAAAGTCAGACATGTGCAATGCTCGGGCTGGATAATTTAAGCGTGAGCAAGATTATGGCGTGATAGTAGCTTTCACTCTCCCATCCTGGGGAGAGTGAAAGCTACTTTAACTATCTGGCTAAAGGGCGTTGGCTGGGCTGGGTGACAATTTCTTCTTGGCGAGTCCCCGCGTAGTTTTTATGCCGTTTTATGTGCTGCCTTACGTGCTGTTTTGCGAGTGGTGCGAGTGGTGCGGCGGCGAGGGCGGGACGGTGACTTCTCGAGAAGTTCCTTCGCCTGCTCTTCGGTGATCGATTTCGGGTCGGTGTCCTTAGGAATTTTGGCATTCTTCGTGCCGTCGGTAACATATGGTCCGTAGCGACCGTTTAGTACCTGAATGTCACCCCACTGACTGACATGTTTGGCGGCATCGGCGGCGAGTTTGTCGGTGTAGATTTTGCGCGCTTCAGCTTCAGTAATTTCGAATGGCGACGCTTTACCGCGAATGCTGATAAAGGTTTTACCCACTTTGATATATGGTCCAAACCGTCCAATGGCGGCGGTAATCTCTTCGCCTTGCTCGGTCTTGCCAACGGAGCGCGGTAGCTTGAACATCTCGAGCGCCTGCTCGAGGGTGACATTATCCATGTCTGTGCCGGCAGGCATAGGGGCGAACGTCACTTTGGCGCCCTTGTCTTCGCTGTCGCCCTTTTGCAGAAGTGCCCCGTAGCGCCCCATGCGGGTATAGATCGGCTGACCATCTTTGGGATCGTTGCCGAGCAAACGCTGCCCCGCTACTTCGCTACGCTTAATTTCATTGCTCTCGGTAATCTTTTCGTGGAAGGGACCGTAAAAGGCGTGAAGCATGCTGACTTTGTCGAGTTTTTTGTCGGCAATCTCGTCAAGTTCGCTTTCCACTTTAGCGGTGAAGTCGTAGTCATCAATATCAGTAAAGTATTTCGTAATAAAGTCAGTCAGCACCTCGCCGGCATCGGTTGGCACAAGGCGTCCCTTATTGCTGCCAGTCTTTTCGGCATCCGTTGTCTCGCTGATTGTGCCTTTGCTGTCTAGCGTTAGTACCTGAACTTTACGCTCCGTGCCCTCATCTTCGCCGATGACGGCATAGCCGTGCGTCAAAATGCCAGAAATAATAGTGGCATAAGTCGATGGACGCCCGATTTCGAGGTCGGTCAACTTCTTGACCAGTGAACCTTCGGTATATCTAGCGGGCGGACGGCTAAATGTTTGGCGGGCGGTTATCTCCTGAACAGCTAGCTTGTCGCCGGTAGCGAGTGGTGGTAAAATTTCGTCCTTGCTCGTGCCATAAACTTTGAGGAAGCCATCAAAAATTACCACTTCGCCCTTGGCGATAAATTTCTCGGGGCGAGTCGAAATGTCGATCGTGGCCGCTGCGCGGTTAATCTCAGCGTCCGCCATCTGGGTGGCCAAGGCACGACCGCGAATGAGGGCGTAAAGCTTTTTGGCGCGGCTATCGCCCGGCACGGTTTCGCGGGCAAAATCGGTGGGGCGGATAGCTTCGTGCGCCTCCTGCGCCCCTGCAGTCTTCGTCTTGTAGGTGCGGAAGTGGTGATATTTCTCGCCATAGGTCTCTTTAATATATGCCGACGCTTGAGCGAGTGCTTGACTGCTCAGATTGACGCTATCGGTACGCATATAAGTAATATACCCGTTCTGGTACAGCCCCTGGGCGATCGACATGGTTGTGCGGGCGCCGTAGCCGAGGCGGGCGTTGGCGTCCTGTTGAAGGGTACTAGTCGTGTAAGGCGGTAGCGGGTGACGCTTGGCGGTCTTCTCTTCGATGTCAGTCACAATGAAGGCGGCACCCTTGACGCCCTCTAAGAATTCTTTGGCCGCCGTCTCGCACTTAAAGTCTTTATTAAGTGTGGCTTTGATATTCCCACTATCTTTCTTGAATTCGCCTGTAGTTTTATAAGTAATCTCGGGTGTGAAGTCCTTAATCTCGCGCTCTCGTTCAACTAATAGGCGTAGGGCGGGCGACTGAACGCGCCCCGCCGACTTGCCGCCGGGCACTTTGCGCCAAACGACGGGACTTAGCTCAAAGCCAACGAGGCGGTCGAGGATTTGACGTGCCTGCTGGGCGTAGACGAGGTCCATATCGATGTGGCGGGGATGCTTGAGCGCCTCAGTGATAGCGGATTTAGTAATTTCGGTATAAGTAATGCGCTTAGCTTTGGTGGGGTCGAGCCCAAGGACCTGGCATAGGTGCCAAGCGATGGCTTCTCCCTCGCGATCTTCATCGGACGCGAGGTAGACATTCTCGGCACGCTTGACGTCAGCCTTGAGTTCCCTGACGACAGATTTTTTGTCAGAGTCGATAACGTAAACGGTTTCGAAGTTGTGAGCGGTGTCGATCGGCTCTTTGCCTTTGGCTTCGGTTTTGTTTTTGGCGATACTACGGATATGACCGACGCTGGCAACGACGGTATAATCTGGTCCGAGAAAGCCGCCGATTTTCTTTGCTTTGGCTGGCGACTCAACGATCATTAGGTTCTTGATCGGTTTGCTCTTCGTGGTGGTGCTCATGGGATAAAGTATAGCATATTGAATTATGCACCCTCTTTTGTCGCCAGTGCGGCATTTTCTCCCGTTACCACGTTAGACAAAATAAAGCTATGAAAAGCCCCACGGCCGTGGCCGTGGGGTTGGTGAATAGATAGGAAGGATGCCCGAAGGGCCTAGCGGCTATACAGCTATCCGCGGGTGATCGAGCGCCGCGCGTATGCGTTTAGCCTCCTTACGGGGCTTGCCTTTGCAAATGCGCACATTTTTGACGTGCGCACTGCCATCCTTTGGATGCAGTGTCAGATCCATGATCTGGCGCTTGCCATCGCGGGAGGTAAACTCCCAGTCTATCAGCTTAATACGACCACTGTCGGCTACAACGCAACCCTCGCGGTTGACGGGTCGCAGCTTCAGCTCGTATTCGCACGAGTTCTTATCGTGGTCATGCCATGCCCTCTGGGAGCTATTGTTCGAACATGCCCCGTACATGATGACATCGGCATAAAAGCCAAAATCGTCTCCCTCGAGGTCCTTGTTTTGCGGATTAAGGGCCTCCTCTTGGATTGTGCGTCCGAGCTCGTGCGGGTCGGATTTCGCAAAGTCCAGGAGCGGGTAATCTGCCCCGCGGGTATTGAACTGGACGTGGAACATCTTTTCGTTTGCCTTTATATCGCGCATAGGCGCCTCCTATCGGATCGAAATGTACTTACCTATATATACATCAGCGGTGTTGTCTAATTAACTTGCGGACAGCCGGCCTAGCCGGGCGCATTCATCAACGCTACTGATGGGTAGTTATTAACGTACCTCATTTAGCCTAGATTGTCAAGTCCCAAACTAGATTGGTCTAGACGGTATAGTACTATCGCTCAGATGACGGTTGTAGGCGTTTGAGTACTTCCAGAGAATGTTCTCGAGCAGGAATCCCACTTGGCGCCACCGCTCCCGGTCGCAAAAGCGGCGTTGGTTGCCGTCCGAAGCGAGTCCAATGCACCCGCCGTCTAGCGTCGTTAACGTGAATGCCACGTTTTCGCTCAAGCGGCTGTTGCTTGAATGCTGAATTGACTCGATGAGCAGTAAAATGGCACCTAGTATGAAGCGATCCTTGCTAAACTTGCTATTCTGCCAGACGATGTTGGTGGGGATTTTGTCCTCGGTGCAGATATAGCTAATGACGTTCAATCTCTTCTGGCGAACACCTAGCTCGGGAGTGGTCATCTCGGTCGGCGGTATCACGAAGCGAAAACGCTCGGGCCTTAGGTTCGATCGAATATTTGTGGTAATGATGAAGCGCTTCTGTGCCTTGTTATAGACCAAGCTCCGTGCTTGTGGCGTGCCGATGCGGTAGTCTAAGCCTAACTCGTGTGGAAGATTGGCAATGTGAGCATAGTTGCTACCAAATTCTTCGGCGCAAGTCAGTGCGGGAAACGAATTGGCAATAAAGTAAAGCTCGAGCCAGTGAAGTTCGGGCTTGGTGAAGTAGCAGAAAGGACCCGCCAGATGTGAATTAACTTCGGGCGTTCCTTCTCCGCCTATCTCAACACCGTCAACTATGACATCCTCCATGGTGGTCGACAAGTAATTGTCGAACGACTGACTGAGATTGTTCATGATTTTCCTCTCTATCCGAAATGTACGTGCAGCGGTCGCCGCAGTGTGTATATTATGACATAAAGTTATAAATAAATCTATATTAGCGGGCTACCCATTGGTTGCCACCGAGAGCGGTGATATAACCGTTAAGCTCGAGCATACTAACGGCCATGGTAAATTCGGGCGCCGACAAACCAGTATGCTCGATGAGGCGATCGCCGTCATGCTCGCCGGCCAGGACTAAGTCATAAATCTTTTGAGCGTCGGGCGAATCGAAGCGAATTGTGCGACTTGGCGACTCGGACGTATCCTGGATGCCTAAGCGGTCGATGATGTCCTGCGCCGATAGTACCGGCGCGGCGCCGTCGGCGATCAGCTTGTTGCAGCCAATACTCAGAGGTGAGGTGATATTGCCCGGCACGGCCATAACTTCGCGACCTTGCGATAAGGCGTGGCTGGCGGTGTTCAGCGTACCACTTCTCTCGCCCGCTTCGATGACAACTACAATATCGGCCAGGCCGCTGATAAGGCGATTGCGCTCGAGAAACTGATGCTTTAGGACGGGTTGCTCGGGCGGGTACTCCGAGATAATCGCTCCGCCACTTTTTAATATATCTTCTGCTAGTCCTTGATTTCGGTGTGGATAAATATCATTTAGGCCGTTGCCAATAACCGCCACAGTGGTGCCACCGGCGTCCAGGCAGACGCGGTGGGCCAGACCGTCGTGGCCAACGGCTAGGCCGCTAACGATAATGACGCCGCGCCTAGCGAGTTCACCGACAATTTGCGTGCTAACGGCTCGGCCATAGTCGGTCGGTTTACGGCTGCCAACAATGGCTACAGTAGGCCGCCGCTCAGGCAACTCACCGATATACCATAACCGTCTTGCGGGCTGGTCGATATCATTGAGTGGCGCTAGGAAATTACTATCGTTTGGCGTAATTTGCTTGATTTGATATTTATTCATGCTAAAAGTCTTGACAATTAAAATAATGTATGATAAATTAAGTAATGTCATCGGGAGAAACACCGAAAAACGGCGCCCGACATGTACATTATACCCCCTATTTTCTAACATATATATGTTAGATTGTACGTCGGTTGTAAGGTATCTACCCTCCACTTTACACATAGCCGACATGCAATTAATCCCCTAGAGTGTTGCGTCCACCGCATATCTATCTGCTCGAGGGGAAAAATAGCCCATCTCAGGAGCGATGCCCACCCTTGCTTCTGGGTGGGCTATTTTTGTTATTTTGCTTTTTCTAAGGCAATCGTCATAGGCAGCTTGTTTACTCTAGCCTCTTCGGTGTAAGCAGCATCAGCAAGCGGCCCGCTTACTATAGTCGTGGCCAGCGTTTCAGCGCTAATTAGCTGGCTATAGTCCTGAGCGGCGGTTTGAACTGCGGCGTTATCTGACACTAGCGACAGGGCGATGCGGTCGTCCACGTTCAGCCCGGCGTTCTTGCGCGCTTTTTGTACGGCACGGATGATTTCGCGGGCAAGACCTTCGCTTCTTAGTTCGGGCGTCAGACGCTTGTCCAGTTCGACCCATTCGCTATCGCTTTCACCGGCAGTTACGCCTTCAGTGCGGTAATTATCTCGCTGCTTGACCCAATTGATTCGCTTGACGTTCAGCTCGTCGCGCATGATCGTTTCGTAGTAGCTATCGAGCCGCTCACCACTATAACTGGCGTAGGCGAGTGGCTGGCGAATCTTGATCTGACCGTAGTCGTCGCCTCTGTCCATACGTAGTGCCAGCCCGCTGTTAATTAAATTGCGAGTTCGCGCCATGTTAGCGAGAACCTGTTCGTCCACTGGATTTTCGGTAGGCCAATCCAGCAGATGTACCGATTCGCCTGGCGCGAGATCGTGATATAGCTCTTCGCTGAGAAACGGCGTAAATGGCGCCAAGATAATGGCGAGGCGAGTTAGGACATAATGCAATGTTTGATACGCCTGTGCTTTGTCGGTATCGTCTTCGCTCTTCCAAAAGCGCCGGCGACTGCGACGCACGTACCAGTTACTGGCATCGTCAATGAACGGGATGACGCCGTCGAGCGCATCGGGGATGTCATACTTATCCATGTTGGTCTTAATTTGCGTTGTTAATTGATGAATGCGTGAAACGATCCAGCAATCTAGCGGATTCTTAAGCACTGCGAGGTCAATCGTCGGCACGTCGCCACCTGTATATTCCCAGCCGTCCACGCTAGCGTACATGGTAAAGAAATCATACATGTTCCAAATCATGGCCAGCTTGCGCGCCATATCAGATACGTCCTTGTCCTGCAGGGCGAAGTCCTCACCATTGAGTAGGGGCGAACTCAGCATTGTGAGGCGTAGCGAGTCGGCGGAATACTGATCCATTAGGATATTGGGGTCGGTGTAGTTGCCAAGCGACTTACTCATCTTGCGCCCATCATTGCCCGCTACCACGCCAGTAGTAATGACGTTGCGATAAGCATTCTTATGCGTGCACTCTTGCCGCTCTTTACCAAAGGCGCCGATGGTAGCCAGACTGGTGTTGACTACGTGGACATAATAGAACCACGCCCGTACCTGACCGATGTACTCGACGATGAAGTCGGCTGGGTAATTCTGTTCAAACTTCTCTTTATTCTCAAACGGGTAATGCAGCTGGGCAAACGGCATCGAGCCAGATTCAAACCAGCAATCTAGGACCTTATCGATGCGCGTGTAAACTTCGCCGTCTTGCATGCCGTATTCCTGGCAAATCTCGGGTGTTAGCTTGTCGGCGTAGATCTTGATCTTGTCCACCCACGGCCGGTGGTAGTCGTTTAGACGCTGACCGCTGAGCTTCTCTAGTTCATCATACGATCCAATAACGATGATGCCGCCTTTATCACCCTTCCAAACCGGCATCGCCGAGGCCCAGAAGCGGTCGCGCGACAGATTCCAATCTGGCGCCGCCTCGATATTCTTGGCAAAACGGCCGTGCTTCAGGTGGGCAGGGAACCAATTAATATTTTCATTCTGTTCGAGCAGTAATGGTTTCTCGCCCTGAATGTCGAAGAACCACGACGGAATGGCACGGTACATAATCCGCTGATGGCTGCGCGGGTTGAACGGATACTCGTGGCGGATGTAACGAATCTGCCAGACGATGCCCTTCTCTTTCAGATCCTTGGCGATGAATTTATTGTTCGACCAGACTTCGCGTCCCTGGTAAATACTATCGAAATAATAGCCGTCGTCGTCAATGACGTGGAAGGGCTTAATGTCGAGACTTTGGCACAGGGCGAAGTCGTCTTCACCGTAGGCTGGCGCGATGTGGACAATGCCAGTACCGCTGTCGTCACTCACGAAGTCGGCATTGTAGACCTTATGAATCTTGCTATTTTTTGGCCAAGTTGATCCTGTGTCGAGTGGCTGGTATTTGAGGCCGACAAGATCTTTCCCTTTAAAGCTCTTAATGGCTTTATATTCAATCGGCTGGTGCTTCTCGTCCTGAAAAGTATCAGATAGGCGGTTGTGCGCCAAGATAAGGTTCTCACCCTGACATTCCACGAGATCATAACGCATTTTACTGCTGACGGCCAAGATGAGGTTGGCGGGCAAGGTCCACGGCGTAGTCGTCCAAGCGAGGAACTTTGTGTCACTAGGTACGCCGAGCTTGCCTGCGCTTTCAGCGGTTAGCTGGAACCTGACGTAGACTGATGGGTCAGTCACGGTCTGGTAGGCGTCGTTATCCATGGTGACCTCAGCCTTGCTGACTGGCGTAGCAAAACGAGTATCGTACATCAGGACTTTCTCGCCTTCGTAAATCTTGCCCGCCTGATACAACTGCTTGAACGCCCACCAGACACTTTCCATGTAATCTTTGTTCATGGTGCGATAAGCGCCCTTAAAGTCGACCCATCGTCCGATTCGATCAATAACGCCTTGCCAGGTTTCGCTATTTTCGATCATGCTATCACGCGCCGTCTCGATATACTTTTCCAGCGTGATGGTCGGTAGTGGCTTGCCGCTAGCATCCAGTGGCGCTTTCTGACTCTCGTCCGTAATAATCTGGCGACGATCAGTAATGCCGAGCTGTTTTTCGACGAAGTTTTCGGCCGGCAGGCCATGGCAATCCCAGCCCCAACGCCGCTCGACGTGCTTGCCATTCATGGTTTGGTAGCGCGGCACGGCGTCTTTAATAATGGAGCTCAGCAGTGTGCCATAGTGCGGCACGCCCGTAATGAACGGTGGCCCGTCGTAAAACACATAGCTATTGGCCGGATCGCGCAATTCGACCGACTTTCTGAAGGTATCGTCAGCCTTCCACCGCTGGACCCAGTCTTTCTCATATTCTGCCGCCCGCCGGCGACTACCGTAGGTAAATTTCATAATGACATTATAGCATTGATAGTGGACGCCTTTAAGGAAAAGGGCTTCGCCCGAAGGCGAAGCCCAAAAAAGTGAGGCAATTGCTAGCGAACAAAGCCGGTGAGGTTGCCCCGGCCTGAGCATCTAACGCCTTGGCGCGGCGAGCCGCCATGGTCATTGACGCACCGCCAAATCTTAACGAATGGTGTGCCGTCGTGCTCAACGACCACCATGTCGCCAGGCGCCAATGAATGATATTCTGCCGCCCGGGCAAAGTCGTACTTACCAATGGTACAAGTGACCTTATCGGTCGATTCGCCTGTCTCGGCGACGTACTTCTCGTTCGTGGGTTTGTAAGTGTAGACGGTCTTACGGCCTGTTTCGGGGTCGATTCCCACCTTCTCGACTAGCTCTGTGTGCCAGTCTTTCATGGCACACCAGTCAACATGGCTTGAATCCATTGGCCTTGCCCAACCAAAGGATTTGAATATGATGGTTCCGTCGGGTAGCATTACTGTGGTGTACTTAGCACTCATATTGCCTCCTAAAGGACTAGCTGGCTCGCCCAGCCAAGCGTTGTCTAGCGTTCGCTAAACAGTGGTATAATATCACAAAACGCCGCCAATGTCAACGTCGGCGGCGTGAAGATTATTTATGGGATTCGGTCTGCCTAGCTATAGGACACAGCAACGACGTCGTCGACAGTGGGCAGCATTGCTCCTCGCCAGACGCGATATGGTGAGCCATCGGTGCCGAGCGCTAGAATGGTTGGATACTCTACTATATCGTAGATGCGACAGAAATTCGCACCTGATCGCGAGTCAGGATCAATGATTTCGAGCTCGTCGCCCGTGCGTCGCTCGTAATCGCGGATAAACGACTCGACGGCAGCGCGATGCTCGGACTGTTCTCGATAGACAACGACGATGCGCATATTAAATCCTATAGACTGTTGGCGATATTAGTGATTTCATCGGTATCAAGGAAATCGTTGCCATCAACAGTATACTTAATGCCGTCATTTACCCAAGTGGCCGTATTGCCATTGAGGTAAATATTTTTGCCATTGGCTTTAATTTGCTGGTAGCTATCGTAATCCGTGGTTTGGCTAATCACTTCGTTATGTAAGCCACTGTCGGTGAGGCTGCTTTTCTCTTGTGTGATGGAGTAGCCGTCGTTACTACTGGTATTGCGATAGCTAATCTTCACCTTACCTTTGCTCGCGGCAACTTTTCCGTCAATGGTGTAGCCCTTTGGTACATAAGGATTGCGGGCATCGATACCGGCGTCGGCGGCCGCCATACGGACAGAAATCGACGGCATGGCAATATAGACACCGAGTGCCACTATTACCGCCACAGCTCCAGTCGTAGCAAAGATAGCGCGTGAGCTGAACTTACGAACTAACCTCCTATCGGCTATGGGCTTCTTGACGTTATCATTCTTTGCCGTGGCGCGATCCTTTTTCGCCACTTTACGATTATGCTTAGAGCTCTTATTATCTAGCGCGCCAGCGCTCTCAAGAATAGCACTGAGACGGGCGATGTTATCCTCGTACAGTTTGTCTGTCTCGGGTGAAATTCCGGGCTCGCTCGTGTCAGGCTTAATGCTCCAAATTGGCGAGCTCGTTTCCGTCTTTACTGCATGCTTAACAGTAATGGCGCCGTCATTAGTTTTGTCCTCGGCGTAGGCAGGTTCGACGGCGGATTGCCATGCGTCAGACGGTGAAGCCTCGATCGCAATGCTAGCCGACTTCTTTGCCGCCGTCTCGACTGGCTTAATGAAGCGACGATCCAGCGTCTCTGATGGGCTCGTATGGTGACGCATAACCTTAGTGGCAGCGCGCACGTGCGCTACTTCAATCCTAGCCGGCTCGTTAGCCTGCGACTGTTCATCTTTGCGCTCTTGGATATATTCGTTAATCCATGACGGTAGATTGCTATTGCTCGCTTCTTCTTCGCTCTCGATATTGATTTTACTATCGATAGTGTTAACCGCTAGTCCAGTGATAGAATCGTAGCGCTTGCCGTTAATTATTACTATCCCCATATCCCTCTCTTTCTTTCCATTATTCTAATGGTTAAAGCGCAAAAGTGCAAGCGCTTGAATAAGAGTCTTAAATTAATTATGATAAGTGCTACATAAGGAGTAGCTATGACCAAAAAAACCACCACAGATAAAAATAACAACGTCAAGCCGAGCACAATGAGCCGCAAACAGATTTTTCGGCGGGCGCTTACCTATTCTCTAATGACAGTGGCCACGATAGCGGGTGTGGCTGTATGCATTGCCTGGGCGATGGGCTACCGGTTTAATCTCGAATCGGGCGAAATATCACAGGTGGCACTCTTGCAGTTCAATACTTATCCGCGAGGCGCTATGGTGCAAGTCGGCGAGGCAACTTTGGCGGCGCGAACGCCTACACGGGCCAACATTAAGACTGGCAAGACGACGATTCAGATGAGCCTAAATGGCTACCATACGTGGAGTAAAACGGTGTCTGCTTTGCCGAGCACGGTACGCTGGCTCGACTATGTCCGTTTCGTGCCGACCGAAATTAAGACGCAGTCGGTACATACGTTTAGCGATGTGGATGATATCGAGCAGTCGCCAGATCGTAAGTGGGCATTAGTGATTGAGCACGAAGATACGCCAACGGTCGATTTGGTCGATTTGCACGATCCGCAAAAGATTGATGCCACTGAAATTAAGCTAGCTGGCGAACAGATTACGGCGGGTAAAAATAACCGCTACGAGATTACCGAGTGGGATAGTGGTTCGCGCTTTGTCCTAATAAAGCATAGTTATGACGATACGAGCGAATACCTGCGGCTTGACCGTAAGGATAAAACTACTGTTAATCTGAGCCGAGATTTTGGCGTGGTATTAAGCGAGCCACATTTCTCTGGTAACTCAGGCAATATTTTCTATGCTATTACGGGGACGGATCTGCGCCGTCTCGATTATGGTGCCAAATCAATCTCGACGCCGCTCGCTACTAATGTGACGGATTATGTGCTCTATGGAAATAACCGGCTGGCCTATGTGACTAAAGTTGAGGCTGACGGCAAAACGACACAGACGGTATCAATTTACGACGACGATACAGCAACTAAAATTAAACAGTATGATGATGACAAGCAAATTCGCATCGGTTTTAAGCGCAATAATGACACTGACTACTTAACGGTGGCACGTGACGAAACAGTGGCGGTCTACCCCGACCCGTTAAAGAAGAACGCGGACGATAGTCACAAAAATACGGCGACCGATACCGCCTACCTCAGTAGCCCCGGCGGTATAGATTGGCTACAGGTGAGCGATAACGGCCGCTTTGTTCTAGCGGGGCATGACCATAAAGTTGTGTGCTATGACGTCGAGACGGGCGAAAATTACTCTTATGAACTAGAACGCACTGGGAGGCCAGTGTGGCTCGATGATTATCTCTTGATGGACGTCCGCAGCGACACCTTAACGATGATTGAATTCGATGGTCAGAATGCACAGCGTATCGTGAAGGGCAACTTGCCGGCATTTCTATCGTCCAATCAGGAGTATATGTTTAGTCTCGATGATGTTTCGGGTGGCGTAGCGCTGCAGCGCTCGAATATGACGGTTAATGACTAAATAGCTTCTCGATAAGCGTCTTTGGCTTGCCGGAAATGTTAGTTGGCTGGGCCGTCGAAGTACTGGTCGCTTCGGTAGTGGCAGTGGTAGGATTTGGCGAGACCTGGTCGGCAATAACTAGTAGGCGGTGCGCCACCGTCCCTGGCGGGTCGCAGGTGACTAATGTAGCATAAGGCTTGTCAGTGCCAAGATTGAGAGCGGCCAGATTGTTCGGCTCAATAACCTTTAACTCAGTTACGCGATAGGTATAACGTTTTCTAGCGTAATCGAGATAGAATAGATCGCCGCTACCGAGCCGATTGAGCTGGACAAAGATAAACTTGTAATCACCTGGCGCAAAGGCATCGGCGCTACTGTGTCCCAGAATAACCGTATTGCCCTTCTGTCCTGGAGTAGCGGTGGCGCCACTAACGGGATAATTGACGGGACCATTTTGCAAAGCTTTCTGCACTGTATCTTCGTCTAGACTGGTGAGGCCGTAGGTGACGGGCGCGTTGACATTAATTTTAGGAATGATAATGCGTGGGCTGTCGCTGACAGGTGAGTTGCTGTTCGTGCCGACAATAATAGTCTGAGTCGAGCTGGCACCAGGCGTGATGAACCCCATAACCCATGAAGCGACCACGCTATTGTATTGTAGGAATAGAAACGCAATAACCACAACGATGGCGCTAATGGCTGGCATAAACCATGGCTTTCTTCGCCAGCGGCGCCAGGGACTCTCTTTTGGTTCGTCAGACTTGGCCGTCTCAGTGATGTGCTCTTTCAGCCGTGTCTGCACATCGTTTTGTGATAAGTTGCCATCGGTCTCACGGCTATCGACAACACTTGCCTGTTGCTCTTTGAACTTGCTCTTTTGCTCTTCTAGGGCGGCGATGTAATAATTGCGATAATATTCGTCGTAATACTTTTGCCAGGCACTGTGGTACTTTCTGAGGGCTTCTTCTTTCTTTTTATCTTCTGCTTGACTCTGAGCAATAATCTGATGAGCAATGGAACCATGATTGGCTGTCTGAGTAGCCGTAGACGAGGCAGCCTGTTGCTGCCCTGACGTGAAGCTAATGGTCGGGTTTGCCTCGATACTGGTGCGCGGCTTCTCGCTCCAATCGACAATACCATCCGAATCGAGATCGTCAGAATCGCTGGTTGGTGCATGACGCTGACTATACGGCCCGCGATCAACACGGCTCGCCTCGTCGATATAGTGTCGCCCTACGCCAACATTAGATAATGGTTGAATTTTGTTGTCTCTTCCCGCCCCGTTCATGCTTATAATTATACTACATTAATGATATAATTTTGTCGTGGGCGAATGGCGGAATTGGTAGACGCTGCAGACTTAAAATCTGCTGATGGTGACATCGTGTGGGTTCAAGTCCCACTTCGCCCACCAAATATTATTGGGCTGGCTGACTAGTGAACAGCCATTTGTCAATATTAGACGAGCCGAAGTGCAGCTGAAATGAAGATAATTAGTCCGATTGCTGCTGCTGCTATAGCCATGACAAACACGGCGCCGGCGGCAATGTCTTTGATTCGCTTGACTTCGGCGTTATATTGCCTTGTGACAACATTGAGCGATTTCTCGATGGCGGTGTTGAACAGCTCGGCACTAATAACTAGACCACATAAAATAACTATGAGACACCACTCGATGACAGATAGATGTAGGGCTATGCCGATAATTAAGGCTAGCGCCATGGCGACGAGATGAATGCGTAAATTTCGCTCGGTTTTAATGGCGCTAGCTAATCCAGCAAGAGCGTAACCAAAGCTGGCGGTTAAGGAATGTGGTTTAGGATAAAGATCGTTTCCGGGCGAGGTGATGCTATTTTTGCCCATTTATTACCTTCTCGACTTCTTCGGCAATCATCAGCTCTTCGTTAGTGCGAATTGTCATGATGATGGGTGTACCTTTCTCGGAAATCACGCCGTCGAGACCATCCTTGCCACGGATGCGGTTGTTTTGCTCTTTATCGATTTGGTAGCCAAAGATGGCGAGGTGCTTGACGATGCGGGCGCGCAAACGAGCGGCATTCTCACCCGCGCCAGCAGTAAAGACAAGAGCGTCCACCTTCGGCAGGGCCACCATCATGGCGCCGATATTCTTGGCGATCGAATAAGCAGCGGTCTGCATGGCGATTTCGGACTGCTCACGGCCGTCAACGGCGCTTTGGCTGACGACGCGCTGGTCACTGCTATACCCGCCCGAGAGGCCAAGTAGGCCCGATTGGTGATTAAGCGTGTCGACGATCTGGTCAGCGGTCTCGTCCAATTGGTTCATCATGTAGGGGATAATTGACGGGTCGATTGAACCGCTGCGGGTGCACATGGTGATGCCGTCGAGCGGCGTAAAACCCATAGTGGTGTCGATCGATTTACCGTGGTGGATAGCGGCGAGCGACGCCCCGCTACCGAGGTGAGCGATAATGTAGTCGCTCTTCTCTAGCGGAAGATTTAGTAGCTCGCTGGCACGGTGGCTGACATATTTGTAGCTAGTACCGTGGAAGCCATAACGCCGCACGCCGTATTTGCGATACCAATCATCTGGCACGCTGTAGCGGAAGGCGTATTCCGGCATGGTAGCGTGGAATGCGGTGTCAAAAACGGCCACTTGGGGCACGTCTGGCATGAGTCGCATAGTCGCCCGCATGGCGGCGGCTGCCGCTGGATTATGGAGCGGTGCATAGGGCTTTAAGGCCTCGATTTCGTTGACCACGGTTGGCGTTAAGAGTGTCGGCTCGGTGAACTTGTCGATACCGTTGACCACGCGGTGACCGATAGCCTTAATCGTCTGCCTTTGTCCACGCTCTTCGAGCTCATCAAAGATTCGCTGTACTGCTCCGTTAAAAGTTGGATCGTCCAGCTTGTCGTATTCTTTGGCACCGTTGGCCCTGATGACGAACTGAGCACGGTCGGTATTTAGCTCTTCGGCGATGCCGCTAGCGATAACATGATAGGTCTTGGCATCCAGCAAGCTAAATTTGACTGACGAACTGCCGCTATTAATAACGAGAATGGTTGGTTTCATACCCTTAGTTTAGCATAGCGGATTAGGGGTTGCCCACCTTGCCAAAGTAGCATAAATATGTTAGTATCAAAACAGCGTAAAATAACGAGTTCTTTAGGAGGTGAATTAGTTAGTTCTATAGGCCAAGTCAATTTGGAGATTAGATGAAAACTAACGAGCTATTGCAAAAAAGTTATGTCATCAACATTTTTGATGCCGATGTCCTGCGGGACTACGGCGTCAAGGCGCTAACTCACGATTGTTACCAAAGCGTTTCGGTGATTCCTCTAGGGATTATCCACGATGTGGTTTCTGGCGGGACCAGCGGTGCGAATCAGATCGCAGAGCTAGTTGAGGGCTACCGTCTGAAGCTAGCGAAGGGTTCGGTCGAGCTGGATGCGAGACATGAGCTGATCCTGGTTGGTCTCACGCCATGCCCTATGATGGGCCTTGACGGTCAAGATGCCATCGGGTGCGCACAGAGCATTCGTCGCTATCTCGATGGTCAGGACGGTTCGCTTACTTATGTTCGTCATGTTCGCATCGTCAGTAACGATCTGAGGAATCGTCTGGTCGCCAATGCCAAAGGTATTGAGGCGGTTGCTTATCGTCCGCCGATTATGCCATTTGGAGGTAAGTGTGAAGTCTGGCATGACGGCGTGTCGTATGGCTCCAGGCCGTCGCCTCGGCTGGCGCACGATATAATCGTGGCGTCAGATGCGTGGACGAAGAAGGCGTATGGTCTCAGGCCATATCATCAGCTAGTCGAAGTTCGCGGGGCGGACAGTAAGGCGGTGCCGCTCGTCAAAGACGGGTACAATCTGTCTTGTCTCTATGGTGAGGACAAGATGCTCGATGAGGTGGCACGTAATGTTGAGCAGCGCGTCGCCCTGCGCTATCTGATGGACGATAGCATCCAGATGGTGGCGCTTTCCGGTGTGGCTGGCGGCGGCAAGACTTATTTGTCGCTTTACGCCGGTCTGTTGGGAATGCGCTCGGGCAAGTACAAGCACATCCTGGCCTTCCGCCCGATGTATGCTGTTGGCGGCCAGGATCTCGGTACTTTGCCGGGCGATAAGAACGATAAGTTCTCGCCTTGGCAAGCGGCCATCAAGGATAACCTTGATGCGCTGAATGTCCTACCGAAGGAGCGGCAGGAGATCTTTATTGATCCGCTGTCGTACATTCGTGGACGGACGCTTGCGGATATGCTGGTCATCGTTGACGATGCCCAGTCGCTCGATAAGAGCCTGATTCTGGACATCATGACGCGGCTCGGTAATAATGCCAAGCTCGTCCTGACGTATGACCTTACGCAGATGGATCGCGTTGTGAAGCGCGAGAATTCTGTTCAGGCTGTCGTCGACGAATTCGTTAGCGATCCTGCTGTAGCAGCGATTATGTTTGATCACACCCAGCGCAGTCGTTTGGCTAATTTGGCGGCAACAAGCCTGATAAGGACAAAATTTGACACCTGGCGCTGGCAGCAGCGGCAATAGCCTCCACTTTTTGCCCCTCCCCATGCGGGAGGGGCTTTTCTTGCGGTATAATTATTTTAGTGAAACGGGATTTTGGCTTTGAGATAACGGCAACAGATGGCCGTCACCCACTGATGCGGACAGGCATTATTCATACGCCCCACGGCGACGTGGTGACGCCGAACTTTAATTTGGTCGGCACCTATGGCAGCGTGCGCTTTATGTCGCCCGACGATATGCGGAAAGTGCATACGCAGGTGATGTTATCGAATGGTTATCACCTATATCGACGGGCGACGGTAATCTCGGCGAGCGGCGGTTTGGCCAAGTGGTCGGGCTGGAATGGGCCAACGTTTACTGATTCGGGCGGCTTTCAAGTAATGTCGCTAGGCTCGGGTCTAGGCAAGGTGATATCGATGGATATCGCCAGTGGCAACCATCCGGAAAAGCTGACCGAGACGGACGACCGCTTGGCGCGAGTGGACGACGAGGGTGTAGTCTTTCGCGATCCATACAATAGCCGGATCATTAAATTTACGCCCGAGCTATCCATTCAGACTCAGCATAAGATCGGAGCAGATGTAATGATGAGCTTTGACGAGCTAACGGATATCGCGGATACCTATGATTATAACGAGCGGGCGCTAGAGCGCACACGGCGGTGGGCGCTACGTGGCCTACGTGAACATATTCGCCAGACCGGGCTTCGTAGCAGCCGACCTTATCAGGCGTTATATGGCGTCCTGCAAGGTGGTTACTATCTAGATTTACGGGCGAAGGCCGCGCGGGATATTTCGAGCATGAATATTGACGGCTGGGGCTTTGACGGCTTTGGCCTTGGCGGCGTTCTGACCAAGCAGAATCTGCCAGATATTCTCCGCACGATGTGCGAAATCTTGCCGCCCGAAAAGCCGCGGCATTTATTAGGGCTGTCTCATCCCGATGATATCTTTGTCGGTGTTGAGAATGGCGCGGATACCTTTGACTGTGTAGCGCCGACACGCGAAGGCCGTCATGGGCGTATCTATACTCTAGATGGCAACTACAATCTCAAGAAATCCGATTATAAAAATGATGAGCATATCCTAATGGAAGGCTGCGACTGTCCTACTTGTACGGCGGGACATACTCGCGCCGAGCTGCGGGCACTACTAAAATCAAGCGATCGCGCTGATCACGCCCGAGCGTATAACCTGCTGTCGATGCATAACGTTCGTTTTATCACGCGCCTAACTGAGCAAATCCGCACCGCCATCGCTGACAGCTATTACGACGAGTTCAAGCGGGAATTTATGCAGAGGTATAGCAACTAAAGGCTACTTTTTGTCGTTATTTATCCTGAGTCTGCCTCGGTCGAGGGTATCGTTATCGGGGTCGGTATCGACGTGGACATGGAGCGAGCTGCCACTCATGGGGTCAGCGCCAACGTATTGACGATCAGCGGGGACGAAAATTACCGGCTCGCTACTATCGAGAACGCCGTCGATGTTGTTATCGTGATCGTGGGAGCGCTCGCTGGTAGCGGCCTTGTCCTGCTCGTTGAAGAAATCGCGAAGCAAAACTGTGACGCAGCCTGCCACTGGTATAGCGACTAATGCGCCGAGTAAGCCCCCGACTTGCAAACCGAGCGTCATCGCAATTAGGATGATGAGTGCTGACGTTTCAACGTGTTTGGACTGAATGCGTGGCTGAATAATATTGTTCTCGATCTGCTGTTCAATCGTAAAGACGACGACATAGATTAAGGCAGCTGGCACGGAGTACAGCATTAGAAGTAGCGTCACGATACAACCACCAATTACAGCGCCAAACATTGGGATAAAGACCACGATGAAGATCGTAATCCACGTTGGCCAAATCAGCACCATGTTAAAGTTAAAGACTAACGCCAAAATTCCCACTACAATGGCGCTAAATGTGCCACTAATCACGCCGACAGTCGCCTGGCCAGTAACATATCCACTGACTACGTCATACATCTTGCGAGCAACTTCACGGTGGTGACGCCGCTTGACCGGATCACGATAGGCATAGCGCCAGAATTTTTGTTCCCAGTCGGGCCCTTCGACTAGCATAAAGAAAGTGGCAAAGGCAACGAGACAGATATTACCAAGCACGCCGAAGATATTCGATACCCAGTCGACCAGCGATGAGCCAATGTTGCTGGCGGTGTGCGACAGACTATTCTGAATATCGCCGATCCAGGCGTCAAATTGACTAGATAAACCATGCTCGTCAAGGAAATTATTAAACCAGCTAGCATCATTTTGCGCTGTCTCAATTGTCTTTGGCATATCGCTGAGGAAGCCAGATATCTGTTGAGTGAAGACTGGTATGACCGTAATAAAGAATACGGCGATGATTGCGGCGATAATTAGATAAGAAATTGTGATGGCCAGCGTGCGGGAACGTCCTGGCAAATGTCGCGCCAAAAACGATACGGGGCGATTTAGTACCAGCGCCAAGAAGAAGCTGACGGCGAACATGACGAGCGGTCCGCGCGCTACATAAATGATGCCAGCGAGCGCTAGAAATCCCAGTATTACGAGCCAAAAACGCACGAACGTGCTGGTCGTGATATTTAAATTAATCTGCTGTTCATTCTCGTCTCCGTCGTTCATTACCCCTACTTTACCTCAAAATAGCATAAAGCGCTAGAGCTTACTCCATATTGTAACTGCGCCATCCTGTATTTCGATGCCTTTTGTTTTTAGCTCGTCGCGCAGTCTGTCACTAGCTAACCAATCCTTATTCTGGCGGGCGGCTTGCCGTCTGTCGATGAGATCGTATTCTTCGGCGGAAATATCTGGTGTTGTTTCTTCGAGCTTTAGTCCTAGTACCTGATCGATGCTCTGGATTAATGACGCCAATGCATCATGACTAACCTTTTCGGGCGTAAATAAATCAAAGGCTTCATCGTAGCATCTTAGGGCACCTGCCGTATCGAGGTCATTTTCGAGAGCGCCCTGTGCCTGCTCGATAGCTTTGTGGACTTTTTCTAGTTGGTCATCGTCGGGGTAATCTGGTGTCTGGTAGCGCCACTCGGCGACAGCACGCCAGTGACCCAGGCGATTCTTGGCCGCCGTGAGGTTCTCCCAGCTAAAGTTGGTTGCTTTGCGGTAGTGCGATTGCAAAACTAGCATACGAAAATCGAGCGGGCTGTAGTGCTTGTCGGTCAAATCAGATAGAACGTAAAAATTGTGGGCGGACTTACTCATTTTTTCGCCATTAACTAGCAGGTGCTCGTTGTGGATGAAGAAATTAGCAAAGAGCTCGGGCTGATCACCCGCCGTGCTCTGAGCGATCTCGTTCTCATGGTGGGGGAACTTAAGGTCGACGCCGCCGGTGTGGATATCAAAAGGTTGCCCCAGATTCTTAACGCTCATGACGCTACACTCAATATGCCAGCCGGGGCGACCAGACATATTAGTTTTGTCGTCGATGACAAAATCCCACGCCGGTTCGCCTGGCTTCTGTCGCTTCCATAGAGCGAAATCATGGGCGTTATCTTTATCGTATTCGTCATTATCGATACGCTCGGCGCTGCGGCTACTATCAAATTCGACGTGTGATAGCTGACCGTACTTGCGCGTCTTGCGGTATTCGTTAATTGAGAAGTAGACACCGTCATCGGCAAGATATGCGACACCTTCGGCGAGTAGCTTCTTAATCAGCTTTTGAATATCTACAATGTTATCAGTGGCGCGGACGAAGGTAATATCGTCTACGTTATTCCCAACCTGAGCCATCTCGTCAAGGAAGACCTTTTCGTAGTGCGACGTGAGTTTTTTGAGCGCTACCGCCGGCTCGTCGTCGGGATATTTAATATGGCTATCACGGATTGTCTTATCATCCACGTCGGTGAAGTTCATAATGTGATGAACGTCGTAGCCCTGCGCCTTGAGCGTGCGCCGTAAGGTGTCGGCATAAATGTAACTACTGAGATTGCCAATGTGGGCGTGGTTGTAGACAGTTGGACCGCAAGAATACATACCTACGCGGCTACCGTGAAGTGGGCTAAACTCTTGCTCCTTATTGAATCTGGAATTGTATAGTTTCATCTTATTTTCCTTATCTTAAATCCGCCGAGATTAGTGCCATCTAAATTAGCGTGTTTGCCTTTTTCGGCGCGCTTCTCGACCTTGGTGATAGCTTCTACGGCTGCCCGATTTTCTTCTGCCTGAGCGTGCGCCCTGTCGTATTCCTGGTAGAGTTTATCCATCTCACGGACAAATTCGGGAATGAATTCGTTAATGTCTACATAGGTGCGAAAGCCTGCCGCATAGGCGTGCCCGTCACCGCCAAAGGTTTTGGCAACTAGATTGGAAATGGGAATGTTGCTACGTACCTTGCCGGTTAGCTTGCCGTCGGGATAAGTCTTGACGCCGACTGCCACATCAACACCTGTCACCATGCGCATCTCATCAATCACCAACATCGTCGGGTTATACTCGTTGCTGTATTCATGGATTTCGTCGAATGGAATATGAATATAAGCAGTGCGACCGTCGTTGTAATATTCAACACGCTCGAGCAGACGTCCCTTGTATTCTAGAATGCGGGGTGTTTTCTTCATTAGCTCGCGCCGCTTATTTTCGACCTCGGCGGGCACGACGCCATGGCGCATTAGCGTGGCGCAAGCTTCAAACGACTCAGGTGTAGTGTTGGCAGTGGTTAGACCGAGGCTATCTGATTCAATCGAGATATATAAGTTCTCGGCCGCTGTCAGGTTGAGTGGCCAGTTCTCCTCTATCGTAATATTGAGGATGAGTTGTCCCACTGAAACAGCCTCGCCATCAATGATATATTCGGCGTCAAAGGGTAAATCTTGACCTACACCGGCATGATGGTCAAAGACTAATACGGGGTGCGTGCTTAGAAAATTGAGCGTAGCGGCATCGTCGATGGTCTTGCTCATGAGCGTTTTAGACGAAGTATCGACGATAATGGCCATGTCAGCGTTTGCCAGGCAATCGAGTGTTACCCTATCCCAGCCACTAACATAGTGCAGATAACTCGGAATCTGAACGGGACATTGTAAATATACCGTCTTGCCCATGTCGGACAGGATTTCTTCGAGTGCTGTGGCTGAGCCGAGGCTGTCACCATCGGGGTTCTCGGCCTGCATCACTACGATGCGGTCGGCATCGTTGATTAGCTTCCGCTGCTGGTCGGATAAAATCATATCTTTATTATACACGCCGCGGATGTTGGCTGGATAGCGTATAATAAAGTAAATGAAAAGAATATTACGCGGGCAAATAAAAATTACAGATGGAGGGGCATTTTTAATTGGGGCGCTAGTGGGTGTGCTATTTTTTGGGCTATTCTTTAGCTTCTCGCTGGCGGTACCGACCAACACAGATTGGATTTGGCATAGTATTACACGCGATACGGCGCAACACCAGCTAGGCTGGGAGATGTACCGGGCCACGGGTAAAGGGGCGACGATTCAGGGGCTAGCCTATCCGGCGGGCCTGTCAATTGTCTATATGGATGTGATTCCGCTACTTGCGCTAACCTTTAAGCCATTGAGCGGCATTTTGCCGAGCCAGTTTCAGTATTTCGGTCTGTGGTCACTGCTCTGTTATACCATAATGGGCGGACTGGCGGCGGTGCTACTGCGGCGGATTTGGCGGAAGTTTTATAGTAGTAAGGCGACGTTGTGGCAAGTGCTCTATCTGGTGGCGGGCTCGCTCTTTTATGTACTATCGCCGATGGTGCTGGCGCGGACGCTATATCATCCAGCGCTCGCAGGGCAATGGCTGATCTTACTTGGCTTTCTTGTCTTCGACGATACGCCAAGGGCAAAGCACTGGTGGCAGCTGATGCTGATTTGGTGTGCGGTGCTAGCGCTAACGATTCTCATTCACCCCTACTTCCTACCGATGCTTGGGGCGATTATGCTGCTCTCGATTATCCGCTATTTCGACAAGCTAGATTTAGGTGGGACTGTCAAGATCTGGCTGAGGGTAGTAGTGATGGTGCTGGTGCCAGCGGCGGTGTCGCTTGGTATTTTCTATACCATTGGCGGATTTAGCCAGAGTGGGGCGGAAATCTATGACCTAGCCGAAAAGGGCTTTAACTTGACGAGCTTTGCCAATGCCATGGGCTATTCTCGACTGGTACCGGGCTTTTTGAATCGGTCAACCTCGCCCGAAACAATGATGTGGTTAGGGCTGGGTGTCTGGCTGATGATTATTATTTGCTTAGCCCTGCTTTGCGGCAAGCACCGCCTAAAATATCTCTGGGCAAAGTTTCGCCTGTGGGGTTTTAAGAATCGTCAACGGCACATTTGTTATCTAATTGTGGCTGCGTTTCTCTTTGTCTTTGCAGTTGGCGTGCGAGTGGACGTTGGGTCGATTTCGCTCTTTCAATTTACCCCACCTGCTCCAATCTATAAGTTATGGACGGCGTTCCGAGCGGCAGCGCGTGAGGCTTGGCCGTTCTACTATGCTTTAATTTTCGGCATAATTTATTGCCTGCTTTATTTGATAAATCGGGTTCATTTTATCCATCGCGGTGTCGGTTGGCGGCGAAAGTATCTGCCGATTATTTCGGCGACCGTTTTGGTAGCCTCAATATTAATTCAGGCGGTTGATTTTCTGCTTAGCCCTAACGTGACCGCTAAATATGAAGGATTCAAGGTGGCTAAGCTGATGCCACCAGAATATGTGGTACTGGATTTGGGCGGGCTAGCGAGAGGTAAACAGAATCTCTTGCCGCTCGATGATAACGCTCGGGGTGATCATAGCGGAACGTATATTCTTGGGCGAACAGCCTTGAAATATGATATGAATATGGGGGTCGGCTTTTATGCCCGTGTTCCGGCGGGAGCGGAGGCGGCCAAGGAAACCTGGCAGGCGCAAGCGCGCAACGGCAAATTATCTGCCAAAGACTTGCAGACAAATCTTTATGCGGTTAAGGATGCCAACCTAGCGGACAAGATCGGCCAACATTACGAGCTAAAAAAAGTTGGTGGCCGGTGGTTTATTGGCGCTGCTAGATGAGCCCTTCCCCCCGTTCTTTTCTTAAGACTACTCTAATCGACTACGGTCGCTCAGAGCGTGTCCAAGAGTAATTTTGTCGGCGTATTCGAGATCGACGCCGATCGGGATGCCGCGAGCGAGACGACTAATTTTGAGCCCGTTGATGTGGGCGCTATCGAGTTGTTTTTGGATATAGAGCGCTGTGCTCTCGCCCTCGACGCTGGCGTTGGTGGCAAGGATAATTTCTTTAACCCCGTCTGATTTGACGCGGCGAATTAATTCGGGAATATGTAGCTGTTCTGGTCCAATGCCGTCGATAGGCGAGATAACGCCACCAAGCACGTGGTAGGTTCCGTTATACTGTCCTGTTGCCTCGAGAGCGAGAACGTCAAATGGGTCCTCAACGATGGCGACCATGGTTTTATCGCGTGCTGGATCACCGTAGAGTGGTGAGACCTCCTCGTCTGCATCAATTAAGGCAAAAGTCACCGGACAGCGTTTGACGCCGCCGTGCAATTTCGCAAGGGCGCTCGATAGGTTATCGGATATGCGGCGATTACTCTTGAGACACGCATAGGCATAGCGCTCGGCCGTCTTGCGACCGACTCCTGGAAGAGCGCTAAAGGCGTCAATTAAATCGACCAGCGCTGCCGGTAAGGCTTTCGCTTCGGTCACCATGCTTAGCGCATGCCGCCCATCATGCCACTTAGGCTGCCTAGCATTGGTTTCATCTTCTCAGTGGCAACGTCTTGTGCTTCCTTTAGGCCATCGCGAATAGCCGCCTTAATCCAGCCTTCTAGCTCTTCAGGGTGGTCCAGGTCAATTTTGCTTGGATCGATCTTGACGCTCTCGACTTTGAGCTCGCCAGTAAATTGAATGACAACGGCGCCGTCGCCCGCCTCAACCTCGACCAGCTCTTTTGATAATTCCTTCTGCAGTTTTTTAGCCCGCTGCACCATGGCCATTTGCTCTTTAAATCCCGGCATATCTCCTCCTTTAGTCTTACTTTCGATTATAGCATATGCTAGAATAGCAGAAATGGGTAAACGAACAAAAGTGAGCGACTTCGTTCAGCGACACTTTCAAATCATTATTGGTGGGCTAGCGTTAGCCACGATAGCGTTTTTGTTTCTATACCGACTCGGTAGTGCGCCGATGGGGCTAACCAAAGAAGAGACTGCTAGCGCTGTGATCAGTGGCTATGCTAACCCGCTGAGGGATATTGTCAATCTGCCATGGCTGATGTGGCAGGGGCTGTTCATTAAGGTTCTAGGACTAAGTGCGTTGAGCGTGCGCTTGCCAGCGGCAATTTTGGGCGTAGCGGGTACAATAGCGCTGTGGCGAATACTAATTAAAATGACAGATCGTAGCAGTGCTCTATTTGGGACACTAATAGCGGCGACGTCGACTCTATATATGGGGCTTAGCCGGACAGGTACAGCGAGTATAATGACAATTCTGCTAGTAGAACTAGTCATTCTGTTTGGTCTCAGAGCCTATAAGGGCGAACGCGGGTTAATTATGGCGGCGATCTGCTGGGGGCTTTTAATCTTTATGGACTCTGGTTGGATTGTAGCGCTAGCGCTGGTGGCTGTCGTGGTTCTACACCCACAGCTCCGGCTATGGCTCATGTCGGATAAAAGCCGTCTCGCTAGGGCGGTCATTTATGGTGGGGTTTTTGCTCTTCTCTACATTGGTCTGGCAATTATTGGTTTGGGGGCCGGATGGAAATGTCCGTTAGGTTCGTTTGGTAGGCCAAGTATCGATAATTTGACCACGTCACTTGGCGCCATGTTTAGTGCTGATAGCCATCTGAGTGGCGGCCTCGTCACGCCGTTTATTTCGATTATTGGACTCACCTTGGCGGCACTTGGCTTAGTGTCCATTCTGCGTGACTGCGCCTATTGTATTCGTGCCTACTTGGTCATTGGGCTGCTAGCTTTGACGCTAGGGCTCAGTTTGTTCAACCCGCAGGTGGGATACCTAATTTTTCTACCGCTGGCACTATCGACCACGGTGGCTATTAGCGAGCTAATTCACGGCTGGTACGGCATTTTTCCGCGCAATCCTTATGCTCGTGGCTTTGCTGTGGCACCGCTTGTACTGCTAATCTGCTCGCTCTGTACGCTGAATGTCGGTCGTTACTTTATGGCAATTAATTATAATCCGGCAGTGGCCTATGGGTACAACGATGGTGTATCGGCAGTTCTAGATATTGTTAATAGTGGCGATGATAAATACACGCTGGTAACAAGCGACGACGAAGCACCACTATATCAGTTAATCAAGGCGGATAATCTAAGCACTGAGAGTAAAGCGCCGCGCCGAGGCAAAGCTATTGTGCTAGGCGAAGCTAAAGCGCCGAGTGGGTTTAAGCTGAAGTATGTCGCCACGAATGGACTCAGCCACGACAATATCACTGCTAGAGTCTATGAGCGATAAGCAATAGAGTAGATAGCTGACTATTCGTGCGTGCGTTTTTCAAGCGACATGAATTTGAGTTTGTCTGGGTGGAAGTAGAGCTCAACGGTGCCAACTGGACCGTTACGATGCTTGCCGATAATTAGATCGGTAATATGCTTGCGGTCAGTGTCGGGATTATAGTAGTCCTCGCGATAGACGAACATGACAATATCAGCGTCCTGCTCAATAGAGCCTGACTCGCGCAGATCTGATAGCATCGGTCGGCGGTCGGGACGTTGTTCGACACTGCGCGAGAGCTGCGACAAGGCTAATACGGGGACGTCTAGCTCGCGCGCCATTAGCTTGAGTCCACGGGAAATCTCGCTAATCTCTTGTACGCGGTTGTCGCCGTACTGCTTGGTGCCACTCATTAGCTGTAAATAGTCAACGATAATGAGTCCGAGCTCGCTCTTATGTGCTTCACGTTGTGCGACGGTGCGCATCTCGAGGATAGTCATGCCCGGTTTATCCATGAATTTGATCGGCGCTTCGCTCATCTCACCCATGGCGTCGCTAATCTTGGTAAAGTCCTCTTGGGTCAGATTACCAGTGCGAATGTTCCAGCTATCGACGCCCGAGGCTTCGGATATCATACGATCGACCAGCTGGCTATTGCTCATCTCGAGACTGAAAAAGAGGACAGTCTTTTTTTCGCGGGTAGCGACGTTGTAGGCAATGTTCTGTGCCAAGGTAGACTTACCCATAGCGGGACGGGCGGCCAAGATGATTAGATCAGATTTTTGCAGCCCCGCCGTTAAACGATCGAGATCCTTAAAGCCTGTTTGAACGCCACGAAGTTTATCTTTGTGCTGGTGTAGATAAGTCATCTGCTCGAACGAATCACTCAGTAGGCTCTCAAGTGACTCCATATCGGACTGCTGGCTATCTTCACTGACGGCATATAGGTTGGCTTCGGCCTGCGACAAAAGCGTCTGCGTTTCCTCGTTTGATTTGTAGGCGAGGTTGGCAATTTCGGCTCCCGCCTTGGTCAGATTACGACGAATGGCGGCGTCGCGGACGATACTGGCATATTCAACGGCGTGGGCGGTGCTGGGCACGAAGTTGGTGAGGTCGGTCAGATACTCTTCCCCGCCGACGCTGGCTAGCTTGTTGCTTGATTTTAATTCGCTGCCAACAGTTAGTAGGTCAACGGGCGAGTGCTTTTGATAGAGCTTGATAATGGCGCGGTAAATTTCGCCGTTGCGCTGATCATAGAAATCATCTGACTTAACCTTGTCGGCAACGTCGATAATAACTTCATCGTCAATGAGGATTGAGCCTAAGAGCGATTTTTCGGCGTTTAGATTCTGTGGTGGTAATTTGCCGCCACGGCTAGTGGTCGATTGAACGCTATTGGGGCTTGATGCGCTTGGCTCGACCATGTTTATCGGCGCCGTCTCGAGCGCCGCCTCAATTAGGGGAGCGTCATTCGGTCGCTCGTCAGATAAATCACTGGTCGTTGAACTACTTCGTGCCATCGTCTACCTTTGTTAATTCGCCACCAATGGCGTTAAGTACAGCCGCCACACCAGAATTGGTTGGAGCAGCACTGTCGGAAACGATAATTGACGGCGCAGTGCCATATAGCTTGGTGGCTGCTGCTTTCAACACGTTGCCAAAAATCGCTCCTTTGGCTTGGTCGCGGAAAAACTTATTGCCAAAATAGAGCGTTAGCTCACCTGATCCCTTGTTGTAACGGTAATCGCACTGCTCTAGAATGGAAACGATAGACGGCTGATCGTCAGCCTTAACCTGCCCGACTAAATCATCCCAGACTAAATCGATCGAAGGTGCGCCCTCTTTAATCGCGTCAGTCTTGCCGACACTTGGCATTTTACTCGCGGCCGATTTTGGCGGCTTAACTGTGCGGATGGTTTTAGTCGATGCTGTCGCCAACTTCTTTGGCGACTGGTCTACTGCCTGCGCTGTGGCCACTTTTGCGGGAGCAGTAGCATGTGACTGCAAAGTTGGCGCAGTGATAACCTGCTTTTTCGCTAGCTTTGGGATGGCTTCGGCAATCGGTACGTTTGACAAAGCCATCGTCACTAGAACTGCTAGTAGCTTAGCGCTCGGAATGGCACTACCGCGGACCTCGAGCAGTTTATCAATTAAAGTGTAATTAGTGGGGCATTCTAGCGCTGTCCCACTAAGGCGGTTAATTAGATCAGTGGCTAGAGCATCCGGTGAGGTCCCGCCATCGAGAACACCCTGAACCGCCGCGATAATCCTAGTTGCGTCACCTGTTTTTACGGAGCTAATAATGCCGTCAAGCGTCTCGTCGGGGACTAAACCAAGGGTATTAATGACTCGCTCGCGCGTGATTTTACCGCCACTCGACAACTGATCAAGTAGGCTAATCGAATCGCGCACGCTGCCACCACCTGATCGGGCTATTAGACGCAGGGCGGCATCGTCGACGTCAATCTTCTCGCTCTCGGCAATATAGTGCAAATGCTCAGCAAGGACAGGCTCGGCGACGGGCTTAAAATGGAAGCGCTGCACGCGAGATAAAATCGTTGCTGGTACCTTTTGTAGTTCGGTGGTTGCCAGAATAAAGACGACATATTCGGGCGGCTCCTCGATAGTCTTTAATAGGGCATTAAAGGCAGCCTTACTTAGCATGTGGAATTCGTCAATGATATAGACTTTATGGCTCGACTTCATTGGAGCGAGCTGAACGCCATCGCGGATCTCGCGCACGTCGTCAACGCTATTATTGCTAGCGGCGTCAATTTCAATTATATCGATATCGCTCGAGTCGACGGCGTCGTCATAGGGTGTCTCGTTAATGAGATGCGCCAAGATGCGAGCTACTGTTGTTTTACCGGTCCCGCGTTGGCCGGTGAACAAATAGGCTTGGGCAAAATCGTGCCGCTCCGCCATGGCGGATAGAATATCCGTAACTTGTGGCTGACCGATCACATCGGCGAGCTTGGTTGGCCGATATTTACGGTATAGCGCTAATTTAGTCTTCTCCCTCTCCACACTCATTATTAATATTATAGACTATTTTTGCTTAAGAATCTGGTCGAGCTCACTGGCGATATCGTCGGCGCTACCGCTGTTTAGTAGATGGCGGCCTATAAAGATAGAAGGCGTGCCTTGAACGCCGCTGTCGCTCGCGAACTTTTGGTCACGATCAATCTTAGCTTGTATGCCATTATTCGCACTGTCGTTATAGGCATCTAGAACAGCCTGCCCGTTGAGTCCGAGATCTACGCCATATGACTTAACCTTGTTCTCAAGCTCGGTCGATGTGAGGGCGCTATTAAATGATGAATCGGCGAAGAGTTTGTCGGATGCTTTCCAAAAGGCGTCCTCGCCCCCAACCTTATAAACGGCGTTGACTAGCTTCGCCATAACCTCTGAGTTGGCAAAGTTAACATTGAAATAGCGCAGGATAAAGCGGACCTTGTCGCCGTACTTATCGTAGACGGGGCCGATATTCTTAGCTAGCTCTTGACAATGCGAGCAACCATAGTCGGCGTAAATAATGACGGTAGCTTTGGGACTATTGCTGCCACGGTAATGATCGGGGATTTGGCCCTCGCCCACCATATCTTGCGACTGGTAAGTGCCAGCGCTCTCGGGGATTTCATCGTCGGCGAGCTGGCTCGAAGAGTTGCTCGATTCGCTTGACGATATTTCCTCCTTTTCGGATTTAGCGCCGAGGCTATAGCTAATGAGCGCAACGACTACGATAATTAATAGCCCTAGCATCACGCCGAGCGTTACGAGGATACGGACTAACTTCTTTCGTTTGGCCCGCTCTGCTCGCTTATCTTTCGGCTTAAAATCAAAATTATCCTTGCCACGCTCTGGCTGTTTATTCATAGACCCTCCAATACGAATTAACTCTAACGCTATTATAGCAGGGCCTCGACGGCTGCCCATTCGGCGTTGCGGTTGTCCTCTGGGACGATAACGGATAGTTGATCGCCCACGCGTGCCTTAAAGAAGGTGACCGAAGCTAAGAGAACGCGGTATTCCTTGTCGCCAGCCTCTACATAGTAGGTGCCATCGTGCTGGCGCAAAGTACCGACTAGCTGGCGCCGAGCAACCGGCCCAATCTGCTTGTAGATAAATGTTCCGTCGTTAGCGATCGTCAGCTTTAAAATGTCGCCCTCGACTAGCTTAGACTTACTAGCGTAGTTCGCTGGCACTGGATAAGATTTACCTTCGGCATCATGCATGGTCTGACCATCGAAGACGCCCTCAATTACGCGCCCTGTGGCCCGCTCAGGTGTACGCGATGGCAGCTCTTCTGGCCCCACAATCGAATTAAGCAACTCGCGTGCGGCAGCAATATTTGTTTCTGCCTCGTTCAATAATGTGCGCAATCGCTTGATCTGCCGCTCTGGCAGAACCTGCGAATCGGTGTTACTCTCGCTCATCCTAGACTCACTTTCTGTCTTATACTCGTCTGCTCTATCCCGCATTATACTCTTTGGCTGCGATAGAGTCAATGCGCGATTTTCCACAAGCAGAACAGATAGTTACTTCATCTTGTTGTTAGATTGATGAACAAAGTGCTTTAACTGGCAAGTTTTAGCCAAATATTTTGACAGACAGCCAAACAAAAATTATTCAGTTAGCGCTCAGACCAATTATTTAATGCAATTGTTCCCAGTGTCTGCGCGGTGGCGTTGGCGCACTTGACGCAGCTAGCGATATATTCGGTGGCATTCTTTTCGCCGTCAACGGACAGATTGGTGCGGTTGTCGGCATAATGATCAATGAGATACAATTCGCCAATGCGATCACGGCGTCCGCGAATGCGGGAAAGTAGTCTTGTCCAGCGCTCCACCTCGTCACCACTCATCTGGCCAATAGCATTGGCCTTGTATATGACATGTGCCAAAGGACCGATCTGCATCGAACTACGGACGGCGCGGGTGACGCACTGTAGTTCGAATGGTTGCTGGCCGTAAAAGCCGGTGATTTTCGCGTAGTGCATATCATTAGCCGAATCGGCAATATGAGTGTCAATGGTAGCTTGTGCTAGACCGTCGGTCATGTTAGCGATATAGCCGGGCGTGCCGCGGACGTGAATCCACGACGCCTTGGATGGCGAATGATAGGGTGTGATGTCTGACGCTTTGGCGGCGCCGTCGACCATCGCTTTAAAAATTTTCTTTTGATCATCGTCATCCTCGGCAATGACAGTAATACCAAGGACATCCATGGGCATGGCGTCGATGCCGTTGCCTTTGAGCCCTTCGTGATACAGCTTCCAGGCGAGTGATCCAGGCGACTTGAGACGATAGCGCCAAGACGTATTAACTTCTTCACCGTCAATATTGAGCTTGACATCGTTGGCGTAGCCATAAACTGACTGATTGTACTCGCCATAATCGACGGGCATAGTTAAGCCTAGGCCGACGTCGTTGTTGCCATAAATATCATGGACAATGCCGTCGACGCTAGCCATAACATTTTGCGACAAGTTATTACTGAGATTAGCATTACGATAGCGGTCGATCAGAGCGTCAGCGCGATGCAAGAGATAGCCCTGACCGCCGTTTGTTAGCCGAATTGATTTAGTGGTGCTATTGAGCGACATGGCTAGCGTGTCAAAGCCGATAACTTCTGCCACTGGGGCAATGAGTTGTTCGCTATAACGCACTAGGTCAAGCGTCTCGCGGTCGCTGGCGGGACTGTCCTGAAGTTTTGCGAGCGTCTCGCAGCCAGAAATCAGCATTGATTCAATGTTAATGGTGCTAACGGCATTATAAAGTGTCTCGGCGGTGGCAATCTGAGGATTTTTTAGCCACTCGCTCGTTGACGGGGCGGGTGCGCCATGCTCGTAATCGAGCGGGTCGCTACTACTACGCGCTTCTTCGCGGAATTTGTCAAGGCGACGTCTATCCTGTAAGAGTCCAGCAATGTAGATGTTGCGGTTGTTATAGATATTGCCATCGTGGCTCAGGGCGTTTTGAACAAAGAAGCGGCCTAGCTCTTCGCTGGCGCGACCACTAGGATAGCGCCTTCCGCCGAGTCCCGAGGCGGAATCTTCTAGTCCGCCGAGAGCGGCTGCTTTATAAGCCGAGCCGTTAAGCTCGGCGCGACAATAAGCTCTAGTGAGACCGAGGACGCGATTAACGGTGTTGAGACGATTTAGGCGGTTAACTTCTCTTTCGTCGCCTTGTTTGAGCGAATTAATACCATCGATTTGCAAATTACGCTCGAGATAGGGGCGCACGGAATGCGGAATGGCGGGATAAGGGTAATAGCTAGCTAGTTCTTCGCCGGTGGGGCGCTCATTTGCGACCTCGCTACGATTATTATTCGATGGAGCTGATTCCGATTTACTCATGATAGACCTCGATTGTTTTAGCGTCGGCGTTGAGGCGACATTTAGCGCCAATTGGAATGGTGACGGTCTCCTTTTCGTGTCCCACTTTTAATCCAGCAATAGTCGGGCAATTAATATCTTTGAACCACACACGTTCAAGCTCGTTAATTTCGTAATCGCGAAAATGGTAATCACCGCTAAAATTAAGACATTTGGTAAAGTCGCCAACGATTAGCCCAGCAATTTTGTTAAAGACGCCAGCGTTCTTGAGATGGTTCCAAGCCAAATCACAAAGTGGAATGTGAGTCTTAATTTCTTCGATAAACAGAATTTTGCCATCGGTGTCGGGAAAATAATCTGTGCCGACAGCGTCGCTCAGCGTTTGCAGGTTACCGCCAACAATTTCGCCCACAGCTATGCCACCGCTAATGGTGCGTAGCGGGATGTCCACTGGATTTCTCAGCTTTACGTTCGTCCAGTCGCCTAGAATAAATTCGTCAAAATAATCATAGGAATAGTCATCTGGCTCGCCACTATCCAGCATATCGTCACGCGTCAGGTTGGGCGCTGGCATCGGTGCATGGTATGTAACTAGCCCGGTATGGCGATAAATGCCGTTAATGATGTTAGTCTCGTCACTGTAGCCAAGAATGATTTTAGGATGAGCGGCGATTAAGTCATAGTCAAGATATGGCATAACGGTTGACGAAGAAAAGCCGCCCCTCAAGCAAAAAATACCTTTAATCTCTGGATCCGCAAAGAAATTGTTAATGTCGCGGGCGCGTAGCTGCGGATCTCCAGCCGAGTAGCCGTTTGCTGTGTAGTCGCGATATTCAGCACGCTCAGCTGGCGTGAGCTGGGGCAATAGTCCTTCGATTTTGTCGTCCTGGGCGGCGGTAAACAGTCGACTAGCACGACGTGTGGCCTGGGAGATAATCGGGACGAGCCCCATATTATCAACTGCAGCCACTGCGGCATTTAGCACGTCGGTTCGCACGGCGGTGCTAGGCGTAATCAGTCCGACGTGATCACCAGGCTGAAGCGGCACTGGGAACAGCTTCGTCATTATATATTCTCCTCTACTATTGGCAAGCGTCCATAGCCGGCCAGTAGCTCGCGCCAAGTCCTGCCAATTTCATGTCCGTTGGCGTCATGATCATCGTAGGTCAAATAGGCAACGCCGTAGCCATCGCTACACGCAAGGAACTTCTCGTCGCCGAGGTAGATACCAACGTGAGTGAGATGCTTCTCGCGATAACTAGCGTCGAACGTTCCACCAAAGAAAACGAGATCGCCCGGCCTGGCATCAGTCTCGTTAATTGGGGTGCATTTCTCGTAGATACCGTCGTAAAACGCTCCACCTCGTCTTGAGCCGGCTACTGGTAGGCGCGCTGACTGGCCGTTAATTTCATTGCGGTAATGATAGCCCATTTCGTCGAGAATATAATCGACAAAGCCGCTGCAATCAAACGAGGTCTCGGGTGAATTGCCGCCCCAAACATAGGGGCAACCAATAAATGGGGTGGCAATACTAATCATTTGGCGTAGGGCTGGATATTTCGCGAGCGTCTCAGCGCTTGGCGCTAGTTCGTCATCTCGTGGCGTCCAATTGAGCTTGACCTGGTGCCGGTGCATCTCGTTTAACTGCCTTAGACTGTTAAACTGTTCTAAGTTGGCGGCCTTGCTATGCTGATAGCCTGCGTAGGCGCAAAGCTGATCATGTTTCAGTAGGCTGTCGACAACGCACTCGAGATCATAGTTGGTTAGTTTGATGGCAACATCCATCTCGGCGTGGTCATAGCGGTATGCATCATTGCTATTGATGGTTTCTCTAGTCTGAGCGTTCTTAAATGACGTCACTAAGGTGTATTGATGCCGTGGCTCTTTCAGCGTCTCTAGTGTCCTTTGAATTTCAGTATCGCCCATCTGCCAATCGGGCTTAATGGCGGAAAGAATGGCCATTAAATCGTACGGATCATGCCCAGTGACACTGACGGCTGAAGTGTCGAGACTGTGCGCATCGCTATAAAGTGTGCGCAGTTCGCTGACTTCGTCGAGCAGGCTGACTTCGAATAAGACATAGTCTGCTTCGGCGGCCATGATAGCCTCATCGGTGGTTTGCATCAGCGCCGTGGTGTCGGCAGCAGTGATCATTTGATTATTCATTACCCTTATTTTAGCATATTAGCGCTTCTTTTTGCGTAAAGAAGCGCTAATGATATGCCTTTTATGAGATAATCTAGTCGATATTGACCTTAACCCCTGGCCCCATTGTCGTTGAAACGGCAGCAGATAGGATATAGTTACCCTTGAGGGTGGTCGGTTTAGCGGCCTTGAGGCTATTGACGAACACGTTGGCGTTCTCAACTAGCTTGTCCACGCCAAATGATACTTTGCCGATGCCTAGGTGGACATTGCCCTGCTTGTCGACTCGGTATTCGACCTTACCAGCCTTGGCTTCCTTAATAGCTTCAGCTGGGTTGGCACTTACTGTGCCAGCCTTGGGGTTCGGCATTAAGCCGCGTGGGCCAAGCAAACGTGCAAAGCGGCCAAGCTTGGGCATGTATTGCGGTGTAGCGATTAATACGTCAAAGTCGAGATTCTCTTTCTCGAGCATGGGCATAATCTCGCCTTCGCCGGCGTAGTCGGCGCCTGCTTTCTTGGCATCAGCTTCCATGTCTTCGCCGACTAGAGCAGCCACGCGGATGGTCTTGCCGGTGCCGTTTGGTAGGACTACTGTAGTGCGAATGTTCTGATCGGCCTGTTTAGGATCTACGCCTAGACGGACGTGAATCTCAACTGTGCTATCGAACTTGGTCGTTGCAGTCTCGGTGGCTAGCTTAATACCATCGGCTAGGCTATAGACCTTAGTTTTGTCGACTTTGGCGGCAACCTTTTTGTAATTCTTGCCCTTGCGCTCGGCTAGTGGGCGAGTCTTGGGTGCTGGTCCCTTCTCGACGTTAGCGACGGCGCCATCCTGCGGCGTAGTATCGCCAGCTTCTTTACGAGCCTGGCGCTCGGCTTCCTCTTCGGCTGCCTTGACTGACTTTTCGCTGCGCTTGCCAGCTTTAGCAAAATGTTCAGTGGCGTCGTCTAGCTTGTCGGCTACTTTGTCATGTAGCTGCTCGCGAGCTTCCTGCACGCCTTCGACAACGTCTTCAACTGCGGCGCGGGTTTGGTCGGCTGCTTCGACGATGTCATCAGCGATCTGCTTGGCCTTCTCTTTCAGCTCCTTATTATCTGCCATAATTCTCCTTTCGTGGTAGTAGCGACAATTAGTCTCCCACAAATTAATTAACTTTTGGTGGATTTAGCCCTCGATGGTGACGCCCATTGAACGTGCCGTACCGGCGACGATCTTCTTGGCGGCGTCAATATCATTGGCGTTCAATAGCTTCATTTTCTTTTGGGCAATCTCGGTTACCTGGGCGTCGGTAATCTTACCGACCTTGTCGGCGTTTGGCTTACCACTACCCTTTTGGATACCGGCTGCCTCACGAATTAGGTCATCGACGGGCTGCCCGAGGCATTCCCAATCAAACTTTTTGCCCTCGTAGACTTTGAGGTGAACGATGACATCTTTGCCCATCATGTCGGCAGTCTGATCGTTAAACGGCTTTATGAAGTCCATCATATTTAGACCCCACTGACCGAGTGTTGAACCTACTGGTGGGCCCGCTGTAGCGCGGCCAGCTGGAATACGGAGCTTCAAATGACCTAATACTTTCTTTTTTGGCATACTTAAAAATCCTTCCTAGTGCGTAACGTTATTACTATAACACATTTAGCTCAATTTCTTAACCTGTAAGGCGTCGAGCTCAACTGAGGTGTCACGACCAAACATACTAACCATGACCTTGATCTTGCCCTTCTCGTGATCGATTTCGCTCACCGAGCCTTCAAAGCCCTTGAATGGCCCATCGACGATATTAACAACCTCGCCGATTTGTAGGTCGATATCGTGTCGTGGCTCTTCGGCGCCCATGCGCTTCTTAATGGCGGCGATTTCCTTCTCGCTCACAGGGGTCGGTGTGGTTGAGGTGCCGACAAAGCCGGTGACGCCTGGAGTGTTGCGGATGATAAACCAAGTCTCATCGCTGAGGCGCATCTCAACTAGAACATAACCCTGGAAAATTTTCTGCATCACTGTGCGGCGCTTGCCGTTCTTAATGACGACGGTTTTCTCTTTCGGCACCATGACGTTGTAGACCTTGTTGGCCATGTCAACGCCCTTGGCGCGCTCTTGAATTTCCTTGGCGACTTGATCTTCGTAGCCGGCGTAGGTGTGGATAACATACCACGCGCGGCGGTCGTCGTAACGATTCTGCTTACCTTTTGCCATTATAAGATTACCTCCTGTATTATCCACTGACTTGCCCAGTCGCATAGCAGAACAAAGGCGCCAACTACTAGGCAGAAAATGATGACGCTAAGTGTCATGCGCCAAGTAGCGGAACGGCTCGGCCATTCGACCTTGCCCAGTTCGTGCCAGCTATCGCGCAGGTATTTCCATAACTTAATGAATGGCTTGGCAATAGCACGGGTCTTGCGCTTTTCGCTCGCAACTTTTTTACGTGCGATGGCGCGCTTCTGATCGGCTTTGAGCTTTTTGGTATTAGCCTTCCTAGACGCTTCGCTCTCTTCGCGGGCGGCCTTTTCGGCGACTTGCACCTTAGCGATCGCTTTGGCACGGCGGCTAGCGATTGTTTTCTTTGAATCGTCCGCGGTGCTGGCCTTGACTCGACGGACTACTTTCTTGCTGCCACTCACTCCTTAACTCCTTTATTATCAAAAATAGCTTGTTTCCAAGCTGTCAATATAATGCTACTTCTTTATGTCTTTATTGTCAACCGGTAAATCAATGCTAAAGGTGGAGCCCTCGTTGAGCTTGCTCTCAACATTTACTTTCGCATTAATTTTACGGGCTAGCTGATCGACAACGTGCAGGCCCAGTCCCGTACCAGAGGTGCGGCGCGTGCGATAGTCTTCACTGCGCCAGAAACGCTCGAAAATATGCTTTTGATCCTCAAGCGACATGCCGATGCCGGAATCAGTGACATAAAAGCGGGCGTAGCCCGACTTGCCAGGGGTTGGCTTGGCGCCAATCACTATCTTGCCCTTGGGCGTATATTTCAGCGCGTTGGTAATGAAGTTCTGCATGATCTCTTCGATAACCATGCTCGGGACGATGACCTTGCCCGTGATGCCAATGTCAACTATTAGATTCAGATGGCGTTCGCGCGCTTCGTCGCGATATTTACTCTCGAGCGACGCCATGAAAGAGGCAATATCGATCCGCTCGCTATCCATGTAGACGCCTCGCTGAGCGCGGCTAAGTGTCGATAGGTCGTTAACCATCTGTCCAAGGTATAGAATCTGCTTGTGTGCGGCGTTGAGCGTGTCGGCAAAAGCGCGCGGATCATCGCCATGATCCATTAGAAGCTGTAAATTAGATAAGGCTCCCTCGGTGATCGCCACGGGTGTGCGCAGCTCATGGCTGACGACACTGATAAATTCGTCCCGCTCGTCGTCGAGCGACTTTTCGTCGGTAATATCAGCAGCCATAATGATCGTCCCATCGGTCTGGTGTGAGCGATCGTATTCGGACTTGATGGGAATGATATTGAGACGCAAGTTAATATAACTACCGTCGGCGTCGCGCATCCGGAGATCGCTTCGCTCGGTAGCTCGCTTTGTGATCTTAATTATGTCGCTGAGCTTAACGGCTTTATCCGTATCGGTGTATAGCGTTAGTAAATCATCAGCCTTGTCGCCAGTGATATTGCGGTTAGTGTTTAGTAAATTGATGGCGGCGGCGTTATATAGTACTACTTTACCAGCAGGTGAAATATAGATTAAGGCATCACGAATATTGTTGACGACGGCGCGCAAGAGACGCGTCTCGAGACTCTCATGCTCGCGCGCAAGATGATAATCCCTTGTCGCCTTCACAACGGCATTATAATTACCCTGCTCGCGCTTCCCACTCATGAGTTTATTGTAGCATAACCGGATTAAATGTAGGGGCTGTAATCCCGCAACTCGTCGTTTAATTTACGAGCATCGGGTAGTGTTGACTCGAGCTGCCGCCAGAAATCGCTACTATGATTCATCTGTTTAGTGTGTGCTAACTCGTGGAGCAAGACGTAGTCGCATAGCTTATCGGGCAAAGCCATCAGGGCGATGTTGAGCGATATCGTGCCACTCGCGCTGCAACTGCCCCAGCGCGATTTGGCGAAGGTGAGTCGTACTCTCTCATAGCGATAGCCAAATTTATCGGCAAAAAATAATAAGCGCTTGGGCAGATAGCGACTGGCCTCGCGCCGTAAAGTCTTGGCAACGGCACTGTGAATATACTGGTTCATCTCGGCACTGCCCATGTTCGGCGGAATTGTAACCGTAGCTACTCGCTCATCTATCTTGGTTATGGCGCGAGCGCCAGATCTAACCGTTAGTGTATGATGGCGGCCGATTTTGTCGCCATTATGATAGTGATGGTCGCCATAGCGCACCTTAATATTAGCTAGGATGTAGCCTCGATTTAGCTCGATATGCCGTCGCATGATGCCTTCGGGGGATCGCAAGCCGGCAACTAGAACGATATCGCCATTGGTGCGAAAATTAATATGTATTCGCGCCCTGGCGACACGTTTTACTTTAATCAGTCCAAGATCGGGATCGATGAAGCAATCTCTGTTTCGATCGTACTCCATAATTTAGCCAACAAACGGGCTATTAATGTGACGAGTTAGGTCAATCTTGGCCTGTGGAGTGGTTGATGATTTGGTTGGTTTAGTTTCTTCCTTGGCGCCGCTCATTTCAATCATGCGGCGCAAAACCATCTTGGCCTGAGTTTTATAGGTATGCTTACCACTAATTACGACGACGTTATCCGATGATTCGGGCTCGTTATATTTTTTAATGGCGGCATCAAACTGGGCCAGCGTTAGGCTTTGCTTGTAGCGATCGCCTTCGTTCTTGCTATTCCGCTTGGTGGCACGACGCTTACAAGTCGCTTCGTCAGTCTGAACGTCAATAACGAGGATACGGAAGCCGTTGCGTCTGGCGGTATTCTCTAGTTCGCGGCGTTCGGCCAGGCTATTACAACCACCATCAATAATGAAAGTGTGCTTGACGCGGAACAGCTCATCCAGCATAATGCGGGCTACTTGATCGACAATCTGGTTTTCGTCCTTGCTATATGTATGATGAGCAAATAATGTCCAACGGATTTTATCATAGCTAATCAGGGCCGCTCCGAATGTCTTGGCGAATTGATCGGCAAAGAATGACTTGCCTGCGCCGGGCAGACCGACTACTTCAATCATCATTGGTGTCGTTAAGGTCAATGCCTCCATGCTTAATATACCTCCTAGTTAATAACCTTAATTCTATCACGCGCTGTGAAAAATAAAAAACTCCGGATATATCCGGAAATGGCACGGGCAGAGGGACTCGGACCCCCGACACCAGGTTTTGGAGACCTGTGCTCTACCAACTGAGCTATGCCCGTCTAATCACATTATACATTATATACATTGAGGTGGCACCTACGTTATTGTGAAATTATCAACAGGGACAATGCTAGGGACACTTTATTCTGCCAAAAAAGGCGGCGATTTACTACTGCCAAGCGTTGTCTATCTCGCTACGAAAAAGCGCTTAACTAGGCTTTACAAACATACCGCTTTTGCTATACTAGAATTTAAGTATGAGTGAGGGGAAGCAAAGAGGCTAAAACAATGAAATTGCTAATGCTTGGCTGGGAATTGCCACCTAATAACAGCGGCGGATTGGGTGTGGCCTGTTATGAGATGGCAAAGGCGTTATCGGCTGATGGGGCTGATATTGACTTTGTCTTGCCTTATGCGGCTGATTACTCCGAAGCAAATAAGTTTATGAATGTAATCGCTGCCAGTGATGTGCCACCGATGGTCGACGAGGACGGCAACTATATCGCTATGGGTGCCTATAGCGGGACGTGTGCAATCTGCGGTCGGCGCGACTGCGAGCACGTTAAGGCGTATGGGCGCGGTTTTGTGGCTGCGACCCATCAATATGCCGACCGCGTCGTAAATTTGGTCAAAAAGGATGATTTACACCCGAATATTATTCACGCTCACGACTGGCTGACGATGGAGGCTGGTGTTCGCGCTAAAAAGGCAACCGGTGCACCGCTAGTGGTTCAAGTTCATGCGACTGAGTTCGACCGTGCCGGTGGTCATCGTGGCAACCCGTTAATTCACGATATTGAAGCGTTTGGCCTGCAGTCGGCAGATAGAATCTTTGCGGTGTCTCAGATTACAAAGGACATTATTGTTCGTGAATATGGTATTCCTGCTGATAAGGTAGAGGTAACGCACAACTCGATTGACACGAGTAAACTCGAGCGTATCCCCGAGGTTAGCAGCGATTATACTTATCTTCGCCAGATGAAGGCTAATGGCTATAAGGTTGTGGCTAATATTGGGCGGCTAACGGTTCAAAAGGGGCTAACCTACTTACTAGAAGCGGCAGCGCTAGCGCTATCAAAGAATCCAAGACTTCTCTTTGTGATAGCTGGTAGTGGCGAGGAGCGCGATGAGTTAATTGAACTAGCAGCAGATTTAGGTATCTCAGATAGAGTAATATTTACGGGATTTATCCGTGGGCAACGCTTCCGTGAAATGTACGAGCTAGCTGATATGTTTGTCATGCCGAGTATCAGCGAGCCGTTTGGCTTGACGCCACTTGAGGCGGCTTACTACGATACGGCAATTTTGCTTAGTAAGACTTGTGGCGTGGGCGAAGTGCTAAACTGCGTGCTGCGCTTTGACTACTGGGATACTAGGCGCCTGGCTGATGAAATTGTCGGAGTCTCGTTGTCGCCAGCGCTACATAGTGAATTAGTGCGCGGCGTCAAGAACGAGTATCTACGACAGAGCTGGGGCGATGTCGCCCGCAAGATGATGTGGCAGTATAACATGGTAATAAACAAGCGACGCGCGAGCCGGCGGCGACGTGTAAAGGAGGTGGGATAAATGGCTAATTCAATTCAACTGTATCTGCATGTGCATCAGCCGTGGCGATTAAAGAACTATACCGCATTTGATACGGGCAATGACCACAACTACTTTGACAGTAGCTCAAACTCAGCAATTAACAATGGCAATATCCTGAGAAAGATCGCCAATAAATCATACCTGCCGACGAATCACTTGCTACTAAATCTTTTAAAGAAATATCCCGATTTCAAGATTAGCATCTCTATCACGGGAACGTTCATCGAACAGTGTGAGCGTTATATGCCAGAGGTGCTAGATAGCTTTCGCGAGCTAGCTAAGACAGGCCAAGTGGAAATCGTTGGCGAGACTTATTATCATAGCTTGGCCTTCTTTTACAATAAGGCTGAGTTTGATCGCCAGGTGGCGCTTCACGCCGAGAAGATTCAGGACCTATTCGGCGTAGTGCCGACGGCCTTCCGCAATACTGAGCTCGCCTATAACAATGATCTTGGTCGCTGGGCGGATATTCACGGCTATAAGGCGGTGTTAGCCGAAGGCTGGGATAAAGTGCTGGGTTGGCGCAGTCCGAACTATGTTTATGAGCCAAGCGAGTCATCGTCGACGAAGCTACTTCTAAAGAACTACAAGCTCAGTGATGATTTAGCTTTCCGTTTTTCTAATCGTGGTTGGAGCGAGTGGCCGTTGACGGTCGATAAATATCTCGGCTGGATTGACGCAGACAAGGGCGAACTCGTTAACATCTTTATCGATTATGAAACCTTTGGCGAACACCAATGGAAAGATACTGGCATCTTTAAGTTCCTCGAGGCCCTGCCTGGTACATGGCTCAAGGATAAGGGTCATAAATTCCAGACTATTACCGAAGCGGCAACTAGCGGCGAGCCTGTTGACGCTCTCGATGTGCCATATACGACGACATGGGCAGATAGTGAGCGCGATTTGAGTGCTTGGTTAGGTAATCGCATGCAGCAAGAGGCCGAGCACTATCTATATAGTATGGCGCCATCGGTTCTAGCGACTGGTGATATCAATATCATCGGTGATTGGCGACGCCTGACGACTTCCGACCATGTTTACTATATGAGTACTAAATACTGGGATGACGGTGATGTCCACGCCTACTTTAGCCCCTATAAGTCGCCGTATGATGCATTTCTCAACTTTATGAATGTTATTCGGGACTTGCAGTATCGAGTGATCGAGAGTCGCAAGGCTAAATAAATTCTAGTGCAAGAGGATGGGCAATGAGCAGAATTTTGTTGAGCAATGGTGATTTGAGCGTTGGGCTAGACGGCGTTGGCCAGGTAAAAGAGGTTTACTTTCCTGGTGGCGGTGTTAGCAACCACGTTGGCAGTGGTAATATTAGGCACAAGATCGGCGTCTATGTCGATGGCGCAATTCATTGGCTCGATGATGGCACATGGCGGGTCGAACAGAAATATTACCCCGGCTCGCTAGTTGGGCAAACGATTGCAAATAACCGCTGGCTCGGAATTCGCCTTGAAATCCAAGATTTTGTCGATAGCGAGCTAAATGTTCTCTCGCGCAATGCGAGTGTCGTTAATTTGACTAGCAGACACAAGCATATCAAGCTATTCTTCCACCAGGCTTTTATTATGGGCGGAGATAATCGGGCGACCGACACGGTGCAATATATTCCAGCCGGATCTAGTAGCTCATTCCGTGGTGATGCGATAGTTCACTACGGCATGGGCGTAGCGGCAGCTTTTACCGTTCACGACGCCAATGGTCATAGCTTTACGGATTACAGTGTCGGTAAGTTCGGCGAGAACGATGGCACAATGTATGACGGTGTTTGGTGCGATGCTGCCGACGGCGCTCTAAGCAAGAATCCTACAGATAATGGCACTGTAGACTCTATCATGAGCATTAGCCTATCGATCGACGAGAATGACTCGGCGAGAATTGGCTATGAGTTAGCGCTAGACGATTCGCCGAAAATGGCGTTAACGACGCTAAGCCATTTTGAGCGAGAGGGCGCCAAGGCGCGTCTCGACAAAACATCAGAGCACTACAAAAATTGGCTAGGCGCATCATATGCCAAGATCAGGAGTGCCGTTCCGGTTGATTATCGCTGGTCGGTGGTCGACGCTTTGGCGACGCTTAGAGCTAATACTTCGACGAAGGGCGCCATCATTACCGGCTTAGGAATTGACGGGCGAACACCGGTGGTCGAGTCGGCACGTGCGTCAGTAATTGCGAACGTGCTCAGTAATGTTTCGCTTGAGGTGGATAGTGCACGAATATTTAACTTTTTATCAACAGCCTCGGGCGGCGCACTTCTCTACCCTAGCTATTTGAGCTCGGGCGCTGTGGCGCCAGACAACTATCATTATCGTGCCGACCGGCTGGATGCGGCGGTCGCAGAGCCAGTTAATTTAAGTGACACGGCCATAACGCTTTATTGCCTCGGCCAGTGTGTAAAGCGGGGGTTAGCTAGTAAGCAGCTAATAAACGAATGGAAGAAGCTGTGGGACCACTTTGGTCTAAAGCTCGCCGATGCTCTGGCGGATAATATTGATATTACTACCAAATTACCAAAGGCGTCGTGGCACCCCAGAGATAAGCACCGCCTCACGAAGGTGTCGGATGTTGCTTGGGCGTATGGTGCTTTTATGATGGCGGCCGATGTTTGTGATGCTCTAAAGGATCTTGACGGCGTCATTAAATATAGTGCTATTGCTGATGACATTGCAGCTAATAGTGACAAGCTTTGGAATGAAACGCGGGGCTACTATTATCGCGGATTCAGTCGGACAGACGAAGACTATGCGTATGATGGTGCTATTGAGACAACGGCGCTACTAGCTTGTCGCATAACGGGTCTAATGCCTGACTATTACGATGTAGCTGAAAAGACGCTAGCTAGCCAACATATCAATAATAATGGCACCTATGTTCGAGGTGAGCGTGATATTGCCACCGATTCGCGCAGCCTAGCCGATATTATGGCGTTGTCACTCGCAATGGGCGAGTATAATAGCTCATCATTGGATAAGCTAATAAGCGCCTGCAATAAGATGCTCTATAGCGTTAACGCGCTGGCGTCTACTCCGAATGCGGTGGCTAATATGCCACTTCTTCGGGCGATATTTATTGAGTCTAATATTAATAGTTAGCAATCTATGCACCGCTGTATAAACAAGCGTGTATAGCATCTGGTACAATTTACAACATGAAGATAAATAATATTCTCAATCAGCTATCGATGGATAAAATTAACCTGAACAATGAACAGTGGAAAGCGTTCAAGGTAATGGAGGATACCTACGAGAACTTGTTCATCACGGGCAAAGCTGGAACTGGTAAATCGGCTCTCTTGACCTACTTTCTTAGGCACACCAAAAAGGACGTAGTAGTGTTGGCACCAACCGGCGTGGCGGCACTGAATATTGGTGGACAGACGATTCACTCTTTCTTTGGCTTGGCGCCGGGGCTGCAGAATCCAGAAGATATTGAAGCGATACATCGTCGGCCTCGCGGCACGGTTGAGGTCATCAAGAATCTCGACGCTATTATTATCGATGAGATTTCAATGGTAAGCTCGGATGTCATGAATATGATCGACGCCAAGCTACGTTTTATCCGGGGCAACAAAATGCCTTTTGGCGGCGTTCATATGCTAGTTTTTGGCGATCTCTATCAGCTGCCGCCAGTGATGACGGATAGCGACCAGCGCCGCTTTGTGCTAGATCGCTTTGGCTCGGAATATTTCTTTAATGCCGATGCTTTGCGTGAGCGCCCCTTCCGTATGGTTGAACTTAGCCATATCTTTCGCCAAAGTGATGCAGAGTTTATTGAAATGCTTAACGCGATCCGCCTTGGGCAGGCCGACGATGATGTGCTGGAGGCTCTAAATGAGCGTTGCTATATTGACGATGACGATGATTGTATCACGCTTACAGCGACTAACGCCAGAGCCAATGATGTTAATCGAGCTCGCATGCGCGGGCTAAAGACGCCGCTATTTAAGCATATTGGCACCGTTACGGGCGTTATGAATAGGAGCGATCTACCAACCGATGTCAGGCTAGAACTAAAAGAGGGCGCTCATATTATGATGGTTAAGAATGATCATATCGTTGCCAAGGACAAAGCAAAAGGCGTTCAAGGGCATGGTATTCGTTGGGTCAATGGCAGTCTCGGCCAAGTGTCATTTACGGATGATCGGCACGACAAGGTGCGGGTTAAGATTGGCCGTAATGACTATAACGTTGACCTCGAAACTTGGGAAAAGCGTCAGTACCGTTATGACCGGCAGGCGGGCAAAATTGACGGGAAAGTGGTAGGCGAATTTAACCAGTTCCCAATTAAACTAGCCTATGCGATTACGATTCATAAGGCTCAGGGGCAAACCTATGATGCGGCACGTATTGATATGGGGCGAGGCGCCTTCTCCGAGGGGCAAACCTATGTGGCGTTATCGCGCTGCCGCTCGCTCGACCGGCTCTATTTGACACGTCCGATTCAAGCGGACGATATAATCGTAAGCGAGGTTGTTAATCGCTTTATGAACTCAGGTGGGACCGAAGTTCCACGGCCTAGTTTGCTGTTCGTTTAGGCGTTGCGAAATCCAATCTACACTGGTAATATAGTTGTAGGCTGGAATAGCTCAGTTGGTAGAGCACATCCATGGTAAGGATGGGGTCTCGAGTTCAAGTCTCGATTCCAGCTCCATTTTTGTTTTTAAGATATGTTATAATAGGTAGCGATATGGCAAAGAGTAATAGTAAATCTAAGCGCAAGCTCATCGGTCTAGTTAGCCCGGATGGTAAGACTCGTCTCTATACGACGGTCAATCCCCAGAACCGAACCAATAAGAGCCAGGGGAAGTTAAGTCTAAAGAAATACAATCCTAAGACTCGACAGCACGAGGTCTTTACAGAGACAAAGAAGAACCTCGGTCGTAACGAAGTCAAACCAAAGAAGCACTAAGGCTGGAACGTATGCTATAGGGCAGCTCTCGTTTTTAGGGAGCTGTTTTTTTGTTATATAGATCGTAGCATGCTGAGAACAATTAAGATAAGCAAAAGGCCTGCGGAAATTCGCAGGCCCTTGCCACTAGCAACAATAATAGCTGGTGCCGAGAGAGGGATTCGAACCCCCGAACCCGATAGGGAGCAGATTTACAGTCTGCCGTGTTTAACCACTTCACTATCTCGGCATAGGAATGTACTATTACGCCATGGAGCCAGCTCTCGGGCTTGAACCGAGGACCTGATGCTTACAAAGCAACTGCTCTACCAACTGAGCTAAGCTGGCACCTACTAAATTATAGCACACTATATACTAACTTTGCTAGGCTGTTTAATGCGCTTACGGTTGCCAGCCTTGGCCATTGAGTTGGCAAGCTCGCGCACTTCCTTGGCACGCTCTTTGTCGCCGATTCGCTCGAGGGCGTCGGCTAGAATGCCAAAGGACTGCGGGTTCTTCTCTAGTCTTGCCGCCTTTTCCAGCTCCTCAATCATTTTCTTATCCTCACCCTGTTCTTCTAGCACCTTGGCGTAGGCGATATGACGACTGGCAACATTATCTTCGAGTTCGATGGCCTGTTCGAAGGCTTGACGTGCCTTTGGCAGGTTGCCAACCTTAAGATAGATGAGACCAACGTTGTGGAGCGACGAGGCGCTCGGCTGAAGGCTCTGTGCGATTTCAAAGCACTCGATAGCATCATTATAGTGTTGCTGCTTTGCGTACAGAATGCCGAGACGGTTGTATGCCTGGGCATTACGCTCATCGACGCGAAGGACGGTCAAGAGCGCCTTTTCGGCGAGGCTATATTTTTTCTGCTTAGCAGCGCCCGAAGATATCTGTAAAAGTTTATCAATCTGACCAGTAACGCCGTTTGCGCTGGTAGCTGGTTCGGCCTGCTCGCGCCATAATAGAACGGCGATGGTGACCAAAATAATTGCTAGGATTCCCATTGCTATATCTATTTTAGCATATTAAAGTGCGAGAGCGAGATTTAATAGCTCTAAGCGCAAATTGGCGTTTAGGGCTAGACTGTCGGCTGTCTTATTCACGATATTTAGACGCTGAACCCATTTAGCGGCATTCTGGCTGTCGCGTCGCATCGTAAGGGTGATTAATCTAGCAATATTTTGACAAAGTTTGAGCGCTTCATTGCGGTCCTTAACATCTGAAATAAGTTCCAGTCTGGCCGCTAAATTACCTGTTAATAGACTGCGGGCGTCGCGGACGGTAGCTGCCCTACCCTCAAAATACGCTTCGTCATCTATTAGTCGCCTAATTTCTGCGGGCTGATTTGGTGCAAGAAATTCGATCTGCGCCCTCTTTCTAGTGTCTAGTTTGCTTAGCAGTGATGCACATTGGTTTTCATTTGGCAACTTTAATCTAATCACGTTGCTACGTGACATAATCGTGGCGGGGATGCTAGATAAATTATGAGTAGTGATGATATAGCAAATATTGGGAACTGGCTCTTCGATGAGCTTTAGTAGGCGTTCAAAGACGCCTGGCGCGGTTTTATCGGCATCATTAATAACGATAGCTAGTGGCTCACCACGTTTGTCGCGGGTTATTTTGATTAAATCGGCAATATCGTCGGCATTGATGATACTGGTTTTCTGCTGTTTGTGTGTGGTGGGCGTGAGAAAAATTGTGCTGCCGCCAGCGATAGCATGCCCGAGCGTTTGGGCAATTGTGCCGAGACCAACACCGCTGGCGCCAACGAGCATTAGGCTGTGGGCGGGCCGAGCTAGATAATTCTCTAGCGCCTGCTCAGTCGTGGGCTCGATTATTAATTGGTCTAAGCTATTTGCCATAACGCATAAACTCCTCGGGTGCTTTGGCGATGAAGACATGGCGCTCATGCGTGCCGTCGTCTGCTGGAATAGTAATTTCTAGCTTTTGAGCGTGTAGCATCAGGCGGTCATCGTAATGACCGTCGCCATATATGTGGTCGCCAACAATCGGGCAGCCGATGTAAGCGAGGTGAACACGCAGCTGGTGCGTTCGTCCCGTTTGAGGATGAAGCTCAACTAGCGCTCGCCCGTCGGAATAAACCTTTAGGGTCTGGTAAATAGTTGTAGCGGGCTTACCCTTGGCATTTACCATAAAAGTAGCAGGTCGCCTGGGGTTGCGGCTTAACGGTAGGTCCAATTTAGCAGCCGGCACCCTGGGTGCCTGTTCGGTAACGGCGAGATAAGTCTTATGTGCCTTGCGATCGGAGAATTGGCGGGCTAAGAAGCTAGCGGCTGCATTATCGCGTGCTAAGATCATTACGCCGCTAGTGGCACGGTCGAGACGGTGAACAATGCCAATGCGGTTGCTAGCGTTCTCTGCAGCTTCGTCAGCGTTGTATTTGGCGCGGGCGAAATCGGCAACGGTAAATTCGGGATCGATACCTCCTTTGGCGTGAACTAGCATGCCGGCAGGCTTATCGATAACAATTACGCGATTATTCATGTAGATGACGTTACGAGCCGCAAAGTCGGCAATTTCGGCGCTATAGTCTGGCTTGGTGATTGGCGTGAAGTCGATGTCATTACTATCATCAATTAGCGTCGCTGGGATGATTACGGCTTTTCCGTCTACCTTGACGTCGCCTCGCTGAATATATTTAGCAATGGCACTCCGGCTAATGTCGGGATGCTGATCGGCCAAAAATTTATCCAAACGCTGCTTTACCATAGCTTACTTCTCTAGCGTATCAAAATAATTGACGCCAATGGCGGCGCGAGCCTTCTTTAATGTGTCATTCGCCACTTCGTTTGCTTTATCTGAACCATCTTTGAGCATTTGCCGTACAGCGTTCTTATCCTTGGCGTATTCGGCGCGTTTTGCCCGGATCGGCTTTAGTAGATCATTCAGCACGTCAAAAAGATACTTCTTTACCTTGACGTCGCCCAGTCCTCCAGCTTGATACTGACGCTTTAGATCGTCAACGGCGGTTTGATCGGGTGCGAAAACATCGAGATACTCAAAAACGACGTTGCCCTCAACCTTGCCTGGATCGCTGACGTGAATATGGTCGGGGTCGGTATACATTGAGAAAACTTTATCGTGCAGCGTTTGTTCGTCATCGGATAAATAAATACCATTATTTAGACTCTTGCTCATTTTGGCGTTACCGTCGATTCCGGGCAGACGACGGGCTAGTCCGGCGGGTGGGAGCATTGCTTCGGGCTCGACTAGTACGTCAGTGTGATAGGTGGCATTAAACGTGCGCACTACTTCGCGGCACTGCTCTATCATGGGCAGTTGGTCGTCGCCCACTGGCACGAGACTAGCGCGAAAGGCGGTGATGTCGGCGGCCTGCGAAATTGGATAAACCACAAAGCCAGTCGGTACACCTTCGCCAAAATTCTTTTGCTTTATTTCGGTTTTAACCGTTGGGTTACGCTCAACGCGGCTAATACTGACGAGATTCATATAGTACATTGTTAGCTCCGACAAGGCGGGAATTTGGCTTTGGACGAAGATTGTTGTCTTGGCTGGATCTATTCCTACGGATAAGTAGTCGAGTGCGACATTTAATAGATTATCCTGAATTTTTTTAGGGTTATGGGCGTTGTCGGTCAGCGCTTGCATGTCGGCAATCATAACATAAGGATCATACTGATCGTTGTCTTGTAAGGCGACACGATTTTTCAACGAGCCAATGTAGTGGCCTAAATGTAATTTACCGGTAGGTCGATCGCCGGTTAGAATCGTTTTAGTCATATTTAAAGTATAACATTAGTTGATGTTGATAATGACAGGACGAAATGTGTAACTGGTAGCGTCACCTATGCCGGCAGTTGCACTAAAAATCTCCCTTATTAAATCTATGATAGTATCTGAGGTAGCGTCACCTGTGCCGGCAGTTGCACTAAAAATACCTACACCGCCAGCGTCGCCGGAATAACCGCCACCGCGCCTTAGCCACCGATACCATGATCTACGAGATGAAACAAAATCTGAAAAACTATCGCCCCAAGATATTTTGCTACTTTTGGATGTTTCTGACTGAACGGTCCTAGTTTCATATAGAGCCTGCCCGCCGCACAGCTCGTAGGTGCATTTATTGGAATTTTCAGAGCTAAATTCGCTGTTAAAAATACTTGCTGAGAATATGTCAGCGTAAGGTGCCGTGGCATATGATCGGCTACTGTCACCGCCGAGGAAGTTATACTGTTTTGTGCTTGAGCTATCGTCGGTATATGGTGCCATTACATATTCATAGCTGTCCACGGTCGACATGTCATAGATTCCGCTTTGATCGCCAGTAGTGCTTTGGCTGCCGTTCGCAGCATAGTTGCCGCCACCGGTCGTGTATGATCCGCTGCCGCTAGTTGAAGCGCTGGCTACGTTGTTAACTCCAGCGCCATATGTGCTCGATGCTAGATAGGCGGCCGCTCCCCATTCACTATTTTTGAGCATATGCGCTTTTGCGGAACTTAAATTATGACTGTTCGAAGTGATGCCGCTTATCGATGTTCCCATTGCATCAGCAGCCATGTCATCAACGGCGATATAGTGGGCTGCCGTAAACATTTGTCCAACGGTTAAACCGGAAGCCGCTGTCTGATCGGGCATTACGGTTATTGCTGTTGAGCTGCCCGTAGCCTTAAATTTCGCAATCCAAAGACCATTTAGTTCGCTATTACCCCATGTAAATGCTGGGTGAGTAGCCCAAGTAGTTGTCGAGCTGCCAGCTTTATATGTCTCATCTAAGCTGCAGCCGGTGCGGTAATCCTTATGTCCGTTTTTGCTGCTTGTGCTGCATGTTGCTACGGGTGTGCTTTTTGCCGTGTCCGCAGTTTCGAAGCGTATGCTGAAGTTCTGCGCTGTGGCCGGGGCATCATTTACGTCGCGCCGCATCACTTCGTAGGCGTATCGAGGCACGTAAACCCAATAGCCAAGCACGTCGCTGCTGCTAATTTCAGTCCCTGCAGCGGCGGACTTATACTGGTTTAAGCTGTTGCTTGATACGGTTACAGCATTGGCCCACTTTTTGCTGTTATAGTTGTACCAATCGCCCGATTTGTTGATGTCCGCCTTTACCCATTTACCACTGCTGCTGGTGCCACTGTATTTGACTGGTATCATGTTGGTGTCGATGTCAACTTGGCAGGCGCTATCGTCGTCAGCGTTAAGGCACTTGGTGCTGTCTATGCTGGCAGAAGTCTTGTATGTAATTGTTCCCGCACTGTATGGATCAGTGCTTGCCTGGGTAATTACGTACACCTGATATGCTTCGGCGGCTAAATCTTTTGGCAACGAGCAGCTCAAACTAGTGTCGGTGCGACTGCTTGCGTCAATATCGCAGGTGTATTTGTTGGTACCGTTATCAGCTGAAAGATAAACTGAATATGCGCTAGCTAGTCCAGCGTTAGCTGTGATCGTTAGGGTGTTATTGCTACTGCCTATTAAATGCGAGGTGGGCAAAATGGATAAATTATTCGGTGCGCTTGGTATATTAATAGCGACGTCATAGTGTGTTGTTCCAGTGTAGCTTCCGGCTGGCAAGTTTGCGACATTCTGCAAGCTAACCTCATAGACAAAATTATGTATATCTGCTGATGATGAATCGAACGAATGAGATAAACTCAGTGGAATTGTGGCGGTGCCACCGGTTTTAACAATTGAGCCGCTCTTGCTCCACTTGGCGGTGATATTTTCTTTTCTGTCACTTGAATCTGTGCTATCACTAGTCGAGAAGTTCTGAGTGATGGTGTAGCCGCTAACACTCGTTGAAGCCACGGTGACCGTTTGTGTTTGGCTGCTGGAACCACTGCTAACAGTGCCGAAGTCGATATTGTCGGGTGACATTGACATGGCGATGGTCGCCGGTCCGGTAACCGTTGTCGCAGCCATCGCCACGCGGCTGCTTCGCAGCAGGAATGAGACTATGAGATAAATACTGGCTAGTCCGAGCGCACCGATACTAATTACTAGCAAAAACAGGCTATTTCTATGAATAGCTCTATTAACAACGAATTTGTTGCGTATCACTAGTAATACCCCCTGCAATCTCAATCAATAATTGCTATTTCTTGCGACGTTACCCCCGCTAAGTCCATCATCGCTATCATTAATATGATAGTTTATCTTTGGGTTAAGCGCAATACTTTTGCGCAAAGGCAAAGCAAAAATCCCGCTCTTTCGAGTGGGATTTGCTTGGTCGATACCTGATCTTTTTAACGCTTACTGAACTGTTCGCGCTTGCGGGCACCGCGCAGGCCGTACTTCTTGCGCTCGACCATGCGGCTGTCGCGGCGCAGGTAGCCAGCCTTAGCTAGCGTTAGCTTCATGTCGTCGCTGATGCTGGCTAGAGCTTTGCTAATTGCTAGGCGAGCTGCGTCAACCTGACCAGTCGTACCACCGCCCTTGGCGAGGATGGTGATGTCGTACTCGCCCTGCTTGCCGACGAGGGCGATCGGATCAGTTAGACGAGCAACTAGCTCGGCGTTGCCGCAGAAGTAATCTTTGGCGTCCTTGCCGTTGATCTTGATACCACCCTTGCCCTTATATAGGCGAGCGGTTGCCGAACTGCTCTTGCGGCGACCAATGCCGTAGGTGTATGTCTGATCTGCCATTATTTAACCTCAACTTTCTCTGGCTTTTGCGCCGTATGATCATGCTCGCTACCGGCAAAAATCCTTAGTCGAGCCATGCGAGCATCGCGCAGCTTGTTCTTTGGAAGCATTCCGTCGATGGCTCGCTCTAGCATATTGCTGGAGCTGACGGTCTCGGCCTTAATCTCCTTTAGTGCACCTGGATGTCCACTGTGGCGATAGTAGGTCTTAGTCGTCTTGTCGCCATTATACTTAATCTTGTCGGCATTGATGACGACCACGTAATCGCCGCTATCCATATGCGGTGTGTAAGTCGGCATATATTTGCCAGTCAGGCGATTCGCAATGAACGTTGCGGCGCGCCCCATCGGAACATCAGTTACGTCAACTAGAATCCACTTGTGATTGACTTCGTCAGCCTTCATTGAGTAAGTCTTAAATTCAGCCATTACTTAGTCTCCTTTTTTGTGGTAGACTTCACTGCCTTTGTGGGCTTTTCTACTTCCTTAATTTCATCAACAAACTCAATGCGAGCCATCTCGGCGTTGTCGCCAACTCGGAATTGATTTAGCTTCTCAATTCTCAGATAGCCGCTGTCGCGTTTCATTGACGGTGCAACTACGTCGACCAGGCGGTTGGCCGTATCGACATTAGTCGCCGCGATTAGAGCACGGCGATCAGCTAGTGTGCCACGGCGTGCTTTAGTTACCATCTTTTCTACGTACGGACGAAGTTCCTTGGCCTTTGGCAGGGTCGTCTCGATTGCACCGTGTTCAATCAGGGCAATCGACAGGCCACGCATCAAGGCTTTGCGCTGGTCGCGCTCGCGACCGAACTTGCGCCCCTTATATCCATGCCTATGCATTAGTTAAAACTCCAATTCTGCCACACGGGCTTTTACTTCTTCCTTTGCCTTGGCGCCAAAGCCCTTTAGATCATCCATTTCCTCATCGGTCAGCGAAACTAGGTCATTGACCGTGCGGATTTCATTGCTGATTAGGGCGTTGGTAGTACGAGCGCTGAGACCAAGTTCTTCGATGGGCATATCTAGTAGCCCCGAAGCGTCGGTCGAATCATTGTCGTCATCATTGTCGTCATCATTGTCACTGAAAGCTTTGGCTGCTTTACCGGCTAGAGCCTTGTACTGCCCCATCAGGATGGCGTTGGCCTGCTCGAAGGCATCGACGGGGCTGATGGTTCCATCCGTATCAATAGTTACAGTCAGCTTGTCAAGGTCAACATTATCGCCTACGCGGGCGTCATCCACGCTGTAGCGCACGCGCTTTACTGGTGAATACATTGCATCTAGCGCAATCATATCCGAATGTGGACGAGCGGTGGTTGACTCTTCAAGCGTCTGGTAGCCACGACCAGTCGTTACAACGACTGTCAAAGTTACGGTTGTTTCTGGATCATCAATGGTCATGATTGGCAGATCTGAGTTGACGATTTCGACGTCACCGTTAGCATTCAGATCGCCGGCAGTCATGACCCCGCCCTTTTTGCTAATTGTGAACTCAACCGGTTCGTCGCTGTGACTGCGCACAATCACGGACTTGAGATTCATTGAGATTTCAACGACATCTTCTTTAACGCCAGGGATAGTCGTAAATTCGTGGCTTACACCGTCAATCTTGTAGGCGGTGATAGCTGCACCTTCGATTGACGACAGCAGTACGCGGCGGATTGAGTTGCCGAGTGTCTGGCCGTAGCCCTTAGCTAGTGGCTCGACAGTAATAGTTGAGCAATTCGAACTGTGCTCCTCGATATTCGTAACCGTTGGATTTATAATTTGTTTACTCATATCCAGTGCCTCCCTATCTCGAGTAATACTCAACAATTAACTGGTCCTTGATATCTGGTTCAGCGTCTTCGCGTGTTGGCAAACCAGTTGCATCGAAGGTCATTTCCTTGACGTTGACCTTGAGCCAGCCTGGAACTTGACCGCTAGCATCGCGGCTAACCTGCGCTAGATTCTTGAAGTATTCAGTCTTCTGCGAATGCGGACGAACGGTGACTTTATCGCCTGGCTTTAGCCTAATCGACGGAATATCTACGCGACGCCCATTGAGCATGAAGTGTCCGTGTGTCACTAGCTGGCGCGCCTGACGACGTGAGACGGCGAAACCTGCGCGGTAGACCGCATTATCGAGACGACGCTCGAGTAGCTGTAGCATGCGAGTGCCAGTCTGCCCCTTCTCTTTGAAGGCCTCAGCCATAATGATGCGGAACTGCTTTTCTAGAACGCCATAAATGCGGCGAACTTTCTGCTTTTCGCGTAGCTGAGTGGCGTAGAGCGACGGCTTGCCCTGGCGACCACCGCCATGCTGGCCTGGGACATTACTCTTGTGCGCCATAACCTTGACGGCCTTGCGATGTAGAGCATAGCCTTCGCGGCGACTTTGCTTAACAATTGGTGATTTGTCTCGAGCCATTTATGCTCTCCTTTCACGCTTAGCACGGACGCCACCGTGCGGAATGCCAGTGACATCGTTGATGCTCTCAATTTGCATGTCATGGTTCGCGATAGCGCGAATTGCGGCGTCTCGGCCGAGACCAACACCCTTGACGTAAACATCGACGCGGGTTAGACCATATTGGCTCTTAGCAATTTCAGCAGCCTTGTCGGTTGCGATCTGAGCAGCAAAGGCGGTGCCTTTCTTGCTACCACGGAAACCACAGGCACCAGCACTGCTAGCGCTAATTACGTTGCCATGATTATCTGCAAAACTGATGATTGTATTATTAAACGTTGCTTGAATGTGTGCCTGACCTAGTGGAATGCTACGCTTGACTCGTTTTTTGCCACGAGCCGTGGTGCGCTTGCCCCTAGCGGCTGATTTAGCGTCTGCCATTTATTCAATTTCTCCTTAAATTTACTACCACTACTAAATACTAGGTCTTGCTAGCTGCCTTTGGCTGAGCGCCACCAACAGCGATACGACGGCCACGCTTTGTACGGGCGTTCGTTCGGGTGCGCTGTCCATGAACTGGTAGATTTAGCTTGTGGCGCAAGCCACGGTATGAACCAATATCTTTTAGACGCTTAATGTTGCCAGCAACGATCTGACGAAGATCACCCTCGACGGTATAGTTAGCGTCGATAATATCACGAATCTTCTGCTCCTCGGCTGGCTTAAGATCTTTAACACGAGTATCAGGCTTGATTTTGGCGGCTTTAACAATATCTGCTGCGCTCTTTGGCCCGATGCCGTAAACATAAGTTAACGCCACGACAATTTGCTTGTCTGACGGAACTTCAACGTTAGCGAATCTAGCCATATTTAACCTTGCCTCTGCTTATTACGTGGTTTTAGCTTGTTGATGACACGCAGTCGCCCCTTGCGGCGAACCAGCTTATCATCCGGGTTGCGCTTCTTAACGCTCGCTTGCACCTTCATAAGTCGGCTGTCCTTTCCCGCTGCTTACCTACAGCGAAATTAATGTTTTTCATCGCGTAGTCGAAAGCTGATGCGCCCCTGCGTGAGATCATAAGGGGTCATCTCCACCTCAACTCTATCGCCCTGCACTAAACGGATGTAATGCTTACGCATACGACCCGAGACATGGGCGATGATTATATGACCGTTTTCAAGTTCAACCCTAAACTTGGCACTGGGTAGAGCCTCTACCACAGTGCCTGTGACTTTGATTACTTCCTTATTTCCAGCCATACTTAACTACGATATGTTATATTACACTAGTTTAATCTAATGTGCAAGAGTTAGATCACTTTGCGCTGGCATAGACTATGATGCGCTTATCCATTGAGCGGACGCCACGCGAATCGCGAGTCGACCAACTGCCGTCGCAGGTGATGAGGACAAGTCCAGACCGGTCTTTGTGCGTTGGTGTCATAACCTTTTCCATATTAACATCAGATAAATCGACAGTCTCAACGCGATCTACGGTGTATGTGACAGAGGTATTATTGCCTAGCTCGATTTTGATTTCAGCATCGTCCTGAAGTTCACCTAGTTTATCAAAGACGCAGCCTTGACCGCTGCAACTATGACCGTCAATTACGGCTGAGGTCTCGTTATAGATGCCATTAGGTGAAATAAATTTTGCACAGCGGGTATTTTCTTCGACATTGCCTTCACAGTTATACCAGCCGACGTCGTGGACGTTTTTTGGTACATCCATCTGTTGCGAGCCGTCGCTATTGGCGGCCAGCAGACTAATTTCTTGGACGCGTGCTGATACGCCTATGGATGGAATAGTAATCAAACGTGGCTTGGCGCCATTGTTAACTTTGTAATTCTCTTTTTTCTTATTGCTCACTTCATCGTAGCTCAGATTGAGGCTATCGTCTCGCTCTTTGGCCGGCTGATGTAGCTTGTAATAGCTGAGGCCTGTGAAAACTCCAGCGGCAACGACAACCATAGCTACTATTGCGTAGATTATTTTCTTGGTGCTACTGTGCCTTGTCGATTTTGTGCTCGGTGTACCGCTCGGCTCAATATGATTTGTCTGCTCTACCGGATCTATTTTTTCTGGCGCAACCTGCTTTTCTTCCACTTTGCCTACTCTTTTGGCTAATCCTATTTAAATTCGTCGTATGATACCATCAGCGCCCGTGAATTTAATTGCCTTAGGCACTCTAGTGCGCCAGTGACAATTATCAGTAGTCCAGTGCCACTGATAGATAGGCTACTCGCAATCGAGCTCATCCCTTGGGCGTACAAAATTGATTCACCGATAAATGGTGTAATGGAGATGATGCCCAGGGCAATAGAACCAAATAGCGTTAGGCGGTTAACCACCTTTTTGAAGTACTCCTCTGTCTGCTTGCCGGGGCGGATATTCTCAATAAAGCCGCCTTGTTGTTGTAGGCTCTCGGCGATCTCGTGGCAGTCAAAGACTACTGAGGTGTAGAAATAGGTGAACATTACTACTAGTAGGAAATAGCAAACAGGATAGATTAGAGCTTCCCAACCCGTCAGCAGTCCAGTTGTAGCTGAACCGCGCTGGAACCATAGAACTAAGTTCTGTCCGATATCTGCATGCCACTTGGTCGCTATCATTAGCTGTCCAATAAAGGCGGGCAAAGCTAGAAAGGAAACAGCGAAGATAACTGGGATAACGCCCGCGGTGATTAGTTTGATGGGGATAATTGATTTGACGCCGCCATATTGCTGATTGCCATGGACACGCTTGGCGTAGTCGATCGTAATAACGCGCTGTGCTTCGTTAATCTTGACCAAGAGGTAAATTACAATTAGGAATGCGATGGCTAGGAAAATAGTTGCCCAAGTAGCGCCATTATTTAGCCCCTTAATTGTAAACCAATTAAATAGGTGAAATGGATTGCCATTCTCTGTAGTAATCGCCATCCAGATGCTACCGACGGCACGCGGAACTTGCGACAGTATGCCAACGATAATAAGTAGCGTAATGCCGTTGCCTATACCCTTCTCGGTAATAATCTCGCCGAGCCACATAGCTAGCATGGCGCCGCCCGTCATAGCGACAATTGACATTACCCACTGATGCGTGTTCGTGCCTCCAATTACCGAGACGCCACCGAGTAGGCTCGAACGCAGAATAAAAATATAAGCGACAGACATCATGATCGCTAGTGGCAATGAGATAATTCGTGTCCACTGATTGAGTTTCTTTCGCCCCTGCTCACCGTCCTGACTAATTTCATCAAGGGCTGGAATAGCTTTAGTCATTAGTTGGACTACTACGGAGGCCAAAATATAAGGGTTGAGACCTACGAGCATAATTGAAATGTTTGTTAGCGCCCCGCCACTCATCAGGTTGAGGTAGCCGCCAAGCGAATTCTGGTCAATCATCTGTCTAATAGCCTCCTTTAGCTGTGTCGGCTCAGCTAGCGGTACAGGCACATGTGTCAAGAAGCGATAGATTGCTATTAGCCCGAGCACTGCAAATACACGCCGTCGCATGTCGGGGCTACGAAATGATTTGAATAATGTTTTCCAGTTCACTTAACCCTCTCAGTCATAATTAGTCTAGCATTAGTTTATAAAATGATAGCATTATCGTCAAATAGACTGTTATATAATGGTTATATGACTAATGTACGAACTCGTTTTGCGCCTAGCCCAACTGGTTACATTCACGTTGGTAATGTTCGATCGGCGCTTTACCCATATTTTATTGCGAAGCATAATCATGGGCAGTTTATCTTGCGCATTGAGGACACCGATCGTAAGCGCTTTGTTCCCGGGGCGGAAGATTTAATTATTGATATTTTGAAATGGCTCGGTATCGAGTGGGATGAAGGCCCAGTGGGCGACGGCACGGAAAAAGGTGACTATGGCCCCTACCATCAAACTGCACGGCGTGAGCACTATATCAAGTGGGCGCAAAAACTAATCGATAAGGGGATGGCTTATGCGGATTCGCGTTCAAGTGAGGAGCTAGAAAAGTTGCAGGCTGATGCCAAGGCGTCGCATAGTCTCTTTCTCTATCGCCACCATCGTCCCGAGAATCCACCAGAGTGGGATGGCCATATGCCGCTTCGTTTTAAGGTGACTGAGCCGGTAGATTACCATTGGCACGATGAGGTGATGGGCGACCTTAGCGCAGGGCGTGATGCTGTCGACGATTTCATTATTATTAAATCAGACGGCTTGCCAACCTATAACTTTGCCCATATTGTCGATGATTACGAAATGGGCGTGACGCATGTCATTCGTGGACAGGAATACATTAGTAGTATGCCGAAGTATCTAGCTCTGTATGACGCGCTCGAAATCCCTCGCCCGATTTTTGCTCATTTGCCCCACATTCTAGCGCCTAACGGACATAAAAAGCTTGGTAAGCGTGATGGTGCTAAATCGGTAACTGAATATCGCGACGAAGGTTATCTGCCCGAGGCAATGGTCAATTTCCTGGCTTGCCTCGGCTGGAACGATGGCACTAAGCAGGACATCTTTACGATGGAAGAACTAATTGAAAAGTTCAGCCTTGATCGCGTACAGCGCTCGGGCGCTCGCTTTGACGAGAAGCGGCTTCTCTGGCTTAATGGTCAGTGGATTAAGCGGCTCAGTTTAGACGATTTATATAAACGCTGCGCCAACTTCTGGGGCGAGAATGGTCGAAAGGCTTCAGAAGATCAAAGGAAAGCCGTTCTGGCTGTGGTGCAGGATCGCATGAAGACACTAGCGGATCTGCCAAGCTTGAGCGAGTATTTCTTTACTCGACCCGAAGTTAACTGGGATTTGATCCAGTCTAGCAAGCAGCTAGCCAAACGTGAGCGTAGCGACCTCACTAGCCTCCTCAAGAAAGCTGAAGCTAAATTAGCGGACGAGAGCGTCGACTTCTCCCATGAAGAATCGATCCAGAACGCTCTGAACGAGCTTCTCGAAGAGACGGGCGAAAAGCCTGTTATCATGTTCGGCATCATTCGATTTGCTCTAACGTGGGCGAGGTTTAGCCCAGGGTTACCGGAGACAATGAGGCTCCTGGGGCGCGATGAGACTCTGGCTCGCATCGAAGCTGCGATTTATTCATAGTGTTCGTGCTATAATCGTAGTAAATGAAGGGGACAGACATAGAATCAAATGATATTAAGGTCGGCCAGATACTAGGCAAACTCGACAAAGTTTGTCTAACCATTACAATAATTGCTCAGCTAATAATAATTGGTCTCGGCGTAGTTATTCTTTATAACATAGATAAATATAGCCCCAATAATCTTCTAATGGCTGTAATGATGCCGGTGGTTGTCATCGAAGTACTAAATATCTTTATTTGTCGCTTGATTTATGGTATGCCGATTGATAACGTCTCGCGTGCCATTAGTAGTCGTATTGGTGAGAAACCGCGCGTTTATCCGCCAAACGTCAATACTATCAGTGGTGTAGGTGCGCAGGAAACAACCAAAATGGTTCAATTTATTAATAATGCCTATATTGGCCCGACTGATGACAATGGCTTGGTCGAGCGCCTGCGCAATGGCAAGGTAGCAATGGATATTCTCCACTCGCTGCCAGTGGGAATCGTAGCGTTTGATGACGACTTTAATATTGTCGCTTCGAACAAGCGAGCGCCAGTTAACAAAACTCCAGATGGCGATGAGCTGGAGCTCAATTTTGACGATGCTAAACAGTCGCTCGAGTCATGGTTCTATAGCGTGCGCAATCAGTCGCTATCGGCCTCGAAATACTGGACACGTATTAAGGGGCTAACGGATAATGACACGCCTTTGCGAATTTATGATGTGGCGGCGGTTTACAATGACTCGGCGGTAAGTGGGCTGAGTCTCGTCATTGCTATTATCGATCGGACATCGGACTACGCCGAAACACAAGAGGACATTGATTTTGTGGCGATGGCTGCACATGAGCTACGTAGTCCGATTACTGCTATCCGAGGCTACCTTGAAATGCTTTCTGATGACATTTATCCCACTGGGACGGATTACCAGCGGGAGTTATTGGATCGGCTCAATACTAGTTCGTCACAACTAACGATGTATATTAACAATGTTCTCAATGCTAATCGTTTCGACCATCGTCATCTAAGGCTAAAACTGCGCCGATGCCAACTAAGCGATATCGTAAGTGATATTAAACATGATCTAGAGTTGAGGGCTTCGACCGTGGGTCGTAATTTATCGTGGAATATCCCTAAGGATCTACCCGATATTGCAGCCGACAAGAGTAGCATTGCGGAGGTGATTACCAACCTAGTGGATAACGCCGTTAAGTATAGCCCTAAGGGCAGCGTGATTACCGTTTCGGCGCGGCGCGAAGGTGTTTTTGTTGCCGTTTCTGTCGCCGATCATGGGATTGGCATTCCATCGTCGGTAGCCGACCATCTATTTACGCGATTCTATCGTAGTCATCGTAGCAGTGAGGCTGTCGGTGGGACAGGCATCGGTCTCTACATTTCGCGGGCTATTGTTGAGAGCCATGGCGGCACTATTGGCGTTAATTCCGTGGAAGGAAAAGGCAGTGTATTTACCATTACTATCCCAATTTATGAGACTGTTAAGAATAGGCTAGCACTGGACAATGGAATGAACGATGAACTGATTGAAGATAGTAACAAAAAGATTATTAACCATGCTAAAATTAGCGATTAGCGTTGCATGGCGAGGCTATTTCTGATAAATTAGATACAGGGTCTCGTCGTCTAACGGTTAGGACACTGGGTTCTCATCCCAACAATCAGGGTTCGATTCCCTGCGAGATCACCAAGTCATAATTTATGATTCGGGGTGGGTGAATTGTTTCTAGGTAATATCTTTGGTAAGAAAAAAGGTAACAGCGGTGGTGGCGCCCGTGAAGCTGCTCTGTCGCAGATTGTTATTAACATTATTTCCGATGGTATTGCTATTATAGATAAGGATGGCGTTATTCGCCTATTTAACCCTGCTGCTGCTCAGATTACTGGGTGGAAAGTTGATGACGCAATTGGACTCAACTATCGCTCTGTTTTCAAGCTGCTCAATAGTGCTGGTCGACCGATTGATGATAGCGCCGATCCGATTTCTAGTTGCTATCAGGCGGGCAATCGAGTGGAACGCGACGACCTGTTTATTGAGATAGAGGATAAATCTCGCATTGAAATATCCATTAAAGCTGCGCCTATTCTCGTCAAGGACAATAGTGGTGCAACAAATGTTGATGGTGTGGCAGTTGTTGTTCGTGATATTGAGCGTGAACGCGCTGAGGAGCGGGCTCAAACTGACTTTATCAGTACAGCTAGCCATGAAATGCGAACGCCGATTGCTACGGTTCAGGGATACCTCGAGGTAGTTCAGAACCCGAATATTTGTAAGATTGACAACAAGGCGCGTGATTACATTGTCAAGGCCGACGAAGCAGCCAAGCATCTATCGCAGCTATTCCATGATCTATTAGACGTGACTCGTGCCGATGGTAACCGCATGGACTTGCACTTTGAGCTTATTGACGCCGTCGAAGCAGCGCGCGAGATTACCGATGCGTTTAGTTTAGTGGCGCAAAAGAAAGGCCTTAACTTAGTTTTTGCTCCCGATATTGGCAAGGGCGCCGACGTCACGTTAGTAACTCCGCCCGCTATTATCTATGTTGATCTAAATAGATTCAATGAAGCGCTAAGCAATTATATTGAAAATGCAATTAAATACACCAAAGAAGGTGCTATTACGGTTGATGTCATTAACAAGGATAAAAGGGTTCGTGTCAGTGTAAAGGACAACGGCATCGGCATTCCGCACGAAGAAGTGCCATATTTGTTCCAGAAGTTCTACCGTGTTGATAATAGCGATACGCGTGAGGTTGGCGGTACTGGTCTAGGGCTATATTTAGTCAAAAAGATTGTCGAGGCTATGAATGGCGTAGTAGGCGTTGAAAGTGAGCTTGGCAAAGGCTCAACGTTCTGGATGGAGTTTAAGGGTCTATCGCGCATGGAGGCGGTCGACATCGCTAAGCAAATGAAAGCTCGTGATCAGCGAATGGGGCGCAGTTGAAGTGACAAGGCAGGTGTTATATAATTAACATAAGTTAAATGAGAGTGAGTGCCAGTGACAAAAATATTACTAGTTGAGGACGACAAAAACCTCCGCGAAATATATGGCGTGCGACTATCTGCCGAGGGTTATCAAGTAGTTTCGACAGGCAACGGTGAAGAGGCGCTGGCGTCGGCTGTGGGCGAAAAGCCAGACCTAATTGTTAGTGACGTTATGATGCCGAAAATCAGCGGTTTTGAAATGCTGTACCTGCTTAAGGGCAATGATGCTACTAAAAACATCCCTATTATCATGCTAACCGCCCTGAGCTCCGAGACTCAGCGCGATCGAGGTGACAATCTAGGAGCCGATCGGTATTTAGTCAAATCGCAAGTAGGCCTAGAAGATATCGTTCGTACTGTACACGAAGTGCTAGCTGAATATGGCATCGAAAAGCCAGCTGATGGCTTGAGTGCGAGCGCTCCACTGGATACTACTATGCCTGTCGCGTCCCAAACTGCACCAGAGTCGAGTCTGATTACCCCGGAGCCAATCATTAATAACCCATCAATTCTTGGGACGAATTTTGCGTCTGCAGTTGATGCTGCCTCAACTCCATTCGATATTGATAACGATAAAAGCAGCGATAACGACAGCAATAATAATAGCGACGTCAATGTACCCCCAGCTAATGTTGATGACGATGCGACTGACTTGAACAATGGAGCTACGTCCGCCTCTAGTGTCCAACAGAGTCAGACCGTGAAGCAGGCCGAGTCGCCCGTGAGCCAGACTGCATCAGTGGCTGTAACAAATCAGGTGCCTATGAAGCCAGCCGCGTATCAGTCGGCTTATAATCCTAATGTAGCGACGCATCCGGCGATGGCATCAAATAATACTGCCCCGCAGATGCCCGACACGCCAATGCGTGTGCCGATGTCAACTGAGAACGGGCAAAATAATATGGGGAATGCAGGTCAAACTGTCAGCATGCCTGTGGTTAATGTGCCTCAAGCTCAGCCTCAGCCTCAGCCTCAGATGCAAGTCCAACAGCCAACATCTTCAGAGCCTCAAGACTCGCAGATGGCTCAGGCTGCTCAGATGATTCAACCAGCGCAAAATAATACATCAGTTAATACTGCGCCAAATATGGCTACAATGCCAAATGCACAAGTAAATCAGGTGCCATCGATGCCTAATCAGGGTACTAGCCAACCAGTTGGTCTTGGCGCCGAACGCATTATTGAGCCAGTGGAACGGCGGACTCCACGGATTGATATAGATTCACTACTAAACGGTGTAGCCTAAGCCACCTCGTTATTGCCATGAGACTCAATAAATATATAGCACACGCGACGGGTGTGTCTAGACGACAGGCTGATGAAATTATTGAGAGCGGAAGTGTTAGCGTGAATGGAGTCACCGCTGGACTTGGGCGTAGTATCAACGAGGACACCGATGTTGTGCTACTAGGTGGCAAAGTCCTCAAATTGCCCAAGGAGGCGACTACTATATTAATGAATAAGCCAGTGGGCTACGTCTGCAGTCGACGTGCTCAAGGCAAAGGCGTTAAGACAATCTATGAGCTCCTTCCTGACGAATATAAGACACTCAAGACTGTTGGCCGACTAGATAAGGATTCCTCGGGGCTAATTATGTTGACTGACGATGGCGACTTAGCTTTTCAACTAACGCACCCGAAATATCACAAGGAAAAACAGTATCTAGTTGCGCTTGATAAGAATTTATCGGTAGCTGACGAGAGATTAATAAGTGATAATGGCGTTGAGATCGGCGATGGCTTATCAAGGTTGGGGCTAGAATGCTTAAATAATAATCGACACACCTGGCGAGTTACGATGAGTGAAGGGCGCAACCGACAAATTAGGCGGACTTTTGCGGCGCTAGGCTATACGGTAGTAAAACTGCACCGGATTAAATTTGGTGAGTATGAGATTGGCGAGCTAAAAGCAGGTGAAGTAAGGCGGATATAGTCACAAGCGCCTCTCCCCTTTAGGGGAGAGGCTAACTAAAGTGGGAGCGGTCAGCTACTCGATTAGATGTAATAGCTAGGCTTAAGCCTTATCAGATTCTGCGCTCGCTGTCGGGAATGGCACAGCTGTCTTTTCGAACTTGCCACCATTCTTTGTCAGATGTGCTTGAACTGATTTGCTCATGCCAGCTACCTGGACAGTCGCCTTGGACTTGGTCGGCTTGCGCAAAATAACCTTAACAGCTGTATATGGGCTAGCAATGAGACCAGCATTATATAGCGTAAAGTTATCGATTGTCTTCTCGCTGATAGCATCTAGCATGTCGCTATAGACTACTTGCGCTGGGACGCGCTTGCTCTTAAAGCCACGATTCTTTGGCAACTGACGAATGCTACCGGTCTCGCCGCGGTTGATTTGTGGAGCCTTATTTTTGCCCGTGCGAGCACCCTGCCCTTTAGTACCGCGACCAGCAGTTTTACCGTAGCCGCTGCTGATGCCACGACCAACACGCTTACGAGCTGGCTTGCTGTTAATGTTTAGCTCGTTGTATTTCATTACTTCGCCTCCTTAGTCGCCTTAGCAGCTTTTGCCGGCTTGGTGGTTACCCACTCGTCGCGGGGCTGTAAAGACTTTAGAGCCTTAACGGTCGCGTAGGCTACATTCACTTTATTAGTTGAGCCGAGCGATTTGGTTACTAGGTTGTGAATGCCAGTTGTACCGATAATTGTGCGAACTGTGCCACCAGCGATAATACCGGCACCAGGAGCAGCTGGCTTGAGCATGACGCGGCAAGCGCCATATTTAACCTCAACCTCGTGTGGAATTGTTTCGTTGACCACTGGAATGGTGAACATGTTCTTCTTTGCCACACGATTAGCCTTCTCGATGGCCTGCTGGACATCTCGCGCCTTTGCTACGCCAACACCGAGACGATTTTTGCGGTCGCCCATGACGACGATAGCCTTAAAGCGGAGACGACGACCGCCCTTGACGGTGCGGGATACGCGCTCGACAGCAATAGTCTGCTCGTCGAACTGTTTGTCTTCGTCGTGTCGATTGTCACGACGTCCACGTCCACGGTGATCGCGCCGATTGTCGCGACGACCACGACCACCACGGCCGTTGAAGTTGTCGCTGCTAAAGTTGTTGGCCGAACCGAAGCGGCGGCGAGGCGCTTCGCCATTCTTAGCGGCTGCTGGCGCGCTAGAATTCGTGGCCTTGGTTTCTACCTTGTCATCCATTAGAACTCCAGTCCTTTCTCGCGCGCTGCAGTTGCGAGCGCACTTAACCTACCTGCGTACTGGTGGCCATTACGGTCGAGCACCGCCTTTTTAATGCCGGCCTTCTGAGCTTTCTCAGCGATTTCCGCGCCGACATTAGCGGCCTTTTCTGAGAGGCTACCTTCCTTTGTATTGAGAGATGAGGCTGAGGCAAGTGTCTTACCTTCGGTATCATCAATTAGCTGCGCCGATACGTTGCGATTGCTGATAAATACGCTGAGACGTGGACGCTCGGCAGTGCCACCAACCTTGGCGCGAACACGATTCTTGCGAAGCGCTAAATTATTTAGCTGGTTCATTACTTACCTGCCTTTCCTGCCTTGCGCAAAATTACTTCATCGGCGTATTTGATGCCCTTACCCTTATATGGCTCAGGTTTCTTGAATGAGCGGATTTCCGCTGCTACTTGACCGACCTGCTGCTTATCAATACCGCTTACGGTTAGCTCCATCTTGTTGGTGGTTAGCGTAACACCATCTGGGGCGTGGTAAAGCACGGGATGTGAAAAGCCAAGCGCCATTTCAATATCCTGTGGTCCTTTGCTGATTAGGCGAAAGCCTACGCCATTGATCTGGAGTTTCTTCTCGTAGCCCTTAGTGACACCAATTACCATATTGTTAATTAGTGCTCGCATTAGGCCGTGCTGGCTCTTGGCTAGCTTCTCGTCACTATGACGAGTTACGATCACTTCGCCATCGTCAACCTTAACGTCTACCTCGGGTAGCATTGCAGTGGATAGCTCGCCCTTTGGACCTTTGACGGTGACTTTGTCGGGGTCAACCGTGATTGTCACGCCAGTTGGAACCGCAATTGGTAGTTTTCCGATTCGACTCACTTCGTTTCCTTTCCTTTATTAGTAAACCTTACAAATTAACTCACCGCCGAGGCGTGCTTTGCGAGCCTGAGTGCCCGTCATGATGCCTTTGCTGGTTGAGATGATTACGATACCGCGACCGTTCAGCACACTAGGAATCTCATCCGCCTTGGCATAAACACGTCGACCAGGCTTGCTGATGCGTTCTAGATAAGTAATCTTTGGTGCTTCGTCTTCATCGTTGATTGTGACGACTAGCGTATCGCGCGGTGTGCCTTTTTCAACCTTAGCGGATTTTAGAAAGCCACTCTTTACTAGCTGCTCGGCGACCGACTGTTTCATTTTGCTGGTCGGAACGCTGACGGTATCATTGCCGACACTGATGGCGTTACGAATGCGAGTCAGTAAATCGGCGATTGGATCTGTACTCTGTAAACTCATTATCCTTGCTCCTTTCTACCAACTTGCCTTAGTTACACCTGGAATTTCGCCCTTGCTGGCGTGCTCACGGAAGCTGATACGGCTCAGCCCAAAGCGGCGCATATAGGAATGTGGACGACCGGTTTCGGTGCAACGATTCTTAATGCGATTTGGATTACTGTTGCGCGGTAGCTTTTGTAAACCTTCTTCATCGCCAGTCGCCTTTAATGCGGCGCGCTTGGCAGCATATTTTGCGGCTAGCTTTTCCCGCTTGGCGTTACGGGCTAGCGCTGATTTCTTAGCCATTACTTAGCCTCCTTCTCAAACGGAAAACCGAATTTACTTAGAAGTGCTTTAGACTCCTCTGGGGTACTATTTTTAATCGTAAAGGTAATCTGCAAGCCATGGAGCGTGGCGGTCTCTTCAAAGGTTAATTCCGGGAAGATAGACTGCTCGCTAATGCCCAGGTTGTAGTTACCTTGCTTGTCGAACGCCCTAGTGCTGCTACCATGGAAGTCGCGAATGCGTGGCATAGCAATATTGATTAGGCGATCCATGAATTCCCACATTTTATCGCCTCGCAAGGTTACCATGACACCGATCGGTGCACCCATTCCCTTACGAATCTTAAAGTTTGCAATTGACTTCTTGGCATGACGCAAGGTCGGCTTTTGACCGGTAATCTTGGTTAGGGTGTTGAGCACGACCTCTTGGTAATGCTTATTCTCCTTATTTTTACCGGTGCCACTGGTAACAACGATTTTGGTAATCTTTGGCACGTTCATTGGGTTATCGATGTGCAACTCGTCCTGCAACTCCTTGGCGTACTTGTCGTTATACAACGCCTTCAAACGCGGAGTATACTTCGTGGTTTCTTTGTCTGCCATTACTTAATCTCCTTTCCGTTTGATTTAGCGATGCGAACCTTGCCTTCGGCTGTAGTCTTGTAGGCTACTTTGGTGGTTTTGCCATCGACGACTAGCGCGACATTGCTGATGTCGATTGGTAATTGAATTTCGCGCTTTCCGCCTTGTGCAAACATATTACTGCGGTAGTGGCGTTCAACAGTCTTTTGACCTTTTAGATAAACCTTGTTGCCATCAACGCGTTCTACCTCGGCTTCGGTGCCCTTGAGGCTGCCGGCGATGACTTTAACGGTGTCGCCCTTTCGAATACGCTTCATTATAGTACCTCCGGCGCTAGAGACACGACGCGAGTGTAACCATAGTCACGTAGCTCACGTGGAATTGGCCCGAACACGCGAGTGCCCTTTGGCGTCTTATCATCATTAATCAGCACTACGGCGTTATCGTCAAAGCGAATTGTCGAGCCGTCTTTGCGGCGGATCTGCTCGCGGGTGCGAACGACCACGCATTTGACAACAGACTTTCGCTTGGTGGCGCCGTGTGGATCGGCCACCTTAACACTAGCGGTGATAACATCACCAACCCGTGCATAGCGACGGCGAGTCGCACCGAGCACGCGAATGCACAGTACTTCCTTTGCACCGCTATTGTCGGCAACCTTTAAGCGGGTTTCTTGTTGTATCATTACTCTTCCTCCTCGTCTTTAGACGCCTTGGACTCTAGCTCTTCCTCAATCTCAGTCTTTTTGACCTCGAGCTTTTCGCGACCCTTTTCTAGAATCTTGCTGAGCTCCCAGTTCACGGTCTTAGAATACGGAGCGCACTCGGTAATCTGAACACGATCGCCTAGTCCAGCTTCGTTGTTCTCATCATGAGCGTGGAACTTCTTTGAGGTCGTAAACTTCTTGCCGTATAGGGGATGAGTCTCCCGGACGGTGCGAGTCACGACGATGGTCTTATCGCCGCCGAGACTAGAGACAACGCCTGTGATGGTATGCTTACTCATTTCGTCTCCTTCTCGTCCTTAGCGTTATCGGCTTGCTTCTCGCTGATAACGGTCTTGATACGCGCGATGCGGTGTTTCATTTCGGAAACAACATGGCTCGATGGTAGCTCGTTCTGGCGAAGCATTTTTTGCGTTTTTTGTAAATCGCCCTTAGCTTCGCGCAGACTTGCATTTAGCTCGGTCATAGTCAAATCGCGTAGATCCTTCATCAGATCCTTAGTGTTCTTGGCTACCTTCTTGGCATCCTTCTTGACCTCCGCTTTCTTGACGGTCTTTTTGACCTTAGTTGTAGCCTTTTTGGCTGTATCTTTAACATCTGCCATTAGGCATCCTCCCTTTTAACAAAGCGTGTCTTAACTGGAAGCTTGTGACTAGCTAGACGCATAGCCTCACGCGCAGTAGCCTCTGGAACACCGCTGAGCTCGAATAGCATTGTGCCATCCTTAACCTTTGCCACATAGTATTCTGGTGAGCCCTTACCGCCGCCCATCTTTAGACCAAGTGCTTTCTTGGTAACTGGAACTTGTGGAAAGATACGAATCCAGACCTTACCGCCACGAGATGTCTGACCAGTAATAGCGCGACGTGCGGCTTCAATCTGACGGCCAGTTACGCGCTCATTCTCCAGGCTCTGCAAGCCGTATTCGCCGAACGCTAGGGTGTTGCCACGTGTGGCTTTGCCACGATTGCGCCCCTTAAACATCTTGCGATACTTCATTCTCTTTGGTTGTAGAATTGGCATCTTAGCGCCTCTCTCCCTTATTAATCCAGACCTTTACACCAATGGTGCCGGCTGGGGTCTTAGCAACGGCCAGATTGTAGTCGATGTTTGCACGGATAGTATGTAGCGGCACACTACCTTCACTGAACTTCTCGACACGCGTCTTTTCTGCGCCGTTTAGACGACCGCTAATTTGAATACGCACACCCTTAGCGCCCGCCGACATCACGTTTTGCAGTGTCTGCTTGGCGGCACGGCGGAAGTTAATCCGGCGCTCTAGCTGGCGAGCAATGTTCTCGCTAACAATCTTGGCCGCTAGGTCTGGACGCTTCACTTCCTCGATGTTGAGGCGAATAGGCTGACCGGCGATCTTTTCGAGCTCAGCTTTGAGTTCTTGCACGCCCGATCCGCCACGACCGATGACTACACCGGCCTTTGATGTCCAAACGTTAACAACCATCTGGTTGGCACTGCGCTCGATTTCGATCTTGTCAATGACAGCCCGAGTTTCAAAACGCTTCTCGATAGCCTTGCGGATTTTAATATCTGTCGCGAGCCAGTTGGCGTATTCCTTTTTACTGCTGGCAAACCATTTGCTGGTCCAGTTTTTGGTCGCCTGCACGCGCATGCTAATTGGGTTTACTTTTTGTCCCATTACTTGCTCTCCTTTGCAGGCTTATCTGACTTCTTATCGTCTAGCTTGGTGACGCTCTCGACCTTAGCCTTGCGGGCTGGTTTTGCTTCACCACTCAGGACGACTAGAACATTGCTATTACGCTTGATATATGGGTGTGCCATACCGCGCGCTACGGGGCGATAGCGCTTCAAGCGCTGGCCCGACGTCACCGATAGCGTCTCAATACGAAGGCCTTCGGACTTCATATTGTGATTATTAATGGCGTTAGCACGAGCACTCTCTAATAGCTTACTTAGTGGCTTGGCGGCGCGCTTGTTGGTATTGTTCAGAATGATAATAGCATCCTCAACCGTGCGCCCGCGCACTAGGCTAGCCACAAGCGCCACCTTTCGTGGCGACAAGCGCAGGCCGTTTAGCGTAGCCTTAGCCTTTAGTTCTTCACTCATTTCTGCTTACCTCCGTGCTTACGGAATTTGCGGGTTGGAGCGAATTCACCTAGCTTGTGGCCAACCATGTTCTCGGTAATATAGACTGGAACATGAACTCGGCCATTGTGCACGGCAATCGTGTGTCCAACCATGTCAGGAGTAACCGACGAAGCGCGTGCCCACGTGCGAATCACAGTGCGATCATCGCTGCTGAGAGCCGCAACTTTCTTAGCGAGCTTGGCGTCTACGAAGGGACCCTTCTTTAGGCTTCTACTCATTTATTTCCTCCTCTTAGCGTCGTGACGACTGCGGACAATTAGCCAATCGGTTGACTTGCGGTGGCGTGTCTTGTGCCCTAGAGTCAACTGGCCCCATGGAGTCCGAGGCGCCTTACCGGTACCGTGCTGACCACCGTCACCACCACCATGTGGGTGGTCGCTGGCATTCATCGTAACACCGCGAACATGTGGACGGATACCAAGGTGACGATTCCGCCCGGCTGATCCCTTCTTAATGTTCTGGTGCGCCTCATTACCAACTGTGCCAATTGTAGCCATGCTCTCTAGACTGAAGCGACGGACCTCACCACTGGGCATACGTACCATAGCGTAACCACCCTCTTTGGCAACTAGCTGGGCACCAGCACCAGCTGCACGCACTGCCTGTGCGCCACGCCCTGGAGTGATTTCAATACTATTAATGGTTGCACCGAGTGAAATATCGCCGAGCTTCATACGGTTACCATTCTCGATAGCTACCTTTTCATCGCCAGCCACACGGACGGTCTGACCCTGGTGCATGCCACTTGTAGCAATCGTGTAGGATAGATTACCCTCAGTGTCACGCAAGCGTGCAATGCGGGCGCTACGACCTGGGTCGTATTCAATATGCTCGACTGTTGCGACCTGACCAGCCGCCGGGTTGAAATCAACCAAGCGAATAAACTGCTTGCGGCCACCACCGCGGAAGCGGCTCGTGATGCGACCAGCATTGTTACGACCGGATGTCTTTTTCTTGATTACAATCAGGCTCTTGACCGGCTTCTTGGTTGTAATTTGGTCAAAATCCTGAGTCGTCATATGACGGCGCGCTGGAGTTGTCGGCCGTGTTTTTGCAACTGCCATTATTTATCCTCCTCGCTCTCTGTTAGACCTTTGAACGCGTCAATTTTGCCGCTAGTTAGGGTGACATAGGCCTTCTTGGTATCCTGGCGTTTCGTTGTACCTGGACGATTGCGCTTCCCAAGATTAATTGCCTTAACTTTGCCCTTACTGACGACCATGCGGACGCTCTTTACTTTGACGTCAGGATAATCAGCCTCGATTTGTGCCTTGACAGTCGCCTTATTGGCGTTCATCGGCACGTCGAAAACATACATATTATCCTGTGATAGTGCAAAAGCACGCTCTGTTTGCCGTGGAGTAATAATCATTTATTTATCCTCCTTTAGCCACTCGGTCGTAGCTGCTAGTGCATCAGCTGTAAAGATAATCGCATCTGCGTTTAGAATGTAGTAAACGTTCAGATATGTTGGACTCACGAGCTCGACATTGGCTAGGTTGCGAGTCGCTAGAATCTTAGCGTCACTCTTGTTGTCAACTAATAGCACGCGACGTTTGTTATTCGCTCCTGCTGCCTTTAGCATCGCCACTGCGTCCTTCGTTTTGCCGCTAGTCTCGAAATTGTCGATGACTGTAATGATGCCAGCCTGATTAGCCAGCGTTAGTGCTTGGCGAATTGCCTGGCGTTTGGCGTTCTTGCTTAGCTTCTTGTTGTAGTTTTCGATGCCTAGCGGTCCAAAAACTACACCGCCACCACGCCAAATTGGGTTACGTGTCGAGCCAAAACGTGCTCGGCCTGTGCCCTTCTGGCGCCACGGCTTCTTGCCACCGCCGCGGACGTCGCCACGCGTCTTAGTCTTAGCGCCGACCTGACGACCAGCCGCTAGATAGCCTTCATAAGCAATGCGCAGTAGCTCATGGTTGGGGACATCTACGGCAAAGACATCATCTGCTAACTTTGTAGCTGCCATTACTTCGTCTCCTTTCCATGATGATTAAAATGCTTAGCTTCGCCAATAACGACGATTCCTTTCTTTGGCCCAGGCACTGCACCTTTGACGCCGATAATATTCTTATCGACATCAATATAAGCCACCTTTAGATTCTTTACAGTTGTCTGGTCGCCGCCCATCCGACCGGCCATTGGGTGACCCTTAAAGATGCGTTGCGGGTACATAGAGCCGATCGAACCGACCTTGCGGGTGTCACCTTTGCCGCCGTGCGTTTTGCGCTGACGGTGAAAATTATGACGCTTGATCGTGCCAGCCCAACCTTTACCTTTGCTAGTACCTGTCACATCAACTTCGTCGCCCAGCTCGAACATGTCGACGGTAAATTTATCGCCAACCTTTTCCTCTGGGTCGCTCTCCATCCGAACCTCTTTTAGGACTTTAGGAGTAATTCCAGCCTCTTTGACGTGGCCGGAAACGGCATTGCTCAGGTTTTTGCCCAAACCATAGCCCATTTGCACTGCGCTGTAACCATCGCTAGCGACAGTCTTCACCTGAGTGACAGTGCAAGGGCCGGCTTGAATGACGGTGATTGGTGTCACGACGCCATCCTCGCCGAGGAGCTGGGTCATTCCAAGTTTGGTACCGATTAAAGTATGCATACTTCCCTTTTCCACTTAAAACGCCCCTGAATTTTGCAGTCTCTGAGCGTGAGAGTCCCAGACTTACAAACGTTCAGCGGAACGTTGGTCTAACATTAACAATATTACACTATCATATGTAAAAGGAATATTCAAGAGGTCAAAGAATAATGCCAATTGGCAAGAAGAAGCTAAGCACTGTCGAAGCTATAAGGATGCTGAGCTCGAGACTGCGTGCATGTTCAAGTGGCTCGAAGACAATCACAATAATACCAACAATTAGCCCAAGCGGTACCGCTGTAAACGAGCCGACCTCAATACCGAAACGTAGCCAAATTAGCCCCAACGCAAATAATAGACATAATTTTAATAGGTAGTGTGAATAAGCTACTTGGTTCTTTTTGACGTCGCGCTTTATATTCTTTCCTGAAACAGCAGGGCGGTTATTAACCACCCTGCCGCCGCCTCGACTAGTGCGCTTTTTAATCCAGAGTTTTTGTTCTGACAAATTAACCACCCTAGATTTAACTACTGATTCATACGAATTTCAGCATCGACGCCGGCTGGCAGTGATAGATTCTGCAAGCTGTCGATCGTCTTTGCTTTTGGCTCGACAATGTCTATTAGGCGCTTGTGTACGCGCATCTCAAAGGTTTCGCCACCGGTCTTGTAAACGTGTGGCGACTTCACCACTGTAAAAGTGCTGCGCTTGACTGGTAGTGGCACTGGGCCGACAACCTGCGCACCTGTGCGAAGTGCGGTCTCGACAATCTGCTTTGTCGCCGAATCAATAACACGGCTATCGTAGGCCTTTAATTTAATACGAATTTTTGGCGCATCTGCCATAACATTCTCCTATCCCTCACGCGGATTCACGTCGCCGCAATCTCCTGAGAGTTACCGGCGAGATTAAGTTGACAATAGTATTATAACACATTCAGCCCCACCCGATGAGCTTCACTCATCCCCATCCCTCTCCAGGTGACGATGAGAATTAATAAATGCCCCATTACTTGGGGCATTTATATTAACAATCTGGGTAAATTATTGAATTAGTTGATTACTGTAATTCAACAGTTGCGCCGGCCTCTTCGAGTTCCTTCTTAGCGGCTTCGGCCTCGTCCTTATTGACCTTTTCCTTGACAGCTTTTGGCGCGCCATCTACGATCGCCTTTGCTTCGCCTAGTGCTAGGCCAGTTAGGTTCTTGACAGCCTTAATAACGGCAACTTTCTTAGCGCCAGCATCCTTTAGGATGACGTCAAATTCAGTCTTCTCTTCTTCGGCTGGACCAGCGGCGGCTGGACCGGCGGCTACTGCGACTGGTGCAGCAGCTGGCTCAATACCATATTCGTCCTTTAGGACATTCTTTAATTCGTTGACCTCTAGAACGGTCAGCTTGGTTAGCTCTTCAGCTAGCTTCTTTACATCTGCCATTTCTTACTCCTTAGTTAAATTATGATTACCAAATTAAGCATTCGCATGGTCGCGGATACCATCGAGCAAGCCGTGCAAGTTGCCCGACAGTGCATTCACAGTGTCGTTTAGCGGTGACAGTAACGTTGCCACAGTCTGCGCGATGAGCTCGTTCTTGGTTGGTAGCTTTGCTAGTGCCGTCACATCGGCAGTATTTAGCGAAGCTCCAGTGGCGTTAAAACCACCTACGAGCTGTACCTCGGGATGAGTCTGCGCAAATTCGTCAAGAATCTTAGCTGGCATTACTTCATCCTCGGCGCTGTAGGCGTAGAGCAGCTGGCCCTTCATTAGGCTAGTATCAATGTCTTTAGCGTCTTTGACACCAGCGAGAGCAACTTTGACTAGACGGTTTTTGACCACCTTGATCGTAACGCCCTGCTCGCGCGCAGTGCGACGTAGTGCCTGCATATCCTCAACGTCGATGCCGGTGTAAGCGGCATAAACGACCATCTTTGAGCTGTTGATTGCGTTAGTTAATTCGGTAACCAGGGCTTCCTTTTTATCGCGTGAAATTGCCATAAAACAAATCTCCTTGGTTCTATTACTTACATCCAGATTGTTAAGGTTTCGCCATCAATAGAAGTGATTATCTCGGTAGCATGATTAAGCAATATGCCTTAACATATCCGCCGCCACTGTCTGTGATAACGATACATCTATCATAGCATAATCCGCCTTCAAGGCAAGCGGATTAACTCAAATTAGCGTTATTTAGGACGATGCGAATTTCGTCGGTTGTCTGACAGGCGTAAATCTTAGCGCGTAAATCAGCAGCAGTTGGAAAATCCTTGATATAGACCTTCACAAAATGCTTCAGCCCGTTAAAATCACGGCAGAGCACTCTGTCGTTCGGTTCATAATCACCGAGAAAAGTTGGGTCAATCCGTTCATATTTATCATATTCGTCTAGCTGAAAGCGAAAGAGTCGAATTAGTTCGTCCCTACTAGCCAAATGCTCGCTATCGTCAAAGCAGTAAATATTGCTAAAGACGCCACGGCCAATCATATAGCCATCGACAGCGGAATATTTAACGTGCATCTCTTTAATTTGCGCCCAATCAGTAATATCGCCGTTGATAGACAGCTTTGTCTCGGGCGAAATATCATCGCGTAAGGCAATAATCTCAGGAATTAATTCGTAATGAGCTGGAACATTACTCATTTCTTTGCGAGTGCGTAGATGAACGGTTAGATTGGCGGGGTGTTCGCCCAGAATAACCGGCAGCCACTCTTTATACTCGTCCGCCTTTGAATAGCCGAGACGTGTTTTAACCGAGATGGGGAGCTCTACAGCCGCTCTAGCGGTGCGGATAATTTCTGCTGCCAGTGCTGGTGTATGAATTAGGCCACTGCCACCGCCGATTTTGACGACGTCTTTGGCGGGACAACCCATGTTGATATCAATGCCGCTAAAGCCCATTCTTTCGAGCGCGCTCGCAGTCAAAGCGAAGTTCTCTGGCTTAGTGCCCCAGATCTGGGCCACGATCGGACACTCGTCTGATGTAAAAGTTAAGCGACCTGCCGTGGAAGCGCGACCACGCCAGCTAGCGAACGCATCAACATTGGTAAATTCAGTAAAGAAAACATCGGGACGTGCCGCCCGGGCTACAGTATGGCGAAAAACTACGTCTGTGACGTCTTCCATTGGTGCTAAAGCCGTAAATGGTCGCGGCAGTCCGTCCCAAAAATTCATATTCTTATTTTACACCATATATTTTTGGTGTGGTCAAAGGAATTTGCCAGCGAGAATGTCTTCTTCGAAGGCCATAGTGCCCTTTAGATCCGCGCTATATCCGCTAACGTCGGGCCAGATCTGTGCTTGAATCAGGCGCCAAACGCTGATTACTAGCTGCTTGAAACGGACGAGCTCTTCGCTGTCGCTGTAATCGATAACCGGAGCATCAATCTGCTTTGTGTATGGATCAGGCTCGACAAAGTCAAGGCGACCCGATTTAACTTTATATCCCGGATACTCAGTCGAACTCTCGACTAATAGCTTATAAAATAGGAGTTGATACTTGTATTTATGTGCCTTCTCTTGATAGTGGACTTGTTTACCTTTTGGATCGAGCGTGTGGAGCGGGTGCCCTGTCTTATAGTCGATGACGTCGATAGTGTGTTCCTTGACGTTGACATTTATGCAGTCTAGCTTGCCGGTTAAGCGAATATTACCGGGTAAATCTGCTTTAAATGGCTGCTCTTGTCTCTGCCCCTTTTTGAAATCGCTTAAATGTTGCTCCAGATACGCACGCACATCATCAATACCTTTCTCGCGCTCACTTTTAGCGTCGGAGTCGGCGATCTCGAGGCAGCGACTATCAAATTCACGCTCAAAAATCATCACCGCATCGTCAATCGACGGCAGTGGCTCGTCTGCATTTGCGATCCGATGAAGTTGCTCCATTGTGGCGTGGACGGCATTGCCGAGGATAAGTGGCGGCGTGATGCGCTGTGGCACGTGGAGCAAATTGTACATGACAAAGTTTTGCGGTCCACCACGTCCGACATCGAGAAAAGCATACATGTCTGTAGCTGACAGACGGTACTTATCGAGACGCGGTTTGAGGAGCTCTTGACGCGAACTATCGCCAATCGTCACTCGTCCGAACAAAGAGGTCTCTAGTATCTGCGCTCTTTCAGTGTTATCTGGACTAGCTAATTCTTTGGCGGACGGGAAATTGTCGTCTAGATAAACCACCGGCGTTAGGCTCTTGCCATCATTGTCACTGTGGCTAGTAATAACCAAATTGCGCTTAGCGCGAGTCATTGCCACATATAGTAAACGCCGCCGCTCGTCGTCATCACTCCCGCTAGCACGGCCGAAAGGCATATTAGAGGCAAGAGGCAACTTTGTACTAATGTCCTTTTTGTCCGGCCCCCAAATATTATTCTCGGCGTCCATAATTATCACCGTGTCAAACTCTAGCCCCTTGCTTCCGTGAGCCGTCATCAGCTGCACACCCCGCTCAGTGTCGAGATGTGGCTTGGCGAAAATCTTAATATCCAGCTCATGACACTTTTTAGTAAAGTTCAGCAGGTCAGCAATCTTTAACTGCTTATCAGGCTGATAGCCGCTAAGACTGTTTATTAGCTCGTTTAGATCGTCGAGAAAATTTAAGTAGAGCGTCGGTTCGGTATCTAGCTTTTGATAGTTAAAGTAAGCATCATAGATTGGACTACGATAGCCGCCCTCATCCGAGTTGGTCTGCTTCGGCGCGTCCTCGTCACTGTCGCTATTAATGACATGAGGCAAGCCGACTAGTTCGGCGAGCATTTGATTTAAAGGATATTCGGGAACTTTGGTCGCTAAATTCTGCAGCCACTCGACTAACGGGGCATGTTTTTCGTCCCCCGTCAGTTTCTCGAGCCACTGCGTGGCACTTCGCTTATTGCTATTTAAGCTGAGGCTGTAAAATTCCTCTGCCGAGACGCCAAAATGGCTGTCAGCAAGCACCTCGGGCAGGTATTCATTCATGCTATTTGAGTCGCCTCGGTAAATAGCTTCAATTAATCCGGCGAGATTCAAGATGAGCTGAATTAGCGGCGAATCAAAGACATTCTCTTGCCGGTCATAGCTTGCCTGGATATGCTTTGCGCTCAAAAATGGTACGAGCTTTTCGAGACTCTTGTGGTTGCGGGCAATGACTGCAATTTCATTTGAGCTACTATCGGGCTGACTTAGAATGCGATCAATCATATCGGCGATGAAGTTACATTCTTCGTTGGCCGTCGTCGTTACGATACGCGTTAAATTGGTCTTAATCTCATCGCCACGAGCAGCGTTCAGGCGTTTTGGCGTACCGTCAATGTTCGTTAATCGCTCGGTGATACCAGCTGCCACGCCCGTAGAGGACGCCAAGATATCCGCTCCGCTACGATAATTTTCGGTTAGATTAATCTGTGTTAGGCTTGGAAACCAGCTGGCGAAATTTAGGATATTACTGATATCGGCGCCTTGGAAACGGTAAATCGCTTGGTCATCATCGCCCACCACCATGAGGTTAGGGTCGTCGTAATCGCTCAAGAGCTTTAGAATTTTCATCTGGGCATCATTGGTGTCCTGGAATTCGTCTACGAGAATATACTGATATTGCTCTTGGAGATTTGCTTTGAGGTCGTGATACTTCTGAATCGCCTCAATGACGCGCATAATCATATCGTCAAAGTCATAGAGCCCACGCTCAGCCATAACCTTATTGTATTTTTCGTAGATATCGGCGGCCAGTAGAAGCTTTTGACTACGCTTCTCGTCCTTTAGAATATAGTATTTGCCCTTGACGCCTTCAGAGGCTTCAATCCACTTTCCCCGCCAAGCGGTATAGGCTTTTGTCTTGCCCTCCTCTCGGCAGGCCGCAACTGCGTCACTAAGGCTATGGGCAAACAGCGTTGCCAGCTTTGGCTGGTCAGTAAAGTTAAGGTCAGCTTGACTATTGCGAACGGCTTCGGCACGCACAGCTACTTCAGCCATGCCGTCCACCACTTTGACCTTGTCGGCCTTACGATTAAGGTTAGTTCCGAGGACAACATCATTGATGTCAGGAGTAATCTTCTCTATAAAATCAAGGTTCTGCTGACACATTGCCCGCAGATCGTCCGGAGTAATGTCAGCCTGCTTGAGATCGCTGATGAGTCTCAGAATATCATTGCGATAAGTATAAGCCCCCTGAAAGTTACTCGAAAGCGGGTTGTCGTAAGATAATTCAGCAAGGATATCGTCAATTATCTCACCCCTAGTGATATCGTCCGCCGCCTTGAGCTCGGCGCCACTGGCGAAATATTCACTATATCGCCCCATGACCGTGACACCGAAGCCGTGAAAGGTGCTAATCTCAGCCTGGTAAGCGATATCGCCAATAATGTCAGCCAGGCGCCGCTTCATGTTGGTGGCTGCCGCCTCGGTAAATGTTAAGCATAGAATATTACTCGGTAGGACGTCGGTCATACGCAAAATATTAGCCGTCCGCATAGTCAGCAGCTCAGTCTTACCGGTGCCAGGGCCGGCTACAACCATTAGTGGCCCATCGATATGGTCCACTGCCGCCCGTTGTGCTTTGTTTAAACGGCTATAACGCTTATTAAAAATCTGATTATAATCAATCTCGCTCATGTATTACTATAATTATACACTACGCGATTTTACGTTATAATGTAAGTGTGTATGACAATGAACTAGATATAGTTGAGTTCGAACGCCACATATATGACGTCTTTAATTTAGACGTCAAAGCTAAAGCAATAATTGCTGAGCGTCTGCCGGTGAGCCGTGTCGCATCAGCAACCGTTTTCTTGACAAGTCAGCAGCTGCTCTTTTGTTATATCGATTCGGTCACTAAGCTAACGCTCGGTGATGTCCAAAAAATGGTCAGGCACATGGGCCTAAGAGCTCAACAGTACATTGCGCCAGGAGGTGATGTCGACTACTTTGATAATATTGCAAAGAATAAATTCAAGCATGTATTTCCTGGGCGACGAATTGTTTCAAAAGGCGACCTAGAATATTACCGGACGTTAGCACCATATCGTCCAGCTCTAGTACAAATAAGCGAGGTTGAGCGTGGGGTTATTAGGCAATACGACCCAACCTCTGTGACCAACTGGCGGCCGGGTGTCAAATTTAGCTATCGTCGTTTACTGACAAGCTAGCCGTGACATAGAACTAACGCCGGTTTAGCAGTAGTAGTGACTCGATATGTGGCGTGCGGGGAAAGAAATTATAGGACTGATTTTCTGAGATTTTGTATTTAGTAGTAAGTTTTGTGACGTCGCGCGCCTGTGTGGCTGGATTGCAAGATAAATAGATGATATATGGCGGCAGAGTTTCCAGTATCCGACTAACAACCTTTTCATCGAGCCCAGCGCGAGGCGGATCAACGATTATCGTGGCATCACCCGTAATATATTCAAGCGCCTCTTCGCTCTTAGCATGAATAGGCATAATATTTACCGCACCTTTGGGGATATTGTTTAGCATTTCGTTATAGGCATCGCCGTTTACTTCAACCAGGGTCAGATTGCGATCGCGTGCTACGCTGAGTCCGATCGTACCAACGCCGGAATACATGTCAACAACTTTGCGCGTATCGATTTGAGCTAAGTAGTCCCTGATTTGACAGAGCGCCATTTCATAGACGGGCAAATTGATTTGAAAGAAGCCATTGGGTGAATAGGTATATCGATAGCCGAGCAAGCTATCAGATAACGGCTTCATCGGCGGATGGGGCCGACCATTGACGAATAAATCACCACTCACTTCGCCCGCCTGATTACAGCGTAGCATCAACGACTGATAGCGTCGCGCTTCGTCGCCACAGGCGTTTAATTCATCAATAATCGCCTGACATTGTCGCCAAATCTCGGGCCGCTCAAGGCTGCTGTGGTTAATTGGCTGTTTCTGGTGACTACCTCGCCGATGGAAAGCTGGCCAGATTCTGGCGGTTTCATGATCATAGTAAAGCGAATATTCCATCTTGTTGCGATATTCGTACCATTTGTCATCGCCCTTAATTTTCGCATAGGGCAAGTCAATCCCAGCCTGTCTGAATTGCTCCTGCACGAGCTCACTCTTATATCGAGTTTCAGCTTCAGTCGTCATAATCTGCCACGGCGATGTCGCGAGATAGCATTCGTCGCGCGGTATGGCACGATTAGACGAAGGACTATCTACAACTCTTATCACATACCCCTCGGCATATGTTTTCTTGCTCTTTGTTATCTGAACTTCGACTTTCTCGCCCGGTAGTCCACCCCAAACGAAGCATTTCTGCCCATCATCTAACTCACCCATTGCCTGCCCACCAGGGACAAGCTTACTAAGGGTTACAATTGCTATGGGTAGCATCTTCTTAGGCATTATTAGCCGTCCAATCGTTTAATAAGTGGTTATCGCCTAAGAAATTAATAAAGCTATCAATAATGAGCTTATTTCTAGCGATAATGTCGGACTCCGTAAAATCATTATGATTTTGTGCTATCTCAAGCGCGTCAGCAATCATAGTGCCTTCGCGTTTTCGACCCTTGCCCGTAGCAAATCCTTCATAGTACTTATAGAATTGCGCTTTAAAGATATCCGTATCAGATAAAGGCTTACCACGATCGTTTAGCGTCGAGAAGATGCGAAGTGCCGTATCCTGAGACTCAGCTTCAATTGGCAATAGTATGCAATTATTCATGATTCGTGCTGGCAGATAGGCAAAGTAGCTTGGATATTCCTGCAAAAACTTATCAATTTGCTTAGTAAAGAAGCGATAGTTTTGCGCATAGCGGCTTCTCTGCTCATCGTTCGTTCGGCCTGACTTAAGGATATTTAAGAACTCGTCCTTATCATCATCTGTCGACACCTCTGAGTCAATTTTTAGCTGCTCCATATTGGGGGCACCGAACTCATTTGTTTTCCAAATGCAGCCAGCAATAGCCTCGGCCGTTTTTACGGAGCTAGAATCCTTCATGTTGCCAAAATGCTCATAAAAAGCTCTAAGAAGCAGCATTAACGTCGTTAGGCGTTGCTGTCCGTCAATAATTTCTAATTTGCCCCGCTCATTTTTGAAGGTTACTATCGGCCCCAAGAAGTATTCATCATCGATATTAAATTTACTTTCGTCGCCGTCAGGAAAGGCAAAAGTAAAAATATCATCCCACAGCGTTTGACATTCATCTAGTCCCCATGCATAGGGTCGCTGGTAATCTGGTATCAAAAAGTCAGACCGCTTATTCTGAAATAGCTCTTTAATTGTTTGTTGATCGATATTTAGTTTGCTCATGATAGTAGTATATCAGTAAACGGAATAGGATTTTGCGCTATTTCTGCCCTAGTATGACAAAGTCTATTGGACCAAGTTCGTATTGGCCGGATACTGTTTCGGGATGTCGCCAGAGGTAGGTATCGGCGGAGGTTGCCAAGACTTGCCACTCGCCCTCGGCCAGCTCGAATTCAAATGGCTCATTCTTGCGGTTGTAAACGATTGTTAAGAATTTCCACAGCGATGGCTGCTCGTCATCAGTATTGTCCACCATAAAGCCGACGGCACCAGGCTGCGACCATTGATTGCCAATTCTAGTATGTGCAAAGCCGCCCTTGTCACAAAGCCCCGGGAGTTGTTGGCGCAATGCAATTAGCCCCCGGTAAAAATTGGCAAGATCCTCACATCCTTTGTTAGCGGCATCTTCCCATCTAAGCTCATTAATCTCAATCGGCGCATCGTGACTATTGCCATTACCTCCCTTAGTGCGGTAAAAACTCTCGCCCGATAGCATAAATGGCCGCCCCTGACAGGTTAGATAGATGCCGACCGACAAGCGATACTGCCTGCGGCGAGTGTCCTCATCCGGTGTAGTTGCCGTTAGTTTATCCCATAGCGTCTGATTATCATGCGCTGACACATAATTGATGACGCAGGCGGGCGACTTAAACGGTGAGCCGTCGTTACGCCATGCCTTGACGCTATTTTGGATTTTCCATTCGATACCATCGGCGCCATTGACAAAGCCTAGTCCACCAGTATCGCCCGCCGAGCCCTTGATACTATCGCGCGTATCGTCCTCAAAAATGCCAATACCATCATCTAGTAGCCCCATATTAGACTTATCGGCTAATGGCTTATCGAGCATTAACGTCGTCTGGCCCGCCGTCCACGGCTCGCCATAGACCAACTTTTCGCCTCTGCCGTATTTATTATCTAGACGACGTCGAATTTCGTTCATCGTATCAACGGTAATTAGCCCCATGAGGTCAAAGCGAAATCCGTCCATGTGATACATCCGCGTCCAATACAGCACACTATCGACAATATATTTTTGTACCATTGACCTTTCGCTAGCGATATCATTACCACACCCCGAGCCATTGGATAGGTACCCGTCAGGCGTGGTGCGGTAGTAGTAATAAGGCATGGTATTTTGCAAACCGTTATCTAAGTTATAAGTATGATTATAGACCACGTCCATAATGACGCGAAAGCCCGCCCGATGTAGCCCCATAATTGCCGCCCTTAGCTCCTTTACACGCGCCATACCATCACTAGCGTCAGAGCTATAGCTGCCCTCAGGCGCATTATAGTTCACCGGATCATAGCCCCAATTAAATTCGTGCTGATCCTTGTCTAGTTCGTTAACGCTACCATAATCATAAATAGGCATTAACTGCACATGAGTGATGCCTATGCTCTTAAGATAATTTAGCCCAGTGGGCGTTTGGCCAGCGCCATTTAGCACGGTATCGGCGTGCGTCAGCGCGAGATACTTACCTCGCTCGTTTTCAGGAAAGCCGCCCGCCGGATCATAGCTAAATTCCTTGAGGTGGATCTCGTCAATAACTGTCTCATTGGTTCGTGCTGGCGCTATATCTTCACTCCAACCATCAGGGCGGACAAGGCTCATATCAATTAAGAGGCCACGCTTGCCGTTCACGCCCACCGACTTTGCATACGGATCAACCGCAAAGTGCTTCTCGCCATCAATCACCAGTGTAAAGTCGTAATAAGTACCGTGCATATTCTCAGGCAAAGACCAACGCCAGACACCACGTTTATCCCGGCGCATCGGCGACGTCCAATAGGGTCGCGTATCGGGATTGCCGTCCTTAAAGAAATTAACTGTTACCTCGTCAGCCACTGGCGACCACAGATTTATCGTTGTTAGCCCGATCTTGCACTGGGCGCCCAAATCGTCACCGACGTAATAATTCTCTTGTTGCCACTTCTCGTTGGCGTATATTTTCGCCCAGTCCTTCGCACTCTTCACTCAATTATTCTAACACGTCTATGGTAAAATATGGATGATGAGTGACGGAGATGAAGAAGTAATTATTTCAGCGCGAGATATCACGCGCGACTATGGACAAGGCGAGAACGCTGTCCATGCCCTAAGAGGGATTAGCCTCGATATCATTAAGGGTAAAACAACCGCCATTATCGGCAAGAGCGGCAGTGGTAAATCTACGCTAGCACATATTTTAGCGACGCTCGATCGTCCCACTAGCGGCGAGCTAACAATCAACGGCATCAAAGCGCTCGGCATCAGCCAAAAACAATTGAACCAGATGCGTAACCAACAGTTTGGCTTTGTATTCCAGCAATTCTTTATGGATCCGCACGCGACAGTGTTAGATAACGTCATGCTACCTATGGAGATCGCGGGGGTGGGTATAAGAGAGCGCGAGAAGCGGGCACTAAAGGCTCTCGACGCCGTTGACCTATCGGACAAGCCGAACGTTCGAGCGACCGACCTTAGCGGCGGACAGAAGCAGCGCGTCTGTATTGCTCGCGCAATCGTTAACAACCCCGAAATCATCTTTGCTGATGAACCAACTGGCAACCTCGACAGCAAAACGAGTGAGTTAATTGAAAATCTGCTGTTTAAGTTAAACAAGAATAAAGGAATCACACTAGTTATCGTCACGCACGATGACGACCTAGCGAATAAGTGTCAACGTCGCATCGAATTACATGACGGCAAGATCGTGGCCTGTGATGGCGAAAACTGTAAGCTAGTGGAGGTAAAATGAATTTAGGAACGATGATTAGTCACGCCAACCATAATATGTGGCACAGCAAGGGGCGCTCACTCCTAACTATTTTGGCAATCGTAATCGGCGCCTTTAGCATTATGATGACGACAGGCATTAATACTGGAGTCAATAACTATATCGATAGTCAGCTCGCGACTGTTGGCAGTAAGGATTTCCTCGAAGTAATGCCGCTGTCCGTGGCGAGCCAGGTCAGTGGCTTTACTACTGGGAGTAGCGAGGTCCGTGAATTTGATGCTAAAAATAGCACCGTTCGTGCTACCACGATGGACGAAAGCGACCTCGAGACGATCGAAAAGATTAGGGGCGTCAAGTCAGCCAAATTCTATAACATGATAACGACTGAATATATTGCTGGCGACAAAACAAATAAGAAATATCAGATTAGCGCCAATATTGTTACGACTAGTACACTTAGGTTCGACCTAGCAGCCGGCAAGAATCCAAATATGAACGCCGATGAAGCGCAAATTCTCTTGCCTGACCGCTATGTGAAGCCACTGGGCTTTAAGAGCAATCAGGACGCCGTTGGCAAAACAGTTCGCCTCGGTGTGTCCAATCAGGTAACTAAGCAAGTGAGCGAAGTTGAAGCAAAGGTAGTAGGCGTGCAAAACGCCAGCATTGTTGGAATGGGCTCAGCGTGGCTCAACAATAAAGCTGGCAACGAGGTCCGCGACCTACAACTAGCGGGACTGCCAGATGAATATAAACGGCAGGCGCACGCGATTGTGGCTCAGATCGACAAGGATCATATGACTGATGCTGGCCAGAAGGAAATTAAAGATGAGCTATCAAAGAAGGGCTACAGCTCAATGACACTCGACGATACCGTCTCAGTGGTGCGCAATTTCTTCAGCGCCATTACCACCATCCTCAATATCTTTGGCGGTATTACACTAGTAGCGGCGGCAATTGGCGTTATAAATACGCTCTTTATGGCCGTGCAAGAACGCACCCGCGAGATTGGTCTAATGAAGGCTATGGGGCTGAGTTCGGGCAAGGTCTTTGCCATGTTTAGCATCGAGGCGCTGGCGCTCGGCTTTTGGGGCGGGGTGTTCGCAATTATCGGGGCATATATCGCCCGTGCGATACTCAATCCAATTGCAAGTCGCACAATATTAGCTGGCCTGCCAGGCTTCACTCTACTAGAGTTTAATTTCTCTACGTTAGTTAAAGTAATGCTCCTCGTAATGACGATTGCCTTTCTAGCTGGCACCATTCCCGCCCATCGTGCTGCTAAGAAAGACCCCATCGAAGCGCTAAGGTACGAGTAGTCTACAAAGAATAAAAACTCACCCGATAGGCTACGACGAAAGTCGTAGCCTATCGGGTGAGTTTACACTTCTGGTCTAAATAGGAATCTCAGATAATCACGCATCATGCGGGCTCCACAGATAACACTGAGGTAGCTCGCTAAGACATTAGCAGTCTCATCACTCCAGCGGTCATTATCCCGCCAGATCGCGGCCGCTTCGCGCATGCGGCGATAGAGCGCCTTGACTTCTTCGCTATAGTCGTCGCCCTCAACAATCAGCGCCGTTGGAGGGGCAACGT